>Ga0081474_122875_pt1 | contig 25507 bp, 29 predicted proteins | sample OneHunmetagenome_2_FD_70978 | JGI IMG/M metagenome (GOLD analysis project Ga0081474, IMG submission 70978) | Ferrous microbial mat communities from One Hundred Spring Plain, Yellowstone National Park, USA v2 (version 2) | ecosystem: Environmental > Aquatic > Non-marine Saline and Alkaline >... | reverse complement strand
CAAACACCAACCCTTGGGGCATCGCCCCCATCGGGTTGGTAAATGATCTTCGTCCCGTGGACTGGACAGACAGTAGAAGTGTGAGAAGGATCAACCAAGATCACGGGGACACCGAACTCCCTAGCCTTCTCAACGATAGCTCTCCTCATTGAGGAAAATGCAGATCTATAAATCCTCGACCTGAGCTGTTTATCCTTCACGTCCTCAACCACGTGTTCCGGAGCCCTCTTTGACAAGTCCTCCAAAATTATAGCACTCCTACTTTCGTAAGCCTCCAAAACGATCAGCTTAGCCAACTTCCTCCTAACATCAAGCTTCTTGTCCTTTTCCCTCAACTTCCTCCCAACTTCCCTATCCTTAGTAGACTTACCCTCCTCAATCCTCCTGTACTCATAGCCTAGAGTAATCCTCTTGGTGTTTGTTTCAAGCAATACGGGTTTATTCTTGATAAGTGAGGAGACAGAATTCTCGTTGAGATCTACTGGGATAAACGCTTTAGGCTCGTAAGGTTTAGGATATCCTCCTTAAACACCATGTAGGACTCGACGATTTTACCTCTCAACAACTTAAACCTAGCCTCACTCGCAATCCTCCAACCATTGTTATAATACCTCCAGAAGATCTTGGGAAAGGTCGGGGAAACGAAAACCCTAGCCCACAGGCACTACGGGCTTCCCAGCCCCCAATAAGATAAAATCTAGCTAACTAAGCCTCAAGTTAATGTTCCTGCAGGAAATACTAACGGGACTTAATTACTTGGGCATATTGGCCTTTTCGATCTCTGGGTCACTTAAGGCATTTGAGAAGAAATTAGACCTCCTAGGAGTGTTAGTGCTGGGTTTCTCTACAGCTTTAGCCGGAGGGATAGTGAGGGATGTACTTCTCGGAGTATTCCCACCGACCTCTCTAAGGGAGGTTCAGCCACCTTTGATAGCCATTCTGGGATCTATAATAACCGTTCTCCTTTACAGACAGTTGAGAAAGATCCATATGGCCATATTGATAGCTGATGCCGTGGGCTTAGGTGCTTTCACCGCCACTGGTGCGGAAATAGGTTTAGAGCACGGTCTAAATCTCTTAGGGACAGCCATGATCGCATCTCTCACTGCTGTAGGCGGTGGGGTGTTGAGAGACCTACTCTCAAACGAAATACCCATTGTACTAAAGAGGGACTTCTACGCAAAACCTACAATAATTGGTGGAATAGTTTTTTATTTCCTAGCTCAGTGGTTTGGTGGCCAAACCTCCCTTATTCTAACATCGGTTTTAGTTACAGGACTCAGGCTCTTGGCCATGATCAGGAAATGGGAACTGCCAAAGGTAGGTGGGTAAATTTGATCACGTAAATATTCGGGGTCAAATTCTTTATGTGAGCTAGCCCTTTTACTTCGGAGAACCATGGGAATAGATCCTAACTTCAGGACATCCAGAGGTGTCACAGGTGAACACTCTGGTCATAAGGTGTATGCACCTGCTGATCCTCCCCCAGTTCCAAAGGAGAAGGCCCTCGGAATCCACGGGACGATAGTTGGCGTAGACTTCGACCTTTGTATCGCTGACGGATCCTGTATAAATGCCTGTCCAGTAAACGTATTTCAGTGGTATGATACACCTGGGCATCCTGCCAGTGAAAAGAAGGCTGATCCCGTCAACGAGCAGGCTTGTATATTCTGTATGGCATGTGTTAACGTATGCCCAGTCGCGGCCATAGACGTGAAACCTCCCTGACATAGTAAATTTTTTACGATTTACGAGGCTGTTTTCGGTCTTCTCCACGCTGAGTATTACAGATCAATTTCCCACCGAAGCACTTCCTTGGGCAAAAGGATGATCTCTTTCTAAAGATTAGAAAACCCTATCACGAACTGATGTCCCTGTGTGGCGCGAGGGTTCACGTAGTGGGTTGAATCCTTTTTCACATTAATAGAAATCTTTTTACATTGTTTTTTGTTGATAAAAGATGAACTGTCACTCGATGTGGGCTATGCCCAAAAGGGTGGGAGTGATCTGGGATGTGAGTCCCTTGCCGTTGGGCTCTAAGGAGTCCCATGACCCACCTACCGTTAAGGCTGGTGGGTGGTTGAGGGCTAAGTCCCTACACTCCATCATGAATGAAGATAAAATGATTGAAATGAAAGTGTAGGGACAAACGGTTAGAGATGCCTCTCGCCTGGAAGCTGTGCGTTGGGTTCATGTAGGTCCAGTCATTATAAGAAACGTTTAAAACTATCTGGATAGGTTATCCTACCCAGACATGCTTAAAGATCTTCTTTTCCCTCGAGGAGTGGCAGTGATAGCTGGGAGTAAGAAAGGTATCGAGCTAGCTAAGGTTGTGAACAGGTCTCTTGAGCATTCCTACTTTCTAGGGGAATATTCAGAGGAAGTTGTAAGGCAGGCGTTCAAGTGCTTTGATGGCGTAATTTTGATCATGTCATTTTCTGGAGCTGTGAGGGTAGTATGCAAGTACTCCACGAAAAAGGGAGAAGACCCAGCAGTCGTGGCCGTGGACTCGTCGGGAAAGTTCGCAATACCCGTTGTGAACTCCCATTGGGGAGGGAACGAATTGGCCAGCTTAGTCGCTAACTCCGTTGGTGGGAGTGCAATCCTGAACACCCAAGCAGAGGAGGTTGGAATAAGACCGTTAGAGCACTTGGCTAAATTACTATACGCTAAATTCGAGGACGTAGGGAAACTGGCTAAGGTCTACTCTCATGTATTAGATGGCGGAATCCTCTGTGCTGAGAACTTTGATCCTCCCAGTGGGTTTGACTACGTAGTGACTAGGGGAAACTGCAGCTTCACCGTGAAGTTAGGGAGGGGGTGTAAGGAAGACGAACTCTGTTTGATTCCTTATGAGCTCTTCGTGGGGGTTGGGCTCAAGGATGAGGCCCGGGACATAGAGGATAGGGTTCCCGGGATATTAGCCCAATACGGGGTACCGCTATCCAGAGTTAAGGGGATCGCGTCCATAAAGGAAAGAGCGAAGTCTGTGGCAGATAAGCTCAACCTACCCTTCAGGCTATTTTCTGTGGATGAGCTGAACTCTCTGGATCACGATTGTCTGTCACCGCCTTCGGATAAGCTCAGGGAAGAAGGGATAAGAGGCGTGGCGGAGGCCTCAGCGCTAATGATGGCTGGCAAAGGAGCTAGATTGCTGTTAAGGAAAGTTAAGGCACACGATCTCACAGTTGCGGTTGCAGGTGTTGTAGATGTGTAAAGTGTACGTTGTGGGAGTAGGTCCTGGAGATCCGGAGATATTGACCATTAAGGGAGCTAGGATAATCTCCACCGCGGAAGTAGTGGTAGGGTGGTCAAGTGTAGTGGAGAGGTTCAGAGATATAGTGGGAAGAGAGGCGAAAATACGTATCTTGACGTACCGCAATCAGTTACAAGAACTCGATCGAGCTCTCCACGAAGGAAGTAAGATAGCCGTCCTAGATCACGGAGACCCTTCAGTCTCCGATTTCCAGTTCCTTGAAAGGATAAGGGAGGTGTCGACATCGCACGGCTGTGAAGTTGAGGTAGTTCCGGGGGTGTCCTCTATTAACTACGTCTTGGCCAGAGCTAACCTAGACCTCTCATCGGCCATCTTCGTCACTATGCACGTTAGGGCCGACGAGAGCGAGTTGTTTAAGGAATTAGTACACGTCCTGAGGTGTGGGAGGAGACTAGTAGTCCTTCCTCCACCAGACGAGAGGGGGGTATCCCGAGTGGCCTCGGTGTTGTTGGAACATGTAGGAGATAGAGAAGTAATCATCATGGAAAGGCTCAGCTACCCAGATGAAAAGGTAGTGAGGGGAAAGCTCTCCTCCTTCTTGAATTACGTCAATACGGATCTTGTGGCCATGGTGATATAGATGGACGCCATAATTGTAGTTACCCACGGCTCTAGAAGGCGCGAGTTCTTGGAGGACCTAGAAGCCATGGCTGAGTCACTTAGACGAGACATTAAGGGAGAGGTCGTTCTAGCCCACAATGAGTTTTCGCCTCCGGATTGGAGGGACGTCGTCGGGAAGTTATCTGAGAGGGGCTTCACGAGAATAATTTTTGCCCTAGCCTTCTTGGGAAGGGGAAATCACGTCTTCAAGGACATTGCCGGTTCCCTGAACGTGGATGAGTTAGAGAAATGGACCAAAGTGAACATAGGCGGAAAGGAGATCGAGGTGTATTTCACGAGACCCTTGGCGGATTCGGCCCTGGTTCACATCTCCCTCAAATTAAGGGTGATGAGGGCATTGGGGCTGGGTGTTGAAGGTTACCTCAGCGATCCGGAGGAGATTGAGGAGAGGAGTATGGACATAGCGGAGGAACATGCAAGGAAAATTAGACCAGACCTGCACTATCCGCACTTGAGGATAGTGGCTAGAGCAGTCTATGCGACTGGGAATCCAGAGATAGCCATGCAGTACTATTCCAGTGACGAGGCGGTGAACGTAGCAGTCGAGGCATTGAGGGCTGGAATAACTGTGGTGACAGACGTCAGGATGGTAGCGTGTGGGCTTAGGTGGAAAAAAGTGGTCACTGCCGTTGAACAGTCTGGGATAGAAGAAGAGGTTAGACGGAACGGAGGTACGAAGACGGCGGCTGGGATCAGACTATCTTTAAAGGTGGGTGAACCTAGGGCCGTGATAGTGGGAAACGCCCCTACAGCCCTACTTGAAGTTCTGAAGTTGGTCTCACAAGGAAGAGAGATCCCCTTCGTCATTGCCTCCCCTCCAGGCTTCACCAATGCAATGGAGGCCAAAGAGTCGTTGGTGAAATCGGGACTGCCTTCCTTCGTAATAAGAGGTAGTTATGGGGGAAGTAACGTCGCCGCAGCCATCTTTAACGAACTGATCAGGTTGGCGGGTGATTGAATTGAAGGGCAAAATATACGTTCTAGGCCTAGGTCCTGGAGCTAAGGAAGCTAGGACTGAAGAGTTCGTGAGGGCCATCAGGGAGAGTCAGGTCGTAATAACCTACCGTACCTACGCTGAATTGATACGTGACCTCCTTCAGGGCAAAGAGGTCATAGTGGCCAACATGAAGGAGGAGTTACTGAGGGCGAAGCTGGCCATATTGGAGGCACTTGAGGGGAAGACCGTGTCCATAGTGAGCAGTGGGGATCCACAGGTCTTCGGTATGGCATCGCCGACCTTAGAGTTAGCCTGTTTGAGCGGTGCCGATGTGGAAGTGAGAGTAATTCCTGGTGTCACTGCAGCTTTGGCCGCTGCAGCGAGGATAGGGGCTCCTTTATCCCACGACTTCGCTGTGGTGAGTCTCAGCGATCTCTTGACTCCAAGGGAGGAGATAGTTGAGAAGGTGAGGAAGGCTGCGGAAGCAGACTTCGTCATAGCACTGTATAACCCCATAAATCCAATCCTCACGGCACAGGTCTTGGACGAGGTATCAAGGTATAGGAAGCCATCAACACCGCTCGGGATAGTCAGGGGAGTGTACAGGGATAGTGAGTGGAGTGTGGTGACTACCTTAGGTGAGTGGCGAAAGTATCAGGATCAGATCAACATGGTAACTACCCTGATAGTTGGTAATTCTAAATCTTACGTATGTAACGGTCTGATAATAACCCCCAGGGGGTATGATAATAAGTATGAGCTTGATAGACACGCTCAAGAGATTCGGGATCACCACGGGTCTAGCGGCAGCCGCTGCAGCCAAGGCATCGGCCCTAGTGTCGAGGGGTGAGAGAGTGAGTGCAGTAGTCGTACCGACGCCCATAGGCTTAAGGATAGAGATACCCGTGGAGAGGACGTGGCTATCTGAGGGATTCTCCTGCTCCTCCGTTAGGAAATTTTCAGGAGATAATCCTGATGTGCTTGACGGAGCCGAAATAGTGGCATGTGTGAAGGCCTCCCATGAGACTTCTGTAATAGGTGGAAAGGGGGTGGGAAAGGTGGAGGGTTCCTGGGTGAGAGGCACGAACGGTTACGCCATAAGCGAAGGCGCCCACAGGCTGATCTTGATGGCTTTGGAGGAGGTAGGAGGAAATTACACCGTGATAGTCGAGGTCCCAGGAGGAGAGGAGTTAGCTTCTAAGACCATGAATCCTAGCGTGGGAGTCACTGGTGGGATATCGATACTTGGCACCACAGGAGTCGAGTGGCCTGTGAGCTACGAGGAGTACACGGAGCACGTCAAGGCGGAGATATGTCAGGAAATCACCACCTTCGGAAAAGTGGTGATTGCGCCGGGCAACGTCTCTTACGAATGGGCTAGGAGAACTTACGGTCACGCGGTTAAGGTAGGAGATAGGGTAGGCGATGCACTGGAGATCGCTAGGGAGAGAAACGCATCTTCACTGACCTTGGTCAGCCTACCGGGCAAACTCACCAAGTTGGCTGCAGGCATGCTCAACACCCATTCTAAGTATGGAGACTGTAGAGTTGACGTGTTGACCAGGATAAGCGTCCTCCTGAATATTCCTCTAGAGAAGGTGGCTAAGGTCGCCAGTTCCAGGAGCGTTGCAGAGTCGCTATATCACCTGGATAGAGATGAGGTCAGGTCTGTCATGCTAGAGGTATGCAGGAGGGTCCTCAAGGTCGTAAAGACCGTCTTTCCCGGTAAAGTCAAAGTAGTTGCTCTCAACGAAGCCGGCACCGAAGTGATAGCTGAGGTGGAAGATTGAGCTGGCCCTTCGTCACTTTCGGTATCCCAGACGAAGAGTTCCTAAGGGTAGAAGACGTTCCCATGACCAAGGAGGAAATAAGGGTGCTTGTCATCTCCAAGCTGAGGTTAAGGAGAGGAAACAGGGTAATGGACGTGGGTTGTGGTACAGGTTCTGTGGCTGTGGAGATGGCTCTAGCTGTGGGTCCAGAGGGAAGAGTATACGCTGTGGATAGGGACCCTAAGGCGGTGGAACTCACCACCATGAACCTGGAGAGATTTGGAGTGACTGACAGGGTTCAGGTGATCTCTGGAGACGCCCTCGAAGTGCTCAAAGGCTTCAACGAGGAACTAGATGGGGCCTTCATAGGAGGGGGCTCCGATGAACTCGAGGAGATAATACGTTCCTTGGACAAGATGCTCAGGAGGGGGGCTAGGATTGTGGGAGACGCCATTCAACTCGAGACCGCCAACAAATTGGTGAAGTCCCTCGAGTCCTTGGGCTATAAAGTGGAAGTGGAATTGATTTCCATCAGCAAGGGAAGAAGAACCAGCACAGGGTACGCCATGATAGCTAGAAATCCTATCTTTATTATAGTTGGTGAGAAGAAATGAAGGTCTACGCTGTCGGAGTGGGACCTGGAGATCCAGAACTCGTGACCGTGAAGGCCGCCAAGTTACTCTCTGAAGCAGGCGTTGTGGTGGTTCCCTTCTCCTCAAACAAGGTAGCGAGTTTGGCGGAGAGGGTGATCTCCCCTTACGTGAGGGGAAAGATCGTCAGGGTTAAGTTGCCCATGAGGAGGGAGGTTGAGGAAGAAGAACTGAACACCATAGCCAACAGCCTCTGTTCGGAGCTGAAGGACTTCAAGGAGGCAGTTTACGTGACCTTAGGAGATCCGACGTTGTATAGTACCGTGTTCAGGCTCATTGATAGGATGCCCTGCGTGGAGGAGAAGGAACTGGTGCCCGGAGTGACCAGTTTTACAGCCTGTGCCAGTAGGGCGAGCATGAGCTTAGCTTTAGGAGGAGACGCCGTGGCAGTGGTTCCCGCTGACAGGAGAGACGTCCTGTCAAAAGCCGTCGGCGTGTTTGAAACCATAGTGATCATGAAGGGTAGTATGGGACTGAGGGAGTCCATGAGGCTTTTGGAGGGATATGACGTGATCTACGCCAGGAGGTGTTTCATGGACGAGGAGACTCTCGGAAAGGAGATAGTAGAGGAGGACTACTTCTCCATGTTAATAGCTAGGGTGAGGAAGGATGCAAAGAGGTAGAGTCGTTTTCGTGGGCGCAGGACCTGGAGATCCAGAACTCATTACAGTGAGAGGGAGGAACTACCTTGAAGACGCTGACGTAGTGATATATGCAGGCTCTCTAGTGAACCCTGATATAGTGAGGAGGTGGGCCAGGAAAGACGCAGAGGTCGTTGACAGCGCAAGTCTGACGTTAGAGGAAATAACGGAGCTCATGATTAGGAGGGCAAAGGAGGGAAAACTGGTCGTGAGACTTAAGTCAGGAGACTTCTCCATATACGGGGCTCTCATGGAGGAGATCTGGGCACTCCAAGACGCCGAGGTGCCGTACGAGTTAGTTCCAGGAATAACTGCTGCCCTTTCAGCAGCGAGTGTTGCGGGAATAGAGTTAACCCTACCCAAGGTATCCCAGACCCTGATCATAACTCGGGGCTCCGCTAGGGTTCAAATGGAAGGCAGTATAAGGGATTACGCGCCCTTCGTGAATAGGGGAGCTAGCTTAGCCATCTACACTGGAGTCCACATCGTGGACAAAGTTGTCAGGGAACTCAAGGAAGGAGGAGTCACTGACGATACTCCAGTGGTTGTGGTGTATAAGGCAGGTTGGCCAGATCAGAAAATAGTAAGAACCACGGTAGATCAGCTGGTCTCTAGAGTTAAAGAGGAAAAGATATTCAAGGACGCAGTGATAATCGTGGGTAAAGTAGCGAATCCCGAGAGATATAGGGACGAAGTTAGGTCCAGCGTTTATGACCCAAGTCATGCCCACTCCTTTAGGCCCAAGAGGAGAGAGGAGTGAGGGCCTAAGCGTCCTGGGCTGAATCCTTTTTCACGTTGATAGAAATCTTTATTATATTTGTTTATAATAAAATAAATTTTTGTTGATAAAGGATGATCTCTCACTCGATGTGGGCTATGCCCAAAAGGGTGGGAGTGATTGCAGAGATGTGAGCCCCGTGCCGTTGGGCTCAAAGGAGTCCCATGACCCACCTACCGCAAGTAGGTGGTTGAGGGCTAAGTCCCTACACTCGATCATGATTGAACATAAAATGATTGAAATGAAAGTGTAGGGACAAACGGTCACGAGGTGATCTCGTGAAGATTGAGCGTTTTGTCCCGTCCTTTGAGGTCAAAGGCGACTTACGACCTCGTTTCTAATAGATTAACTCACCTCTAAGGTGTTAAACTCGGTCTCGTGGAGCATTATCTCCTTAAACTCAAAGCATTTAACTTGTACTTTCAGAGGGTACACAAGTTGCGTTTGATCAGGCCCGGTTTAACTTGATGACAACTTGCCCGGCTGAGGCGTGATGAGGAGGGTAATATGCTGAACTTTCAGCTTACCCGTTGAGAGGCCAGTTCATCACAGGTCATCGGAGAACTACCGCAGACATTCAGGTCACATGAAAGTCATAGACGGGGTAAACGTCACCGAGACTCACGGTTTAAAGTGAGGGTAGGTGAAGTGATCCTCTGTCCCATCGATTGCTCTCTGGGAGATGTAGACCCAGTTCCCTTGATCGGACGTGAGCCTTCAGGGATCTAGTGTTGCAGTTATTAGATTTCCCTTGAAAACAGTGCAATATTTAAGGGAAAGTCCCATAACTGCTGAAAAATTTTCGCGATATAAGGGCTAGAAATGTTGAATCACACCAAATGAAGTAAACTCCACGGGGTTTGGGCTTCATAGGATTTCATAATATTTAATATCAATCCTTAGCCCCTGGGCTTCACCGGGGTCACGGGGAAACCCGTTCACACCCCTCCGCCCCTTGGAGAAGGGTCACTGTTAAATATCTATTAGAGCAGTTGAACTTGTGAGAGTGGGTCTGCTATATTACGGCGGTCAGTACAACCACCTGATACTAAAAAACGTCAAGTACCTAGGGGCAGAGATAGAGGTCGTCAGTCCGTCCAGGACGGTAGATGAGGTGAAGGGCTATGATTGTCTCATTTTCAGCGGAGGCCCTCAGTCTGTAGTGGAGGAGTTACACAAGATGGGCAACTCTCCCCAGTTCGTCAGGGAAGTACAGGTACCCAAGTTGGGGATCTGTCTCGGGCACCAACTAATAGCTCACGTGTTGGGAGGGGTGGTAGGGAGGGCCAAGACCCCAGAGTTCGGACTCGTAACCGTTGAAGTGGAGGACAACGACACGATACTTCAAGGCCTCCCCAAGAAGTTCAGGGCTTGGGAGAGCCATAACGACGAGGTTTTGACTCCACCTCCCGGTTTCAGGGTCATCGCCAGTAGTGAGACCACGAGGATTCAATCCATGGTGAACGAAGGATCTTCAATCTATACAGTTCAATTTCATCCAGAGGTTAAGCACACCGAGGACGGGATTAAAGTATTAAGCAACTTCCTCCAAATCTGTAGGAAGTGAAGAACAGCGGATCAGCTGATCTCGATGTACTGGGTGAGGAAAGATAGGATAGGCGGATCCCAGATCCCCTCAAACCTCGAAGACGTGAGGGACTGGAAGAGGAGAGGGGTGAAAAAGGTTCTAGTACTGGCAGAGGAGTGGGAGATAGAGGAAGTGTGGGGTAGCGTTGACTACTACTTCCAATTACTTAGGGAGGAAGGATTTAGGGTCTTACACCTCCCTACCCCTGATGGTTATCCTCCAACTCTAGAGGATTTCGGTAGAGCTTTACGTTGGTTGGACGAGGGTTCTAACGTAGTTCATTGTGTGGCAGGTAAGGGGAGGACTGGTACAGTGATCGCTGGGTACTTGTTGGTGAAGGAAGGTCTTAACCCAGAGGAGGCGGTTGAGGAGGTTAGAAGATATAGGCCCAACGCCGTAGACAGCATGCAACAACTTCTCTTCCTCTACAAGTTGAGGGAACTAAACCTTGGAAAGTGATTTCCTCATCCCGTTCCTCAAGAGGATTCAAGTTTTGATTTCAGAGCAAGTTAGGTTGTCTCACCTGGGGTTGGAAAACGTGAGAACCATCTGTGGGGCAGACGTTGCTTATAGAGGGGATGTCGGTGTCGCCGTGGTAGTTTGTAAGGGGGACGAGGAAAGGGTTAGTACCGTGAAGGGTAAGGTAGGGTTCCCCTACATACCTGGATACCTGTTCATGAGGGAGGCCCCAATCATAATGAAGGCATTGGAGGGTGTAAGGTTTGACCTTCTTTTAGTTGACGGACATGGCTTAGCTCACCCCAGGAGGAGCGGAATAGCGACAGTCATGGGGGTTCTCCTCAAGGTGCCCACCATAGGGATAGCTAAGTCAAGGCTAGCTGGGGAGGTGGTGAAGGAGGGAGATAGAGAATATCTGTTACTCCAGGGTGAGAGAGTAGGTGTGAAGGTTGGGAGATATTACTATAGCCCCGGTAACTTGGTGGATCTGGACGACGTCTTGGAATTATCAGGGAAGGGCTATCCCGAAGTTTTGCGTGAGGCAGATAGGTTATCGAAGAAGTTAGCCAAGGAGTCCGATGAATAAGCCACGACACTAGCTTCTCCTCAAGGGAGGTTAAGTTAGTGAAGTAGTGGCTTATTAATTAGACCCATAATTGGAACAGCGGGGAAGCAATATTACTGAAGAGGTGTAGATACGGGCTATGCGGGCTGTTGTCATAGGCTCCGGTCACAACGGACTTTTGGCGAGTTACTACTTGAGAAAGTTGGGTCTCGAGGTAATACTCCTTGAGGCATCCCACAGAGTCGGGGGGATGACTGAGAGTTACACTGTGGGTAGGGCATTGGTTAGTAGAGCGTCGTACGTTCTGGGCCTAATGCCCCGACAGTTCATTGAGGAGTTCGATATACCTGTCATCCAGAACGACCCTTATCAAGTCATAGAGTACGAAGGGAAGCTCATTCCATTCCATAGAGATAAGGAGAGGAGGTTAAACGTGTTGGGGAAATACTTCCCTGACTTTGAGGAGTTCGAGAGAAGGGTTTGCCTAATGAAGGAGATCATGTCACTCTTCCATTTCGATGTAAATCCTCCCTCCAGGGAGAAGGTGTTAGAAGTCGCCGAGAGATACGGAGTCCCTGAGATCGTTAGGGATACGTCCAGGAGCTTCCTCTCTAAATACCTGCCTCAAGAAGTTCACAGATACTTCATCTATCCAGCCATGGAGGAATCGCCAGCCTACATGGTAGCATATTTCTACTCTCAGTGGTCGCACGTTAGGGGAGGAATGGGGAGGGTGAGTGAAGCTATAGCCTCCAAGGCCAGGTCAGCTGGAGTTCTACTCTTCACCGGCACCAAGGTGGAGGAGATAATTACGTCCAACGGGAGAGTGAAGGGAGTGAGATACCAGGACAAGGTGGTGAAGGCAGACATCGTGGTGTCGGCCATAAGTCCTGTGGCTACGTTCTCCATGACGCCAGAGCTGGCCGACGTCAAGCTGGACGTAGGCAAGTCCAGTTGGGCAAAGCACAACGTGATATTCAAGGATATGCCTAGGGTTCCTGAGGCATTGAGGCCTCACTTAGGTGGTATTATTGACTTACAGTCTGGAGAAGTGGTCATGCCTTCCGCTGTGGATCCCACTAGAGGTGCCCACGTCCTGGAGTTCATGGGAGATCCTGAGGAGATACTACAGATCTTCAAGGGGGAAGTGATATTCCATGAGGAGCTCACTCCAAGTTTTGCTGAGAGATACTATCATCTACCTGGGGGAAATCTCAACCATTTGCCCATGAGAATGCCTTACCTCTTCGACGGTAGGCCAGTGAAGGGTTGGGGTTACAGGACACCTCTTAAGGGTCTCTACATCACTGGTGCGGGAACTTTTCCTGGCGGTCAGGTGACAGGGATACCTGGATTCAATGTAGTTACTGCCGTAAAGGAGGATTTACAACGAGGAGGGTTTTTTACCTAGTGAGGATAGACTTCCCCATGGAGGAAAAGGTAAGAGAAATATTTACAAACCTTAAGATGTCCGTTTCGGTCCCGCCGCAGGCTAGGGAGTTCTTTCACATCACAGTCACTCCACCTCAGGGGGGTCCAATCCTTGACGTGATAAGGCCTACAAACCAGACTCCATTCTACATTCTGGGTATGGGTATAGGGATACATCAATATCATCAAGACAGTTTGAGGAGGATGGACACTGCCTTAAGGAAGGAGTTCGTGGATTCCATAAAGTATTATCTACTAGAGATGGGAGTTGACGTGGCCTTCCTTCCACCGAACCAGGATATACCTCAACTCATACACGTGAGTAAGCTGGTATTCATGGACGGTCTCACTCCTAACGTCCTCTTAGACGTATACTATACGGTGAGGAATGCAGGGACGTACGTGATCATGAGATTCGTTGACGAGTTTGGAGCAACTCTTGGAAGGGTAGCTGACACCAAGTACATCTGAGGGATCATCGTGGATACAGTGTCCATATTCAAAGCACTGGGCTTGAACGTGACAGAAGCGAAAAGTAGCGAATATTTGCACTTAACGGTCTCTCCTCCTCAAGGCGGTCCAACCCTTGATGTGGTTAAACCTGAGAGAGACTCCAAGTTTTACGTACTCGGAATGGCAATTTCAGTTCACCAGTTTCATCAACAACAATTGAGATCTCTCAAGGAAGAGGACAGGAGGAGATTCCTCTCCAAGCTCCGGTATGCTCTCCTGAAGATGGGAGTTGACATGGCCTTCACTCCTCCCAACGAGGAGATACCTCAGGTTATATTCGTCTCCAGGGTAGTCTATGAGGAGGAGTCAACGCCTAACGATTTACTTCACGCCATGTATAAGGTAAGGAATGCGGGGACGATAGCGATCTTCATGTTCGCGGACAGGTTCGGAACACCCCAGTTGGGTAGCACTTTCATGTGACAAAAAGGATGACAAGCCTCGCCCCTGGAAGGGGCGAGATAAAGTTTTTGAAAGCGGAAACCCATTCCACCTTGAGATGCCTTCCTCTGGTAAACTCCCTGGAGATGAGGGGCGGGGGCCGATTCCCCCGCGATGCCAGGGGATGGCGTCTACGACGTCGAGTATAAGAACACGAGGACGAACGTCGTAAGTCTCCTCCCCAACGGCGTCGAGGTCGAGAGACGGCCGAGGGATGTAGTTCACTGTCCATTAGGACATAAGCTTCACTCAGACCTGAACGGTGCCCTGAACATACTCAGGAAGGCCGCAAACTTAGTGGTTTCAACGGTGAGGAAACCTCTCTCCTTCCTGGTGGAACACAACCGAGTAGCACCGTAAAGTGGTGTAACCCTTAACTCGGAGAAACCTCGCCCTCAGGGCGGGAGGAGGTCAGTCCACTACGTAAGCTTCCCTGTACGCCCCCTTACGAAGAACAGGGAGAGGGTAGTGCAGGTTGTGAGGATAACCGATATCAGCCCAGGGTACACTAAACCTGCGAAGAGATCCTGCAACGCCAAGAGGACGACGAGACTGGAGTAAAATAGTATTGCACTCACATTTACTGTTAATCTCCCTGTCCCTTTCCAGGATAAGAAGATGAGTAAAGACACTATGTACCATCCAACGAAGTTGGAGAGAGGTACCCCGAAGTACTGTCCTGGTGTGATCCAGTGCCAATCGAACCTGGAGAACAGAGGATCCACCGTGATGTCGATTAGTACCATGAGCCATGACGAGATGAAGGCTTGCTCGACCGCGATAAAGGAGAAGTAACATAAGGTAGCCCAAAGGAGAGGGATGAGAACAGGGACTCCCAATACTTGAGGCCCGGCATTGGGTGTATAATAGTACCTCCCGAAGGGGAAGCCTGTGTGTACTCCCAGGAATTCAAACAGGAAGCCTAACCCACCTCCCGAGGCCAGAAACTTCAGGGCCTTAACCCCGAACGATAAGGTCGAGTGAAAGAGATAAACCATGATGAGAACCAACACCGGTATCCCGTCACTGAATGGAGGCAAAGGGTTTAATTGAGGAATCGTAGCTAAAAATAGGTAGACGAGATATAGGTACGCCGTTATCCATTTTAGTTCGAGACCCCTCAATTCCCTCATTGAATTTCCTGAATCCATGATTAAAATAGATTTGTTTTGGTTATCTGTATCGATGGGTCGAAGGTCAAAGTAGCGAAAACTTCATCATTTATAAGGAATGGAAATTGAACGATGGAAAGTACCGGTCATTGTAGAGCTCAAAAGTGTTACTAAACTATCGTTAAAATTGTATAGAAAGTATTATTTACTCTCTCCATGCTCAACATACTATGGCCAGAGAGATCAGGATTGCCTTCATCACTGACCTTCATGGAATTAAAACCGTATTTAAGAAGGCAATCCAGAAGGTGAGGTCCATTGAACCGGATTTCTTGATAATAGGGGGAGACCTCCTGGGGAGACCCTTACTTCTCGACAAGGTAGGGGACTCCTATTACTTTAAGGGCGAGGAAGTGGATCCCACAGAACTACTGGGTCTCTCGGGTGAAATGGGCTTTTACATAGGCGTTAAGGGGAGGGACGATGAATTGGAATTACTGAAAAGGGAGGGAGAAAAGCAGTTGAACGAGTGGTTGGAGGAGAGTAAGGGGCTCAATTGCTACTGGTCTGTGGGCCACTCAGACCCTCCCTTCGTGGAGGACTTCTTCACTCAAAGGGGTATGACCCCGCAGGGGAACGTGATCATGACTTCTAATTACGTAAGTGGGATGACCTTGGTTAGCTTAGGCCTGACCAATAACTTCACCCCTGAGGATGGTAAGAACTACAGGGAAGCACCTGACTACCTGATATACAATAAGGGGAAGGAGCTGTTGGAGAAAGCTGAACCCCCAGTTGTGATAAACTTTCATGTTCCGCCACTTGACACTAACCTAGATAAGTTCAACAAGAGGCACGTGGGTTCCAAGGCGGTTAGAGATCTCCTGAGGGAGTTCAAACCCGTGTTATCACTACACGGGCACGTCCATGGCTTCGCTGCAGTTGATGTAGTAGAGGGAGTGACAGCCGTGAATGCAAGCCCGTCAGAGGACATGAAGTTCAAGTTAGCCCTCATAACCATATCAAGGGAAGTCAAGGGTATAGTCCCAATCTTCAAGGTAAACGATGTTAAGTTCCTGAAGATATGACCGGACCTGAAGTTTGCGGTCGTATCACCTCTCCCGAGCTTTTAGCCATATGATCGTATCAGCGCAATGTCTGGATGTGACCGTAACCCTGAAGGGCGTCGGTGTTCCCTAGCTGAAGGACATCCTCGCTCGAAGCTATCAGGAGGAGAACACGTAACGGGTAACCACTTCATTTGGGTACTGAAACCGATTCGAGAAAGCCTTATTTATCGATCATTCGTAACTTCACCTCATGACCGAAAAGGGCTTAAGAGAACATTATGACGTTATAACGGGAAGATCCAAGTACATAGACGACCTGGAACTTCCAGGCACGGTCCACTTAGGAGTGGTCAGGTCTCAATACGCCAAGGCTAGAATAACCTCCTTGACTGAGCCAAGTAGGGCCCTCCTCTTCCTCACTTGGAAGGACGTAGGAATCTACATGCCGGTCAGACCGGATCCAAGGAGTAAGAACGTTGTTAAGATGCCAGTGGTCAGTGATGGGAAGGTCAACTTCGTGGGACAGCCTGTGGCCGCAGTAGTCGTGGAGGACAGGTACGAACTTGAGGACGTACTGGAGGAGGTCTCAGTGGACTATCAGCAGGAGAGACCTGTGAGTTCCATAGAGGAGTCGCTGAGGGGGAAAGATAAGGTGCACGAGGGAGGCAACGTGGCCATAGAGTTGAACCTCTCTGGGGGAGACCTGGACCAAGTGCGAAACGCTGAGGTGGTAGTAGAGAGGGAGTTACTCCAGGAGAGGATAGTACAGCACCCTATGGAACCCAAGGGTGTAATGGCCTATTATAAGGATGGTGTCTTGAACATGGTCGGATCCTTCCAGTCCTCCTTTAGGATAAGGGCAGATCTCCAGGAAGCTTTAGGTCTCTCACCCGAGAGGATAGTCGTGAGATCTGCTCCAAATGTGGGAGGAGGTTTCGGAAACAAGGTTCCGGCATATCCAGAATACATCTTGGCTGCGCTAGCTTCCATGAAGCTTGGTAGACCTGTGAAGTGGATTGAGACCAGGAGGGAACACCTCGTTAACGCAACCCAGGGGAGGGGCGTCTACTCCAGGTTGAAGTTGTACGGAAGAAGGGACGGGACTCTGCTAGGGATAGAGGGAGACGTGGTTGTAGACTTAGGGGCATATGCCTTCACCATAAACACCACCACGCCTGCGTTCATAGCTTCTCTCCTTAACGGTCCCTACAAGTTGAGGTTCTCCAGGCTAAGGGCCTTGGGAGTCTACACCAATAGGCCACCCACTGGACCCTACAGGGGAGCTGGAAGACCGGAGGCTGCGCTCATGCTGGAGACCTTAGTGGAGGATTTCTCTGACCAAATAGGGATGGACCCCGTTGAGGTCAGGAAGAGGAACTTTCTTGATGGTGACTTCAAGACCCCCCTGGGCATATACATAGATAGGGCAGGGTACAGGGAGATGTTCGAGAGGGCAGAAAAAATGTACAGGGAGATGAAGTCGAGACATAAGGGTAAGGCCGTATCGTTCGTCGCCTTCACTGAGGTGGTCAGGAGTTCTCCTGGGGAGGGAGCAAAGGTCAGGATAGGTGGGGGTGAGGTTTATGTAGCAGTGGGAAGTGGACCCCACGGTCAGGCCCACCGCTCAACGTTCGCCCTCCTAGCTTCAGAGATTTTAGGTGTACCTCCGGAGAAGGTTAGAGTCGAGGTCAACGACACTTCCTTAATAAAGGAGGGAATAGGGAGCTTCGGGAGCAGGTCAGCTGCAGCTGGCGGAAGTGCAGTAATCGAAGCAACTAAGGCAGTGCTTGAGAAAATCAGAACCAGAGGACTCACGGTAGAGCAGGCCTTAAGTTCTGGGGAGATCTTCGAGGCAGAGGTCTTCTCTAAGACTCCAGATCTCTACACTCCTGGAATACACTTGGCTGTCCTGGACCTAGATAAGGATACAGGTATCTCCAGGGTGGTGGAGTACTGGGCCATAGACGATGTTGGCAGGGCCATAATACCCTCTGAGGTAGAGGGGCAGATCATAGGAGGGAGCTTGCAGGGCATCTCACAGGTAATCTTTGAGGTCGCTCCATACGATAGTGAGGCTAACCCTCTATTCAGTTCCATATCTGACAATGGAGTTCCGACTGCAGTCGAAGCGGTCAGGAAGGTGAGTACAGAATACGTCGAGACGCCATCGCCTGTCATGAGTGGGGCAAGGGGGGTAGGAGAGGCGGGAACTACCGGTGCCTTGCCTGCGACCTTCATAGCTCTGGAGAAGGCAATAGGAAGGAAACTCAGAGGAACCCCGGTACTCCATTACGAGTTATCTAGTTGAGGGCTGAATCCTTTTCATGTTAACATAAATGTTTTTATATTAGTTTATTATGTCTTTATTGATAAAAGATGAACTCTCACTCGATGTGGGCTCTCCCAAAAGGGTGGGAGTGATCTGGGATGTGAGCCCCGTGCCGTTGGGCTCTAAGGAGTCCCGTGACCCACCTACCTTGAAGTGGGGTAGGTGGCTGAGGGCTGAGCCCCTGCACTCGATCATGGTGGCTTTTCGTCCCTGCCTCAGGGAGGCGAGTCCCCCCTCGAACCCCCATTTCTAAAATGTTACCGTCAGCAGCAGTTGTGGGATTTTTCCTTAGGTAGCGCCCTGTAATCAAGGTACAGCAGTTGTGGGATTTCTCGTTAGGTGTAGCCTTGAAGTCAAGGCGAAATCTAATAACTGCTGCAAGGCAAAATCCGATAACTGCTGCGTCAGAAAAAAGATTCCTCCCTAAAGCTTCCTCTTTATTCTCTCCATTCTTACCTCTTCCTCCAGACTTTTGCCGAAGTTTTCGAACCACCTTTCCATGAAGAATATGCCAGAAACTCTCTCCATCCAGCCTTCGTACTCAAACCTTAGGGCCACCTTCCCCGGCAGGAGTCTTATTGTAAGTCTGCCTTCACCTTCCCCACCCCCTGCACCTAGGTGAAACGCATAAATTATCTCAGTTCCCTTAAGAACATTACCGTGGATGTTAAACTTCATCCCCATGAATCTCCCTCTAGCATCGAATGACGTCCCACTTTTGGTCACTTGTTTAATCGGTGGGAACAACCTAGGAAGGACAAAGTCGGGATCAGACAGAATGGTAGACAAGGAGTTTGAGTCATGCGACGTGTCTAACTCTACTGATTTGATCATTATAGCCCCTTAAAAATATAATTATTAACATACCCTTATATTTCTTTCGTGTGAGATGCCTTTGACTCTTCCATTATGATGAGTTGTTATAAACTTCGCGACGCGAATATCTTTAATTTATAAGTCAAGATTGCAAGTAGCTCGGAGCCCTGAATGGCCCTAGACCGCTAACCACGACCATATATTTAACTCATCATTTTAACTTCACTCGAGAATCACTCTCATGCCACCTACATTCACTCCGGAAGATATACTGAAGGAAGTAAGAAAGGATGTACTTAAGGTGTTCGGCAGAACTGTAGAGGCCAGGGTAAAGGTCGCTCCTCTAAATCCCTCAATACTGGGCTTCGTGAGGGCTGGGGAAGACTTAATTTATGTGAACTCAGTTCCCCTCAGTCAAGTGGAACAAGAATATTTGAGTCAGTACCTATATGTGGTCATACTACACGAATATCTCCATATGTTGGGCATAGCAGATGAGAGAGAGGTCAGGAGGATGACCTTAGACTTAGTTAATGAAAGGTTTGGAGAGAGGAGCTTTGCATACAAAATGGCATCAGAATTGGCAGATCGGCGTGACATATACCTCAGGGAATCTTGGAGGAGAGGTAGGCCTCAAACCTATATGTGACCGCCTCGAACGCAAATCTACATGATATATTGACATGAGCCGAGTTCTAACTCAGAAAACCCCTAGTTACTAAGTCAAAGCTCTTTAATTGTCAGCACTCATTGGGCTTTGCCCTTGACTTTAAGGTTACACTCAACGCAGAAACTCATAACCGCACATATACCCTTAACTTTAACGTTGTGGGGGCGGAAGACCTAGCCTCTCCGCGGCGCTGATAGATAGCCCCCATACTTAGATGCTCACTTGGAATTCAATTTCCCATCGACAGTTGCAGACGGAGTTGAGTGTCGACTGGAGGCCTGAGCCGGAGTCAATGACGTATGCCTCTGCCGACCGGACTGCCTCTACTCGGCCAACTTCCTGAGACGAGGAACTGGAGCCGATCTCTCCCGCGACGCTTGAGGAGGGTGTCTACGAGGTCGAGTTTTGGTTCACTGCCCCCAGACTCAGACCACGCTCCTTCCTGAACGGAAGTCTAAACATGCTCAGGAAGCCCGTCAACGTGGCAATGAGATAACAGGTGGAGAGGCTGTAGTTGAGGGCTATGGCCCTGGCGATCCTCCAGGAGGAGTGGCACTTGCAGAACTCTCGGGGAGGGAGTTGAAGGGCTGGTCGGGTTGTTCGAGGAGGAGGGGCCTCCCTGGGGGCAAAGAGGTAGGAGACCCCCGGGTGGGGACGGCAAGGGAGAGGAGGAGGTCCAGCGCGTCCCTCACCCTCCTGCTTCGTTTGAGGTGGACCAGGCAGGTCTGCCTCGCGACCTGGATCCAGGAGCGGGAGATGGCCTCCTCCACGGCCTTAACCCGCCAGTTACAACGAGGGTGAGGTTGTACCTCCTCCATAGCCTCACCGGGAGGTCCCAGTAGCTCACGACGTCCTCTTCCCCGGTCAGGACCACGTCCAGCACGGCCCTCACACCGTCCTCCGTGAGTCCCAACGCGATCGGGAACACCCCCTTCCTTCCTTCCCTCAACTTCACGTACTTCCCGTCCACGATCACGTACTTGAAGTCCCCTCACCTCCAGCTCCTGGGTTTAGAGCTCGGCGTTCCCAACATGGAGTAGAGGAGGGCCCTGAGCACCAGCCTCTCCTCCCTGAGCAACTCCTCCACTCCAGTCCTCACCCTCTTCCCTCCCCTGTACGGCACGGGCAAGCTCACCGTGACCCACTCCAGCCCTTACACGACCCCCCGGAGGGAGACCCTGAACCCCCTCAGGAACCTGTACCTGGCGTAACTCCTCCTCTCCTCCTCCAGGGCCCTCCTCTCCATCTCATTCATTTAATGGCGCGACCTCCCCAACTACCTCAAGGAGGAGCGCGGTCACCACGTGATTGGAAACCTCACGGTATGACCTAGCGCTCGTCCCCTTTTCATGTACTGATGTAGGATCAATTAAGTCACTTTCATTCTATAGAAACAAATAGAAATCGCAATAGAGTCCTGAATCGCCCCCGAAAACTCCCAACCGCCGTAGAGCTTAAACGGATGCCACGATTCTCAATAATTATTACATCTTGCAACTTAAACACTTAATAATCCACGAGACTTCAAAACTATAGAGGAAACCCAGATGGTAAAGATTAAGTGTCCTAAATGTGGCGAAATAAATCCAGATATATTAACAAACTGTAGGAAATGCGGAGCTACCCTACCTTCTAGATTCGGAGCATTTCAGGTAAAGATCTGTCCAAAGTGTTCCAGGACAAATCCCGCAGGAAGAACTACTTGCGTCTACTGTGGTTCTCAGCTCATATAATGCGTTGAAATAAAGGCTATGTAACAAAGATTCTCTCTCCAATCTTTACCTGATATAGGTTGAAGGACGAAAACTCTCTGGCGGGAATGGACGACCTCTTTGGAGCCTCTATAAAGAGAAGCTCAGGTATACATTTCATACACTCTGAAAGAGGTGCTAATTGGATTTCTATCAATCCGACCTATAATATGGTATTGCTCAAGGATGTTGAATGTGAAAGGAGTGGAGTAATCTATTTAGAGCTACGGCTAACGAAAGTTAACTATTTTAATATTACATAGGTAATTCCATAAAGTTCCCTAAGAAAGGCTTATATGAAACTAGAATTGTTTTTATACGTATGCCGTTAAAGAAGGAGTTAAGTTATCTCGATCTGATTATCCTGGGAATAGCAGGAGCGGTAGGTACGGGAGCCCTGTTCAGCACGGCCGGTATGGCCTCATCTGCTGGACCAGGAGCGGTCATAGCTTGGGTACTAGGCGGGATATTTTATCTCTTCATAGGTCTCACCTACAGCGAGATGAGCATGAATATTCCTGAAGCTGGAGGTCCCTCGAGGTATAGCGTTTACTCCCATGGGAGGGCAACCAACCTCCTCAATGCCATGGCCGACCTCGTGTGGTATCTTTTCATACCCCCGATAGAGGCCTTGGCGGTGGTCGAGGGCCTGAGTTACTTCTACCCCTCCCTTCTAACCCCCAGTGGAACTCCTACTATCCAAGGGGCTATCCTTGGGGTAATCCTCCTGTTACTCTTCGTCCCCTTCAACTACTTTGGCGTGGGATTTTTCGGTAAGTCAACCACCTCCATAGGGATCGGGAAGCTCGCCCTCTATGTGGCCCTAGCTCTAGGGGTCATGGCCCTCTATTTCTCAGCGAGGAACTTTTCGGCCTACGGAGGAATCGCTCCTTTCGGCTTCGCAGGGATATTTTCAGCCATCCCTCTCGCCATGTTTGCCTTCGGAGGTATAAGAGTCATACCAGATTACGCTGAGGAAACGAAGGTCAGACATAAGTTAGCTGCGGCCATCATTGTAACCGTAATAGGCCAAACTCTAATATACGTACTCTTCTCTATAGCTTTCGTCGGAGGTATAAACTGGTCGGCGGTCTCATTGTCTCCAGGTAACTGGACTGCAGTGACCAACGCTTTACCAGGTAATCCCTTCGTCGACCTGTCTCAAAGTAACAGGGCATTACTAATCTTGGCGCTAATAGTCGCAATTATTGGTCCATTCGTTACAGGTTACATCTATTTGGGTGCAGGAACTAGAGTACTCTTCGCCATGGGAAGGACTGGCTTAGTGAGTAAGTTGATGAAGGAACTACACTCTACCTACTCCATACCTGTTTGGGCGTTAGTGGTCTTCGGCGTCGTGGGGGCTATCCTGACCTTCCTGACGGCACCTATACCCACGATATACAGCCTCATCAGTGACGCTGTAGTGGCAGGTTACCTCGGGTTCGCTGTCAATCCAGTCGTCATGATATCCATGAGAAAACAGTTCAAGTATAGGCTACCGGGCGGCCCTATCATAGCGGTGTTAGCCTTCGTCTTCTCCTCTTTGATAGCCTTCTGGAGTGGATGGCCGTCCGTGCCTTACTCTGTAGTAGTTATAGCATTAGGTTCAGCGGTATTTGGTGTACTGTATAGAGTTAAGCAGAACTTGTTTAACTCGTTGTGGTATATGGTCTACATGTTGTTCATTACTCTAATGACTTACATAGGGTCTGATGGAGCGCTCTCACTCTTGAATTTCTACCTCGCCACAGCATTGGTTGCCATCGTTTCTGCTGCTGTGTTCTTCCCGTGGGGCGTCAAATCTTCCCTCAAGAACATCGTGGTTCCCTCTGAGGAGGAAATAGAGAGGTCTTAAAGAGGTCATGAGTATATAATTAGAATAAGGCAAGTTATACATAGTTATTATTTAATAGCTTTATCTTAACGGGGGTTAAGTGAGGGGTTTAAGGGGGCGGAAGACCCACCGTGGGGATGGATAGTCCCCCAATAAGGGCTAACGAGGAACTATGTTGAAGCCCACCGTAGGGTTCCGTTTCGGGGCACACATAGATCAACAAACGTTTAGGGCGTTAGAGGCCCGGTTGGAGTTAGCCTCAAGTTCACAACACCCTGCGTTGGGCAGATATGTATTTCTACCAAAGGGATGGGAAGGGTTTAACTCTCACGGAACTTAGGCAACTAGTACTGGACCTGAGGAAGCAGGACGTCCAATGTCGGTCAATGTACTCCCAGGTAGTCCACTGTCTTTACAAGTGGGTCTTCACGTGCATCGTCTACACGTCCCCGGCCTCTACCTCCTCTTCTCCGTGACGGGGCGAGGGGACCTTCAACGAGCTCAGGAAGTACCTCCAGAAGGGAGGTGAGCGACGACTACAACCCGCACTTCTCCTTGAGGTACTACATCTTCACCTTACCCGTCAACCCTGACGAGTCCCTAAGTAGGTGTTTACCCGTGGCGTAACTTTTCCTTTTTAATTACTTCTAATTCCGCCACGGGCACCCCTCTTAAGGGATCATACACGGTCACCCTTAACTCATTGGGGCTAGCCGAGGTAAACTTCAATACCCTCCCATCCAACTTCTCCCATCCTCGTGAGCAGTGCCCGTCATCAGTTAGGGGGATCATCAATAAAACTACTTCGGTGATACTACATAAACACAACTTGTTAAAACGATATTTAGAAGTGATTAAAAATAACGAGTAGTTACGTAGAAGCGTTACAGTCTCTAAACCTGGCCTACCTGGAGGTAAAAGCCATTCAAGAGTCGATTATATAATATCAGTACGCGTTATCGAATATCGTGACTGCATGTGAACACTCCATGAGAGTTATTTAAGTCACGTTACTTACATTTTCTCGATTAAGGCGGAGCCACCTATAACTGTGTCTTTGAAAGTTAAAAGATCTACAAAAACTAACAGTCGAGGTTTAGAGCTTCTGGGCAATTGTAGTAGAGACCTCTCTCAAGACCTTTTCAGCCACTATATTCAATAACTCATCAGTGTCCACGTTGTAAGCCAATAATATACCTCTCCCCTGCTCAAGTATCAGCCTGGCCAGAACCTCGTTCCCGCTAATCACTTGATTTCCCTTTATCATCTTCATGTTTAATGGTTTCTTGTCTCTTACTGAGATTATTGCCCTCAAGTTTTTCCCGACTATGATCACGGCTCCGTTATCTATTTCGGAAATCGAGTCCCTTATCTTGGTAGCAAGCACTGGTAATTCATCTTCTATTCTTACCTTTTCCTCCCAAGATAAAGTATCAGGCATTTTCACTGAACTTCCCCCCTGGTAGAACTTAAAATAAGGTATGATATGGCCAGTCAATATGTGTTCTGCCAGCTGGAACGGACTCCTTCCCAATAGTTTATCTAGAGCACCACTCTTATACGTGAACTCAATTGAGGTTCTAAGTCTAGAGGTATCGTCTCCCTCTGTAATGTAAAACTCCATTTTCCATTCCATCTTGTCGTCATCCGTTCTTCCAGAGTAACTGATTCCACCGGGGATAGGTTTAGGGCCATCCATATATCCTTTCATAATGCTTAGCTTGGTATCTGGCGTCCCGAAAACGTAGAGGACTAAGAAATCATTCACGGGTTCCCTGAGCGACTCTGGGGTAACATATCTTGCCTGTTCTTTATCAAAGACTTGAAGAATGTTTATATGGCCCACTATGCCCGTGAAGGAGAAAGGATCACCTAGTACAGAGAGGACCTGGGATTTGGAGACGTCCAGACTAACTTCCTGGCTGTAGACCATCGTTCATCTGAGGTCTGATGGCTCTGACGTTTAAAAATTTACGTTAGAAAAATTCTAATGAACAGTAGTTATGGGAATCTTAGGGAGGTAATACAAAGAAGTCGGGCGATTCAGGACTCCATTGCGATTTCTATTTGTTTCTATAGAATGAGAGTTAAACCCTTCCCATCCCTTTGGTATAAATACATATCTGCCCAACGCAGGGTGTTGTGAACTTGAGGCTAACTCCAACCGGGCCTCTAACGCCCTAAACGTTTGTTGATCTATGTGTGCCCCGAAACGGAACCCTACGGTGGGCTTCAACATAGTTCCTCGTTAG
>Ga0081474_127689_pt1 | contig 25532 bp, 25 predicted proteins | sample OneHunmetagenome_2_FD_70978 | JGI IMG/M metagenome (GOLD analysis project Ga0081474, IMG submission 70978) | Ferrous microbial mat communities from One Hundred Spring Plain, Yellowstone National Park, USA v2 (version 2) | ecosystem: Environmental > Aquatic > Non-marine Saline and Alkaline >... | reverse complement strand
ACCCTTTTAAAATAGCCTCTTGTTCTAATTGCTCTATAGCTTTTGCTATGAATGGTAAATCTTTTAGCTCTTCTATAGTAAAGGGCAGAATCTCTAACATAGGCTCCTCCTTAAATACTTTTTGATCAGGGATTATTGCCAGATTGGCCAATTTAAGAAATCTCTTCAATCTTATTGGCAAGCATCACCTTCTTAAACATCTCATCCAAAACCTCTGTATCATCTGTGTTTTCTATCTTCTCTTCAAGCTCTTTTGGCAATACTCCAAACTTGATAAGAATAACACTCTTAATGTCATCTTTTTTAGCCTTAATTAATCCTTTTTCTAATCCTTCTTGCAATCCTTTTTGCAATCCTTCTTGCAATCCTTCTTGCTTACCTTTTTCTAATCCTTCTTGCAATCCCTCTTTTTTACCTTTTAAAATAGCCTCTTGTTCTAATTGCTCTATAGCTTTTGCTATGAATGGTAAATCTTTTAGCTCTTCTATAGTAAAGGGCGGTATCTCTAACATAGGCTCCTCCTTAAGCAACATTTTAAATCCTTCTCTTAATTTAGGTCTTACCTTTAGCAACGTCAATATCTTCCCAATCCAGTCAGATCTTTCTTGCTCTGGTAATTCTCTTAACTTGGATAGAGCTTTACGAAATAGCTTTTCTCTATTTCTCACGTTGCACAAAAATGCAAAGGTTATATCTGCCATGTTATCAGATTCCAACAGATCATCACATTGAAAATCTTTTAGGTCTATTAGCTCATATTCGTAATAAAGCTTTGAATCTTTTAAAGTGTTTTTCATGTTGCATTTGTCTTCACCAAGATATATAAGCTTTTGGTGTATAGTCTTTTCTTTGTATTCCATTTTGATGAGGCTATAATACTCAAACATCCTATAAAGCATTGTATTATCGTTTGTTGTCTGGAATTCTATATGAAGAATAGAATCATCTTCTAACTCAAGAAGAAGATCCACTCTTCTTTCTTTTGTTGTTTTAAACACTGAGTCTAACTCCCGCTTATATTTTATACCTATTATATCTCTCATTAGCTTACTTTCCAAAAGAGGAAGTATTATATTCTTTATGGTTACATCTATATCTTGAGGATGACGGTTTTGTTGATCAATTTATATATTATAAAAGACAAGCTTAATTTGCGACGTATATATTCACACTCTATCTGAACTTATACAGAACTTATTGCATATTTTCTTAACAAGAAATGATATATATCATGGAAATGTTAATGATGCATATAATAAAATGAAAAAACTATGAAAAAGGTAAAATATGTAGGGGCGGTTTTAGCAAGTTTGGTGTTGGCTTTTAATGTCACTTACGGAAACGAATTTGTAAGTCCCATAAGGCAAATAATAAACTATCACAAGTACGGGCAGGACATCTATAAGGATCCCATACTAAACATAATAGAAAAGTCTAAAATAGAACTAGAAAAGCCTCAAACTATTTCAGAACTTGTAAGATACAGCATAGGCAAGCCTCCTATTCCTAAAAAGATAGCCTCAGATAAGTTTGATAAAAAGTTGGTGCAAAGGCTTATTGAAATAGCAAAGCAATACTTAGGCACTCCGTATAGGTTTGGTGGTACATCCAGATATGGGATTGATTGTTCTGGTTTTACCATGAAAGTTTTTGATAAGCTAGGGATAAAGCTTCCAAGAACCGCTTCAGAACAAGCTCATGTTGGGAAATTGGCTCTAAACTTAAAACCGGGAGATCTATTATTTTTCAAAACCTACAGGAAACATCATCCAGGCCATGTAGGGATATATATAGGCCATGGTCTTATGATAGACGCGTCATCTACTTACGGTAAAGTAGTTATAGAGCCTATAAATCAACCTTACTTTAGAAAACACTTTTTATTTGCGAAAAGTTTATTTTAGGGTTTGTTTTATAGGCTTTTATAAATATATATTATAATGGATAGTGGAAGGCTTGTAGTAATCTTATTTTTTTCTTGCTTAAGCTTAGCGTATGCGGAACCCCTTTTTAAACCAATTCCCATACAAGCCTACGATGAAACAAAACCTAAAGTATACAGTGTAAATGTAAAAATAAATGTAAAAATTATAAATGCATCTTATACATCAAAATCTCCCATAAACTATTCACCACCTAAAATAAAACCGTTAAAGTTTGAAAACTCTGTTTTTATAAAGGATAAACATCTTATAAAGGATATCAATTATCTATACAACATGGGTTATTTGCCTTTTAAGGTTATAAGCTATAAACCATATAAAGATGGTTATAAAATTACTTATGAATGGGATGCAGAAGATGTACCGCCAAAGCTTGTAAAATTAAGTATTACAAGCAAAAATAGCATCCTTTATAAAAGTGCCATTTTGAGGTTTATAAAAGATTATAAAACAAAGTTTAATCCCGATAATACAGCTTTAGCCAGCATCATTTTACAACAAGCCTATAAGGCGGGTTTTAAAGCTAAGAAACCGTTTGTATGGGTTTACGTGGATCAGCATATACCTCAAAAAGTATATGTATGGGAAAATGGAAAATATATATTTGAAAGCCCAGCCAACACTGGAGTAATGGGTACTACTAACACGGGCACATATATGGTTTATCTTCGTTTTAAAAAAACTGAAATGAAAGGCACTTTTCCAGGCTCCAATATAACCTACGACGACCCTGATGTGCCTTGGGTAAATTATTTTTACAAAGGGGAAGCTATACACGGTTTTCCAAGAAAAAGGTACGGTTACCCACAATCTGCAGGATGCGTTGAGCTTCCAATACCAAAAGCCAAAGAGTTGTACAAAATCTTGTATAAATACGCCGTAGTAACCCTATCAAACTACGATAAGAGATATCTTGCCACACATCCTTATGTAAATGTCAAAAATGTCAAGAAAACCAAAACTTTTAAGCTTTTAAATCCTATAAAATTTACTTTTGAAAGCTGGTAATAGCTGTAAACCGTGGTAGACTTGTAAATCGTGGTATAATTTTTTCATGTATAGGATAGGCATAGGTCAAGACGCTCATTATTTTGAAAAAGACAGAAAGCTATATTTAGGGGGTGAAGAGTTTGATATAGGATATGGCTTAAAAGGGCATTCGGATGGCGATGCTCTTTTGCATGCAATAACGGATGCTATTTTAGGAGCGTTGGCAAAAACCGATATAGGCACTCTTTTTCCCGATAAAAGCAAAGAAAACAAAAATAGAAACAGCGTAGATTTTCTAAATAAAGCTTTAGAGATTATGTACGACATGGATTATTCAATAGTTAACTTAGACTGCAACATAATAGCAGATAAACCAAACATATCAAGTGTTAGAGATAAAATAATAGATAGTCTATCGAGGCTTTTAAGTATATCAAAAGATAATATATCTATAAAAGCCAAAACTAAAGAAGGTTACAACAAAGAAGATAGTTTAGAGGTAATATGCATAGTGCTTTTGCAGAAAATGATATAGGAGTATGCCTTTCTGGAGGTGTGGCAAGAGGTGCAGCCCATATTGGCGTTTTACAAGCCCTTTTAGAAATGGGTTTTAATGTAAAAGCTGTATCTGGGGCAAGTGCTGGTGCTTTGGTGGGATTGTTTTTCGCAGCAGGTTATAAGCCCCATGAGATGCTTTCTATATTAAAATCTATAAACTGGTTTACTACTTTTACAGTGGGAAAAGGGGGAATACTTGGGTTTAAAAAGGCTTTTAAAATAATTAGAAGCTACATACCATACAACAATATAAAAGATTTGCCTATTTATTACAGCGCTAGCGTATTAGATTTGTTTTCTGGTGAGACCATTTATTTAGATGAAGGTGAACCAGCTTCTATAGCTCTCGGGTCTTGCGCTTTGCCGTTTATTTTTGAACCGGTAGCTTACAAGAACATGCTTTTAGTAGATGGTGGGTTAACGGAAAATTTGCCTGTTAATCCAATAAAAATTAAGTATCCCAATTTAAAGGTTGTATGTTCTGATATAATGCCAAATGTTTTGATAAAAGAAAACTTAGGTACTTTTGGAAACTTATTAAGATCGACATTTTTAATAGCAAGAAAAAATATGGATCTTAGCAAAAAACTTTGTGATATATATCTGGAGCTTCCAGTACAGCATATTAGTTTTGTAAATTACAAAAAATTTGATGAGCTTTATAATATAGGATATTCTTATACAAAATCCGTTATGAGCAAAAATTTATAAAGTTTTTATTTTTTAACGATTTTCGTTATATCAAAATGTCCTATATCATAGCTTTTTCAGTATATAATAAGTTATTATATTAGATAATTTATTTTTAGGAGGTCTTAAAAATGAAGAAGACGCTTTTAGGTGCTGCAGTTTTAGCCCTAGGCCTTGTGGCATGTAGCCACCAACAATCAAGCTCAAGCGAGTCATCATCAGCAAGCTCAGAACAATCAGCAGCTGCTACAACTTCTTCTACCCCATCTTCTTCGTCTACAACTTCTAGCACTACATCTACCCCATCAGCTTCATCTTCCTCATCAGCTTCATCTTCCTCATCAGCTTCATCTTCCTCATCAGCTAAAATATGTTCTGGTACCGGTGCTCAACAAGTATGTGCTAGCGCATCTTCTATAAACCAAGAGGATGCTAAGAAGTTGGTAGCTATGGCTGGCACAAAAGGATGTTTGGCTTGTCACGCTGTAGACAAACAAGTGGTAGGACCAGCTTGGATAGACGTTGCTAAAAAATACGCTGGCGATCCAAACGCTGTAGCTGAGTTAACAAAGGCTATAAAGTACGGTAACAAAGGTATATGGGGCGCTGTACCAATGCCAGCTCAAACAAACTTGAGCGATGCTGACGCTAAAAAGTTGGCTCAAATGATATTAGCTCTTTATAACAAAAATTCTTCTAGCTCATCTTCTTCATCTTCATCATCAAGCAACAGCAAAGAGAAAAGCTCTAAGAAAGAAGAAAAGAAGACAGCAAAGAAAGGTTAATACAAGCTTTATGACACCTTCCCATATTGGGAAGGTTTTTATTTTTCTTAAAGTGTGAGGTTTTTTATGAAAAATAAATTTTTCGCTTTAGGTTTAGCTTTAGCTATCCTAGGGTCAAATATTAGTGCAGTTTCTGGTCCAATTTTAGAGCAATTTCAAAAAGAAGTAGAGCAAATAGTAGACAAAGTCTCACCTTCAGTAGTAACGATTTACGCTACTCAAATAGTCGAAACTCCTTTAAGCACTCCTCAAATATTTCCTCCATGGTTCCAACCGTTTATGATACCTGGTATTCCAACTCCAGAAATTCAACAGAAAGAAAAAGATTTGGGTTCTGGTATTATAATTAAATATATACAATCTAAAAATGCTTTTATAATTTTAACAAACAATCACGTTGTAGGAAATTCAAAAAATGTAATGGTAAAATTATCTAGAACCATTGAAAGAAAAGCTAAGATTTTAGGTAGAGATCCTAAAACAGATTTAGCGGTGCTAGAGGTTAGCGCTAAAGGAATAAACAACCCTAGTTCTAGGGTTGCTACTCTTGGTGATTCTTCTCATGTAAGGATAGGGCAACTTGTTATAGCCATAGGGAATCCATATGGTTTAAGTAGAACCGTTACAATGGGAGTAGTATCTGCTTTAAATAGAAGACTTGGCCTTTCTCAGTATGAAGATTACATACAAACAGATGCAGCTATAAACCCAGGCAACAGCGGTGGTCCTCTCATAAATATAGAAGGCAAAGTAATAGGTATAAATACCGCAATGGTAAAAGGAGGTCAAGGGCTTGGTTTTGCCATACCAATAAATTTAGCTAAATGGGTTTATCATCAAATAATGGAGCACGGTAAGGTTATAAGAGGGTGGCTTGGGATATCTATTCAACAGATAACACCTCAGATGGCCTCTTCTTTAGGTGTAAACTATGGTGCTATAGTAGCTCAAGTGTTTCCTGGATCTCCTGCTCAAAAGTACGGTCTTAAAGTAGGGGATATAATAGTGTCTGTAGATGGAAAGCCTCTTGAAAGCATAGATCAGCTTCAGTTTAAAACAATGGAATCCCCACCTGGCACCGTCTTGACTTTGGGTGTTATAAGAAATCATAAGCTTATAACGATCAAAGTAAAAACCGCAAAAATGCCAAGCAACGATAGCAACATAGGTGTTGCGTCGGAAGCTAAAGATTTGGGTCTTATAGTAAGACCTTTAAACCCACAAGAGCAAAGACGTTACGAAGTAAAGGGTGGCCTTTTGGTGGAAGATGTCCTTATAGGTTCTCCAGCTTATGAGGCTGGTATAAGAGCTGGTGATATAATACTAAGCATCAATCTTCATAGAGTTTATACAAAAGCCCAGATGGACAATATATTAGAGCGCTTAATATCTGAGCACAAAGATACCGCTACTTTCTTAGTAGATAGAGACGGTCAAAATATCTTTGTGACTGTGAACCTCAAGTAATATGCTAATATCGAAATATCAAGGTTCTGGCAACGATTTTATCATTATAGATAATAGGGATAATTTTGTTTATAAAGAGATAGAAAAGTTAGGTTTAAGTATAAAAGAATTTGTTAGAAAACTTTGCGAACAGCATAAATCTGTGGGTGCAGACGGTGTAATACTTATAGAAAAAGCCAAAAACCCTAAAAATCATTTTAGCTGGTCTTTTTTTAACGCCGATGGGTCTGTAGCTGAGATGTGTGGCAACGGTTCTCGATGTGCTGCAAGATTTGCCTATGAAAAAGACATTGCTCCAAAGGATATGGTTTTTGAAACAATAGCAGGTGAGATAGAAGCTCATATCGTAGATAATAAAAGGGTAAAAGTGCAACTTACCCCATATCATTCATATCAAAAGGATATAGAAATAAAAACCGAGTATGGCACTTTCAAAGGTCATTTTGTCAATACTGGGGTGCCACATTTTGTTATATTTATGGATGAAGATGAGCTTGATAACTTAGATGTGGAAAAAGTAGGTAGAGCCATAAGGTATCATGCGTATTTTGCTCCAAAAGGAACAAATGTAAATTTTGTGGCAAAAACAAAAAACGGCAGTTTTAGAATAAGAACTTACGAAAGGGGTGTTGAAGGCGAGACCCTTGCTTGTGGGACAGGCAGTGCAGCTTGTGGTATAAACGCATATCTTCTTGGTTTGTCAGCTTCTAACATAGTAGACATTATCACCAAATCCGGTGAGATTTTAAAAATAACCATAGAGAATGACAAAGTGTTTTTAGAAGGTCCCACTACAAAAGTATTTGAAGGTATGCTTTCTTACGAGATCTTCTGATGGATTTATACTTTTATCTCGACACATATGTAGGCGAATACTTAATAAATTTTTACATGGTATCCTTTAAACTTATCGATTTGGACTCGGTAGAGATTACCGATTTTTACGGTTCGAAACTAATATCAAATATATTAGATTGGGATGCTTTCTCCACCTCGGTAGGAAACATATACCTTCTTGAATACGGTGATCCCATTCAGAGGTTTTACAACATAGAAGAGGCCATTAAGACAGGATATGACATAATCTTTGAAATAGCAAAATCCTCTACAAACGTTTTAAAACCAAGACCTGTGGTAGGTGTAGGCTATCCACCGCTATTTTTATTAAAAAAGCTTTACCCAAATTTATTTGAAGATATGCTTTTTAGACAAAGCCTTGATGAGTTTTTAGACCAAATACTATTTACTTAAAATATAAAAGTTTTATGATTTTACTAAAAGCCATATACCAAATAAAATCTATATTTTAAATATGGAAGAAAAACCCTTTGAAATACCTATAGATTTGCTACAAAAATGCGTTAGATGTGGTCTTTGTAAATCGGTATGCCCTACTTATAGGGTAAACGAAGAAGAAAGAAGCTTCGCAAGAGGAAGACTTGCATTAGCCCAGATGGTCCTATCTGGAGAATTGCCTCTTACCAAAGATGTGGCAAGACAGTGGGACGAATGCGCAATGTGTAGAAGATGTGAGTGGATTTGTCCAAACAATGTAGAGTATAAAGAAATTATGTCAAAGGCCAAAGAGCTTCAATCAAACACACTTGGCAAAGACCCCTTTAAATATACCGCTTTAAGCGCTCTTGAGCTAATGCAAACAAACGTTGGTAGAACTGTCGTAAAAATGGCTGGTTCTTTATTATCTTTAATCCCCAAAAAAGAACTAAAAACTTATATACCCTCTGGTATAAACGGTGCTGTAAAATTTATGCCAAAACCTGCCAAAGACGCTTTTGGTATAAGAGGACAAACCTTTAAAACCGATAAAACCCCTTCCAAAGGCACACTTCTTTTCTTCACCGGTTGCATGGTAGATGCTTTTTACACTACCACTGGTAAAAATGCCATAAAAGTCTTAAACAAAGCCGGTTATGATGTAATTGTACCAAAGGATATAAAGTGTTGCGGTGCTCCTCATCTTTACTCTGGAAATATTGAGGCTTTTAATATACTAAAAGCCAAAAACCAAGAAGAGATTTCAAAATACAACTTTGATGCTATAGTGGTAGTTTGTCCCACCTGTGGTGGTGCGCTTTTAGAAGATTATGGATATAAAAATGTTTTAGATTTTGCAAGCATTGTAGCTTCTTCAAACGATCTTGTTTTAAAGTCAAAATCAAAAGAATCTGTTACATTTCACGTGCCGTGCCATTCTTATAGCGCCATGAAAACACCGGTTTCCGATTTTGAAAATACTATAAAGAAAATAGAAAATGTAGAGTACAATAAAGCTTCTAAAGCCCAAAGCTGTTGTGGTTTTGCTGGACTTTTTTCTATGAAAAACCCAGAGCTTTCTACAGCCATTCAAAAAGAGAAAATGGAAGACTTCAAATCCACAAACGCAGAATACATACTAAGCGCATGTCCTGGGTGTGTTTTACAGCTTCAAGATGGTAACCTTAAGTTTAAAAACAACCAAAAGATTATGCACATAGCAGATTTTGTAGCGAATAAGTTAGAAGATTGAAGTTTTTGGTTTTAAAAACTTGCTTTAGCTCATGTTTGTTTGGTTTATAATGTTTATATTACTATATTTTTAAGGAGATTTTTATGGAGCAGGTTATTAGAGTGGCTCACAGCCCAGACTCAGACGATGCTTTTATGTTCTATCCTATGGTTAAAGGTCTTATAGACAACTATGGATTTAAGATAGAACACGTTCTAAAAGATATAGAAAGCCTTAACGAAGATGCTAAAAAGGGTACATACGAACTATCCGCAATTTCTTTTCATGCATACCCATACGTAGCAGATAAATACTACGTTTTGCCAAGCGGTGGAAGCGTCGGAGAAGGATATGGTCCTATCGTTGTCACAAAAGAACCTACAAACACCATAAAAGGGAAAAGAATAGGGATACCAGGAGAGCTAACAACGGCTTACCTTGTTTTGAGGCTTTTCGAAGAGGATTTTGAACCGGTTGTTATGCCTTTTGATAAGATATTGGATGAAGTGGAAAAGGGTAGTGTAGATGCTGGCCTTATCATACACGAAGGACAGCTTACATACAAAGACAAAGGACTATACAAGTTTGTAGACCTTGGGGAAGAATGGCAAAGAAAATACAACCTCCCACTTCCATTAGGATGCAACATAGTAAGAAAAGACCTTGGCTTAGATACCATAAAAAAACTTGAAAACATAATGAGAGAAAGTGTTAAAAAAGCCCTAGAGATAAGAAAAGAGGCTCTAAACTACGCTATAAATTATGCAAGGGACTTAGAAAACGACGAGGCGAGGGCTTCAAAGTTTGTAAGCATGTATGTAAACGAAAGAACTATAGACTATGGACCGGATGGGAAAGAAGCGGTAAGGCTTTTATATAAGCTTGGCAAAGAAAAAGGTATCATCAAAGCAGATATACCAGATATTATTTTCACAGACGAACTTTAAAGGAGAGTGTTATGATTTTACAAAAAATATACGACGAGGACGTAGAAAACGATATAAAAAGCCTTTTTGAGGCTTGGCCAGAGATATCTTATAAAATAAGCGTTAAACCTATTGAAGTAGGTGACGATACAATAAACGTGGTTTATATAGAAACGAACGATGAAGATTTTAATAAGTCTGTGGGAGTGTTTGAATCTAAAGAAGAAGCTATGGGTGCTTTTAGAAGCTTTGCTTATGAGTTTGGGTTTGAAGATTACCCTACCAACATAGCGTTTTTACATGCTGGATTTGATGGTGATAAACTTTTTCTATTCTTAAAAGCCAAAAACGATGATAATATAAAACAATTTGACCACCTTAGTGTAGAAAAACTTACCAAAGAACTTCCAAATTATCAAAGAGTAGTTATATATCAAAGCGCTGTCTTAACTTATTTAAAAGACATCTACCCAGCTATAGACAACATAGCTTATGTAATACCGCACAAACTTTCAAGTATAGGTTGTCAAACACCTGAGTTATCCGATTTAGCAAAAATATACGGTGTTTCTTTAAATACAAAAGAGGATGAAATAAGATTTATAGAAAAGCTTCTTCAAGACCCAAAAGGTCTTTGCAAAGATAAAGAACTCCCGCCCATAGATATACCTTTATGAATTACAAAGACTTATTTTTAAAAATTGTAGCCACTGGCTTTGGGCTCGGAAAAGCTCCTGTGGTTCCTGGTACTGTGGGCACTTTAAGCGCTATACCTTTTATATACTTGTTGGGTAATAATTTTTTTGAAAAGCTCTTATTTTTAATTGTGTTTATTCCTCTTGGTGTTATAGCCTCTCAATATGTAATAGATATTACGGGAAACAAAGACCCAGATGAAGTTGTAGTGGATGAGCTTGTAGGATACTTTATAACAATGATGTTTGTGCCACATAGCTTTTGGTGGATGGTTTTTGGTTTTCTCATTTTTAGGCTTTTAGATATAACAAAACCTTTTGGTATAAGGAAATTAGAAACTCCAAATGGCATTGGGGTTATGCTAGATGATATTGCCGCTGGTTTATTAGGATCTATTTTACTGTTTATTTTTAGAATGATTATATGAGTTATACTGTTCATTTGGCTTTAAAAAATGAGGAAGTTTTAGATTTTCTAAAGGTGGAAGCCAATACGCCTACAAAATATGCTATACAGCTGATGGCTAATTTTGATAAGGACTACGTAGTTGTGGTTGAGAACAATAAAGCGGTGGGGATTTTCTCCGAGTCTGATGTTTTAAAGTTAAAATACGCCAACGAAAATCTTGATAAAAACGTATTAGAGTATGCTTCAAAACCGGCAATAACCGTTAGAAGCTCTTTCAACCTCTTTGAGGCTGTTAATTTAATGATGGAAAACGATATATCAAAGCTTATTGTAGTTGATGATGAAGATAAGCCAATAGGTGTGCTTACTCAAAGAACTCTTATAAAAACAATAGACCAAGAAATGTTAAAAAGAAACAAAAATGTTAAAGATATACTAAGACAAAGAGATTTGATAAGCTTATTTCCTACAGATACTCTAAGCTTGGCTCTTAAAACGCTTGTAGAAAACAAAATAAGAGCAGTAGTAATATTAGAACCCAACAACACAAATGGTAGTGAATTTGGTGAAAATGAGCAAGATACAAACGATAGCAGAGTTGTAAGCCGTGGTAGACTTGTAGGTATAATAACTCAAAAAGATTTGGTTAAGCTCATATCTGTTGGTGTTGATTTAGATAAAGCTTTGATTAAAGATTATATGAAATCCCCTGTAATAACTTGCAGAATAGACACACCTCTTATAGAAGCTTCAAAGATTATGGCAAGCTTTAATATAAGAAGACTCGTAGTGGTAGATGAAAAAGACAATCCCATAGGCATAGTAACCCAAGGAGATATAATAAGAAATCTTGAGGAAAAATATGAAGAATATGTAGAGAAAAAGTTAAAACACTTAAGATCTATGCTAAATATAATGCAAGATCCAGTATTAGAGGTTATGGACGCTGGTGTTTTTGATTCTTCCTCTGGTATAATAATATGGCAAAATGATAGTGCAAAGAGCATATTTGGAAACTTTTTAGGGAAAAATATAGAAGAAATTATAGATCATTATACATGGAAATATATATACGAAAAGCTTAAAAATGAAAAAAGTGTAAACTATGAGCCTATATTTATAAAAGATTATATATATCATATAACCTGCTTGTATATTGAGGATGAACAAAAAATAATAGATGGTAGAATCAAAATTTTGTTTAAAGACATAACAAAAGCCTATAAATCTGAGTTAGAACTAAAAAAGATAAACAAGCAATATAAAAATATTTTAGACGCAATGAATGATATGGTTATAATTTACGATGCTTATGATTATAAAATCAAATTTGTTAACAAATCTACTTTAGAACACTTGGGATATGAAGAAGAAGAACTTACAAACAAAAATTTCTTTGATATCATATTAAATTCAGAAAATGTAATAAAACATTTCATAGAACGCATTGTAAAAGAAAACAGAAAAGTGGTAGGAAGACGAGTGTATATCAAAAAAAACGGAGAATTTTTACCAGTGCATGTAGTAGCAACAAGAGTAGAATTTGAAAATAACACCGGGAAAGAACATATACTTGTGGTAGCAAGAGATATATCAAAAGAGTTAATTATAGAAGAAAAACTAAAAAATACAAACAAAGATCTAAATATGCTTTATTCTTTTATTACAGATCTTTCTAAAGCGCATCAAGAAGATGAAGCTTATGATATTCTTATCCATTACTTAAAGAGGCTAGGAATAGAATACATTCATATGTACAAACTAAATCCATCCCTAAACAAAATTTTATCCTCTTATTTGCTAAATACAAAAAGCATATATCAACCGCATGATGAAAATAACTTATGGGTAAAGGATTGTTTAGAAGACAATCCGTCTTTGTGTAAAGTTATAAAATCTGGAACTACTTTAGTTACTCCAAATATTAATGCAGATTATGGCTGTCCTAGGATTGCTTTAGGATCTTCTATAAAATCTTATATGTGTGTACCTATTTTTATAGGCGGTGTTTATATAACAAACGCCACAGCTATCTTAACCCTAATGTCTTCTAAAGAAAACTTTTTCACAGAAGGCATAAAGAATAAAATAAATAAATTTATAGAGGCTTTTATACCTGTAGTTAGCAATTTAAGACTCATAGAAATAAACAAAGAGCTTTCTATAAGAGATCCTCTCACGAATGCTTACAATAGAAGGTTTTTAGATGAGATATTGGAAAAGGAATTTCAAAAAGCTATAAGATATCAAACCAAATTATCGATTATTATGCTAGACGTAGATAACTTTAAAAAATTTAACGATACATACGGTCATAGGGCAGGGGATATGGCTTTACAGCATCTATCTAAAGTAGCTCAAGAAAACATAAGAGTTTCAGATATATTTGCTAGATATGGTGGTGAGGAATTTATGATAGTGCTTCCAGAAACACCTAAAGAATATGCAATTGAAATAGCAAATAGAGTAAAGGACGCCCTATCAATCAAAATGTTTTATATAAACTCTTTGGAATCTAAAGACATAAGCACATTAGATATAGATGATATTTATCCAAAGTATTATATAACCGCGTCTTTTGGTGTAGCTACTTTTGATGATGATGCCAAAAACCTAGAAGAATTGATAAAAGTAGCTGATATGAGACTATATAAAGCAAAAGAGTTAGGTAAAAATAGAGTGGTATATAATTAAAGGTGTAGGAGGTTTTTATGGAACTATTAAAGAAGTATACCATTGAACTGGTAATCTATGTGACATCTGTTGGATTATCGGTGATGGCTATGGGTTTTCTAGCAGATAGAAACTTCATATTTGGAAGTCTTTTTATGTTTATGCTTCTTCTTTTCCAGGTTTTTGTGATTTTAGGAGCAAAAGGAGATAAAGAATTTCCGAAAGCTTATGATAAAGATATAAAAGACGTAGGGCTTTTCAACGCGCTAATACTCTTATACGCTGGGGTTTTTACGGCTGGGATATTGATGGCTTTAGTTTAATTATGAAACTTTCAAAATATCTTGCGATAGTTGATGTTGATGTATTTAAAGATGATATAACCGAAAAAACAAAAAAGATTGTAGAAACTTACAAACCAAGCATTATGCTAAGAGCCAAAAACCTAAAAGGGAAATATTTTTATGAATATGCAAAAGCTATAAGAGATATCACACTAAATTACAGTGTTTTATTTTTTGTAAACGAGCGCTTTGATATAGCACTGGCTGTAGGGGCAAACGGAGTACATCTTCCATCGAACGCTTTGGATGTATCTGTTGTAAAAAATATATGTAAAGATATGATCATAGGATATTCGGCTCATTCAAAAGAAGATGTGCTTGAGGCTTTTCAAAAAGGTGCAGATTACGTCACGCTTAGCCCTATTTTTCCTACGAAAAGCCATGAAAATGCAACACCCCTTGGTTTAGAATATTTAGAAGATGTAGTCAAGTCGTCCAAAAAACCCATATTTGCCCTTGGGGGTATCACAAAAGAAAATATAGATGATGTTTTTAAAACCGGAGTTTACGGTATAGCTTCTATAAGATTTTTCCTATAAATTGATAATAATAATTGAAGTATATCTAATTAAGTAGGTATACAACATTTGCGATTTTCTGTAAGAAAGTGTATAATATTAAACTATGGGTGGGAAATGATAAAACTTCAATGTTTGCTTGAATTTAAAAACGAAAAAGACAAAGAAGTTGTATTAGATTTAATGCGTAGGTTTTCATCTGCAATGAGATATGTATATAAAAGGTTGTTAGAAAGTGAAAAAAGAAAGGACTTAAAAAAGCATTTATCTAAAACATTTAATATAAACACCAGATACTCAGATGATGCTATTCTTTTAGCACAGACCATGATTTCATCATACAAAGAAATAAAACAAAATCTAAAGAAAATTATATTTGGATCAAGAAAAGTATTTGAGCAATTAAGTAGAAATCATTTAACAGGTAAAAGAAAGGAAAAGCTAAAAGCGAAGTGGAAAGAAAGTAGACAAGGCAATCTCTATTCAAGAGGCGATAAATCTAAACAGGGAAATCTAAATTTAAGGCTGCAGTGGATGAACGATAAGTTATATTTGAGAATAAATATAGGAGATAGACAGTACGTTTATGCAAAAGTAATTAGAAGCGTTAAAAGAGAAAAAGATAAATGGATAGAACTTATGTTTATATTAGAAAAGGGATATCAGAAAATTGATTGGTTTCCATATAGCGTTAGATTAAAATTAAAAAACGATAAAGTTTATGCTTTTATATCTGTTGAAGAAAAATTACCACTTATTACAATCAAAAAAGACAATGGTATTATAGGTATAGACATAAACGCTTATCCATTTCATTTAGCATTAGCAACAGTGGCAAAAGATGGAAATCTGGAAAACTATCAAGCAATAAGCTTGCATGAGTTATTAGATGTTAGCTCAGAGAAAAGACAATATTTAGAGTGGCAAATAGCACATCAGATAATAGAAATTGCCAAGAAAGAAAACAAAGCAATAGCAATAGAAAACTTAGATAAACTACCAAAAGGTAAAAGAGGAGATGGATTTGCAAAATTGAGAAGCAGACTACAAAAATGGAGCTATAAGAGATTATTAGAAAAAATAGAAATATTAGCAAAGAGAAATGGAATAGAAATTAGAAAAGTTAATCCTGCTTACACATCCGTTATTGGTAAGCTAAAGTATGCACCACAATTTAATATAGATAAAGATATTGCAGCAGCATTTGTAATAGCAAGAAGAGGTTTGAGATTCAAGGAAAACATACCTAAGAATTATGAAAAGCTTTTAGAAGATAAAGAGTTCCTATCATACTCAATAGCCATTATTGAAGACAATATTGCAAAACTCAAGAAAGAGATAAAAGAAGAGAAAAATCAGTACAAAAGAAACAAATTAAAAAGCAAGCTAAGTAAATTAAGAAAAGAACTTAAAGCACTAGAAAAACATTTGTCGTTTATTATAGAAAGTGAAAAGAGTAAGTCAGTTTCTCAACAGCCTGTCAACCAATGGAAGGAACAGGTGAGGGGTCTGCCTACAGGTAGACATAAAAGCTGGCAAATTCTTTTCACAGCCCTTGCTTTCTCTTGCCTTGAGAGTTATAGAGACTTTTCTCCCTTGAAAAGAGTAATGATTTCAAGGGATTGGGTAAGGATGGCAAATAGGTTAGTTCCTGTACTTGGTGCAGGGTCTATGATACTTCCAAAATACCGCCTGTTGGGGTTGGGAGTATCTGAAATGGCGGAATACAAATACCCCAACTCAAGCTGTACAGAGCAACACAGTTTTGTACAGTTTGGTTGACCAGGTTAAAAATGATAGGAATATTGACATTAACAGTTGTAACCCAAAGGGCCACAAGCCTTAACTACGGGGAGAACATAGGCAATGTATCAATTCTTAAGAAACTTTCCCTAGGGGACAGCTCTCAGCTCACCTATGTATCAGACAAAGCGCTAAAATATGATATAAAGAGGAAGGGTAAAGAAGAGAAAGGATGGAGATTGTTAGACGAGAGGATAAAGGAGTATATTGAAAGTTCAAAAAAAAGTTCAAAAAAAGGTAAAAAACTTGATGTCGATGAGTTTTCTAAAAGTCTAATAAAAGAATACCATGAGTTTGATCTTTTCGGAGGGCTTTTGACCAATCTAAAAGGGGACGATGGTAAGAAGGTGGATTTATCCTACGGAGACAGTGTCAAAAGAACCGCGCCCGTAAAAACAACCTACGCCTTTTCCGTATCCAAGTTTCAAGGAGATATGGATTTTCTTAACAATATAGATGCTTTTAATAGGTATATAAAACACATTGAACAAAAAGAAGTTCAAGCCATAGCCCAATCTGAACAGCACACTACCCACTATTATTATACAATAGCTGTAGACCTAGACAGGATAGGAATTTTAGAAACTGAAAATAATACCGTTGAAGTTATAGAGCCTGAAGAAAGGGCAAAAAGAGTAAAAGATCTTTTGGACATAATAAGAACATTCTCAAGGCAGATTAGGGGAAGATATGAAAATTTATCACCTATTTTTGTAATAGGCGGGGTTTACAAAATAAAAAATCCATTTTTTATGGGATGCATCGACGCAAAAGAAATAGAAAACGGTAAACTCCTTTTAGACCTCAATAGACTTCTTGATTGCAAAAGCTTAATACCCGAAGAAGAAAAAGAAAATACACTTTGCGGAGTGCTTTCGGGATTTTTTGAAAACGAGGAGGATATAAGAGAAAAACTAAATTGTAAAAGTGTAGGAGAAGCCTTTGAAGAGCTAAAAACAAAAGTGGATAAAGTTTATGGATTGTCTTAGGTTTAAGCTTTATACTCCTACTGGCATTTTCAAAAATCCTCTATCAATAAAGGGCGTTGAGGTTTATCCTCTTCCACCATACTCCACTATAATAGGACTCATTTACAAGGCAATGGGAAAAAAGTGGAACAAAGAACATTTTCAAATTTCTATTCAAGGAGATTATGAGGCGATATATAGGGATTATGTATGGTTTAAGAAGTATAACTTAAGAGATAAAAAGTTAGACAAACTTCCTTTACAGGTTCCAATTTTGTACAACTTAACGCTCTTAATCCACATAATTGCAGAAAATGAGTTTTTAGGTCAAATAGAAAAAGCCTTAAAAGAGCCAAAGGAAGTCTTATTCCTATCAGGTGGTGAGTATCCGGTAAAAGTAGAAGAAGTGAAAAGAGTTGCGTGTGAAAAGAAAAGAATATCTGAAGAAGATTATATAAAGCTTGCCTATAACGCTTACATACCAAAACAGCATTTAGAAAGCATCAACACCACTGACAAAGGGATTCTTTTTAACCTATCCTACTTTTATAAAAATTCTAACAAACCAAAAACATATCATTGGATTGATGCTTACTATTTTCAAAAAGGAACATATATTTATGGTTCTTTGATGTTTGATGGGGATAAAAATCCTGTTTTTCTAACGGATTTGGATAGTGATATACTTGTAGAAAAAGAACAAAGAAAGCAAGAAGTACACCAAGGTTCACAAGTATGTCACGGTTCAGATGCAAATGAATATATTAGATTCTACTCAGAAAATTGGCTTATGGCAAGCGCTTGCGTAGGGGTTTTGAAGGTTTTAAAAAAGCAAGGAGAAAGAATAGAAGATTTTGTTGAAGAAAAAACGCTGAAAATCCCAAAAGACCTGTGGGAAAAATTGCCGGAAGCTTATGCAGATTATCTACTAAATGGCTCAGAACAGTTAGAGCATGCGCTTATTTCTTCTTATGAAAAGGAGAAAAAGAAAGAAAGGTTTAATCCATACAACGTGATAATACTTAGAAGCTTGGGAGATTTTCACAGCAACAGTCCTTTTACAAATCCTTCTTTATCTTACATAACAAAGTTAAGAGGTTTGTCTATATCTGATATAAATAATGTTAAGAACAAAATAAAAGAGAGTTTTATAGAAGGCTATCAATATTTTCTAACCAAGGTTATAGAGACTTCTCAAGTATGCTTTTTCTGTCACGAAAGACAAGCTAAAAATATTGTAGATGCTACAAATTTTACTCCACTGTTTTCTAGTCTTGATACAGTTAAAAATTTTATATGGGATCCAATACCTATATGCAAAGAGTGTGAATTTCTGCTATATTTTGCAAGTGCAGGCTTTTACAAGTCAGGAGGAAAATATCTTTTTGTTTATATACCCGACAACCTTTTGGAAACCTATAGATTAAACTTAGTATTAAGCACGGAAGAAGAAGTAGAGCAAGATAAGTTAGGTAAAATATGGAGCGTTGTAAAGCATGTTTTAGGCTTGGAAAAACAAAAAAGCAGTTGGATTTTACAAAACATTTATTTTGTGGAAATAGAAATGGTAGGGAATGCCACTGCCAACATATACTCTTTTAATATTAGCCCAACGTTAGCAAAAGCCATCCGTAACTTAATCGGCAAATATCCAAAAAATCTTCAAAGCGTATTTTCTGACTTTCTTTTCTATATCTACACTGGAAAATCTCTTTATGAGTTTTTATTGCTTTTAATATCAGGATTTATAAAAAAGGAGAGTTATAAAAACTTAGAAATAAGAACTATTGAAAGCAGGATAATACAAGCTGGTAGAAAGTTGGATTATTTAAGTAAAAATCTGCTATTTTTTATAGAATTTCAGGAGGTGCTAAATATGAGCGAACAGAAAAATTACATCGATTGGGCTTTTTGGGAAGGAAAAAAATTAAAAGGGTTTTACACCAAAGATCAAAACAAAGAGAAAAAGCTCGAACCACTCATCTATAGACTACTTGAAGCTATACGGAGAAAAGACAAAGGATATTTCATTCATAACTTGATAAGAGCATATCTTGAGGTGGAAAGAGAAATCCCTTATGTCATTAAAGAAAGCCTAGACGACAAAAACTTTAACATAATAGCTTATGCCTTTTTGATAGGGCTCAATTCAGAGGAAAAAACTGAAGAAGCGCAAGTAAAAAATGAAGAAAATATTACAGAGCCTGCTTGAAGAGCGTTGGGCAAAAGATGATGGAACTACTATAAGAGATCACACAGACAAACTTTTAGAAAACTGTGAAAAACTAAAAAGTTACTACAAACAAGAGATAGAAGAGCTTATACCCAAAGGTCTTACCTATGAGCTAAAAGAAAGATTTTGGGATATCTTGGAACTTGCCTGTGAATATCACGACTATGGTAAAATACACTGTAAATTTCAGGAAAAACTTGGAAACAAAAACTTAAAATGTGAAAAGCCTATAAAAGAACTTCCAGAAGTAAGGCACAACCTTTTATCACCGGCATTTGTAGACGTAGAAGATGAACTAGCCCGAAAGATTGTTAGGCTTTTGGTTTTACACCATCATCCTGTAGAAGACCCATCTATTGGAAATGTAGAAAAAGTTCTAAAAGAAGAGTTTGGCTTTGAAAAAATCCCTATTAGATTTATGCTGAAAAAGGCTGAGACAGATTACTTAAGAGATGATGTAGCAAAAATCTTTAACATTTCTATAGATGAGCTAATTAGTTATTACCGCCTATTAAAAGGCCTTTTGCTTCGTATAGACCATGCAAGTAGCTCAAAGAAAACACAAGAGGTGGAGGATGTCCCACCAGAGGATACACTTAATTTTGTGGATGAGTTTTTTAAAAGCACTAAAAGAGTCCCAAACGAAATGCAAATCTTTGTCAAAGAAAATAGAGATAAAAACCTTTTGATAATAGCTCCTACTGGTTCAGGTAAAACGGAAGCAGGTCTAATCTATCTTAAAAAGAAGGGCTTTTTTATGTTGCCCTACAGGGTTTCTGCCAATGGCATTTATACAAGGGCAAAAGGAATTTTAAAAGATTATGTAGGACTTTTGCACTCAAGTGCCTTAAGCTATGTGCTCGAGAAGGAATATAGCACAGAAGATATTCAAAATAACAAAGGCGATTCAATATTTTTAAACTACTTTCTTTCTCGCAATTTTGCCAAGCCTATAATAATATCTACACCAGATCAACTTATGCACTTTGTTTTTAGATACAAGGGTTTTGAGAAGTATTACGCAACTACCCTTTACTCAAGGCTTGTAATAGATGAAATTCAATCTTACGACCCAATTACCTTAGCTTTTATGGTAAAAGCTTTGGAAATAATAATCCAAAATGGTGGTAAGTTTTTGGTAATGACGGCTACTTTTCCAGAATTTTTAAGAGATAGGTTTAAAAATATGGGCGTAGTATATAAAGAATTAAACCTACAGCCTATGGTTAACAAGTCTGCCACAGTTTACCACCATGTTCAGGTTATAGACGATACTATAGATAACTACGTAGATATTATAAACAATTTCTCTAAAAATACCAGAGTGCTTGTGGTAGTTAATACTGTGAAAAAAGCAATAGAGTTAAAGGAAAAGCTTTCAAATGCCAATCTCTTACACAGTAGGTTCATACTAAAAGACAGAAAAGATAAGGAAAAAAAGATAAAAGAGTTTTTCGATACTAATAGCAGTGGCGTTTGGATTACCACTCAGCTTGCAGAGGTATCTTTGGACCTTGATGCAGATTATCTTTTTACTGAGCTTTCTAGTGCAGATAGCCTAATACAGCGTATGGGAAGGTGCAACAGAAAAGGTGAAAAACCAACCGACAAACCCAACGTATTTGTGTTTACAAAAGACTGTTCTGGTATAGGCAAAGTTTATCACAAGCATCTTTTCGAAAGCACCCTAAAAAATCTCAAAGATGGTCTTTGGGATTGGGCCTTCAAATGGAAACTTGTGGAAAATGTCTATTCGGAACAATCTTTAAAAGGCACAAAGTATCTAGAGCGTTTTAATAAAGCTGAGGAATATATAACAAGCCTTTGGGAAGGAACAGATAGTCTTATAAGAAGCAAATCTCAGGCTCAAGAGCTTTTTAGAGATATAAACACAATATCAGCGATTCCTATTAAGTTTGAAAGTGAGGTAGAAAATCTAATGCAAAAGTGGGAAGCAGTAAAAGGAGATTTAAAAGAAAGAACAAAGATTTTTAACGATATACTTGAATACACCATATCTGTTCCCGAATGGTCTTTAAAGAAAATAAAACTCCAGAAAGCTAACGAAAAGCTTAGAAGATTTGGTGTTTACTATTTGGAAGGGGAGTATAGCGAAGATATTGGCTTCGTTGTAAAACCTGAAGCAGATTTAGAGCAGATAGACAACATTATTTGACATGTATACGAGTGAGCTTAGATTCAAAGGTACACAAGTGGCTTATTATTTAATATGTCATAGAAAGCTTTGGCTTTTCACAAAAGGAATAAGCTTTGAAGATGAATCAGAATATGTAGAACTTGGAAAACTTTTGGACGAGATAAGCTTTTCAAGAGAAAATAAAGAAGGGCTTTCTTATGAGCCAGTTAGTATAGACTTTTTTAGCACAGAAAATGGTTTGGTGGTTCATGAGATAAAACACTCATCTGCTTTGGAACCAGCCCACATATTACAAGTTAAATATTATATATACTATCTAAGGCAGAAAGGGATAAAAGTCTCGCATGGTATAATACATTACCCTAAAAGTAAAAAGCTTTTGAAAGTGGAACTCGAAGAACAAGATAATGAGCTTATGCAGGAAGTGTTTAAGAATATGGATAATATTATCAAAAAAGATAAGCCACCAGAGGTTATAAACAAAGCTTATTGTAAAAAGTGCGCCTATTGGGAGTATTGCTATGGGTGAAGTTTACTACATAACTACAAGCGGTACATTAAGAAGAGACGAAAATACTATATTGTTTGAAAATCAAGATATAAAGAAGAAAATTCCAATTGAGAACGTTTCTGAGCTTTTCGTAGTGACAGAGGTGAGCACCAATACAAAATTTTTTAGCCTATTGTCTGAGTACGATATAGTAGCTCACTTTTTTAACTACTATGGCTATTACATAGGAAGCTTTTATCCTAGAGAAAGCAAGCTTTCGGGACATCTCATAATAAAGCAAGTAGAGCATTACCTTGACAAAGAACAAAAGCTTTATCTTGCTAAAAGCTTTGTGATTGGTTCTATAATAAACTCTGAGGGGATTTATAAAATAGATACAAAAGAGCATTTAGAAGCGTTAAAACAAGCCTCTAATACTCAGGAAATCATGCAAGTGGAAGGAAATTTTAAAAAACTTTGCTATAAAACCCTTGAAGAGCTAACAGGTTGGGATTTTGAAGCAAGGACAAAAAGACCGCCCCAAAACCCTCTAAACGCTTTAATATCTTTTGGAAACTCATTAGTATATGCCAAAGTGCTTGGGGAGATATACCACACCCCACTGAACTCAACAGTTAGTTACCTGCATGAACCCTCTGAGAAAAGACATTCTCTTAGCTTGGATGTGGCGGAGGTTTTTAAACCCATTTTATCAGAAGGGTTGATTATTGAGCTTTTAAAGTCAAAAGCCATAACAGAAAAAGACTTTTTGGAAGAAGCCGAATACTGCTATTTAAATACAGAGGGCAGAAAGAAGTTTTTGAAAGCTTTTGATGATCTTTTAAAATCCACAGTTTATCATCCAAAACTAAAAAGAAATGTTTCATTAAAAACACTGATAAGGCTTGAACTTTATAAACTGGTAAAGCACCTGACAGGAGAAGAGTATTATCTTCCCGTAAATTATCATAGCTTAAAAAGATGAGAATAATACTTTTTTACGACATAGATACCACAGAGAAAAAAGGGCAGAGAAGGCTTCAAAAGGCTCTAAAAACCGCAAGGAAATATTTAACCCATGTTCAAAAATCTGTCTTCGAGGGAAACCTAACGGTTTCCGGCATTGAAAGATTAAAAAATGAGATGTTGAAGGTTGTAGACAAGGAAAAAGACTCGCTGATAATTTATATCCTTGAGGATACTACAAATTATAAAAGGGAAATACTAACAAACATCAAAGACCCTACAGACAATCTGATATGATAATTCCATGAGATTTAAAGTTCAGCTTGTTAGAGCCTCAAAAGAAGATATTACTATAAATATTGACTACAGAAGAAGGTTTATATCGCTTTTAAAAAAAATTTTTGAAAAAGAGTTTCATGAAAAAAGCCCAAAACCTTATACCTTTACGGTTTATTTTGGAAAGCATACAAACATAGAAGAAGATCATATAAAAGGAGTAGAAAGTATAAACTTTAGGTTTTCCACAGGAGAGCCAAAAACAGCCATATCCTTTTACAATGGGATCTTAAAGCTCATTAAAGAGAACTATCTTCACAACATGAATACAAAGCTTGGAAATGCTCAGTTTAAAATTGATAGCGTGAGGGTTGAAAAAGAGTATGAACCAAACGGACTATTTAAAACTTTATCTCCTGTGGTAGTGGAAAGAGCCGTATATTCAAAAAATCCCAAAGAAAGATACGCCACTCCGATGGATAAAGATTTCGAATGGTGGCTTTTTGAAAACTCACTAAAACGCTACAGAGCCTTAGTGGGGGAAGATTTGAGTGTAAAGACTTTTAAACTTGAGCCAATAGAGATAAAAGAAGAATTTGTAAAACACTACGAAGGATACGTGAGGGGCTTTTTGGGAAAGTTTAAACTTCACACAGATAGCAAAGATCTATTAAGATTTGTTTATCAGTATGGTCTGGGAGTTAGAACAGGACAAGGTTTTGGCTATTTGGAAACTTTAGATTGATAATATGATATAATACAAATAACTTCAAGGATTAAGGGCTTTATAAAAGCCCTGCGAACTTCAACAGCTGAATATGGCGTTAGAGTTTCTAATGAAGATATTCTTCCGCTTTAACAACTCCACCGTATTTTTCTTTATATTCTTCTAACTCATTTAGCTTTTGGACTATCAGATCTCCCATAGATATTTTCTTGGTTATAGCCTCTATGCGCAAAGCCCGGTGGACATCGGGAGGTAATAAAACTGTTGTTTTAACCAATTTCTTGCCTTTTTTCCTCATAGACTTAAATATATGATCTTGCCGTAAAACCGCAATGCCGTAATTACATAAAACCGCAAAACCGGAATTACGGCGAATTAGTCAAAAGCTTGTTATACAATGATTTAAACTTGATAACGGTACACTAAACTTTGCAGAATCTGGCATTTTCGGAAAATTACCTTCATTTGCGAGGGGTACCCCCTTGACAAAACCATTGATACACTATATAATTTTAAATATAGTGATTTCTGGTTTCTAATTAACCGTGTGGAGTTGAAAGGTTAGAGAAGTAAAATCTGCTGTTGTGTTTTTGGTGTTTCTAATTAACCGTGTGGAGTTGAAAGGCGGCAAGTTGTGAAGGTGGATTGTTTTGTTTGAGAAGTTTCTAATTAACCGTGTGGAGTTGAAAGTCCCTTAACGAGTAAAAACACTTTTTAGCAAAATTGCGTTTCTAATTAACCGTGTGGAGTTGAAAGGATTCAAATAATCATAGCATAAATTAACTTTATTTGTGTTTCTAATTAACCGTGTGGAGTTGAAAGGTTGGGACTGGTTCTATTCAAACAGCGTCAGAGACGGTTTCTAATTAACCGTGTGGAGTTGAAAGTATGCACTTGATGCAATTTTTGATCAAGGCGGTACTGTTTCTAATTAACCGTGTGGAGTTGAAAGATCTATTACCCCATACTCTATAGCCAGTTCCAAAAGAAGTTTCTAATTAACCGTGTGGAGTTGAAAGTTGAGTTTTCAGCTTTTGCTATCATTGCAGCAGATACGTTTCTAATTAACCGTGTGGAGTTGAAAGGTAGAAAGTCTGGACGGCGTAAAGCCGTTTCCAGAAGTTTCTAATTAACCGTGTGGAGTTGAAAGACGCACGTGGAGGTCAAGCAGATTGAACCAATTGATAGTTTCTAATTAACCGTGTGGAGTTGAAAGACGACAGTCACAGATGCTCAAGTGATCGGTGGTGTAGTTTCTAATTAACCGTGTGGAGTTGAAAGATCTATTACCCCATACTCTATAGCCAGTTCCAAAAGAAGTTTCTAATTAACCGTGTGGAGTTGAAAGACGACAGTCACAGATGCTCAAGTGATCGGTGGTGTAGTTTCTAATTAACCGTGTGGAGT
>Ga0081474_122756_pt1 | contig 25679 bp, 19 predicted proteins | sample OneHunmetagenome_2_FD_70978 | JGI IMG/M metagenome (GOLD analysis project Ga0081474, IMG submission 70978) | Ferrous microbial mat communities from One Hundred Spring Plain, Yellowstone National Park, USA v2 (version 2) | ecosystem: Environmental > Aquatic > Non-marine Saline and Alkaline >... | reverse complement strand
CCGAGTGCAGGAACGCTAGGAAGTCGTTGAACTCCTTCGGTGCCTTGTAGGTTTTCTTGGCATTCCTATTCTCTTCCTGGAGTAATTCCCACCAGTGTTGGAAGACGTAGAAGGGGAACATTAGCTCGTATCTCGTTATGACGTTCTCGTCGTACTTGTGCCAATCCCTCTTGTACCTACTCTTTCCCTTGTGCTTACTCTTTCCCATGGGTAATACTCGATGTAATTAGTTATAAATTGATGTAATTAGTTATAAATTTTTGTATAATTATGAAGTGACCCACAAAGCAAGACATGACGAAAGATTTAAAAACCCTTTTTAATACATTATCCACATGAAAATAGTCAATAGAAAGGACAATAGGAGAGTAGGTCTTACCAAGCTAGTCACCTCGATCATCATCGTGATAGTGGTAGCGGCAGCGGTTGGGACAGGAGTGTATTACGGTGGTCTTTTCGGCATCGGTCGTCCCTCCACACTTCACGGTGTGCTAACCACTGCGAGCTTCACCGTAGGGACTGTGGACTTTCACGAACATTCATACCTAGCGCCACTGTATAACGGTTCTCTGACTAACTTCTTCCAGAAATACCTACCCAACGTCCAAATACAACTTTTCCCTGCAGGAAGCGCCGCGGTAATACACGCTATGGAGAGCGGCACTGTTCAGGTGGGGATAGTAGTGGAGGATAACGCAGTGGAGGCCATAGCCAAAGGCGCCCCCATAGTCATCGTGGCCACCTTTGAGCCCACCCCAATAACCTTTGTGGCTGTGGTCAGAAGCAACTCCTCTTACCACACCATCTCCCAGTTAGAGGGCAGGACTTTCGCAATAAGTGGCCCAGGAAGCTTCGATGACGTAATGCTTCACATCCTCGCAGCCCGAGAGGGTTGGGGCAACAATTACACTGAAGTCTTCGTGGGATCTGTGCCTGCCCAACTGGCAGCAGTCCTCGCTGGTAAGGTGGACGCAACCATGGTCGCGCCCTTAGTTCAACCAAAGGTCCTCAACACTACCTACTTCAAGGTCCTGGCCAATATTTCTGAGCTGTGGCCCCTCTGGGTCGTGGTGGCCACTAAGTCCTTCATACAGCAGCATCCAGACGAAGTGAGGGATGTGCTCCAGGTCATATACGCCCTCAATAGGGCATTCGATCGTAATATGGACAACCAGAGTCTCAACTTCCTGGTTAGGTACTACGGCTTCAGCCCTAGCTTAGCCTCGCTCTTCTTGAGGACGAACTACTACTCCACCGACGGGCAGATATATGTAGGGGGCTTACAGGAGGAGATCCAATTCCTGGAGCAGACTCACGTCATCAATGCTACCTCAGTTCCCCCCATCTCCAACTTCTACACCACCCAGTTCGCAGCTGTAGCTCCCCAAGGCCAGTTATATTATAATGGTTCTATTATTACGAAATAGTTCTATAAAATTGAACTCTACAATGAAAAAGAGTAGCTCTCTTCCTATCCATAACGCATTCAAGTTTAAGGTCCTTCACTACCGAGGGACGATAGTGAGACCCTCCACCCCAAGTCATCTGAACCTCAGTGGAGGAACTGAAGCGTGGAAGGCAGCGTAGGAACGGATCCCTTGATTTTAAAAAGGAAAGTTTAAAACTTCATATAAATCCGTTTATCTAGGTGAATAATGTGAAGAATTCGAGTGAGAGGAGGAATGGGAAGAGGGCTCTAAGCACAACACTAATAGCGGTGGTGATCGCAGTCATCGTGGCAGTGGGAGGCATCGCAGGCTACTTCCTAGTTAAGAGGCCCTCGATCAGTCCAACACCCACCACTCAAACTGTGACGGTAATAAGTAACGCGTCCTTCTCTGCTGGGGGTTCCACAGCCGGCGCTGACTCCTTTCCATTCGACTGGGCCCTCTCCACGGGTTTCTTCAAGAAGGTCCTCCCCAACGTGAACGTCCAGGGCTTCCCAGGAGGGGCTGGGGACGTGATCCACGCCCTTGAGACTGGGAGCATAGGTGTTGCCTATGCCGCGGGGAGCTCCGCCATAACGGCCATAGCCAAAGGCGCCCCCATAGTCATCGTGGCCTTCTGGATGAACACACCTTACACCACCTTCGTGCTAGTCCGCTCCGACTCCGGTATAACCAATATAACTCAGCTTAAGAACGCCACCTTCGCTAACTCCAAACCTGGGAGCAACGATGCTATAGCCCTAGATCTCGTAGCTGGTAATATGGGGTGGAATATAAGCTCCATCCACAGGGTTTACGTGGGATCCACTAGCGGCCAATACGCAGCCGTGGTCTCAGGGAAAGCTACCGCAACAGTCCTCAACGTGTGGGACCTCCAGTTCCTTCGTAGTGGGAAGCTCAAACCCATCTACACTAATTACCTGGCTTGGCCCGGAGAGGTCATCGTGGCCAACAGGGACTTCCTGGCCTCCCACCCCAAGGACGTCCAAGCTTTCATCCAGGCCATGATAGAGTTAGCTAGGGTGTGGTATGGGAACTACGGTAACTCCACCATACAGTACCTCGTGAGTACCTACAACTACACGGTTCCGCAGGCCCAAGCGTTCCTCAAGCTGAGCTACGCCACTAACCTCAGCACGGCAGCTATATACGTATCAGCAATCCAGAACGCCTTAACTGCCTTGAGACTGGCCGGAGCCATAACAAACTCCAGCGTGGGCGTCAGCGCCTTCTACAACGGGCAATTCGTCCCAGTTCAGCCGTCAGACATCCCCTATCCATATAAACCAGTGGTTCCCCCATTAACCTAGTTAAAGAAATTTTATTTTTTATATAATTTTAAGGGTTTTATTTCATTAAACTCCCATTGAAGACGGGAGGCCTGATCGAATTATCTCCTCACTCACAGATACATTCCTCCAATATATTAGAGGTAATGACCTGTATTTTACATCGAATCGAAATGGGATCGTTGAATTCAGGGAGGGAGCAAAGTGCACCGCATCCTAACTCGACGTAGTTCACACCGAGGAACGGCACGGAGGGTAAAGGGTCCGCGCAGAGTTCTCAGTGGTGAGTTCGTTAAGTGAAGTTGAGTGTGTCCATAGTGTCGTCACAAATTAGGTAAATTCAGGTTGCCTATCTGCCAGCACCCATTACCTCAGCAGCCCCATTATTCCGCGTCGTCTGCATCACGTTCTAGGGAAAGATAGTTTACCTGATAAGTAACGACACTATGGGCACACTCGTGAAGAAGCAAAGTTTAAATATTGAGAGAGGAAGGGGAGTGCATGAACGACAAGAGCAGAGTAAAGATGATGTCCCAGATAACGGCCTTTTCCAGCATAGGCACCCTCATAGAGTGGTATGATTTCTTCATTATCGCCTCGGCCGCTGCCACCGTATGGCCTTCCATCTTTTACCCCACTTCATCCCCAGCCGCGGCTGTAGCAGCGTCCATAGCCACTTATGCGAGTGCTTACTTCAGCAGACCTGTGGGGGCCCTCGTTTTTGGGCACTACGGTGACAAGATAGGGAGGAAGTCCATGCTCGTATTGACTCTGCTCGTTACGGCAGTGGGAATGATCGGGATCGCCGTTGTTCCCCCATATGCAGCTGTGGGATTGTTAGCCCCGATCTTGGTCCTGGTCTTCAGACTCATACAGGGTATAGGACTCGGAGGCGAGTGGGGAGGAGCTTCCTCAATTATTATGGAACACGCCGCTGAAGGAGGTCGTGTGGGGTACTGGACCAGTTGGATGCAGTCCACTACAGCTTTCGGTATAGTGCTCTCCATTACTGCCACTCTGCTTTTACGTGAATTCACGTCCCCAGCTTACTTCATCGACTACGGTTGGAGAATATTAGTGGGCGCAGGAGCTGCTGCGCTAGTAGTGGGAGGGATCATGAGGCTCTACGTTCTCGAGAGTCCCCTATTCAAGGATCTACTCCAGAGGGGGAACGTGGAGAGGAGACCCATATCCACTGCCTTCAGGTCAGACTGGACGAAACTCATACTGGCGGGACTTATGTGGCCCTTCGTAGTGACCCTAGTGGCAATTGAGGCATATCCCACCGGGTTAAGCTACATGGTGGCTAAGGGGCTGCAACTGAACTCAGCGTACCTGGCCATAATTGCTGGCAACTTGGTTCAGGCCGCAGCCATAATCACCGGGGGAGTTCTAGGGGATAGGGTCAACAGGATGAGACTCCTCCTTCTCTCCAACGGAATATCGTTGATAACGGCCTCAGCATTCTTCCCACTCATTAATGCCTTCGCCCTCGGTGGGGCTATGATCGCCTACGTGCTCCTCGGCTTCAGTATAGGCCTGGGCTTCGGGAACGTCGCCGCCCTCTTGACCGAACTCTTCCCGACCAGGTATAGGTACACGGCCAGCGGCTTCTCCTTCCAGTTGGGAGGGGTCATAGCTGGGATCTACGCCTCGTTGCTCCTCCCCCTAGTTATCGTTGAGTCTAAGGGCATAACACATGCATGGCCTTCCATAACTTACCTGGCAGTCTCCGTATGCGTGATCTCCCTAGTGGCGAACCTGATCTTAGGGAGGTTACGAAAGTAGTGAGATCCTCACCATGACGGGAGAAGACAATAATACGGCTTTTACCGATGCCAACAGCGCCGCTCCCTAGTTCCATGGAGGACTCGATGGGACTGAGGGAGGGGCATCGGTATCTCATCCATTCTCCCTATCACATGACGGATCTCCCTACTTTCTGGATCATGAGCCAGATCGGACGGACCTGTGATCCACCAGATCCTCATACGAGAAGACCCCTCATGCTGGGAGCGATGAACCGCCCTGGACCCTTCAGGCGAGGAGGAAGTTGACGGAAGTCCGTCGCTCCTGGTTCGCCATTCCGCGAGGAGCTCTTCCCTGCTATGACTTCACGCAGAGCTAACTGGCCGTGCGCTCAGGGGAGAGTTGAGCACAAAAACCTCGAGCGTCTTGAAGCCAGTGATTTGTGGCGAAGGACTACCAGTGTACCTCACCGGACCTGTGTCTATTCGTAGGTCTCCTTAGGGTGATGTGCCTTTCAGAGTCGGATTTTATAGAGCCTTTCGGCGTTCTCCTGGTAGACCTTCCGCAGCTCTTCCTCTCCTAATCCCGTGGAGTCTAGGGTACTCTTCATACCTGGGGGATCGGAGATCCTGAATGGGTAATCTGTCCCGAACATCACGTGATCTGTCCCCGCGAACTTCAGGAGGTGAAAAAGGGCCTCTCGGCTGAAGACTATGGAGTCGAAGTATACCTCCTTCAAGTACTCACTGGGCTTCCTCCTCAACCTTGCCCTGAGATCTGGGTAGACCTCGTAGCCTCTGTCCAGCCTGCCGAATTGGTAAGTCAAGAAACCTCCCCCGTGCGCTGCCACTACCTTAAGCCTCCTCCCCTCCAGTGCGCCGCTGAGGATCAGTCTGGCCAAGGTGAAGGAAGTCTCGAAGAGGTAATTGACTAACTCCCCAGTCCTAAAGTCCTCATTCAGGGCCCTGTCCAAGGGGAGACTACCTGGGTGGAGGAAAATGGGTCTGTCCAACCTGGATATTGTGTCCAGCAGTGGTCCGAACTCCGGGGAATCGATCGTCTTCTCACCTATGCCAGTGCCGACTATGAAACCGTTGAGTCCCAAGTCCTTCACTGCCCTCTCGGCCTCCTCTATGCAGTCCTCCACACCGGCGTGAAGGGGGAGAGTCGCCAAACCTCCGAAAGTATCAGGGTTCCTCCTCACGATCTCAGCCACCTCGTTGTTAATTCCCCTCACCACTTTCACCTCCTCCACTGGCGTTAAGAAGTAGGTCCATGGTCTCGAGATACTCAGTATCTGGAAGGTCCTGAAGCCGAAATTCTTCATCTCTTGCATCCTCTTCCCCACGTCAATTATGGTCTCGCTTATCAATGAGGTCCTCTTCCCCGAACCTATCCTCAGGTCCCCCTCTGGGGTTCTCGCTAGGAGACCGTTGCTCTGCAAAACCTTAGCATAGGTCTCTGTGTAGACGTGCGAGTGGACGTCGACTACTATTAGATCCTGCATGCTAGAAGCACCGAGAATGGTCTATATGAACTTTTCCCCGCGTGATTTGGCGACTCAGGCAGGGCTGAGATCTCGACCTCTAACTTATTAGAGGCATGCACCTTCCATTCACGTCTGCTCCAGGAGACCTCACCTCTCCTCCTTAACTGATGGGAAGCCCTCAACCTGGATCCCCTTTCCAGTCCTTGCGGCCTCCCTGTAGACCCAAAGGGCTGAGGCAACGTCGAGGAGACCGAAGCCCACGGATCTCAGTATGTGGATCCCCTGCTGATCACACGTGGGACCTCTCTGGACAACCTGGGACAGCTCCCAAACCTCTTCCCTCCTCAATATCCCCGCGTCGAGGACTGCCCTGAGCTCGGGGGAAACACCGAATGCCTCAGGGGAGTCCACAACTACCCTCGAGGCCCTCCTGTAGGTCACTTGATCCAGCTCCACCCCTCTCCCAGCTGCGCCTAAGGCGTTGATCATTGTACCTCTCGGGATCCAGTCACCCAAGACGATGGGGTTCATGGAGTCGTTGGAGGTGGCAGTCACCAGGATCCTGTTCCCCTCCACCACCTCCTTAGGACTCTCCGACGGGGTCACCGACACCCCTGTCCTCCTAGAGATCTGCTCCTTGAACTCCCTCCTCCTAGCCTCGCTCCTGCTGTAGACCTTGACGGCCTTGAACTCCCTCAGAGAAGCCAGTAGCTCCGTGGTGGTCTTGGCTATGTTCCCTGAACCTATGACCCCCAAGGTGTCCCAGTCCTCGCAGGCCATATACTGCGTTGCCACCCCAGCGATCGCTGCGGTCCTGGCCACGGTTAAGTAGTTCCCGTCCATGATCGAGAGGGCCTCGCCGCTCCTCACGTCATACAGCACCACCACGTACCTGAAGCAGTTCCCCTCCTCGCACTTAGTCCTAGTGTAGGACTTGAAACCTACTACCCCTTGATCCAGGATCAACCCCGCCTGAACCCTGAGCCAACCTCCTGGTATTTCCACCTGAAGTCTTGAACTGGCTGTCTTCCCTCCAGAACCAAGTATCCTATAGGTCTCTAGCACAGTCTGGAAGACACCCCTTAGGTTGAGTAGAGCTCTGACCTCCTCTTCCCGAATCAGGAGAACCATGGGGGGAAGTGTCAGGGGAATATTTAAGCTTGTCCTTCCAGCAGGCGAGATCTCAGGGGGATTTCGTGCTCGAAGTGAAGCACCTTTGGCACTCCAATGCCTTGCGCTTGGATTCATTACCTAAAGACTGACCTTCACTTCCCACTTCCGTGTGTACTAGGACTTCCCTGTCCCTCGAAGTAGGCCGCCTCGCCCTTATACTCAGGGGCTGTCTCTCTCTGCTCTACTGTCCCCTCGAGCGAGACGTTCAGTGACGCTAGAACAGCAGCCAGGTTCAAGAGTAGGGGGCCGGGAACCACCCTGAGGTAAACTGCAGGTTCCTCGCCATCGTTGAAGTGCTGATGATATGTGTCCGGCGGAATGTAGAGGGCGTCCCCTTCCTCCCAATCGTATCGCTTCTCATCCACAATGCTGTGCCCCTTACCCTTTATTATGTATATGTATGCCTCAGTGTGCTTGTGCTTCCCAGTCCTACCGTGAGGGGGGATCTCGCCCAGGCCCATGTTCACCAAGCTGTTCTGGAAACCGTTCCTGGGGTCAATGAGCCTGGCGCTCCTGGCCACCTGTCTTCCTTTCTCTATCCACTTCACCTCGTTTGCCTTTATTATTATCCTGGACTTCCTCTTCCTCTCCTTCAGCTCCTTAACCAATTGAACCATCTCAGGGTGGTAAGCTGAGGAAGAGGCCTCACTCAATTGACCGAGGAAAGGAAAGGACATTTCAGCTCTTCCTCTCCTTACTTAGCCTCTTCCGTAATAAATTTTTCCTTCCTGGAGAGGCGCATTGACTTCCTTCCCGCCTAAATGGAGAGGTCTCCCCTCATGATTTTTTGAGCTAAGAAAGAGTTTATTTCCCCACTTAACGATCTAGTAGATCGATGTTCGGCCTCAAGAGGAGGGGAGGGAGTTCAGGAATGGGGAGGACGTGGCTCGGGATTATCGCTGCGGCGATCGTTGTTGTAGCGGGATCGGCTGCCTACCTTGGTTACACCGAACTCTCAGGTCACCCCACGGTTCCAGTGGCCGTCACATACTCCACTATCTCCACCATGCCTCTCAACTGGGCGATCCAGAACGGCTTCATTTCCAAGGTACTTCCCCGGGTTCACAATAACGCCGTTCTCCAACAGCGGTGACACCATCCGCGCCCTAGAGGCTGGGCACGGGGAAATAGCTGTTACCTCGACCCTCACCGCCCTCGCTTCAATAGCTGAGGGAGCCCCCCTGAAGATCGTGGCAGTGTGGGACTCCACCCCTTATGCCTCTATGATCTTGGTAGCCTACAACTCCTCCTACCAAAGCCTGGATCAACTCAGGGGCAAGACCTTCGCTCTGAGCTCCCCATCGAGCCTGGACGACATAACCCTGAGGTTGGTCGCGGCCCAATTGGGATGGGGTAAGAACTACACCGCCGTTTACGTCAACACGTTGACTGCCCAGGCTGCGGCAGTGATCGCGGGAAAGATTGACGCGACTCTCTTCGACTACTGGAGGGCCATCCCATTCGTGACGTCCCAGCAGCTCAGGGCGCTCTACATAGCTAATCAGACGTGGCCCATTCAGGTTGTGGTAGCTAGGGATGACTTCATCCAGCATCACCCCTCTGAGATCAAGAGGTTCCTGGCTGACCTATATAAACTGGACCTTCAATGGTATTCCGATCCCAACCCCACCACATACTACATGGTCAAATACTTCAGGTTCTCCGCCTCGGAGGCCCAGAGCCTCAGGGTTGCGCAGAAGTACTCCACTACCCCTGCCCAGGCGGTTATAGTGAAGTCTCAAATTCAACAGGCCCTCCAAGCGTTGGCCTCCTCAGGTGGTATACCCAGCAACTCCACCAAAATACCTTTAATCCAGTTCTACACCGACCAATTCACTTCCTGAGGAACAGGCTTTTAAGCCGAGGGGTGTAGGATTCCCCATGCCTTACACAAGTCTAAAGCGTAGGGCTAATTCCTTTGGGGGTGAGGGAAGTGGAGATTTACGAGCCGGGAAATAGGGTCAGAGTGAGACTCCAGGTCAACGGTCAACCATTGGAAACACAGGTGGAGACGAGGACTCTCCTGGTTCACGCCCTCAGGGCCCTGGGCTTTAAGAGTGTGCATGTGGGCTGCGACACCACGAGCTGCGGAGCCTGCACGGTCATACTCAACGGTAAATCGGTTAAGTCGTGCACAGTCCTGGCAGTGGAGGCGGATGGAGGGGATGTGCTGACTCTTGAGGGGCTCTCCAAGGACGGTCGTTTACACCCGATACAGGAGGCCTTCTGGGAGGCCCACGGCGCCCAGTGCGGCTACTGTACGCCTGGCATGATCATGGAGGCCTTCTGGCTCCTCAAAAACAACCCAAACCCCTCGGAAGAGGAGATAAGGGAGGGAATAGCGGGGAACCTGTGCATGTGCACTGGTTACCTCAACATCATAAAGGCGATCAGGTTGGCCAGTGAGCGAATGAGGGGGAGTGGGCAGGCCGAGAGATCCGGGGATTAAGGTTTTTAACTAGCACAACCTTTCGCCCCTATGAGGACCCTCACTTTAGCCTGCTGGGGTTACGACAGGGTCAGGGCCTTAGAGGACGGGAGGGTTAAGGTGGAGGGGGTGGAGCTCAAGCTGACCAAGCTCTGGGTCCAGGAGACCTTCAGGCGCATGCTCTCAAAGAGGGAGTTCGAGGCCTCCGAGATGTCCCTCTCAGCTTACGTTAGCTCCATCTTCACTCCTGAGAGGCCCTTCGTAGGGCTTCCAGTCTTCCTCTCCAGGAAATTCAGGCTCGGTTACATCTTCGTTAACTCCGAGGCTGGGATAAGGAGGCCTGCTGACCTCAGGGGCAGAAGGATCGGGATACCAGAGTTCAGGCACACCGCCTCGATCTGGATAAGGGGAATTATGGAGGAGAAGTATGGCCTCCCCGTGGGTTCCCCCACCTACTACGTGGGAAGGATGGAGAGGGAGGGATCCGCTAGGTTCTATACCTATGTTCCTGAGCTCGACTCCACTGAACTTTTCAGGAGTGATGTAAGGGTGGTGAGGATCCCGGAGGGTGAGACCTTGGCCGAGATGCTGGCGAGAGGGGAAGTGGACGCGATCTACCACGCTCAGGTCCCCTCCACCTACTACACGACCGGAAGGGTGAAGCGCCTCTTCGAGAACTACGTGGAGGAGGACCTCAAGTACTTCAAGGAGGAGGGAATCTTCCCCATAATGCACCTCCTTGTGTTGAGGAGGGATGTATATGAGGGGGACAGGAAGTTGACCAGATCGCTTTACGACGCTTTCCTGCAGGCCAAGGAGATCGCATATGAGGAGCTCAGAGCTACTGGAGCCAACGTCTTCATGCATCCGTGGCTCGATTACGAGGTGGAGAGGGTAACAAAGCTCATGGGACGTGACTTCTGGCCCTACGGAGTCAAGGCCAACAGGAGGACCCTAGAGAAGTTCCTACTCTACATGCACTCACAGGGCCTCATACCCGAGAGACCTAATGTAGAGGACCTCTTCGCACCGGAAGTCGTGGACACTTGATTCCTTCCCCGAGATCTGTTTTGAAAGATCACGATCATCACGTTCAAGCGTTTCAAATCCACATCACCATATTTGGTAACCCCTTCTAACGCAATTTTGTTTCATTGACGCCCTTGTGGTCTCTCCCAGGAAGTTGAATTTATCCTCAATTCTAGAACTTGTATCCAACATTGCAATTATCCGTTGTGAAGAAAGATTGGAAATTTAGCATATCTTCGAATCTGGGATCGGTGATAGTAATGTTTATAAAGAGAGGTCTTGGATAGCGCCTGTGACAGAACTCCCTGATCTACTCCAGGGTAAACTTTCTAGCGCAATTTCCAAGAGACTGATCAGGCTCAGGAATCCGGAGCTCAACTCCTTTCTTTCCCACGTGATCGGGCTCTGCGACCCTGAGTCAGTCTACATAGTAGAGGGGAGTCCCCTGGACAGGGAATACGTGAAGAGGAGGGCACTGGAACTGGGGGAGGAGATCCAGTTGAAGGTAGAAGGTCACACAGTCCACTTCGACCCCCCTTGGGACCAGGCCAGGTCCAGGGATGATACCTTCATCCTAGGTGATCCCTTACCCTTCGTGAATACGAGGCCCAGGGAGGAGGGGTTGAGGGAGGTGATGGAGCTCATGAGGGGATCCATGAGGGGGAGGGAGATGTTCGTAGGGTTCTACTCCCTAGGACCTAGGGGATCTGACTTCCAGGTCCTCGCAGTTCAGGTCACCGATTCCCCTTACGTTATACACACTGAAAACGTCCTATACAGGGGGGCTTACTGGGACTTCGTGGACGGGAAAGGTGATTTCCTCAGGTTCGTTCACTCCAAGGGGTCAATGGACCCTAAGAGGAGGAGGATCGCCGTTGACCTATGGGAGGAGACGGTCTACAGCGTGAATACAACCTACGCCGGGAACAGCGTGGGGCTTAAGAAATTGGCCCTTAGACTGACCTTGAGGAGGGCGGTGAGGGAGGGGTGGCTCTCAGAGCACATGGCCATCCTGGGGATCCAGGGTAGGAAGGGAACACACTATGTGGCAGCCGCCTTCCCTTCGGGCTCAGGTAAGACGAGCACAGCAATGGTGGGTAGGCTTGTGAGCGACGATCTGGCCTTCATAAGGGAGATCGGGGGCCAGGCTAGGGGGGTTAACCCGGAGGTTGGAGTATTCGGGATACTCCAAGGCGTGAACAAGAGGGACGATCCAGTGATATGGGAGGTCCTGAGTTCCCCTGGAGAGGTGATCTTCTCCAACGTCTTGGTCACTGAGGAGAGAGGAGTATACTGGGTGGGGAATGGGAGTCCAGAACCTGAAAGGGGGATCAACTTCTCGGGGCAATGGTGGAGAGGGAAGAGGGGAGAGAATGGGACAGAGGTTCCAGCTTCCCACCCTAACGCCAGGTTCACTGCCCCCCTCTCCTCATTTAGCAACCTGGATCCCAAATATGACGATCCCTCAGGGGTTGAAGTGGAGCCCTGATCTTCGGGGTCAAGGATTACTCCACTCTCCCGCCTGTGGTTGAGGCCTTCAACTGGATCCATGGCGTTGTTACCATGGGGGCTGCAATGGAGTCCATGAGGACAAGCGCAGTAATAGGGGTTGGGGAGGAGGTGGAGTTCAACCCCATGGCATTGCTCGACTTCCTATCCGTCAACCTGGGGGACTACCTCAGGAACTATTTGGACTTCGGGGCTAGGCTCAAGATCCAGCCCAAGGTCTTCGGCCTCAACTACTTCCTGAAGGACGATGATGGTTCATTCGTCAGTGGGAGGGAGGACAAGAGGGTTTGGCTCAGGTGGATCGCAGAGAGGATCGAGGGGGAGGCGGAGGGGGTGAGGACACCCGTGGGATTCATCCCTTCTTACCAGGACCTGCACAGGTTATTCAGGGAATTACTGCGTGAGGACTACAAGAGGGGGGACTACGTGAGGCAGTTCACCCTGAGGCTCTCGCGGTATAAGAGGAAGTTCGAGAGGATCCTCTCGATCTACTCCTGTTTACCCAGGGTTCCAGAACAGGTCCTAAGGGAGCTGGAGGCCCAGATCTCCAGAATAGCCAGTGAAATGGAGAGGCACGGAGAGTCTCTTCGTCCTCCCTGAGGGATCTGCCTTGGATTCTCCACCCCATTGGCTGGTCCCCACTCTGAACTCTGCGGAGGAGGGGAGAGCCCCTTGATCAGGGTGAGGGGGCTGGAGATCCCCACCCTAGACGACGTGGACCTCTCTGGAGTGAGGGTGTTGATGAGGATAGACGTGAACTCCCCCGTGGACCCAGGGACGGGGAGGATAACTGACAACTATAGGTTCAGGGCTCACGTCTCCACCGTAAGGGAACTCCTGGAGAAGGGCAATAGCGTGGTCCTGATCTCCCACCAGGGCAGACCAGGGGACAGGGACTTCAGGGACCTCGGGGAACACGCTGGACTCCTCAGTGGGTACTTGGGGGTCGAGGTGGAGTTCGTGGAGGACGTTTCGGGTCCCCATGCTAGGCAGAGGATAAAGGGGATGAGAGCAGGAGAGGTGATACTCTTGGACAACCTGAGGTTCTCCTCAGAGGAGATGATCGAGGCTTCCCCACAGGATCACGCCAGCAGTTACCTAGTGAGGAGGCTCTCCCCCATGTTTCAGGGCTACATCAACGACGCCTTCTCTGCATCCCACAGGAGTCACGCCAGTCTGGTGGGATTCCCCGTCCTCCTGAAGAGCTGCGCGGGCAGGGTGGTGGAGAGGGAGATCTCCGCCGCAGCCGAGGTCTTGAGTCCCCATAATCGGCCCAGGGTCTTCGTCATAGGGGGAGGCAAGGTAGCAGAGAGTTTGAGGGCGATCGAGGGTTTGATGAGGAGGGGCCTAGCGGACAGAATACTCACGGGTGGGCTGCTAGCGGAGGTCTTCACGTTGGCCAAGGGCGTGGACCTGGGGAGGGAGAATATTGAAGTCCTGGCCAGAGCAGGGGCCCTCGGACTCCTGGGCAAGGCCAAGGAATTGCTCAGATCAGGCACCCCTGTGGAGGTTCCGGTGGACTTCAAGGTGGAGAGGGGAGGGGAGGTCTCGGAAGTTCAGGCTGAGGTGGTGGAGGGAGTCATAAGGGACGTAGGTCCCTCAACAGTGGATCTATACTCAGCTCTCCTGAGGGAGGCTGGGACCATAGTCCTCCGAGGACCCATGGGTGTTATAGAGGACCAGAGGTTCAGGGAGTCCAGCTCCATTCTCCTCAGGGAGTCCATAACCAGCGGGGCATACGTGATCGTAGGGGGAGGACACATGGTGAGCCTCCTCGATAAGGGGTCGGGGTTAGATCGCCGGAAGGTCCACGTGTCCACTGGTGGGGGAGCACTCCTACTCTTCCTCTCAGGGGAGAGAATGCCAGGCCTAGAGGCCCTTTCCATGCGATCGGGTGGTGTGCCTTGATAAAGGTCGCTGTAAATGGCTATGGTACCATAGGGAAGAGAGTAGCGGAAGCGATCTCACTACAGGGGGACATGAGGCTAGTGGGTATTTCCAAGACCAAACCCAACTATGAGGCAATTTACGCCCAGAGGATCGGGATGAGGCTCTACGTACCTGAAACCTCCCTCAGGGAGTTCGAGGAGGCTGGGATCGAGCCTGCAGGGACGGTGGAGGACATGATCAGGGAGGCAGAAGTGGTGGTGGACGCGACTCCAGGGGGAATTGGGGCTAGCTACAAGCCCCTTTACGCCTCTCTGGGCAGAAGGGCGGTTTTCCAGGGAGGGGAGAAGGCACAGATAGCGGACGTCTCCTTCTCATCCCTCTGTAACTACGGTGAAGCTGTGGGGAGGGACTACGTGAGAGTGACGTCCTGTAATACCACCTCCATCCTCAGGGTCTTATGTACTTTGAATAGGATCAGCAGGATCTCAAAGGTGAGGGTCGTCATAGTGAGGAGGGCAGCTGATCCCAAGGAGATGGGGAGAGGACCCATAAATTCCTTAGTCCCAGACCCAGTTGAAATCCCCAGTCACCACACTGCAGACGTGAAGAGCGTGATCAAGGGTTTAGACGTGGTAACCATGGCGGTGATCGCTCCCACTACATTGATGCACTTCCACCTCCTCGATCTGCATTTCTTCACTCCCACTTCCAAGAGAGATGTGATCGAGGTACTCATGGGCACCCCCAGGATACTCTTGGTGAGAGGCGGATCGGGCGTTAAGTCCACGGCGGAGATCTTGGAGGTAATGAGGGACGTGGGAAGACGTAGAGGTGATCTCTATGAAGTGGCGGTATTCGAGGATTCGATCAATGTCAGGGGGGAGGAGGTCTTCCTCACCTACGCAGTTCACCAGGAAGCTGTGGTGATCCCAGAGAATGTGGACGCCGTGAGGGCGGTGAGTGGTTATGGCGACGCGAAAGGTTCGATCCTCGCCACGGATTCCTCCCTAGGGGTTAGGAAGGGATACTTGATCTAGAGGCCTCCCCAACCCCTCTTCGTCGACCTCCATCCGTTACTGAATCCTCTCACTGGTTGCAGCTATGGCTTAATAGAAGCTTGATCGGCTCAGTTAATCCTCGACCCATATTCAGGTCCTGCCTCAGTTTTACGGCTAGCCGAGTGTGCCCAACAATTTCACCCGCCTGGTTGTAATGTTATACAGGTTCACGAACGCCCTGATCCAGACACCCCCCGGAGTTCCAGGGGGAGTGCCCGTCAATTCCCCAGGTGCTCGAGGCCCCTGAAGGCCTGTTCAACCCTTCGACTTCTCTCGACCCCTGGGATCCAGGGGTCGAGAGTGCGCTTCACCAACTCCGTCGTGGAGGACCTCCTCCACGTCCTTGAAAAGCCTTGTCCCCCTGGAGGAGCGCAAACGCGTCCTGTCCTGGTCTCGGTCAGCCTCACTTCCACCACCCTCCCAGTGTTCAGATCCCTCACTGCCCGAAACCATCACGCTGTGGACGAGCCTTACGCCCTTCTCGTCCACAGGGTATTCCCAGCTCAGCCTGAGGGGTCAAGCGGCTCTAGACGGAACCCTCCAGGGTTCTCCAGGGCAACCCAGTGTCCCTGGGCCCGGGTAATAGGGGGCAAGGGCCTTGGCCGTCCCCTCCAGGGTGTGGAAGCGCGGGGAAACCCTTAAGTGGGGGAACACTGCCTCAATGATCGGGGCTGTGAGCCTCCGGATCTTGGGGGACACGGGCACGCGAACGGAGGTTCACCACCGGCTTAAATATTATACGAAGAACGAAATTGTTGGACACACTCGGCTAGTCGATCCATGAGTTTATAAGATAGGTCTTCACACCTAATCCCAATGAAGCTGGTGAACTTCGCCTTAGACAGGTCAGGTTCAGGGAGGTTAGGGGTAATACATGAGTCCAAGATCTTGGACGTGGGGGAGGCCTTCAGACTCCTCTACGATCTGACTCCTCCAGACTGGCTCTTGGACACCAAGAAGTTCCTAGAGGGTGGAGACATGTCGTCTCAGCTCCTCAAGAGACTGCTCTCGGAGGTAGGAAAGGAGGAGTGGATCTTGAGGAGGACCTCCTATTTGGAGGAGGAGGTTCGATTCCTACCCCCTGTTCATAACCCCTGGAAGGTCATGTGTGTAACCCTGAACTACCTGGGTCACTCCAGGGAGGCAGGCTCTGATCCCCCTAAGGAGCCATACATCTTCATGAGGTTTCCGGACACGTTAGTGGGCCACAGGAGTCCCATACTCGTCCCAAGGATCTCGAAGCAGGTAGATCATGAGTTGGAGCTGGCGGTGATCATAGGGAAGAGGGGTAAATACATACCTGCGAGTAAGGCCTACGATTACGTGGCTGGATACACGATCTTCAACGACGTGAGCTTCAGGGATAAAAGGTTCCACTCCTCCAAGAACTATAGGATAAACTGGCTCTACGCCAAGAACCTGGACTTCAGTGCCCCCATGGGCCCCTATCTAGTGACCAAGGAAGAGGTGGAGGATCCCCACAACCTGCGTATAACCTTAAGAGTGAACGGCGAATTGAGGCAGGAGGGTTCAACGGAGGAGATGATATTTAAGATCCCCGAGATCGTGGAGTACGTCTCTAACGGCATAACGCTTAAGCCAGGAGACGTGATCTCCACCGGGACTCCCTCAGGCACGGCAATGCAGACTGGGAAATTCCTGAAGCCAGGTGACGTAATGGAAGGGACCATTGAGAAGTTGGGCAAACTCACGACCCCAGTGGAGGCGGAGGAGTGAGTTCTTTGACCTTTGTCTTTGTCATATTTCCTCCACGCCCTTTGCCGGAAAGGGCTTTCGTCTTCTCCTCCGCTGCTGGGACTGAGATCGGGGAGGGGTAAGGGGCGATCCCAATGGCCACGGCCGGGAAGAAGTGGTGGAACCTATTCCTGGTCTCCGCGGCTCACGCTGAGACCCACGTCCAGACCTCAGCCTACTCCCTAATCTACATATACGTCATGAGGTACTTCGGCATTGACTATGCTCAGCTGGGCCTACTAATAGGCGCAGCGAACTTTGTGAGTGGCCTCCTCCAGGGTATATACGGCTGGCTCTCCAGCTCCATTAAGAGGAAGTACCTATGTGGGGGTGGGAACATAATTGTTGGGCTGACCATGATGGGCTCAGCCCTCTCCAGCTCCTTTCCCCTCTTCTCATTCTTCCGAGTCGCTGGTGCAGTTGGTTCGAGTCCGCAGCATCCAGTGGCTTCTTCCCTAATAGCGGATTGGTTCGAGAAGAGGGAGAGAGGGAGGGCATTGACCATCCACACAACCGCGGGGAACGTGGGCACTGTTGCGGCTCCACTACTGGTTGGCTTCACGGTGAACTTCCTGGGGTGGAGGGACGTGCTCCTGGTCCTGGGAATTCCAGGCCTGCTCTTCGGGGTCCTCGTCATGCTCATGGCATATGACATTAGGGCTACCATCAGTTTCAAGTCCAGTTCCGCTAGCATCAAGAGGTACGCTGATGTGCTGAGGGATCCTAACCTTCTGAGGCTATACGCGGCCAGGGCTGTAATAGCTGGAGGGAGGGGACTAGGGGTGGCCTTAGTCTATATTCCCCTTTACCTGGCTAACGTGCTTCACCTATCCTCAGTCCTGGTTGGCGAGCTCTACACTCTCCTTGCAGTGGGAAGCGTGATTTCCCCCCTGCTGGGTTCCCACATCGCCGACTACCTGGGCAAGAGAAAGATCGTCATAGTCCCCTCGCTCCTGATCTCAGCTGCTGGCACGATCACCCTCACCCTCTCAGGCGCCGACCTCGCTGGAGTAATAGTGGGCCTCGTCCTCATAGGCACTTTCCTCTTCAGTGAGGGCCCCCTCTCACAGGCTATGCTCTCTGATATTGTAAAGGATGAACTCAGGGACGCAGGGTTCAGCGTTTACTATACCTCCAACTACGTGTCTGGCTCGGCCTGGGGAACAGCGCTGGGCTTCATTGTCTCCTATTTCGGCTTCACAACACTCTTCTGGGTTATGACGGCCTCTTACCTAGTGGGAGCAGCCATCATATCCACTGTGGCTGAGAGAGGGTGAAGATCAAAACAGTTCCTCCCACTTCAATCTCCTCAAGAGCCTGGTCCCAGTTACCTTGAAGGCAGTCCTGTAGTAGTATCCTGAAATAGGCTGGAGCACCTTAACGTAGTTCATCTCATCGTTGACCCCTCCCCCCACCTGGACCTCTGCCTTCCCTCTCCATACGTCCGAGAACCTCAAGTCCTGCACCTTGAGTTCCACTAACTCAAGCACCTCTGCCTCCCCCTCGCCTTCACTGGGGTAGTCCCTGATGAGGATCGTGGGTCCAAAGGAGGGCGGCCTCTCTACTTCCTCTAAGAGTTCCACCTTCAACCTCAAGAGCGGTGAGCCTCCCCTTACAGCATATCCTCCGATCACTGCACCTCTTCTCGGGGCGCTGAGTTGATCCAAAAGGGGGTGGAACCTGGTCATGGAGATCTCGGCCATCTTCTTGGGGAAACCGTTGATCCACCCTCTGACCAGCGCGAAGTCCTTGTCCACCCACATGTATGGGTAGTATTGGTAACTCTTTCCCTCATACCCCACCTTAACTCCCACGGCTCCTTCCTTATACTGGGTGAGGCTAGGCTCCTCGTACAGGAGGTCCTCCCTATTCCCCATTATCGTCACGAAGTCCCTTATGGAAAGGAGGACCTCCTCACCTCCTTGGAACACTTTAGGGAGGATACTCTTTATTGCACCTCCCTCAACCCTTACGTGGGCCACTAGGAAATCGGCTGCGTAGTAGTTCTCACTCGAGAGGACTATTGCAGATGCTCCAGTCTCGGAGAAGGGATGTAGCCTCATGGCCTTACCTATTCCGGAGTGGAATTTAAGCCTTGACCTCTGGAGCAGCAAGGGTTAACGCATAGTGAATCCTTAATTCAAAGTTTAAATATGCGATCTGCGTTAGACTGCTATGGCGCAACAGTCCCAGAGGAAGAGAGTCCCTTACGCCCAGGAGGGAAGGGCCGACCGAGTCTTCCTAAGGGGGATCACGGGGGAGTATACGCTGAAGGAAGAGCTCAAGAGGCTCAGGTCCCTGCCCAGGGTCATCAAGGCTGAGGAGGTGCCGTGGGTCGACGGTCCACAAGTCTTCAGTAAACACATGGCAGTCCCTGAGGACGGCCTGGGACAGACCCTCCACATCCACGTGGAGGAATACGCCCCAGGCGCTCACTCCCAGATGCACGGCCACGTGAATGAAGCCATGTTCTACATCCTGGACGGTAGGGGTTACGAGATACACGATGGGCAGAAATTGGAGTGGGAGGCAGGGGACGTGGTGGTGGTGCCCAACCACACCGTTCACCAACACTTCAACGCCGATCCCTCCAAACCAGCCAGGGCCGTGGTCATAAAGACTAAGCCCATGTATATGTTCATGAGCATGTTCTTCCAACGCACTGTGAAGCCGAGGCCCAAGGAGGACCTGGGATACACCCCCAGGGAGGAGCCCAGGGAGGATTAAGGGAATGCCTTGGGAGGAATCCAGGGTCTGGTGGAGGGGTTCCCTTACCACTGACTACTACCAGGAGCTAGTGAGGAGCGCTCACGGTTGGCCTCACAGGGAGAGGAGGAGGCAGGTGATCAAGCCCCAGGACATGCCCTGGGAGATCACCCCTCACGGTATAGTGAAGTGGTTGGCTAATGAGAGGATGGACGTGGCTGTGAGCACCTTGGACGCATACATGCTAGTGATCCCCCCTGGCAGCAGATCGGGGAAACAGAGGCACCTAGCTGAGGAATACGTTTACGTCATCGAGGGGTCTGGATACGATGAGCACGTAGACTGTGACTTTGACATTACGGAGCAGGGCTATAACCTTCAGTGCCCAGAGGAGGTGAAGAGGTTCCAGTGGAGATCAGGGGACGTGATCTACATTCCCCCCAACACGATCCACCAACACTTTAACACCTCTTCCAGTAAACCAGCGCGGCTAATAGTGGCGATGAGTAGGCTATACAGGTGGGCTGGACTGAACGACTTGCAGGAGCTGGAGCCGTCCCCTGAGTATCAAGAGGCCAAGTCTCTACCCCCTGAGAAGGTCAGGGACTACATAAGCAGGAAGCTGGCTTTAGCCTGAATCAGATTCCCGCTTTCGGAACGCTTCAATCATTCTCAGCCCTCACTCACTCAGTCCCCTTCATGCAGGCTTTGAAATTTAATGAATAATAGCCATATATAAAAATAAAGTAGATCATGGCTGTCTCTATAGATCCCGTGAGCCAATGAATAATAGCCATATAAAAACCGTCTTTTAAAAAACTATTTTAAGACCATCCACAAGGAGCGGGATCCCACTTGGGGAGAGATTGGAGAAGTTAGTCAAGGATGGGGATCTACCTCCAGGTCTCAGACCAGTGCGACTATGTAATGTAGCTGATCGGTATACAATCCTACACGATCGAACGCTACCCGAGTTCCACGCCACTGTCCTGGACCAGGTGGACTGGTGATCACGGTCTAGTGTTATAGATAGAGTGTGTCCCACAATTTCACTTGCTTGTATAATATTTAAGGTGGGCGGTGGGTCTCCGTTTGTGAGCATCCATGACTTCCAAGCTACGGAGGCTCACCGCCCTGATCGTTGACGTCGTCTCTCACTTAAAAATTTCTCCACGCTTCCACAGCGTGGAGGAGCTTTCTCTGGCTTCATATTACCTGATAGCTTCAGGAACGCTAAACTGCCGAAGAGCTTTCACTACTACTGGAGCTTTCGAGGGCCACTTCACCCCTCAAGCCAAGCGGTGAGTACGCTGACGAGACAGGCGTTAGGCTGGTTCACGGTGTGCTACACTGGTTCTGGGCTGTGAGGGACCTTAACGCAGGATAGTTGCGGTTAGGTTGACCGAGAGGGACTGGACGTGGTGTCTTTCAAGATCAGGTGTTCAGGGAAATCAAGGAGGTCCTCCACGACGGAGTTGGTACAGTCTTTCAGATTGGAATTCCCCACCAACACGAAACGTTCGGGAGGAGGAACTTGGTGGAACAGGTGTTCAGGTCTTTCAAGCACCGCTTCTCTGGAACGGACAAGCACTTCCCCTGGAACGCCAATGAACGGAGCATATTAAGGATAAGGGCCTTCGTGATCTCGTATAACCTATTACAATCAGGTGAGTGAAATTGTTGGACACACTCGAAATCGATATCGATAACGATATCAGAAAAATATTTAAATGACGTTCCCCCCCGTCTACATATGCCTCCGGTTGTTAGTACCGTTAAACTTGCCAAGGTCTACAGGATCAAGAAGATCGAGTATCAGGCATTGAGAGGTGTGGACATGGAAGTTGAGAAGGGAGAATTCGTCGCCATCGTTGGCCCGTCTGGTTCAGGAAAAACAACGCTTTTGGACATGGTTGGGCTTCTCGATTCTCCAACTTCTGGGAAAGTCTTCATAAATGGAGTTGATACTACTCTTCTGAATGAGAGAAGAAAGGCGGAGCTTAGGAACAAACACATTGGATTCGTTTTTCAGTCCTACAACCTAATTACTTACCTTACTGTCTTGGAGAACGTTGAGTTACCTCTTGCTGTTTCAGGCATCCCCTTTTGGAGAAGAAAGAGGAGAGCGGAAGAGGTCCTCTCCGCGATCCCGGGAATGCTGGAGCTTAAGGACAAGAAACCTAATGAACTGTCAGGTGGACAACAGCAGAGGGTAGCAATAGCCAGGGCTTTGGTCAACGATCCGGAGCTACTGATAGCGGACGAACCTACAGCAAACTTAGACACTAAGACTGGGGAGGCCGTAGTGAAACTTCTCAAATCGCTCAGCACGGACAAGGGGGTAACGATCCTAATGGCTACTCACGATCCGGACATGATAAGAAATTGTGACAGATTGATCTACATTAGAGATGGGCTAGTGGAGAAGGTGGTAGAGCAATGAAGATAACCCTGGTCCTTTTCGTGGGAGCCTTGATTTTCACCCTTTTCGCCGCTCCCTTGGCAGGCCAGGTGAATCCTCCCCTAAGCGGAGAGAGTCAGTGGTCCACCCAAAATGGGCTAGTGGCACCTGGGCAGACTGGTGTAACCCTGCAGGTCACTGTAAAAAATACGGGCACATATCCGCTGGAGAACGTGAAATTAACCCCGTTAAACTCCTCTCCCCTTTTCCTCTACGGTTATGCCAATGGAACACCATCCTTTTACGTCGGCGAACTTCCCCCTGGCTCCACCTATACTTTTCCTATTACAATGTCAATTTCTCCGTTCACACACATCGGAGTTTACGATCTAAAGATCAGCTCATCCTTTGTGGAGGACGTCTCAGGCGTATCCTTCCAGGCAAGTCAAACCATTGAGGTTCCAGTTCAGGTATTAGGTTACGTCCAACTTTCAGTTACCACCTTGTGGGGGACCCCTTCCTCTCCCTTACAGGTGTTTCCAGGAGAGCAGGACGTACCTCTTACATTAATCTTTCAGAACTCTGGTACAGTTAGTGCCACCAACGTAACTGCCTACCTTAGATCTACTTTCCCTGTGGCCTTCAATCAAACGGAGGTGCAGTTGGGAGTAGTGCCAACTGGAGGCGAAACGGAAGTACAGGTATTAGCAGCGGTATATCCCAATGCTACGGTTGGAACCTATGAGATTCCCATAACTATCCATTATTTCCATCAGAATGTTACTTTGAACGGCACAATCGTCGTTGGAAGCAATATGGTAATAAAGGGTTCGCTCTTTAGCCCCCAATGGGCTACTGTGGGGCAGCAGGCAGGACCTAACCAGTTAGGGGTTCCACTTCAATTTGACCTCATCTATCTAGGCAGTGTCCCAACCCTATCTGAGGAGGTGATTATACACCTCCCAAGAGGATTTACCAATTCTACTGGAGGAAATTACGTTGACTTGATGGAACCCAGCATGCGTAGTGGAGACGTGCTGACCCTAAGCTTCTCGGTTAATATTGGAAATCTGCCCTTGGGGATCTATAACTTCCCTGTTCAAATAGTCTGGTATGTGGCAGAGGGCAACGGTCTAGTTCTTACTCAGAACCAATCTGCCGAGTTTTCACTTTATTTGCCTGGAGAGGCGCAGATACAGTTCAATCCCATTAATTCGTCTTTAGTACCGGGAGAGGTAAACAAAGTCCCTGTTCTCGTTATTAATAATGGAACAGGTCCCGCCTACAACATATCGTTAACCATGCAAGCTCAGGGTGTAAGTTTGCTTCAACAACCTAAGGAAATAGGATTCATAGGAGCGGGAGGGCACTATCTCCTGGTAGTTCCGATATATGTGCCTTTATCCATGGCAGGGGAACCTGTGCTCATAAGTGTTGACGGTAGTTTCACAGATTCTGCCATGTCCACACTTCAACTGCAGCAATCCCTTGGCCTCTACGTCCAACCATCCACCCAATTGGCTCAACCGCTTTTGGGTTCAACCTACTCCCAACTTACCTCCGGCTCCACCTCTAACGTGACAGTGTCGTTCATCAATAGGAACCCAACACCTCTCTATAACGTCACACTCACTTTCACTTCCACGGCCCTGCAGTGGGATCACCCGTCCCATCTGTTCTATCCTCTCATAGCTGCAGGTGCAACCGTAACCTTCAACGCCACGGTCACGGTCCCTCCAGGTGAACAGGGTGTCATTCCAGTTCAGGTCACGGCACAATACTATTCGGTTGATGGACAGCCACAGCTTCAGCAGCTTGAGTTAACATTCTACGTCCAACCATCCACCCTTCCCACTTCACCCATAATTGGATATCTGGATCCCTCCAACCTATCAGCGGGATCTCCTTACGTGACCAACTTAATTTTCCTGAATACTGAAAACTCCCCACTTTATAATATCTCTATTGAAATAAGCGATAGCGGTATTTACATTAATCAGACATTAATCACAGTTCCTAAGCTTTCCCATGGTCAGCAGTTGAGGATTCCCATTTCTGTGTTTATACCTGTGGCTGGTTCCATCAGCATGGGTTTTCAGGCCCAATATTATCAACAGGGTGAACTTCACAGCGAGACCGGTAGCCTCAGCGCTTTAGCCTCAGGTTCCATAAACATTATTCAGACCCAAGTGTCCACTGTCCCCGCAGTGGCCCTACCAGGCTCATTAGTTTCAATAACCGCGACTATAGTAAACTATGGTACTGGAACTGCAAATGGATTACTTGCCAGGGTCATCACCCCCTTGGGCCTCACAGCCTTAAGTGGCTCAACCTATTACGTAGGAAATGTTGCTCCCTATACGCCTACGACCTATACCTTCGCCTTGGCCATATCTAACAATACCAAGCCTGGAACCTACGAAATACCAGTTATCCTTACCTACACCAATTCTCTCGATCAGTTACAGACCTCAAAGCTCAACTTAACATTGACAATAGGCTCGAACACATCATCCTTTGGTCTCTCACATGGAGCTGATGGTACGACGCCCCTTCCAAGATTAGGGCTTTATGTCGGAATAATTGTGGTTGTAGTAGTTGTTATCGCCGTATCACTATGGAGGTGGGTCAGACGAACCTAGCGGATATGGCATGGTTGGGCCTAAGAGGTCTCACCTCTAGGAAGACGGTAGCCGCCTTAGCGATCCTTTCTGTGGCAATTGGAGTCACAAGCGTGGTGTCCCTAGTTGCCTATACAACGGGAGTGAGCCAATCCATAATTTCTGCCATAGATACGCTAGGACCTACCACAGTTCTGGTGCTTCCTGCTCATGGCTCCATTTTAACTCAGGCCACGGTGGCTAGGCTCGAGAGTTTACCTTACGTTCAGGTCGTATATCCAGTGGTTGAGGGTGGTGCCTCGATCAGTTTAGGTGGGCAACAACAGTTAGTGAGCGTAGTCGGAGTAGACAATTTAAGTACGGTGTTAGGGCAGGTTAACCTGCAGTCTGGGAACGTATATCCACCCGCCATGGCTCCCTTAGCTGTAATTGGAGCCGATATAGCTCACCCTGGAGGTGGGATAGTACTGCAGCCTGGAGACCAACTGATACTGCACATGCCAAATGGAGCCGCGGCGGTTGAGGTGACCGGTATCCTTAAGCCAAGTGGGTTTAACCCCATTTCAGATTCAGATACGTCAGTTTTCCTCCCTCTTCAGGAGGCAATGGTGATGCTTAACAGGAGCAGCTATAGCATAATTGCTCTTAAAGTGGATAGCGTTAAGGATGTCTCCATAGTTTCTAACTTAATTACCTTTCTATTTGGTAACAGTGTCACTGTGGCTTCAGTTCAGCAAATAATAAACACAGTCTCCACCATTGTTTCGGGGCTAAGTTTTCTCCTTACAGCAGTGGCGTCAATTTCCCTATTGGTGGGTGCAATAGGAATTGCAAGTACAATGATAACTAAGGTGTATCAGAGGATTCGGGAGATCGGAATTATGAAGACAGTTGGAATGAAGAACACTGATGTACTAGGCGTGTTCCTCATGGAATCATTAATAGTTGGAGCATCTGGAGGAGGGTTGGGACTTGTACTTGGCGCCCTAGGGTCTACCGCATTAGCGTCCCTGTTAAGTGGCGGGGCCAGCGCAGGGAGAACAGCCAGCGGCGGCTTAGTTCCTGGGGGCATCGGGGCCAGCGCAGGGAGAACAGCCAGCGGCGGCTTAGTTCCTGGGGGCATAAGGCCCGTGA
>Ga0081474_121444_pt2 | contig 25738 bp, 30 predicted proteins | sample OneHunmetagenome_2_FD_70978 | JGI IMG/M metagenome (GOLD analysis project Ga0081474, IMG submission 70978) | Ferrous microbial mat communities from One Hundred Spring Plain, Yellowstone National Park, USA v2 (version 2) | ecosystem: Environmental > Aquatic > Non-marine Saline and Alkaline >... | reverse complement strand
TACTTAATTGCTCAAATAACCTCCTTGAGCCAAATATAACCTTTTTTGGATTTTTCCCTCTTTCTTTGTATGATGAAATCATAGACTGTGCTAAAAGAATAGCATCATCTGAATATCTTGTGTTTATGTTAAATAATTTTGATATATTTTTCTTTAAATCTTTTCTTTTTTTACTTTCTAACAACCTTTTATATGCATATCTCATTGCTGATGAAAATCTACGCATTAAATCTAGTATAGCGTTTATATCTTCTTTAGTCTCAAACTCAAGTAAACACTCAAGAGTTATCATTTCTTTTTAGAGCCTCTTTGTCCATATATAATAGGTGTTATCAATCCTTTCTTCTCATAGTTTATCAATGTACCTCTACTCAAACCGTATATCTCCTTACATTCTTTTATACTTAAAAGCTTCGTTGCCATAAAACATAAATGTTGTACTTTTGTATAGAATTTGTCAATTGTTTTTACCTCCTTTTTTAGCATTTAAACATACGTAGTTTAAGGTTTTTAAAAACGCTTTTGGGTTCATATCTCCAAAGGTTTTAAAGATAATGGTGTTTGACTTCGGATTTATAAATATAGATGTTGGAGTACCAAAGACTCCAAATTTTCTACCAAGGGCTTTACCGCAGTTTGAATTTAAGTCTACACTTGATACTATAAAGTGATTGTCCATAAACTTTGACACATTTTGATTTGACAAGGTAAACATCTCCATGTGCTTACAGTCTTCGCAGTTATCTTGATAAAAATAAACCATAAGGGGTTTGTTTTGGGCTTTTGCTATATTAAAACCCTCTTTAAAATTGTACCAAGCCCCCAAAGCTATATAAGGTATTATACCTAAAAGCAGTATACACTTTCTCATGGTCTTACGTAAGCGTATCCTTCGTGTTCTAACTTTGCGATTTCAAGTATGCCAGCTGGTACTACTTTTGCAAAACTTACCACATCTTTTGGTGATATGTGATAAGCGTTTAAAGACTCATGACACACTCTAAAATGTACTACACCCTCTTGTTGGTAGGCTTGAAGTTGCATCTGCATATCCATGAGATTGTTAGCCAGGTTTGTATCTTTAGCAAAAGGCGTATTATCAAGGCTATTTAGCATATATTTTATAGCAGGTCCATAAAAAACAAGGTAAAGCTGTAAGTTTTTGGGATCGTTGCCGGTGTTGTGAGTAAGGTTTCTAAGGTTATTCATGATAAACTGAAACTTTGCATCATTCCCAGTATGTACATCAAAGACTATCTTCACTGGATTTGCTAAAGCTAATGTGCTTATCATCATAAAAGCCAAAATACCTTTTTTTAACATATAAACCTCCTTAAAGTTTGAGTATATTATATTTATAAAATAATGAAGTTTTCATGAACTTAATAAACTATTTGAAGCTGTAGTGTATAATCTACAAAACTTTTGCCACATCCACCCTTAGCAGGATTTCCATTTATACATTCAGCTGTTTTTACCACAGAGCTTGGATTTACAAAATCAGCTCCTAAGGATACTTTTGCAGATTGATTTGCAATATAGTAGTTTAAATATATAGATAGGTTGTCTATTTTGCCATCTTGATAAGAATAACCGCTTGGGAGTGTTCCTAAATTGTTTGGATTAGGAGATACCTTACCGTTTGCAGCTACTGCATATAGATTTTTGTTGGTGTAAGATTCATATCTAACAGCCAATGCTGGTTTACCAATGCCTACAAATCTATCGTAAAGCCACTGGGTTTGTAAATAATATCCATCTGCTTCAGGTTTGTTACCGTATTTATCCCCAAAACCTAAGTCTTTATTTACTATATAACCGGCTTGAAACTGCGGTACAAAATTACCAAATTTATTTTCATAAAATATATCAATATCGTAAGCTTTTGATGTGACAGATGAAGCAGGTACAGGTACTGTTGTAGAAGGGTCCTTAGGATTTGGCACTTGGCAGTTTGAAGTAGGCAAACCATTGCACTCCCTTTTTTGTGTTTCATAACCTATACCTATTTGCAAGGTTTTCTTATGCCCTAAGTAAGTATCTCTCATCATGTATGTTGGGTCTGATGAAAAGCCCAAAAACGTAGGTACAAACACGAATCTAAAAGAGTATTTTAAATTGGGATTATCTGTCTGATAAGCGTTGCCAGGATTTGACAAAGACGTTTGATAATCGTATTTGCCTTGACCTACCATTGCATAGTACTTGAACATACCTTTTGCCAAATTACCCCATATTGACACTCCCATATCCCTAAAAGCCGAAGTAACACCTGGCTCTCCTTTTATACCAGGTAAAGAACCATAACCAAGTGGAAAAAATGGGTTTATGAAAGCGAGCGCTGGCTTATCATTTTTATTTATGACATCATCTATAGGACCTATACCGTATCCGTAATAACTTGGTATCACAAGTGTATAAAGACCAGATAATGATATTCTTGAAAATGGATCTCTAAACTCTCCAAAAGTTACATTAAAAGCGTTTGATGGTGTAAAGCCTATGTAAGCATCTTGTAAAACAGAGCTTTGTGTAGTTCCTTGGTGAGTCCTTGCGCTACCGTCAAATCCCAAAGCGTTGTTGTCTGCAAAATCAAAAAATGCACCAAATTGGATATACTTATTTACTTGGCCTTCTATACCAATTCTTGCATCCCTTACAGCGAAGTTTGTTGCGCTTTTAGTATTTTGAGAAACTTGCCCATCAGATTGTGCCCATATTTGGGTCAAAAAGTTTAAACTTATGAAAGATGTCCTTGAACGCTTTAATAATATACCATTTGTGGGTAAAAGAGGAAATACCCACGCTCCGTGTGCTATACTGGTAGCAAAAATAGATGCTAAAAGTAATTTGGCTTTTCTCATGTATCCTCCTATAGCTAAATTTCAAATAATATTAAGTTTTTTTTCTTTTTTTTTGTGTTAAGTTGTTCTAATAACGTTATTTTTCATAATTATATTTATATATCAATATATTAGAATTAAATCTTTTATAAATTTTCGTTTAACTAGCGATATAATGTTTTATAGGAGGTGTTTTATGAGAAAGTTTTTGATGGGTTTGTTGGTTTTTGCTGGTATGGCTATGGCACAACCTTATTATGGTGATAACGTTAGCACTCAGAATCTTGGTGATTTTACCTCGTATGTGAAGCTTGATTATATGCATTTTACGGGTTCTCATATAAGTAGTTTTGATGGACCGTATCTTGGGGTTGGTATAGATTGGAACTGTAGACTTTTTAAAGTGGCTTACGGACAATTAAAACCATCTTTACAGCTTGGTACGGGCAGAGCTTATGGAGATGGCTCTCATCTTGATTTTTCAAATATAGAACTTAACATGAGATACCTATATCCTATAGGTCAAAATCTTTTTGCTGGTTTTGGTGCTGGTATAGGAGCAGCGGATGTAAAACTCCAAGGTATGTCCTCTGGTATGGTAGGTACTATGCAAGGCTCTGGTGAGCTTGATCTTAAGATATCTCCAAATGTATACATAGGAGCTCAAGCAAAGTATCAGTTTGCCACCGAGTACAAAAACACTGGTATAAACCCTGATAACTATAGGCTTGGCATAAAACTTGGGATGTTGTTTTAAGCTTGAAAACTTTGTAAGAGACCCTATATTTTAAGTATGAAGCTTTTAATGATAGATAACTATGACTCTTTTACTTACAACTTGGTGCAGTACTTTAACATATTGGGTCAAGATGTAGAAGTTGTGAAAAACGACGAAATAAAACCAGAAGATATAAAAGATATGGACATAGACGCTATAGTAATATCTCCAGGGCCTTGCTCTCCAAAAGAGGCTGGTATATCTGTAGATGTAATAAAAATGTATAAAGATAAATATCCAATATTGGGAGTTTGTCTTGGACATCAAAGCATAGGATATGCTTTTGGAGCTAATATAGTAAAAGCTAAAAGACTTATGCATGGAAAAACCTCTATGATATCCCATGATAACGATGGTCTTTACAAAGGTCTACCAAATCCCTTTAAAGCGGTAAGATATCATTCGTTGGTGATAGATAAAAGTACGCTGTCAGATGAGTTTATTGTAGATGCTGTGGCCGAGGATGGCGATATAATGGGTATAAGACATAAAGCCCTTCCTATTTTTGGTGTGCAGTTTCATCCAGAATCCATAGTTTCTGAGTATGGATTTGATATACTAAAAAACTTTTTACAAGAAGCTAAATTGAGTTATAATAAAGTTTAAACGGATAGGAGGTTTGCATTATGAAAGGAGTTGCTCTTTTGTGGCTCACAACTCTAGTTTTGGTAGTGGCTGAAGTGATTGGTGCTATTTTGTGGCACGGGCAAGAACACTCTACGTTTACATTTGGTTTTCTCATGATGGTGGCTGCTGTTCTAAACGGTATTTGGGCAGGATTGGTGGTACCTTTAGCAGCTAAAGACTAAATCGTTTGGAAGAGTATTTTTTAGAAGTCAAAGACCTAAAGAAAAGTTACAGCGGTTTTGAGGCTTTAAAAGGTATAAGTTTCGAAGTAAGAAAAGGTGAGACTTTTGGTCTTATTGGTACAAACGGTGCTGGGAAGACCACCACTATAAAAATAATAGCCGGTATAATACAACCTACTTCTGGTGAAGTAAAAATTCAAGGAAAATCTATAAAAGAAAATCCCATCAAGATAAAAAGCCAAATTGGCTATGTACCTCAAGATATTTCTATAATACCTAACCTAAGCGCTTACGAAAATCTAAGGCTTATAGGAAAGCTTTACGGCGTTTCCAAAGACAATGTTGAACAGATGCTAAAAGCCATTAATCTATGGGATAGAAAAGATTCTATAGTTCAAACGTTTTCTGGTGGTATGATAAGGAAGTTAGAGATTACTATGGCGCTTTTGCACAGTCCAAAACTGCTTCTTTTAGATGAGCCAAGCGTAGGTCTTGATCCAAACTCTAAGCTTAGTATATGGAATTTTTTAAAATCAAAAAAACAAGATATGGCAGTTTTAATCACCACTCACGATATGAACGAAGCTGAACGTATATGCGATAGAATAGCAATCATGAAAAAAGGGCAAATAGTGGCAAAAGGTACATTAGAAGAGCTAAGAGAACTCATTGGCGACAAAAATGCCTCTTTGGAAGAGATCTTTATTCAGCTTACCGGTGAGAATATCGAAGAAGATACCCAAGATATAAAATCTATAAGAAAAACAAGGAATATAGTCAAAAGGCTTAGTTAGATGTGGTTTTTGGCTTTTATAAGAGGAAGCTTTGTAATACTTGAAATAGAACTAAGGAAGATGATACGTCAAAAAGTAGATATAATAACGAGGGCTTTTCAGCCCCTTATTTGGATACTGCTTTTTGGCAATGTGTTTAAAAATATAAAGAGCATACCTATAAAAGGCGATTACCTTTCTTTTATGACACCGGGCATTTTGGCTCAATCTGTGATGTTTGTTTCGTTTTTTTATGGTATATCTTTAATATGGGACAAAGATCAAGGTCAGATAACGAGATTTTTAAGTGCTCCTATACCTTATTCTTCTATTACCACTGGGAAAGCTATTTTTTCTGGTGTTAGATCTTTAGTGCAAGCTTTTTTAATAATGATACTCTCAAAAGCCATAAACGTTAACATCTATATAAACATTTATACAATTTTGCTTTCAATTGTTGTTATCATGCTATCTGGTATATGTTTTGCCAGTTTTTCTATGCTAATAGCCTCGATATTTAAAAATGTTGAGAGGTTTATGAGCGTAATTCAAATAATAACGATGCCTATTTTTTTCTCCAGCAGTGCTTTATACCCTATATCTTTAATGCCAAGATGGTTGAAGGTTGTTGCGTTCTTAAACCCTTTAACTTACTCTGTGGAAGGTCTCAGACTTTTACTTTATAAAAATAGTATTGATATAGGCATGCCTTTAGCGGTATTGAGTTTGTATAGCGTTGTTTTCTTGGTTTTTAGCGCTTTTTCTATAAAAAAGCTTGTAAATTGAAATTTCTTAGCTAAATTGTTATGGTATAATGTTTAGGTAAGGAGAGGTGGCCGAGTGGTCGAAGGCGGCGCCCTGCTAAGGCGTTGTACGGTTAAAGCCGTACCGCAGGTTCGAATCCTGTCCTCTCCGCCATATTTTAACTATTTGTGTTTTCTTTCAAACATCCAAGGTATCGGTCCGCAGTAGTAAGGATTTGGATAGGGACAAGCTGGCGGTATATATCCTCCCCAAAGCTCGTACAAGTTGCACTCTTTTAAATCTTTCCAAGACTGGGCTTGATCTACGCATATCTCCATATTTTGTAGCATATCTATTTTATCGTGTATAACCTCCAAAAGATAGGCTTTTTCTTGGTTTAGCATTATACCATCATCAGCATATGAAGTATTAAATACTAAAAGCCAAATACCCACTGTTAAACCTACTTTTAAAAGATTTTTCATGTTTAAAACCTCCTATTTAAAATTTAAGCACACATATATGAATATTTGATGAATAGTCTTGTTTTATTTAAAAGATGCTATAATATAATCTCCTATGGAAAAATACGTAATGCTTATGGATATAGATAGATGTATAGGATGTATGTCTTGCGAGGTGGCTTGCAAGCAAGAAAAGGGCCTTTTCCAAGAAGGACCAAGACCCATGAAGGTACTTAGATTTGAACATTACGAAGAAGAACAGATTTCTTACTTTATGCCTATGAACTGTTTTCACTGCGATGTAGCCCCATGCGTATATGCTTGTCCCACTTCAGCTATGACAAAAAGAGACGACGGTCTTGTGTTTGTGAGGGATAACCTTTGTATAGGCTGTAAAGCTTGTATAACAGCCTGTCCTTACGGGGCTATAAGCTTTAACCCAGAAACTGAAAAAGTGGTAAAGTGTGATTTTTGTATAAACAGGCTTGAAAAAGGGCTTTTACCTTCTTGTGTAACCAAATGTACTACAAATTGCCTTTACTTTGTAAAAGTAGATTATCCTATACCTCAAAAACACATTTCCAAAAGCTTTGATGTTTACAATGAATTTAGACTGCAAGAAGTATAATATTACAGACAACTCCAGAGAAGTAGACAACAACACGATATTTTTTGCAATAAGAGGCGTTTCAAAAGACGGTCATGATTTTATAGAAGAAGCCATTGGAAAAGGGGCTCCTTACGTTGTAGCAGAAAAACCTTTTAAGGGTTTTAAGAATATAATATTAGTAGAAGATTCTAAAAAAGCTTTTGGAGAATGTGTAAAAGCTCATTTTGATGCTCCAGATGAACATCTGAGTGTCATAGGTGTTACCGGGACCAACGGTAAAACAAGCACCACACATATAATACACGCTATTTTGTCTCAAAAATATAAAGGTGGTATCATTGGTACCATGTATTATAAACTTGACGATGAGGTTATAGAAGCTTCCAATACAACTCCCGGTGTAAAAACGTGGTTTAGCCTTTTATCAAAAGCCAAAGAAAAAGGGCTTAATTTTGTGGCAGCAGAAGTATCTTCTCACGCTTTGGATCAGCTCAGGGTTTATCCTACAAAGTTTTTTGCTACCGTCTTTACAAACCTTACCCAAGATCATCTTGATTATCATAAGACCATGGAAGATTATTTCAACGCTAAAAGAAGGCTTTTTAAAGATTACGAGTATGAGGTTTGTGTTTTAAATATAGACGATGATTACGGTAGCATGCTTTATGAGGAGTTTAAAGACAAAGCTATAACCTATGGGTATTCGGAAAACGCACATCTGAAGATAGATTATTTTGATCAAGAAAACAAGGTTTTTGGCTTTTACTATAAAAATAAACATTATGAGATTAAGACAAACCTGATGGGGGGATTTCAAGCTTACAACATGGGAGCAAGTATACTTCTTGGTTTTTATATGGGCTTTGATATAGAGGAGATTCAAAGAGGTATTCTTTCTTTAAGCTCAATACCCGGAAGGTTCGAAACGATAGAGCTAAACGGTGTTAAGGTGGTAATAGACTACGCTCATACTCCAGATGCCCTTGAAAAGCTTTTAAAAACTGCAAGAGCAATAACCAAAAACCGTCTTATATGTGTCTTTGGTGCAGGTGGAAACCGTGATAAAACCAAAAGACCAAAGATGGGCAAAATAGCTTCAGAACTTTCTGATATATCAATAATAACCTCCGATAATCCAAGGTTTGAAGAGCCGATGGATATTATCAAAGATATACTTGAGGGTATAGACCCATATAAATGGCCTATGGTGGAAGAGGACCGCAAAAAAGCCATAGCTTTGGCTCTTGATATAGCCCTTGATGGTGATGTGGTGGTAATAGCTGGCAAAGGTCACGAGGATTACCAGGAGATAAAAGGTGTAAAATATCATTTTAGTGATAAAGAAGAGGTGTTAAAGTATAAAAATAACACTTAGCATATAAACGCTGTATAATAATTATATGGATGAGAAAACGTTAGCAGAACAAGTTTATCAAAGGCTTTCAAAAATATACAAAAACCCAAAAATAGACCTTGAATTTGATAACCCTTTTGAGCTTTTAATAGAGACAGTTTTAGCAGCCCAAGAAAAAGACGAGAAGGTAAATAGCATAAGAAAGTCTTTCTTTTCTAAGTTTAAAGACCCAAAAGCTCTAAAAGAAGCCCCGTTGGAAGAGATAAAAGAAGCGATAAAATCTATAAGCTTTTACAACAAAAAAGCCATAGCCATAAAAGAAATAGCCACTATTTTAGTAGATAAATACAACTCTCAGGTCCCAGACGAAGAAGATGAGCTTGTAAAACTTCCAGGTGTTGGTAAAAAAACTGCTAATATGGTGCTAGCAAACGCTTTTAACAAACCTGCTATAGCGGTAGATAGGCATGTGTATAGGATAGTTCAAAGGCTTGGTCTTGATAAAAACAAAGATCCAGATAAAACTACAGAGCACTTAAAATCTATTTTAGATAAGGAGCTTTGGACAACGTTTTATCTTCTTTTGTTAAGGCATGCAAAAGAAGTTTGTACTGCAAAAAATCCAAAATGCCCAGAATGTGTATTAAAAGATATCTGCGAAAGCTTTGGTAAGATAAAATGACAACGCTTATAGGCGTTTTTCTAGTGGGAGTAGTGATAGGATATCTAATAAACAAGATTACATCGCTTTTTGCCCTTATTCTTATAGTTTTTATAATAGTAGGGTATTTTTTATCCGGCGCTCATTCTAACGTTTTTTATCATATTTTAGAAGATTTTTTTGATTTTGCCAAAAACCAGATAATAAACCACAAATCAGAGTTTTTTGAACACAGTTCTTTAAATAAGTTTATAGATTTTAAGAATTTGAATATGATAGTGTTTTTGGTAGGTTTGGTGGTGGGGTTTAAAATAGGCTAATGCAGCAAAGTTTTGTCATAGTATTTTTTGGTATTATTTTAGCTGCTATACTTATACCTATCCCAGCTTTTTTGCTTGATATTCTCCTTGCTTTTGCTATAGGCTTTTCATTGGTGGTGCTTATTTTGGTACTAAATGTAAAATCTCCTTTAGAGCTTTCTTCGTTTCCTTCCATACTTTTGATAGGGACGTTGCTTAGACTATCTTTAAACATAGCTGCAGCCCGTAGAATACTTCTTTACGGAAACGAAGGTCCTTCTGCTGCGGGACATATTATAGAAGCTTTTGGAAGGTTTGTAGTAGGGGGCAACGTAGTTGTAGGACTTGTCATATTTCTTATTTTTATTGTTATAAACTTTGTGGTTATTACAAAGGGTGCCGAGAGAGTATCGGAAGTGGCAGCTAGGTTTACGCTGGATGCAATGCCCGGTAAACAGATGAGTATAGATGCAGACTTAAATGCAGGTTTTATAAATGAACAAGAGGCAAAACAACGAAGAAAAGAACTAGAAAAAGAAGCGTCATTTTACGGTGCCATGGACGGTGCTTCTAAATTTATAAGAGGCGATGTGGTAGCGGCTATCATCATACTCTTTTTAAGTATAATTGGCGGTTTAGTGGTAGGTATAGTTATAAAAGGCATGGATTTTCAGGAGGCAATAAAAAATTATACGCTACTCACTGTAGGCGAAGGTCTTGTATCCCAGATGCCAGCTTTGATACTATCTGTTTCTGCTGGTATACTTACTACAAAATCCTCCACAAAGGAAGAAGAGCTCAGTAGCGCTATATATATGCAGTTTACCAAGGATCCAAGAGTCATTTTGTTTGGCGCTATAGCATTGGCTGTTATAGGTATAATGCCAGGTTTACCCAAAATACCATTTTTTATAATGGCTATAATCCTTGGAGGTCTTTATTTTTATATTCAACAAAACCTTAAAACTCAAAAAGCTGTTGAAATACAAAAGGCTTTAGAGCAAGAGAAAGCACAAAAGATGGCTCATCAAACTCAAAGAGAAGAGGATTTTTTACCCCAACCAGACCCGATAACGTTGGAAGTGGGCTATGGGCTTATACCATTTGTGGATGAATCCCAAGGAGGAGACCTAACCTCTCGTATTAAAACTATAAGAAGACAAATAGCTGCTGAGTATGGTGTAATTATACCGCTTGTACATATAAGAGACAATATGAAACTTTCACCTAACCAATACAGAATACTTATAAGGGGTGTGGAAGAAGATTCTTACGAAGTGATGCCTGGGTTTTTGTTGGCTATAGATCTTGGCAATGTAAAAGAAAAACTCACAGACGGAAAGCCTACAAAAGATCCTTCTTTCCATCTTCCAGCTTTTTGGATAACACAAGAGCAAAAGACAAAAGCTACAAAGCTTGGGTATATGGTAGTAGATATATCCACCGTCATAATAACGCATCTTTCTGAGATAATCAAACGAAACCTTTATATAATAATAGGAAGAGCTGAGATTATAGATTTGGTGGAAAGACTATCTCAAAAGTACCAAAAAGTCATAAAAGATATAATACCTGAAAAAGTATCTTACTCTGTGCTTCATAGGGTTGTCCAGAGCCTTCTAAAAGAAAACGTACCGGTCAACGACATGGTAACTATAATAGAAACTGTGGGCGATTATATAGATAGAGTTAACGATATTGAACTTTTGGTAGAGTTTGTAAGACAAAAGCTTTCAAAGCATATAACAAAACGTTTTATGAAAGACAACATCCTTTACGTGATTGCATTTTCTCCTAGGGTTGAAACTAAGCTAAACTCTTATATAAAAGAAAACAAAGAGGAGGAATTTTTAGATCTTTTGATAAACAGACTTCAAAGAAATATATCAGAGAATATGAAAAAGTTTGCAGAGTTTCAGGCTCAACCTGTGCTTATTACGTCACCTAACATAAGAAGATTTGTGAGAAAAGCTTTAGAAGGATACTTGCCACAATTAAACGTTATAGCTTATAATGAAATAGATAAGCAGGTAAATATGAAGGTGCTTGGTGTGGTAGATGAAAATTAAAAAGATTTTGGCAGACTCGCTCCAAGAGGCGATAGAACTAACGAAAACGATGTATGGAGATAAAGCTACCATTATGTCCACAAGAGTAGTAAAAACCAAGAAATGGTTATTTTTTTCTACAAACAAATTAGAGGTTACAATAGGTATAGCCGATGACGAGGATTTCCAATCACATTTTAACAAAGAAAAAGAATTATATACAGAGATAGAACAAATAAAAACTACTTTAAAGGACGTGGTAAATGTTGTTAAGAATGTAAAACAAGAACTTCCTCAACAAATGCAAACTCCTAAACCACAATATCAATCAAACGATGATTTTTCATTAAGGGCTATGAATCTTGCGACTAGGCTAATAAACATGGGTGTTGATCAAGATATAGCTAAAAAAATTATTGAAGATTCTTGTGGTTTTGATATAAATATAAATAGGCTTGATTTAAAATACGAAGATGATTATGAATCTTTAAAAGAAGGTTTATATAAAAATATTTCTTTAAAAAACCTAGAGTTTAGTAAAAGCATTTTAAGTATATTGGCTTTGGTAGGTCCTACTGGCGTTGGTAAAACCACTACAATAGCAAAGCTTGCATATATGTATAAGATGCAAGGTTTTAAAACCGGCGTTATAACACTTGATAGTTATAGAACAGGTGCTATACAACAGCTGCAGTCTTATGTAAATCTTTTAGAAATACCTCTTAGAGTGGCAGATACGCCTCAAAAGCTTAGAGAATGCATAGGTGAGCTATCAAGTCTTGACATTATATTTATAGATACAGCTGGAAGAAGCCAATATGATTCTATAAGATTAAAAGAGCTAAAGCACTATTTGGAAAATGTCCCTTCCTTAGAGATAACTCTTACGGTTAGTACCACTACCGATGAAAGAATAATATTAGACAGCGCTGAAAGGTTTGGAGAGCTTGGTATAAAAAGTATTATATTTACAAAACTCGATGAGACAGTTTATCCTGGATGTATAATAAATGCATCTTTTAAAACGAATCTTCCCATATCTTTTTTGACGTTTGGTCAGAAAGTACCACACGATATAGAGATTGCCACCTACGACAATATAGCTAATATTTTATTAAGAGGTACGATATGATAGAAGGGCAACTATCGCACCTGAAAAGGGCTATAGAAAAAGGTTCAAATACAAGATATATAGCTGTAGCCAGCGGTAAAGGTGGTGTTGGTAAAACTCTTATAAGCATAAACCTTGCTATGATTATAGGAAGTACTGGCAAAAGGGTGCTTATCATAGACGGAGATTTTGATCTTTCAAACGTACATATTATGCTTGGACTCACTCCAGAGAAAAACATGTCTGATTTTATAAACGGTAAAGCAAGTATAGATGAGATAGTTTTTAAAATAAACAACAACGTATCCTTTATAGCCAGTGGAAACGGTATTCAAGATCTTGTAAACTTATCTTCAAAAGATATAACAGATATTCTTGATAGAATTCATGAATACGCTGAGAATAACTTTGATATCATTATTTTTGATACACCCCCGGGCATTCACAACGAAACGCTTATTATTACATCGTCTTCTGATATACCGATTGTTATATCTACACCAGAGCCTACTGCTGTAGCAAATGCTTATGCTCTTATAAAGGTGTTAAACACGTCTATGATGTTAAAAGATTTTTACGTTTTGATAAACAAATGTAGTTCAAAGGAAGAAGGTTTAAAAATATTTAACAGTATAAACACAGTGTCTCAGCGCTTTTTAGATATAGATTTAAAATACTTAGGTTATATAACCTACAACAAGAATATTATAAGAAAAATAGTGGACCAAAAACCTTTTGATAAGACTCTGATAAATGAGCTTACACAGAGTTTAAAGAACATACCTCTAAACATAAATGTACAGTCTAAAAAGAGTTTCTGGTCAAAACTTATAGAGAGGTTAAAACCCACATGAACAGCGCTTTTATATATGAAACTATAGGTTTCGGCAAAGTTTATATTGATAAAAAATTAAGAGAAAGTGTAAAAAATAGCATAGATAACGTTGAAAATAAAGATCAAGAGATCTTAAACAACAAGTCTGTCACAATTTACAAGTCAGCCGCATCAGATTTGCTACAGCAATTAAAAGCTTTTTATGAGACTTGTAAAGATTGTAAGAAATGTAAACTATCAGAACAAAGGACTCAAGTGGTATTTGGTGATGGTAACCCTTATACTGGTATAATGTTTGTTGGAGAAGCACCAGGGGCTGATGAAGATGTTGAGGGTAAACCGTTTGTTGGAAAAGCTGGCAAACTTTTAACTCAGGAACTTGAAAGAGTAGGACTTTTAAGACAAAGGAATTATTATATAACAAATGTTGTGAAATGCAGACCCCCAGACAATAGAACTCCAGAAGAGCAAGAGATGTTAACGTGCTCTTATATACTAAAAGAAGAGATAAAGCTTATAAAGCCAAAGCTTGTAATAGCCCTTGGAAGAACAGCGGCAGTCGGGCTTTCTGGTATAAAACAGATATCTCCCACCAAGGTAAGGGGAAGTTTTATATCGGCAAACCTAAAAAGTCCTGTTTTAGCACCTGGGACAAAAATATTTGTCACTTACCATCCTTCTTATCTTCTTAGGAATCCAAACGAACTTAGCAATTTTAGAGAAGATATTTTAAAAATCAAAAGCCTTATAGACAGCTTACGTTAGATTCATCTTTTAAAAAGCCCAAAAAGAAAAGCGCTTCCTAATATATGAGATCTTATTTTTTCTTGGATAGCTTTTATTGTGGCTCCTTTTGGTAATCCTAAAGAGCTTATATTTAGAGCGTAAAGGTTAAAGTAGTATCTATGCGGTTTTCCAGGTGGTGGACACGGTCCTCCATATCCTATATTGCCAAAATCGTTTAAGCCTTGAAGATATTCTTTTGTACCTTCTTTTAGCTCATGAACACTTGAAGGTATATCGTATACGCTCCAATGATAGAAAACACCGCCGGGTGCATCCAAATCCTCCACTATGAGGACAAAGCTTTTGGTATCTTTTGGAGGGTTTTTCCAATGTAACTCTGGAGATATGTCTTTACCAAGACAAGAAAATAACGGCGGGATATAACCGCCGTTTTTAAAATCTTTGCTATAAAGTTCAAAAGCTGATGCTTGCTCAGTCATAAAAATCGCTATAGCTATAAATGAAAATAAGACAAAAAGCCTCGTCTTCATACTCCATTAGTAGTTACTACCTCTTTCTTGTCTTTGGTGTTCTTTTTCTTACTCTTTATGTAAGGGGTATCGTTTTTCACATCAATTACTACTTTTGCTACATCTTTTAGCTCTTTGTTTATAAGCTTTTCTGCTAACATATCTTCTATATGTCTTTGTATAGCTCTCCTTAAACTTCTGGCTCCATACTCTTTCTTATACTCTTTGGAAATTATCCAATCGGCAAACTCTTTTGTAATTTCTACACTAAGACCTATATCTTGTAGGTTTTTGTTTATCTCTTTGGTTTGAAGGTATAGTATCTTTTCCAAGTCTTTTTCGTCTAAAGGCTCAAATACTATCATTTCATCTAGTCTGTTGATAAACTCTGGGTTAAAGTGTTTTTTCACCTGTTCTATTATATTTTTCTTCATACTCTTTTTATCCAGTTCATGTTGCCTGCTTTCAAACCCCAAGATTGTGTTCTGCATTATAGATTTTGCTCCGAGGTTTGAAGTCATTATGATTATTGTGTTTGAGAAATCTACAACTCTTCCACTACCGTCCGTTAACCTTCCATCATCGAATATTTGTAAAAATATATTGAATACATCTGGATGGGCTTTTTCTATCTCGTCAAAAAGTATTACAGAGTAAGGTTTTCTTCTTACTTTTTCAGTGAGTTGGCCACCTTCTCCATAACCTACATATCCAGGAGGTGAGCCTATTAGCTTTGATACGGTGTGCTTCTCCATATATTCAGACATATCAAACCTTATGAGAGCATCCTCTGTATCAAAAAGATATTCTGCCAAAGCTTTTGCGGTTTCAGTTTTACCTACACCAGTAGGACCTAAGAACATAAATACCCCTATTGGTTTGTGTTTGCCTTTTAACCCTACGTGTGAGCGTCTTATGGCTTTTGCTATAGCTTTTATAGCCTCTTCTTGACCTATCACTCTTTCTTTTAACTTTTCTTCTATGTGCATTAGTTTTGATAGGTCATCTTCATAGAGTTTATCTACCGGTACCCCAGTCCATTTTGCTACTACATAGGCAACATCTTTTACGGTCACTAAAGGTTTGTTTATAGCTTGTTCTTGTTTCCATTTTAGTCTTGCGGTTTCAAATCTAGCTCTTAATCTCATCTCTTCATCTCTTAGGTTTGCGGCTTTTTCGTAATCTTGTTCGGCGGCAGCTTGATCTTTAGCTTGTTCTATTTCTTTTATTTTTTCCAGCATTTTTTGAAGTTCTTCTGGCATTTCGGAGCCTCTTATTTTTACCAAAGCTCCAGCCTCATCCATTACGTCTATAGCTTTATCTGGTAGGTATCTGTCGTTTATGTATTTATTGGAAAGCTCTACTGCCTTTTTAAGTGCTTCTTCTTCGTATTTAACGTTGTGAAAGCTTTCAAACCTTGGAGCCAATCCTTTTAAAATCTCAATACTTTCTTCTACAGAAGGAGGTTCTACCAACACTGGTTGAAATCTTCTTTCTAAGGCGCCGTCTTTTTCTATGTATTTTCTATATTCATCAAGTGTAGTGGCTCCTATTATTTGAATCTCACCTCTTGCTAGAGCCGGTTTTAGCATGTTAGAGGCATCCACAGAACCCTCTGCTGCTCCGGCTCCTATAATCATATGAAGCTCGTCTATGAAAAGAATTACATTAACTGCTTTTTCTAACTCTTTTATAATAGTTTTCAGCTTTTCTTCAAACTGACCTCTATACTTTGTACCAGCTACTATAGATGCTATATCAAGCGCTACCACTCTTTTGTTTATCAAGGATTCTGGTACTTGTTTGGCTACTATTCTTTGTGCTAAGCCCTCTACTATAGCAGTTTTTCCTACTCCAGGATCTCCTATCAAGACAGGGTTATTTTTTCTTCTTCTTGCTAGTATCTGAATAGTTCTCTCTATTTCTTTTTCTCTTCCCACCACTGGATCTAACTTGCCTTCTGCGGCAAGAGCTGTTATATCTCTGCTGTGTCTGTCCAGCGTTGGTGTTGCTACATATTTTGTGGTTTCTTGGGTTGGTAGTTCTCCTAATATTTGAAGCGTTTCTCTTCTTACGGCGTATTCGTCAAGGCCTAAACCTCTTAATACTCTGCCACCAAGACCCGTTTTTTCTCTTACAACACCTATGAATATATGTTCTGTACCAACGAATTGGTGATGTAGTATCCTAGCTTCTTCAACTGCAAACTCTAGCACTCTTTTGGCATCTGGAGCAAACAATACTTCTCCTGTGTGGTTTCCCCTTGACATCTGGCTTATAATAGCCTTCCTTACCTTATCAGGGGTAATGTTAAACTTAGCCAACACAAGTGTTGGTATATCGTCTTCTTTTAAAAGAGCCAAAAGCAAGTGCTCTGTGCCGAGATAACCATGACCAAACTCTATAGCTTCTTCTCTTGCTTGTAATATAATCTGCCTAGCCCTTTCAGTAAATTTCTCAAACATATAAACCTCTTTTCACCAAAAATTTTTAGAGTCTTAGTTAGACTCTATATATAAAAATAATAGAATCATTTATTATTTTTTATGATAGAACTCTTATGTATCTTTGCTAAGTTGTCTATTAACAAAACCGCTAAATTCTTTTATAGCCTTTATAGTATCATTATAATATATTTTCGCCAATTTTTTCTCTTTTTTATCTATGCCGTATTTTGAATACTTAGCTTTTATATAAATATCAAAAAAGTTCTTAAAGCCGTTTTCTTTTATGAAATCTGGGACGTGTTCTGGTGTACAGTATTTTATATCAGGCTGTTTCAACCTTTTGCATATATCTTTGTACATGGCATCTATACTAAACATCAATAGTATTCTATTAAAAGCCAAATAAAATACCGTCAAAATAAACAATCCATAAGCTACATATTTTGTATAATGAGTAACTACGGCTTTTATATGTTTAACGGCACTTTCCAATAGGTATTTTTGCCTTGCGCTAGAATAATATACTACATTTATATCCCATAGGTAGTTTATATAATCAAAAAACATCCTTGCTTTGCTTAACTTTGGTATTGTTTGTGTGTAGTCTGCTGGGGTTGTGTCTACAGTTTGCCATTTGCCGTCGTAGTATGCTTCTACCCATGAATGAGCTAAGGAGTTTGTTACAAAAAAATAATGTCCATCTTTGTTGTAAATAGCCCCATGAAAACCCACCACCACTCTTGAAGGTACGCCCATCAACCTAAGTAAAAGAGCAGTTGAAGAAGCATATGCTTCGCAGTTTCCAGTCTTATACTTAAATAAAAAATCGTATAGAAAATTTTTTGAAGCTTTGTTGCTTAGAGAATATTTGAAGTTTTCCTGCTTAAAATAGTTTTCTATAGCCTTTATGGGATTTTTGTTTTGGGCTTTTAGAAACTCAGCAAGTTTTACTATAGATGGGTCTATGTTTTGAGGCAGTTGTAAAAACCTATTCATATTCATAAGGTTTTGTCTATAGGAATCTGTCACGTAAGACCATGCCCTATAAACAGTTCTATTTGTGATAGGTTTATTTGTCTTTATCGTATTATCGCTTGTTATATAAGCTTTTATAGGGCTTTTATAGATTTTAACCTTGTGTGGAAACAAGATACCAAAAAGAATATTGTCATAGCTTGGTTCTATCATAATATCGTAAGATACAATATTGCCTTTTATAACCTTTGGCCCCTTTGCTCTATGTTTGTGAGTCCAGCTTATGCCGTTGAAATAATCTAAGGTTTCTCCTATAAAGTAAGCATCTTTTAAATTTATATTTCCTTTTATGTTAAATATTCTGAAAACTGTTGAGGTGTTTTCTAATACGTTGGTGGCGTTTGATGGAGAAAGTGTATTAGAAAATCCTACTGTATTTGAAATACCTCCTATTCCTATGTTTAAAAGAGGTGATTGTATCCTTGGCATAGCAAGAAATATGAAAAATCCTATAATTACGGTGCTTATAGATATAAACCCTACAGCGTAGCTGATAAGTTTTATATGATATTTTGTTAAGATTTCGTCTTTTAGGCTTTTAAAAATATTTGTGGTTAGGAATATAAAAATGCTTAAGAAAACCCATATTATTAGCATCATTAAAAACTTTATATCTGTGGTGGCAACCCCTACTATACCCATACACATGGTTTCCAGTATAAGTATTTGGTATATGTCTCTTGGTTGCTTTTTCTCTAAGGATTTGATGCCTAAGAACGTTATTATTATGTTTTTAGCAAAATCAAAAAGTGCAGTTATATTGAAGCTTGCTGCAAAAACCAAAATCACAGATAAAACTGCAATTGTATTTACAACAATTCTTGGTAAATATTTGTTTTTAAAATCCTGAAAAATACCTATAACAACTAAAGCAATACCTATAAAAAATATAGGGCTAAAACTAACTAAACTTATAGATAGTATTGAGAATACTATGCTTAAATATACCAGTATTAAAAGAAAGCTGTAAACTTTTAAACTTTTAGTCATAAAGTGGCCCAGGGCGGAATCGAACCGCCGACACTACGGTTTTCAGCCGTATGCTCTACCAACTGAGCTACCGGGCCTTATCTTATTATTATATCACAGTTTTTAGTTTTTGTAGGAAGGTTTTTTGAAACTCTTCTTTAAACTTGTGAGAGTAAAGTGCTATTTTCATTTCGTTTCCTTGCAACCTTATCCACACTTTCCTATTTACCTTATAGAAAGCTAGCATCATACCAAGTATGGTAACAACAGAACCGAGCCATATTATATCTGTACCTGGATTTTTTGATATCTGGAATCCTGAAAAATATTGGGGTACAAAACTATCCATAAAAAATACGTATGGAAAATCTTTTGTACCGGGTATCTCGTTGTAAGCTACAAGCGTTAGTTTTGGGCTGTATATAACGGGAATCAAATAACTTTTACCGTTGTACTTCGCTTTTAGCATAACAGCAGGCTTCAAATCGCCATTAGCTCCAGCTTGGGGGTTTTCTATGTTTAATGTGCTTTTTAAAATCTCAAGACCGATGCCATTAAACATTGCAAATTTAGAATTTACAAATCTTACAGTACCGACCAAAGCTTTTTGAGGATTGCCAGATGCTGCTTTTTTCTTGTCTATGGCGATAAGCTCCATTTCTTTTGGAAATCCCGTAAGTCCATAGGATGCTTGGTATATGTTGTATCCATCGTAGTTGTAAGGTTTGTTTACCGCCAAAGACCCTTGGCTTACTATCTTGTTGTCTTTTATTATGTATATGTAGCTCTCATAGGATTTTACCGCAGAAGCAAACTCTGGAGAAGATTTGCCGTAGGTTATTATCTTAAACCTTTTTTCATACACATAAAAAGGGAGTTTATAAACTTTGTTTGAAGCCAAATTTAAACTCATAAGCAAGTTTGATTTTTCACCTTCTGGGACCTGCATAATACCCCTTATGCCAAAGTAAGAATCTATAAGTGTCCCTGCAAGAAGTATTATAAGTCCAATATGCACTATGTAGACCCCAAGCCTTGACCATTTTCCTTTTTCGGCATATATGTATTTTTTGTCTTTTTCTTCTTCGTAAAAAACCCTAAAGCCCTCTGATTTTAAGAATTTTGCTATTTCTATTGGGTCTTTTTGATATTTTACACTTATAGGTTTTAAATGTTTTTCTGCTTTTTCATCGAGTTTTAATATGCGTTCGCTTCCAAAGGTATGTTTCCATACCGGTGGTAATCTTTTTATTGAGCAAAGTATTAGGTTTATACCAAAAAGATAAAGTAATATCCTATAATACCAAGAGTGAAATACGTTGTTTAAATGAAGAGCCATTATAAGATTGGCTTCATTTACTCCATATTTGGAAGCGTAAAAACTAAAGGGCTGTTCTTGTTCTACGTATGTAGAACCAAGCATAGAGAATATGGCTATTGCAATCATTAAAAAGAATGCAAGCTTTAAAGATGATAAAAGATCGTATATTACATCAAAAAGACCTTTGCCAGAGCGTAGTTCTTTTACAACCTCCACTAACTCATCGTAAAGGAGCTTTATTATTGAAAATCCAAAAACAAAAGATGTGATACCAAATATTGTATAGAAGACAGGACCTTTACTATGATCATAAAAAAGACCGTATACAGCTTCTGATAGCCATAACACCAAACTTATTGTAAGTATCGCTAGTGTGTTGGTAATATACTTTCTCATAGGCTCTCACTCAGCATTTTTATTACGTTTTGTTTTATATATTCTGTTATATTTTGGTCTAAAAGCTCAAAAAAAGGTTTTTTGGAGTCTTTGCAGGTAGGTATTTGTAAGAATACGCTGTTGTCTAGTTTGTTTTGTAATACTTTTATATACTTTAATCTAACAGCGTTTTCTAATTTTACATCTACGTATCCTAAGACTCTGTAATTTCTATAATCTACTTCAAAGCTATAAAACTTTTCGATATAAACGTTCATGCGCTTACTTTTTCTTTTAGCAACTTCTGATACTTTTCAAGGGCAAGACGTTTTTTGATACCGCTTAATCTATCCAAAAACGTTATACCGTTAAGATGGTCAAACTCGTGTTGAAATACTATTGCCGGAAGTCCACTTAAGTTTAATATCACTTCTTCTTCACGCTCGTTTATGGCTTTTATAGTGATTTCTTTAGCTCTTACAACTTCTACTTGCAAACCCGGAAAAGAAAGACATCCTTCTTTAAACTTTATCTCACCTTCTTTTGCTAAAACTGTTGGATTTATAAGTACATCTTTGAATTTCTCTTGGTTGTCTTCTCTTGAAGTGGTATCTATAACCATTATGCTAAGGGGTATATTTACCTGATTGGCAGCTAAGCCTATACCATCGTTTTTATACATGGTCTCTTTCATCTCTTTTATGATTTCTTTTATCTCAGCGTCAACAGACTTAACTGGGTTTGTCTTGCGCTTTAAAATTTCGTTTGGAAATGTAACAATTTCAAGCATTTAAATATTATATATCAATATCTTATATTTTTATCTGATATAGGATATCATTATACAATATATAATATGATTTATATCAAAGATGATATCATGTTAATTCTACCAAGCACCAAGAATATTCCCATTAGCACCAGGAGTATACCACCTACAACTTCTACCAATTCGAAAGCTCTTTTAAAGCGCTTTAAAAATCCTATGAAAGCTCCAAACAAAGCCCCAGATACGATGAAAGGCACTCCAAGTCCCATAGAATATATAAAAAGAAGATAAGCACCTTTGTAAAGGGTACTTTCTTGTGAAGCGTAAAATAGTATAGAACCAAGCACCGGTCCTATACAAGGAGTCCAACCGAAGGCAAAGCTAAGACCCACCGTAAAAGCAAAAATATATTTTAAAAACCCTTTTCTTGTGTTCATGTTTATTTTTGAATCGTCTGTAAGCTTAAACTGTTGATATAAAACGTTGTGAAGGTTTAACATGTAAAGGGCGAATACTATGCTTACCACTGCCGATAACTCTAAAAATGTTTTTAGGTTTATCATATGAAAAGCATAAAAACTAAACAAAAACCCTTCAAAAGCCCCAAGGTATTTAAGAAAATCTTTTTTGATAAGAATTCCAGAAAAATGGAGCCCAAAAAATACTACAAAAGCCCCACCTATTTTACTAATATAAGATGAGTAATCTCTAAAAAGCCCACCTATAAAAGATGCAGATAACCCCATTATGCTAAATACTACTGTAAAACCAAGCACAAAAAATATAGACGCTAGAAGTATATCAATATCAAAATTTTTATCTGCCCTTACACTGCTATTTCCAGAAAGATAGGATAAGTAAGCTGGAACTATAGGTAACACACAAGGAGACAAAAAACTTATAACACCTGCTAAAAAAGCTGCTAAAACAGATACATTTTCCATACTATTAATTTATCATATCATTATCTTATGTTTTAGGCTTTTAAAAATAGAGATAAAAAATGGTTCTTTTAAAAGAAAAAGAGACATCAAATACACCAAAGCACCAGCTGGTATGAATATGACTATCTTTAGCCAAGGATAAGGTACAAACCTTTTAAAATATAGTATAAAAACACACATCAACAAAGCCCCCGCAAGAGCTTTTAGACAAGAGCTTGTTAGCATTTTTAAATCTATAAATTCACCCTTTGAACGCCACATTAAAAATAAAAACGAACTAAGACCAGATAACACAGTACCCATAGCAAGCCCTATAAAAGAAAAATGCAGTAAAAAAGCAAACGTATAACCAGATATACCTTCTACCAAAACACCTATAAGCGTAGATAGGCTTGGAGAAAGTGCATCTTTATTGGCAAAAAAACCGCTTGAAAGTATCTTTTGCCAAGAGAAAAACGTAATACCAAGAGATAATACGGCAAGTACATGAGCGGTGTTTAAAGCATCTTTTTCGTTAAAAAGCCCATGATGATATAGCGTATTTATTATATCCTTTGATAATACGAAAAGCCCGAAAGAGGCTGGTATCGTAAGAAGGCTTATCACAGCTATGGCTTCTGATGTTCTTTTGGTTTTATCCTCACCTACACTTAAAGATGATAAAAGCGCATTGGCAAGCCCCGCTGACATAAGTCCTATAGGAAGCTGGAAAAGTCTGTTGGCATAATACATATAAGATATTACTCCTTTTCCAAGCATAGAAGCTAAAAACGTATCCACAAAAAAAGAAAGCTGTGCTATCCCAAATCCAAGCAAAGCAGGTATTAGTCTTTTAAAAAACGTTTTTATATAATCATTCCATTCAAAATAAAAGCTTAGTTTTATATCGAGTTTTAGGGCTTTTGAGAATAAAAATAACACTTGGGATACCCCTCCTATCAAAGCACCTATTATAGCTGAAAATATGCCAATTTTATCTTGAAGAACTATTATGAAAAATATCATACTCATATTAAATATCGCTTGAGTAAAAGCGCTTCTAAAAAATATACCTTTTACATTCAAAGCACCCATCAAAAGGGCGTTTATGCTAAAAAACATCTGGTTTACTATCAAAAATCTTATAAACAAAGAGGCCTTTTCTAAAGCCAATGGATTTGTGATACCTGGGGCTATTGTCTTTACCACATAAGGGGCAAAAAGTATAACAAAGGTTATTATAATCATATTTATAAAAGCCAAATACCAAAATATCCCTGAAAAAAACCTGTTTGAAAGTTCTTTGTCTTTTTTGTAAAGCTCTCCATATATAGGCACAAAAGAGGCGTTTAAACCCCCTTCTCCTAAAAGCCTTCTTAATGTATTTGGCAGTCTCCAAGCTATAAAAAAAGCATCGGATAGATAAGAAACACCAAAATAATATGCAAAAACAGCATCTCTTATATATCCAAGGATTCTACTTATAAAAACCGCAACGGAAAAAAATAATGCGTTTTTAAAAATCAAGTCTCTACCTCTTTTCTTATCTCTTTTAAAAGGTTGTGAGCAAGTCTTGTGGGCTCTGGTATTCTATATTTTGAAAAGTGAAGGGTTATATTTACAGCGCTTTCAAGGGATATTTTATGTCCTATTGATACGTAGATTGGTTTTACGTTTTTCTTTGTTTTTAGGGCTTTTCCTACAATGATGTTGTTTAATATTATGTTGTTCTCTTTGTCTATATCACCTATAAGGAGTTTTTTAGCTACACCAAAAGAGATTTTATCTAGTTTTACACCAAAGTGTGAGGCAAGTCCGCAAAATCTTGGATGAAGCATACCGTTGCCATCTATCATATAGATATCTGGCAATACTTTTGAAGTGCTTACAAGCTTTTCCATAATAGGAAACTCTCTATAGCTAAGAAACCCAGGTATATAAGGAAAATCCACATAATCTTTATAAGTGTGTTCATAGATTTTATTTTTATCTTTATCAAGGATTACCAAAGCCCCTATGCCTATAGTTTTATCCTTATTTTTTATAAACGTTAAATCTATACCACCTATTGTATTAAAATCCTTGAAACCATCTTTTTTTATTATCTTTTTTGAGCATTCTATTTGCTCGGTTTTTAAGTGTGCTAAAAGCATTTTTGTCTCTTAGGAGCTTTGTTTGCAAGACGCAGAGCTAAAATGTGCTTACAGCACTTTATGTCCCGCATGAAAAAGATTCTTCTTTTACCACATCTCCATTTGGACTTAGTTCTTTGTAGACTTCAGCAGAAAAAGAATAAACCTCTACCTGCGGGTTTTTATAGCAATCTCTTGGAAGACCGGCCTTTAGACACGTGTGTTGTAAAAACGTTTCCCAGTTCATATTGTATTCTGTGGCTACTTGTGGAAGCAAAAGCCCTGATATCTTGCCGTATTTTACTATAAGCCCATCTCTTCCTATGCATATATATCTTGGATCAGGTATTATGCGCTTTGGTGTAGTTAAAATGCTAAGCTCTATCACTATGTTTTCAAGTTCTTCTTTTTTTAACGGTTCAAACCTTGGGTCTTTAAAAGCTGCCAACCTAGCTGTGTATATTACCCCAAGCCAAAGCGGATACCTTGCTTCTACAAAACCTATACATCCTCTAAGCTGATGATCTTTGTATGTATTTAGTGTGGTGAAAACCCCTTGGGGTTTTGAAAACTTTGTTTTTATATCCTCTTCTACGAAGGGCTCTTTGTTTTCAAACTCCGTCTTTATGCTTTCCCTTGCCAAGGCAATTAGTTTTTTAGCATCTTTTATATCCATAGTTTTATTATAACACTTAACAGGTGCTTAAAGTTTTTATATAATAAAATTATGCTTGTGATGATATTGTGGCTTTTGTCTTTGGTGATACTTGTTTTTGGGATTTTAGGGATATTGGGAAAATTGTTTGGAAGTCATAAAGCCAATACGCTAAAAGCCCTAAACGACAAATATTTAAGAGGGGAAATATCAAAAGAAGAGTACGAACAGGCCAAAAGGGTGTTGGAAAACCTTTGATGTGATATAATTGTATTTAAATATTTAAGAGGTAAAAACAATTGACAAATTCTATACAAAAGTATAATATTTATGTTTTATGGCAACGAAGCTTTTAAGTGTAAAAGAATGTAAGGAGATATACGGTTTGATTAAGGGGTACATTGATAAACTATGAGAAGAAAGGATTGATAACACCTATTATATATGGGCAAAGAGGATCTAAAAAGAAATGATAACGCTGGAATGTTTGCTTGAGTTTGAGACTAAAGAAGATATAAACGTTATAC
>Ga0081474_122354_pt1 | contig 25884 bp, 23 predicted proteins | sample OneHunmetagenome_2_FD_70978 | JGI IMG/M metagenome (GOLD analysis project Ga0081474, IMG submission 70978) | Ferrous microbial mat communities from One Hundred Spring Plain, Yellowstone National Park, USA v2 (version 2) | ecosystem: Environmental > Aquatic > Non-marine Saline and Alkaline >... | reverse complement strand
GTGCGGGTTTCCCCACCTCTTTCTCACTCCCTCTGGGAGTAGGTGGGTTGGGGTTACCCCGTTAAGGGGGCGGAGGAGTAAGGGTTTCCCCGCGACTCCTGTGAAGCCCAAGGGCTGAGGATTGGATACAAATTCATGAAAATTCAATGAAGCCCGAACCCCTTGAAGCTAAAATCAATTGTAACCATACTAGATGTGGATGGATTTTCCGCTTGTCCCTACACTTTCATTTCACTCATCTTATGTTCAATCATGATGAAGTGTAGGGACTTAGCCCTCAACCACCCACCAGCCTTAACGGTAGGTGGGTCATGGGACTCCCTAGAGCCCAACGGCACGGGGCTCACATCCCAGATCACTCCCACCCTTTTGGGCAGAGCCCACATCGGCGTGAGAGGTCATCCTTTATCAACAAAAATATTATAAACAATATAAAAAGATTTCTATTAATGTGAAAAAGGATTCAGCCCAAAGGTAGGTAGTAGTCTCAAGATATGCTGGTTTCCCTACGCTCGTGGAATTCAGCAGGTGTGGTGGGGTCGCTCCTATAGGTTTCTCCTCTTTCTCTAATATTATCCGAACTCTACAGTAAACCCTGAAACAGTGTTAACAAAAGAGTTCTTAAGGCCCAGAGATACTAAACTTACCGCGAATATCTTGCATCTCCCTCGACTTATAGTAAGTTCCGACAGGAGCGGTTCAGGGAAGACACTCATTTCTTCAGGGATAATGGCGGCGTTGGCAAAAAGGCTTAAGGTTAGAGGTTACAAGGCCGGACCCGATTTCATAGACGGGGGTTACCATAGGCTGGCCACAGGAAGGCCCTCAATCAACTTGGACCTCTTCATGATGGGGGAGGAGGGCGTGAGGAGGAGCTTAGTAAAGTACTCCAGAGGATTCGATTTGGCTGTAATTGAGGGGGTCATGGGATTATACGACGGTCATGGCATGAGTTATAGTACCTTCCAACTTTCTAAAACGTTGAAGACACCCATCGTCCTAGTCGTGGATTGTAGTGCTATGGGTAGCACGGTAGGCGCAATAGTCTATGGGTTGAAGAGCTATGCAGGGGCTGACGTTAAGGGAGTGATATTTAACAGGATAAGTTCTGAGGGACATTTCAACTACTGTGCAAGCGGAGTAAAGGATGTAAAGATTCTAGGTTACATTCCCTTTGTAAAGGATATTAAGATCCCCTCTAGGCACCTGGGCCTATTCACTACAGAAACTCTTAGGGACGCAGAGAGGATAGTAAAGGAGGTAGCCAGTCTAGTAGAGAGCTACGTTGATTTGGATTCAGTGATGGAGGTAGCAGAATCAGCAGGCAAATTAGAACTAGAGCCAGAGAGTCATGAGAGCCCTGAAACGAAGACTCATGGAGTTGCAGCAGTAGCCTACGATCAGGCGTTTAGTTTTTACTATGAAGAGAATTTAGACAGGTTAAGGGAGAGGTATGAGCTAAGGTTCTTTAGTCCTCTAGAAAATGAGAGGGTAGAGGACGCTGATTTCATATACATAGGAGGTGGGTACCCAGAGCTCTTCACCTCTGAGCTGAGTTCGGCACACTTGACAAAGAAGTGGATATTAGACTCAGCAAGTTCTGGAGTACCCATTCTGGCTGAATGCGGGGGACTAATGTACCTTTCTAGGTATATTAAGGGACAGGATCAGACTAAACGTGATATGGTAGGACTTTACGACATAGGAATTTTCATGCCTGGGAAGCTCACCTTAGGCTATAGAAGTCTCAAGTCCATAAGTCCAAACATGTTGGCCGATGAGGGAGACAGCATAAGGGGTCACGAATTTCATTACTCCGCTCCCGAATACGTCAATGAGAGTAGGTTCGCTTTCAAAACAAGTAGTGGGAAAGGTATCAAGGACGGTTTAGATGGAGCCATCACAAATAACGCTATCGCTCTCTACACTCATCTTCACTTCTCAAACATCAAGAAGAGGACTGTCTTTTGAGCTCAAGCCTCTTCACCCTCTCCAACATTTCCACTAGCTTGTCCACGTCTTTAGCGTAAAGTCTTATCTTGTAGGGATACTTGGCTGAAGTAGAGTCGATTTCAACGTATTTTTTCTCCCTATTTAATACCATGTTCGAATTAAGGAGATGCTTAGCGTGAAGGAAAACCGACATTCCGCCAGAGCCTATTATCCCCTTTTCGGTCACCTTATAACTTAACGGTGCCATAGTAGACATCATTGAGGGTCTAAATAGTCTCCTGTAAACGAAGAAGCCGAACAGATATATCACTTCGAAGTAAGCCAAATATACTCCAAGTCTGTAGTAGGGATCAGTTTGTGCTGTTGCTAGTTTGGAAACGTAATTATAGACGAAAAACAAAACGACAATATATATTAAATATGAGAATAACATCATCATGTTCTTCTTTGCAAACTGCATGTACTCTCTCTGGTAATCTTGATCCTTTGTTATGAGCTCATTGGCGTTCTTTTCCTCATATAGTGTGCCAGAGTTGGCCACCTCAAGCATCAACTTCCTATCCCTCAACATCGGATTGGACTTGTAAGTCATGGAGAAAGTTATCGCCATAATTATGATGAAATATGAGATAAACGCCTCCAAGAAGTACTTGGGGTAGAAGCCTAGGATAATGGAAATCACAATGAGATATCCTTGGCTCATTGCAGCAAATTTCCAATTATAAGGATTGGGAGTCGTCGATGACATACTGAATGCTATATATCGAGCTACCTTATATAGTTATATAACAATGAGGGATCTCTATGTGACACTCCTGTTGATCACCACGATGCTCCTGGGAGGAGCCTCGTATACATTCCATTACCATCTCAATTCCCTCAACGAGGATGTTTGCCTGAAGGTTACCATTGAGCCTTCAGTTAATGTATCTGTCTATAATTTATCTGATGGAATAGCCATAAATTTTCAGAATACCCTCAAGAACGTCACTACAGGTTTGGAATACGAAGTGTTAAATTCTACTTCACTATTTTTCCCTTTATTTCAGTTTAAGCCCAATTCAACGTACCACGCAGTTATAGAGACCAAATATGATCAATTTGAAGTCATCATATCGGTTGAGAGGATTGAGGAGGGCAGTTTAACGTTAGGCCAGGATAGAACGCAATTAAACCAGGGCACAGGTTACTTGGTATACTTCTTTGGGCTCATGGTCGTATCAATAATTCTATCTTTCTTCCTAAAGAAATATAAAAAAGAATATTTCTAAAATACGAGCAGATTGGTAACTTACTTCTCTCATAATCTAGGGGCAACCCAGAACTTTATCAGGGCACCTCTATCCAGGATCACCTGAGTCCTGAGGGGTATACCCGAACCGAACCCAACTTCCAGTTCGTCTGAAAAGTTAAGGGTAGACGCCAGTTTCTCCAGGACTGGCAAACTGTACCTTGCACTTCCAGGACTTTCAATTTCAAGCTTAGATAGGGGTTTCGAGTTTCTCAGATGCGCTACGTATCTCTTCCCTAGTTCCTCAACCTCGGCTATCACTTCCTCGGCTTCTGATCTCAACGTTATCTCCTCCCCAACTTCAAGGCCCTCATCCACTAGCATCTTCAGAGTCTCTCCTTTCATGACGAGGATCGTCGAGGGAGTGACATTAGGCTCCTTCAGAACCTGTGGTTCTGCTTTAGCTCCTTTCAGGTAAAGGTTAGTCCTAGTACCGGTCTTCTCATCTCTCACCGTAATCCTTATACCGCTTTCCGTTTCGGATATCTCCACACTAGACCTGCTCGACTTAGCCTTGGCAAAGATCTTCTTTATCTCTCCCAAATCCAGCTCTATTGACAAAGGCTTATCGAGTGAATACTCATCTAGAGCATCCCTAGGGACGCTTATCACACCCATCATAACCTTATCTTCTGTCAAATGTTTACTGTTTATTCCTTCATCTGTAAAATTAAGGATAATCTTCTCTGTAATCTTAGACATGGAAGAAATGATATAGTAGAAGTCCTTAGAACTCCCATAAATGAGCCTAAACATTATTCTCCCTTACTCTTCTTCGTGCTCTTACTCTTTTTAGGGCTTTTCTTCTTTGACGCTTTAGACTTCTCAGATTTCGTCTGAGTAGTAGACGAGTTTTCCTCGAAGAGTCGTTTAGCCTCCTCTATGCCAATCTTGCCAGATATTAACTTGTACCACACCTCCGTATTCTTAGAGAGTAACTCTATGTCTTGCAAAGACATAGCTGGGACTCCTTCTTCCTCATCTTCTCCCCTTATCTCTTCGGCTCCACTATTGGGAACGTCCTCCCCTTCGTCAAAATCCTCAGACAAATGGCTCACCACTTATCAGTTTAGGCTGACCATTAATAATTCATCTGTATCGGAATCTCTTGTTATTAATTCCCCCCTATTCAGTTGCATTAGCATTTCATATATAGCCTTGAACGCTTCCGGATGAGAACCCCCCAATAATTTTGAAACGTATTCCAGTTCCCTCGGATCCCTCATATTAAAAATGAAGAGCGAATCTGAGTTATTTATTGCCTTCTCTATGCCATCTTTGGTCTGTGAAACTAAGACTACTCCGTAACCGAACTTCCTACCTTCCGCAAAGAACCTTTCAGCGATACGCTCCCCAGCCTCCCTTGAGACCAGGAAAGGGGCCTCATCTATTACTATCATTCTCCTCAGCCCAGAACCGCCGAGCTTGTACATATTATGCATAATACCGTTTAGGAGTGTTACCATTATAATATACTTTATTTCATTGGAGGGCAGGCCCGAGAAGTCCAGGATCACTGAGCCCTTTATGAGTACGTCCATGTCAACTTCACCTCTCATAAAGACGCTAGAGTCCAGGAACCTGAGGTACGTCTCTAAACCTTCCAACCTCGACATTTCATCGCTACGAATCGAGAGCTTCTTCTTTTTTTGGAGCAGGGAGATCACGTCCTTAAAGGTAGGAGGGGGTAAGCTCCACGTCCTCTGATCCTCCTCATAAATCCCCTTATCCTGGTAAGCCTCTAACAGTAAGCTGAAGAAGTCCATAGTCTGAAGGTGGCCGAGGTTAAATACCGACTTTAAAGCAATGGCGACCTCAAGGGCCCTGTCCCTGGGGGAGAAGCCAAAGAGCGAGAGGGGGTTAACACCAGTCTCAGAAAGGTTGATGGTATTTGCGGAGGGAATTGAGTACTCCCCGTGAAGATCGAAGATGATAAATGGTAATCCAAGAGACGTCATCAGTTTCTTTACTAAGGTTGATTTCCCAGTACCACTGGATCCTAGAACAACAGAGTTGTAGTTCTTTCTCTCGGCTAGGTCGATACAAAGGTTGCCCTCTCCCTCAATCCATTCGTATCTATAAGTGTTCGGCAGAGAGGTTCTCCTTCTCTTAAGGACTCTCCGGATATTTCCCACACAAACCCCTCGACCTTTCCTGATGGGGTTTTGGGAGAGTAGGTAGGGTAGACTTATCCAGGAGAGTGAAGAGATGGGGGCTAAGTAAACTCTCCCTATCCAGGCAGCGATTAGTGAGTCCAAGACAGATCCTAAGAATAGGTAGATAGAGCCACTGAGTATATACCCTGTTACCGCAAAGGCCAAACCTATTGGTATTAACCCAACTCTAGGTTTGGTGATTATATACCGCTTGAAGTCTATTCTCTCAGGAATCGTCCTATGCACGACGTACCAGATGGACGAGCCCAAAAACGTTCCTCCCACATATAGAGAAAATATTAAAGGATCCATGGGAATACTTAGTAGAAATAAAACTGAGTATAGAGAGGCAATATTCAAAACTGAGAGGAGAAGAGAACGGGTCAGGAGAAGGGTTAATAACCCATAAGATGAGGCGAAAGCTAAGAAGATTAGAAGAGGAATTGAATAGTAGCCCGGGATGATAATCTGTGAGTACTTTAGCACCAGTGCGGAGCAGATCATCAGCGATTGTAATACTACGAACCTTAGCTCCCACATAATATACTTTAAACCCCACCACGCAAACCTAAAAATACACTTCATGTCTACCAAGTCTCAAGACTTCATAAGGAAGCTCAGGGAGTCAGGTTATGTCAACCTTACCCCCATACAGAGGTTAGCCATCCCTAAAGTCCTCTCTGGGACTCACCTGCTCATTATAGCGCCAACAGGCCACGGTAAAACTGAGGCAGCGATAATCCCCATCATGTATAATATCTACATGAAGAGACCTAAAAAAATCTCAGCTCTCTATCTAACACCTCTGCGAGCTTTAAATAGAGATATACAGTACCGATTAGATAAATTAGGTCAGTCCTTCCAGATTAAGGTATCCACAAGACATGGGGATTCCACAAGAAAGGAAAGGAGAGACCTATTACAAGATCCACCAGATCTATTGATCTCCACTCCAGAGACACTACTTTACTTGTTGGTTGACAAAAGGGTGAGGGAACTCCTGACCGGTGTCAGGTGGGTCGTCATAGATGAAGTCCAGGAGATGCTTGATGAGAAGAGGGGGTACGAACTATCGGTAATGCTCCAGAGACTAAGGCTTATAGCGAGGAATCCACAAATGATAGGGCTCTCTGCGACATTGGGAGACGTGGAACTAGCCAAGACCTTCCTCAGTACTGAAGGTGAAGTGGAAGTAGTCAAGATTGAGGACATAAAGAGTTCCCAGATCATCATCGAAATACCCAGTTATAATGAAGAGCTAGTGAACGAAGCGGTGAAGCACAGACTAGATCCTAGTTTGATGTCCAGATTGAAGAGATTGAAGGAGATAATTGAGGAGAATAGGCCAGTCCTCATATTCACCAACACTAGAGAGACAGCTGAGTTCCTGGCAAGCGAGCTCACTACTCTTTACGGACTTAAAGTGGCCTCCCATCACGGCTCCCTATCTAGGGAAGTGAGGGTCAAGATAGAGAGGGAGTTCAAAGAAGCTAAGCTAGACGCCCTGGTAGCTACCTCAAGTCTCGAGTTGGGGATAGATATTGGAAGTATAAACCTAGTGGTTCAATACATGTCACCGAGGCAAGTCCTTAGACTCCTTCAGAGAGTAGGAAGGAGTGGGCACTCCATTGAGAAGACATCTAGGGGAATAATCCTACCCGGGAACAGCCTCTTTGATGTCCTGGAGTGTCAGGCCATATACGAGGCCTCTAAGAGGGGATATATAGAGCCCGTTATCTATGAGATGAACCCCCTTGACGTAGTGGCTCACGAGGTCGTGGGTATGGTACTCGAGGGAATAACTTCCCTAGACGAGATCTTGGATATATTTAGGAAGTCTCCCTTCTTTAGATCTCTATCTCTTGAAGATTTGAAAGAAGTTGTGGAACAGTTGGAGGCCGAGAAAATATTAGTGGCAAAGGAGGGCAAACTGAGGTTGGGTAGGAGAAGCTGGAGGTATTATTTCACCACAAACATGATACCAGACTCCAACAGGAGTTACATAGTCGTTGAAGTCGAGACCGGCATGAAGTTGGGGAACCTAGACAACCAATTCGTTACCGGCCTAGAGGAAGACAGCATATTTGTGTTAGGAGGCAGGCTCTGGAAGGTCATATCTATAGAGGAAGGCAAGGTCTTTGTGAGTAGGGCAGAACCTAAGAAGGGCATTCTACCCTCATGGTTCGGTGAGTCCATCCCTGTGGAGAAAGAGATATCCATGATGGTATACAGCTATCTTTCTGAGATGATGGATGGAAAGAGGGAAGGGGTACAGGAGGTGTCGGAGAAAATTAAGGAACATGTTAGAAGGAATTATCCTAAGCTAGGTCCTAATAAGATCGTTGTAGAGCTTGTCGGCTCAGACCTCGTGGTCGTCCACTCTCCGTTTGGAAGTAGGGGTAACAATACCTTGGGAACTCTCCTTAGTGCAGTTTTGGGGTCGGGAAAAGGGCTTAGACCCACCTTCCGTAGCGATCCGTATCACGTAGTCATAGCCTCGGTCTCCTCCCTCTCATTGGAAGATATTGAATTCGCCATTAAATCGCTCAGGGAAATGGATGAAAGATACGCCACTTCCGTCTTAAGCGAAACCCTAAAGGAGACACCTCAATTCAAGTGGGCATTGTTCACGGAGGCCCAACGCTTCGGTGCGGTGGAGAAGGGAGCAGACATAAAGCTCACCCAGCATGTACTTAGGACCTTCTCAGACACTGTGGTAGGGAAGGAGGCAGTAAAGGAACTTCTGTCTAAACACCACGACCTCTCTGTCCTAGAGGCGTTGAGACAAATGGACTGGGAGGTAGTTAGGGTACCCTCACCTTCTCCTCTAGTCCAGGAGTTCCTGGACAAACTCATGGTCTCCTCAACCTCTGAGGATAAACCATTAATTCTTGAAGTCTTCAAGAGGAGGATGCTGTCTAAGGAGATCTTACTGGCGTGTCTTATCTGCGGTTGGAATCAAAGACTCAAAGTGGAAGATACGCCTCAGAGGTGTCCTAAATGCGGTTCGATTTTCCTTACGGCCACTTACCCTGAGGACAAGGAAGCGTTACAGGTTATCCGAAAGAACATCTCTGGGGAGAAGTTGAGGAGAAATGAGGCCAAGAGATTGAGTGAATTGAAGAGAGTTGCCTCTCTCTTCTCTAACTATGGGAGGACAGCTCTAGTGGCATTTGTGGTCAGAGGTGTGGGACCGTCTAACTTGGGGAGACTGCTGTCGTTTTTAAGTCAAGGAGAGGATGTATTTTATAGGGAATTAATGGAGGAAGAGAAGAAGTTCTTGAGATATAGGAAGTTCTGGCAGTAAGTTTTTAATGTAAACGTGAGCTTTGACATTCGAGTGGTGTAGTTATATGGCTTTGATAGAGGTGGGAAGAATTTGTGTCAAATTAACGGGAAGAGAGGCAGGAAGTAAATGTGTAGTTGTTGACATTATAGACAATAACTTCGTCTTGGTTACCGGACCTAAGAACGTGTCTGGAGTTAAGAGGAGGAGGGCTAATATCATGCACTTGGAACCTACCGACAAAAAGGTCGAAATAAGTAAAGGGGCTTCCGACCAGGACGTAGAGGCTAAACTGAAGGAGCAGAACTTGATAGAGTTCATGAAGGAGAAGGTGAAACCAAAGATACCCGTGGTCTAAATGGATTTTTATCCATTCGTGTTGAAAATAGATGAATTTTGTGGCTACACTAAACGCTGGATCTTCAGGAAGGAGTATCAACCTGCAGGAAATTACGGGAATTACGCTGACAATAGACCTATTCAGAGTCTGATCAACTCATCCATTCTAAATATAGATAAACCCCCAGGACCCACCAGTCACGAGGTGGCGTATTGGGTAAAGACCATGTTCAAGTTGGATAGAGTAGGTCATGGAGGGACCCTAGAGCCCTAAGGGGCGGGGTAATCCCAAAGTGACTGGAGTCCTTCCCATAGGCTTAGGCAAGGCCACACGATTAATGAACCTTGTGACCAAATCTGGGAAGGAGTACGTGTGTCTTATGGAGATCCACTGTGACTTCAAGGAAAGCGAGTTGAAGGATGTCGTGAGCCAGTTCAAGGGCGTTATATATCAGAAACCACCCGTCAGGTCCTCCGTGAAGAGGAGAGTCAGAAAGAGGAAGGTAGACGAGCTTGAGGTGCTCGAAATAGAAGGAAGGAGGGTTCTGTTGAGGATCTCTTCAGAGCCCGGGACTTACATGAGGAAGTTGTGTCACGATATCGGAGTTGTCCTGGGATGCGGGGCACACATGAGGGAACTTAGGAGGACTAGATCCGGAGTCTTTGTGGAGAGAGATTCAGTGACTCTCCACAGACTTTCCGAAGCTCTCTACTTGTACAGGGAATGCAAAGACGATACAGAGCTCAGAAAGATACTTTATCCCATGGAAGTGGCATTCTGCGGCATTCCAAAGATTATAGTGGACGATGAAGCAGTCAACTCGATAGCCTATGGGGCGCAGCTCATGGCTCCCGGGATAGTGGCACACCAGGAGTTCAGGAGGGGCGACACTGTTGCCCTTATCACCTGGAAGGGGGAGGGGATAGCTATAGGGAAAGCGTTAACGGACTCCGACAAGATTGGAAAGAAGGGCGAGGTGGCCAAACCTGACAGAGTACTTATGGACAAGGACGTGTACCCGAAGGCTTGGAAGAAATGATGGTAGTCGTGGACGTAGTGGAGGGAATCCCACTATCCTTGGTTAGCTTTCCAGGTCTCTTCTCTAAGAAGAGACTAGACCTGGGAACTAGGATACTCTTGGAGAACCTAGTGATTCCTGAGGAAGGGACTGTAGCTGACGTGGGGTGCGGTTACGGACCTGTTGGAATTTACGTTGCCGTGAGGAATCCTAGGCTCAACGTCTACATGTTGGATGTGAACCCGTTGGCCGTTAAGGCCTCTCAGATGAACGTAGAGAGGTACGGCCTTCAAGGTAGGGTTAAGGTGATGAAGAGTGATCTGTTGGAGAAGTTAGAGGGTAAAGTTAGGGCCATTTATTCCAATCCTCCCCTCTCCAAGGGAGTCGAAATCCTAGAGAGGCTGGCAGAGCAGGCAGCTTCCAAGTTGGACAAGGAGGGTTGGATACAACTCGTGTTATACAGGGGAGAAACCAATGCTTTGAAAATATTTACTAAGTATTTCTCTAGAGTAGAGACTGTTAAGAAGGTTAAAGGCTACTCACTAGTTTTAGTAGTAAATGATTAAAGGGCAATTTGAGAATAAGTCATGCCGGGGTGCCCGAGCGGACCAAGGGGCTGGCCTTGAGAGCCTGCTGGGAAAGCCAGTAGGGTATCACCCTGCGCGGGTTCAAATCCCGCCCCCGGCGTCTTTCTATCAGTGCTTCTCATGGGATAGAGATAGTTTTAAAGATTAGATGCGTAGGATTTCTCTTAGTGCCGCAGTAGTCTAGCCCGGTCCAGGATGAGGGCCTGTCGAGCCCTTGACCCGGGTTCAAATCCCGGCTGCGGCGCCATTCTTTTACAAGTTCATGGAGCGTTACAACCTTCGCAGTAACCTGGTCATGAGAGAGTGATTGAGCCCAAGTTCCCCATGAAGAAGACCAAAGCGAGCCCGCCTAGGGATTTAAATATAGGCCTCATCTCACCTAATCTCATGGCAAAAAGTTCTGGTATAGATCAGTAGTTAAACATAACCAACGTCAAAACGATATTTAGAAGTAATTAAAAATAACGAGTAGTTACGTACAGCAGTTATGGGAATCTTAGGGAGGTAATACGGGGAAGTCGGTGTTGGTGAGAAGTTTTTCGACGTCGTCCCGCTGAAAAGGTGCGGAAAGAGACAAATCGAGTTCGCTAGGGAGAGGCTGTCAGGGAGATCAACAGGCTGGGCGTGGTGAGGGGGAAGGAGAGGAGCAGGAAGGTTGACTGGCACTTATCCTCATGGTCCTGGTAGATGGGAGGGCCAGCGTGAGGAACAGGGCCGAGACGTTCGGGTTGGAACGTGAATTGATGGGGTGTTGGGAGAACTTGACGACGCGTGGAGGTCCTGTCAGGCTGGTGAAGGGTCAGGTCGTCATCGTGGACGACACCGTGGACCACGACGCTCCGGGTGACGTGAGCCCCCGAGAACTACTGGACCTACTGCCACGCCCACGGGAGGTTCGAGAGGGCCAAGCTCCTCACGGTCGTGATAGTGGACCTCGGGCAGGACGTTCACGGTTTCCCCTACGCCATGAGGAAGATGTTGGATTTGTGAGTGTCACCGAGTTCAAGACCGAGATCGAGGTGGCCAGACGTTGGACGTGCTCAAGGGACGCTTCCGGTAGCCAGGGTCGTCTTCGACCCCAGAACTGTCCGAGAAGCTCGTGACGGACAACGTGGTGTCAAGGCTCGAGTCCAACCGAATTCAGGGTCGGCCCAGGGGACCCTCGGGGGCGCTTCCCAGTGGAATAACCCCGGAGTCTACTACGCCGACCTGACCCTGGGAGGCCGAGTGATCACGGTGAAGTTGCTCCGGAAACACGACTCCGGGACACATGTCAGGTACCTCTACACTACCGACCTCTCGCTCAGCGGGGAAGAGGCCTGCCTGGCCGGAGATCGAGGACCTCAAAGGGACGTCAAGGCCCTGGGACTCCTCATCCTGGGGGGCTTCAGGGCTACCTCACGATCTTCACCGTCAACAACGTCGTCAGGGAGCTGGTGGGGGCTCTTAACCTGAGGAGCGTGGAGGCGTTCCTCAGGTCCTCGAACGTCATTTAGGCGGACCACCTGGGCTGATGAAAACCTTTAAGTTACGTTAAAGTCCCATAACTGCTGTACATGTCTTACATATTCGTAAATCTTATAATTTACGCCACTAATCGTTAATTATGCCAACAATAAGTATAAGGATTGATGAAAAGTTAAAGAGGAAAATGGATGAGCTAAGCTACATAAACTGGAGCGAAGTAATAAGGAGAAAAATAGAGGAAGTAGTTGAGGAAGAGGAAAAGAAGAGGAGAGAAGAGGGAAAGAAAAAGAAGGACCTTAAAAGGATTAACGATGCTTCATTGAGGTCTTATGAGTTCTTCCTTAATTACGGGGGTAAAAAATCTGAAGAGACCATTAGGGAATGGCGTGACAAGAATTGGCAGTAGTTGACGCTTCAGTCGTTATAAAATGGTTTGCTAATGAGCAAAACAGTGAAGAAGCTTTATTGCTCAAAGAGGCTTACGCAAAAGGTCTAGAAGATTTATCAGCACCGTGTATTTTACCTTTCGAGGTATTGAATGGACTGAAGTACACATACAATCTGGGGGAGAAGGAACTTAAAGAAGTAAGTAAAATACTTTCTGACTTCCAGATAACACTTTACGATATCGAAAGTATGCAAGATGAAATTGTGACGATTTCTCAAACTTACGGTATTTCAATCTACGATTCAGCTTACGTAGCTTTAGGTAAGGTATTAGGAGATAAAGTTTACACAGCTGATGAGAAACTACTGAGGAAAGTCAGGGAATTACCTTTTGTACTTCACATAAGGGATTTCAAGATACCAGTAGAATCGTAGTTCGAGTTGTTAAGCATCTGCCATAATATATCAATTCTCTAAATTTACTGTGATAGCGAATGAATTCATTTATTAGTATGCTAGCTTGAAAATCTTTTAACATAGTTTTTGAGCCTCGTCATCAAAATAACTTAGTTTTTAACCCCTTACAGAGGATTTTCCGAAAGATATTTTGGTTAGTTTTTGTAACAAACTAATGACAATATGCAATAGGAGAGGTGAGGAGGCGATATAACTGAAGAGTATACCGTTATATTCACTTTGGTTCTCGACAATGAGAATAAACACTTTATTAACGTTTGGGCGATTCACGGATCCATTGCGATTTCAATTTGTTTCCCTAAAAATAGATAAGAGCAGCAGTTATCAGATTTTACCTTGATTACAGGGCGCTACCTAAGGAAACCTCTACACTACCGACCTCTCGCTCAGCGGGGAAGAGGCCTGCCTGGCCGGGGATCGAGGACCTCAAAGGGACGTCAAGGCCCACTCCTCATTCTGGGGGGCTTCAGGGCTACCTCACGACCTTCACCGTCAACAACGTCCTCAGGGAGCTGGTGGGGGCTCTTAACCTGAGGAGCGTGGAGGTGTTCCTCAGGTCCTCGAGCGCCGTTTAGGTGGACCGCTGTGGCTGATGAAAACCTTTAAGTTACGTTAAAGTCCCATAACTGCTGACATTTTATAAACCCACAAAGCAAGTGAAACGGTAAAGTTTATCTACTTGCCGTGAGCATTAAAAATATGCAGGTCTACAGGCCTCTTCGTAAAGTAGAGGGCCGGGAGTACTATGGGAGAGATGGACAGCCAATAATGTTTAACAACCTGATTCTAACCCGGACTAACCCTCCACTTTTTAGGCAATTGTTAGGAGGACCAGTCAGAGCTAGGAAACCGAGCTCTCACTTTCCCAGACGGTCTCCACTCAAGGTCTCCGAGAAATTGGAGAAAACGGCTGATGTAGTCATGGACAAGATTCTGAATGGCCTCGCACTCCCTCAGGACATCGACAAGACCTTGCAGGAGTTTATAAAGAGGCTTGGTGAGGACCTCTATGTGATTCTTTATCTTCCTTTCCCACTGCTCCACGAGGAGGTTGACCAAGATCCGCCGTACATTTTCTACTACACCGTGATTAAGATCCTCGTAGCAAGGAAGTCGAGCATCTATGACCCCTCGTCGTCCTCTGATGACGGAAGGAGGGAGGCGGTGAGAGAGTTCCTTAAGGACTTCTTGAGGGTCCTGAATGACCTTGGAAACCGTGATCCTTTGGTAGTCCTGAAGAGTCTTCAAGACTTCGTGTTACGCTACAAGAGTTACAGTCTTCCTGATTCCGCTCCTGTTCCTCCAGTGACACTGTAGAGTTACGATATGATAAGATTCCAGGGACGCAGTAAAGGTTCATCTCCCGCAAAGTCCTGGGTTCACCCCATCATGTCCCTGAGTCCTCTCCCCTCAGCTTCGAACATCCCGAAGCCCTGGCTGTTCTTGACTCCCAGGCCTGCGTAATATCCCACCTCAATGGCCGTCTTAGGTCCGTCGACACTGAACTTCCCCATTACCCCAACCACCGGATTTCCCTTGTAGACGGTCAATACTCTCCTCCACTTCACAAACCTCACCAGGATTGGGCTCCTCAACTGGCGTCCCTTGACCGCCCTCACCTTCCTCTTGAGGTTCAGCTCCAACAGCATCCCGAATTCTTCGTGGTGAGGCATCAGGTACTTGGTCCTATCGGTCCTCTTGGTCACGACGATTGGGGAGAGAGTGTAGAACTCCCTGGACTCCTCAGGGAACTCCACGACCTTCAGGCTGTCCACAGCGAACGTCGCCCTCCCTATTCTGACTTCACTGTCCTGCAGTAGACTCCTGGCCAAGTACTTCATCTCCACCCTGAAGATTGAGGAGACGCACAGGTAGGCGAAGTCCTTAAACTTTAGCTGGTCCCCGACCCTAGCGAAGTCCCCGTACAACCTGGAGAACGTAAATAACTTGAACCTCCTGGGTCCCTCCTCCACTCCCCTGTCGTGTATCAGTCTCCCCGACTTGGGGGGAAACCTCCTGTAGAGGAAGGATTGGACTAGGTAGTTGTAGTGCACGGGTACGGTGCCCGACGTCACTCTGAGCTTCAGGCAAATCCTCACAGGAACGCTATCACCCTGTCCCCACAGAGGGCTCCCCGGAACTTCCCTCTGACCTGATACGTCGTCCCTCCCACTGAGAAGTAGTAGTTAGCCAGCTTCCCGGGTACCCTTCCCACTTGGAACGTAGTGGGGACTCCGTCCTCCAAGGTCAGTTGGATCCCCTCGCTGAACTCAACCCTCACCGACGAGGGGACAGCCCCCTCAACCCTTCTCGTCTGCTCCGAATCTCCCTCCCCGACCTCAGTGCACTCCAGTTCCTCTATCGCCTCAGTCCAGGTGAGCATGTTCGCCGTACCCAGGGAGAGGGGGAACGCAGGGTTCTTGAACGCCTGAACCATCTCACTGGAGTAGGGGTGAAGGTAAATCGAGTAACCCAAGAAGTTCTCCCTGTAGGGTAGTATCAGCTCCTTGGTGGTGGGTACCCTGTTGCTCAACCCCCTGAGCTTGGTCGTATTGGGGGTGTCTGTGTCCAGTATGTCCTCCCCCACGGTGAGTTTCCTGAGGGGGGTGACAGCAGATACCCCGACGTTTAACTGGTTCAACTTGTCGTAGTAGCTGTCCCTGGGCAACCCCAGTGCCGCAGCCACTATCCCCAACACCGTGGTCCTGGGGGGAAAGTAATAGGACAGGGACGTGGAGTTGCTGTAGACCTTCCTGAAGTGGGCCATCCTCCCCCTCAATACGACCCTCAGTACCTTGATCAATGAGGATCACACGGTCACGCCGCTGTGGGGTAACCCTGTGAACTGGGTTGTGTTCTTGAGTTTGTCACACAGGGAGGCCATCTGTTCAGAACACCTGGCATAAACCTTGTTACCCTTAACCCTCTCTAACAACGCCGAGAAGTCCAGCTCCAGGTCGTCCAAGCTCCTGATGGCTTCCTTCTTCTCCTTGACCTTGATGAACCTCCTCAGGTCTCCCTCGAACTTGTCCTTGTCTGACCACTCTACCCTCAGGTAGAGGTGGGGGAAGTGACCTATCTTACTCCTGGTCACGCTCTGGCTAAGCAGGGCATCCCAGAGGAAGTTGTCGAATACCTTAAGGTCGTTGACCGTCGCACCGGTCGTCTGGGCTCTCCTCCAACTGAACGCCCCGTAGAAGGCCAGGAGCGAGTAGTATACCCTGTAGTCCTTGCCTATGTTACCCGACCCTGTCTCCCTGCCTGAGAAGATCGAGGTTATAGTCCTAGTGTCCATCATGTCGACCCTGTGAAGCGAGTGGCCCCAGGTGAGCTGTAGGGGGCCCGTGAAGGAAATGCTCTCGCCCTTGGACTGCTTGCCAGACGCCTTCTTGGGTATCGTGGCACCGAAGAGCCTGGCGTCAACGCACTTCTTAAGCACATCCTCCTCGTCAGCGTATTTACTCAACTTGGTCGTTGCGTCAACGTTTGCTCCATCGACCTTGGACACCCACACCTTCATCTCCCCGTACCTCTCTATGACGTAGTCCCTGAAGAACCTCTTCAATCTCACGTCTGTGACGATGTTGGTCTTGGTCTTGGGATCCATCCTGGGCCTGTTCTCATCGTCTGGGTCCCCGTTAGGGTTGGCCATCTTGACTTCGTAAATGATGAGGATCTCCGAATTAGAATCCGGCTTGAAACTCAAGTCCTAGACCTCAGGTGATTTACACTACTTAAGTATATAAGGTTTCAGCAATCGAAGGAGGTATAACCAGGGATCGGTAGGGGGATCTTAGTGCGGTTTATGGATCGTCAGCAGGGTCTACGCTGAGCCCCCTTGAGCGGTCCAATCTAACTCCCGTCACACAGTTATGGGATTTCCCTAGCGCCCTGTGATCTAGTTGAGATCTGATAACTATCGCCTGAGATCTCTTGTGGGAGTCGTTGGGTAGTCGAGGACAGTTTCCTAACTCCTGAACGGCAGTTGTTGGATTTCCCCTCATCTTCAGGGCGACACCCAACTAGAAATCCCGTCTTCTATCATTAGGAGACCTGAGGAGGTTCATCAAGGTCAAGGAGAAGAAATTTCCCTCCACAACAGGACGTGAGTTAGGGGAAAGTCAGACAACTACGGGGTCTACCCCACTACTCTTGGGCTCTCCCTAGCGTTCAACATAGCCCTCTCAAGATCAATGACCGAGGTCACTCCTCGGTCCCAGACCCTTCCGATCTCTTACCGTGGGAGAGTATCCACTTAGTCGTCAGGGAGTACCCCAAGAGTATGAGGAACACGTTCTCCTGGGGATCAGTAAGGGACCTCAGGTCCCCAGCCAGTGACCTCTGGGCTTCGCCGAACACCATCTCACTCCAGGAGTTCAACTGATTGTAGTCTCGCAGCGACTCCATTAGCCTATTGGAGTAGACTTTCACGTCCTCGGTGTCCATTCCCTCAAAGTCCAGCCTATCCAATATCGCCTTCCTGGTGTCTCCCTTCTTCGCCTGCTCCTTCCCCACCAATGCAGTCAGGTAGCCCAGGAGGAACAGTCCCTTCCTGGCACCGGTTAGTCCCAACCTCTCGGCCTCCTTTTCAACGTCGAACTCTTCGCTCGCCTCCTTGGATTGGGGTACTGTGCCCATGAGACCGAGTAGTCTCATGGAATATATAAAGATTTCCTGAACCTGAACCAGGTCCTCCAGCGAGTACTCCCAGGTAGAGCCGTTCTCACAGGTCTCGTACCTCCTACACCTCACAGACTCCATGAATAACTTGTAGACGAAGCTCGGCTCTAGAGGATTCCCCTCCAGGAACGCCTGCAGGAAGTCCAGGAAGTTCCTCGGGTCGACTCCGCTTCTTCCCTCCCTCACAGGTAGCGAGGCGTAAAGGTCCGAGAATGTGACTGTCTGGGGTCTCCTCAATACACCTGAGGCTATTGCGAAAACCTTCAGGACATCGATGAGCCTCATGACGCTGACCTCAGGTATAACTCGCCACACCTGAAACTTCGCTTGCGCCTTGGCCCCGAAGACCAAAGTCAGCCTAGGCTCGACCCCGGCCTCCTTGGCCAGAGACTTCACTTCCCTCTCAGCCCTCTCCAGGTCCTCCAGGACCTCCAGTATCACTCCCTTCTGACTGGGCTCGTACAATCCGAGGAATTCCTTGAGTTTCTCCCCAGGGAGGTCGGGGATCACGTACACGTTAAGCCTCCTTATCCTCCCCACCATCTTGTCCTCAACGCGATTGCTACCCAACTCCAGGTATTTCCTGCAACTGGGGCAGACGGCGTGGGCCAGTACTACTTTGTCCTCCGAAAGCCCAGGGAGAAAACCTTTCTTATCAACGATGAATATCTTCAGGAGGGACCCATTAGGGTAGGCCGGGTCTGGAAGTACCCTCTCGGAACCGCAGAGCTGACACGTTCCCTTCACCGTGCCTCCCTGGTCCATCAACGAGGACCGATAATCTGGCTGCTTCGGTATGTCCACTTCCTTCCCTCCCTCCCTAACTTTCACGGTGTAGAGTATGCAGTCCCAGTAATCCTTGACTGCCTCCCCGTACTTGTTGGGGTCAGGAGAGTACCAGGCTAACACTTTGCTGAGGAGTCTCCCCGTGGGTTTATCCCCAAGTTTCTGGGCCACGACTTGGAGGGCGAACTTGTTCTTCTTCTCGATCTCCCCGTCCTTGTTAAAACCGAGGATATATTTGAGCTGATCGGTCGTGATCCTGTCTTGACTCTTCTGCCCCCCGGCGTTACCCACGTACGCCAGGTCCTCCTCCATCCTCTCATAGGGCTTGATCCTCGTTATGGAGACAGTCTTGCTGTCGTTATCGAAGACAACGTAACACAAGTCGCCCTCTACGTTGTCTAGGGTCTTTATGGGAAGACTCTCCGAATCGCCAGACAGGATTTTCCCCAGGTTGAGAAGAGCAGTTATCATACTATATCTAGGACTCAGGCAGTATATTATCTTTACTATTAGGGTCGCGGGGGTCTCGCCCGAAGACTAGTCAATTCATCTTACTGGACGCGAGTTATGAGCCTGCTTGTAGATAAACTCTGAGCAGTAGTTATGGGATTTTTCGTCACATGACGCCCAAAAGTCAAGGCGATATCTGATAACTGTTGCTCTGGCATTGAACGAGTTAATTTAGTGCGTTTAGATCTACAGATGTCGTGGACTTAGGGCTAAGATTTGATTTTATTAGAATTTTGATATTATTCTCTTGTTTAGGAAAGTAATGAATTCGGCAGTGAAAGGCGGAGACGAAATATGGTTCAATGGGCATATTATTTTTCCTCAAAACTCCCTCGGCAGTGAAAGGAGAGTTTATGGAATCAAATAACTGCCGAAATTTGAGTAACGTTTTTTAGGTAGGAATGAAAGAGACTTTTAGGGGTGTTTGTAGCGATCCTTTGAGGGTTTGAAACCTCGCTATCTTCCCCGCTACGCCTGGACCCAGGCCACGTTTGTAGCGATCCTTTGAGGGTTTGAAACTTTGGAGGGATGAGCATGAAACTGAGCCTGGTTTAAGTTTGTAGCGATCCTTTGAGGGTTTGAAACATTTGTTCTAGAAAAATTCTCCGGAATAGGTGTCTGGAGTTTGTAGCGATCCTTTGAGGGTTTGAAACACCTCGTCATCGCCGACGTGCCATTTCTCCGATTGTCGTTTGTAGCGATCCTTTGAGGGTTTGAAACACTGTGTTTCCGTTCTGTATTACGGAGATCGACGTGGGGTTTGTAGCGATCCTTTGAGGGTTTGAAACGAAAAGTAATGAACAACTGCCAGCATTTTACCTGGGGTTTGTAGCGATCCTTTGAGGGTTTGAAACGGAGATGATCTCCCTGTAACGGATAGTCAGGCCACGTGTTTGTAGCGATCCTTTGAGGGTTTGAAACCCTTCTGTTTCCACATTTCCGCTTCGACGAACTTCGTTTGTAGCGATCCTTTGAGGGTTTGAAACGAAAAGTAATGAACAACTGCCAGCATTTTACCTGGGAAGTTTGTAGCGATCCTTTGAGGGTTTGAAACAGTGCTGTCAAGCATAAACTAAAGCTCAAGGAATCGGCGTTTGTAGCGATCCTTTGAGGGTTTGAAACTCCATGGACAGCCTCAGGGTTTCGGTCAGGATAGTGGTGTTTGTAGCGATCCTTTGAGGGTTTGAAACCCCGTTCCACCTGAGGGGTTAAGCGATGAGGCCGAAGGTTTGTAGCGATCCTTTGAGGGTTTGAAACCGGGACTGACCCAAGGGACTATTTCTGTCAGTTTGAAGGTTTGTAGCGATCCTTTGAGGGTTTGAAACCATATTCAACCTGGAGGAAGGACGTAGGTCAGGGAATGTTTGTAGCGATCCTTTGAGGGTTTGAAACCGTGACCCATCCTTTGCATGAATATCATCACCAGAACGCCAGTTTGTAGCGATCCTTTGAGGGTTTGAAACTGTGGCAGTCGTCGAACTGAGGAGCAGTGAGGGGAGTTTGTAGCGATCCTTTGAGGGTTTGAAACTATCGCCATCCTCGTCGAAGCAGTCTTCGCCGTACTCGTTTGTAGCGATCCTTTGAGGGTTTGAAACCACCATCTCGCTCCCTATCCTCTTCAGCCCGAGCTCAGGTTTGTAGCGATCCTTTGAGGGTTTGAAACCTGTTTCTGGAAACCGGCGAAAGGAGGAGGAGCAAACGTTTGTAGCGATCCTTTGAGGGTTTGAAACTGCCTGCAGACGTAAAGGTCCTCACGCCCCCCAGGAGTTTGTAGCGATCCTTTGAGGGTTTGAAACAGGGCGAATTTGCCTACAAGAACGGGCAGTCACAGAGGTTTGTAGCGATCCTTTGAGGGTTTGAAACACGACCCTGACACGATCGTGTCCATCCCGATCAAATTGTTTGTAGCGATCCTTTGAGGGTTTGAAACATGGCGGTGCCAGTGGTGCCGGTGGTGATACGATAGTGTTTGTAGCGATCCTTTGAGGGTTTGAAACTAGTCAGGACGACTAAAGGTAGGACTAAACGTAGCGGTTTGTAGCGATCCTTTGAGGGTTTGAAACAATTGATCGTGGGGAGGAGCATATTTGGAGGAATCTGTTTGTAGCGATCCTTTGAGGGTTTGAAACTTCTTACCGCGGACCTGCATATCTCTTCTATCAGGACGGTTTGTAGCGATCCTTTGAGGGTTTGAAACCAAACGACTCCCTCTAGTGATGAGTAGATGATGAGAAATTCTGGTTTGTAGCGATCCTTTGAGGGTTTGAAACTCTCCAAACCTTTTGCTGTAATTTGTTTGCCGTCGTAGAGTTTGTAGCGATCCTTTGAGGGTTTGAAACGGGAGACGGCGCAGAAGAGACCATGTCCTTTGTAGGATGTTTGTAGCGATCCTTTGAGGGTTTGAAACAATACTCTCAAGTATGTACGCACCACTACTACTTAGGTTTGTAGCGATCCTTTGAGGGTTTGAAACATACGCACATCTCCAGCGTGTTATACTTTTTCTCGCAGTTTGTAGCGATCCTTTGAGGGTTTGAAACCTACTTTTTCACCAGGTTTGCAGTATCCTTTAACAATGTTTGTAGCGATCCTTTGAGGGTTTGAAACCAGCTACTACGGTGTCCAAGCAAGAAAGCTGAAGTACTGTTTGTAGCGATCCTTTGAGGGTTTGAAACCCAACTTGTAAATTCGTCAAACGGGGGCATAAGTTGAGTTTGTAGCGATCCTTTGAGGGTTTGAAACTCTCAGTGTTGTCGTCAGAAAACGTTGCGATGAAGAACGTTTGTAGCGATCCTTTGAGGGTTTGAAACAAGAAGTGATCGCCGTGGAGTTCACGTACAGGATAGAGTTTGTAGCGATCCTTTGAGGGTTTGAAACTCGGCGAATATCTCCAGGCTATATATTGGCCTCCAGCAGTTTGTAGCGATCCTTTGAGGGTTTGAAACAAAGCGTTGAGGAATGGATAGCGGAAGCCGAGAGACGTTTGTAGCGATCCTTTGAGGGTTTGAAACACAATCTTAGCAGTGATAGCCATGGGCGGAGGTGGAGTTTGTAGCGATCCTTTGAGGGTTTGAAACTAAGAAATGAAAGAGGATTAGGATCGGCATTGCGAGTTTGTAGCGATCCTTTGAGGGTTTGAAACGCCTCAACTACGTCATCAAGTATGTAACAGAAGATGACGTTTGTAGCGATCCTTTGAGGGTTTGAAACCATCACATCTTTTTCTTTTGTCGTGGTTATTATTCTCTGTTTGTAGCGATCCTTTGAGGGTTTGAAACCGGTGGCGGTGAAGAACTATTTTCGGTGTGCTGTAGTTTGTAGCGATCCTTTGAGGGTTTGAAACCATACCGGGCATTTTTTCTCCTTAACCGACCCCAGTTTGTAGCGATCCTTTGAGGGTTTGAAACATATTGGTGAATATCTCCAGGCTATGTACTGACCACCAGTTTGTAGCGATCCTTTGAGGGTTTGAAACTATTTGAAGCCGAACCAAAACCCTGAGGCGGGAATAGAGTTTGTAGCGATCCTTTGAGGGTTTGAAACTCTGATCCTGAGTGTTTTGGCTCATACGATAGAAGGTTTGTAGCGATCCTTTGAGGGTTTGAAACTGCTGTAATTTACAATAACTACATTTTCCCAGAGGTGGGTTTGTAGCGATCCTTTGAGGGTTTGAAACGAAAAGACTGCACTGCTTGCACTACTAGGGGGATGAGTGTTTGTAGCGATCCTTTGAGGGTTTGAAACTCCATACAACTTTTTCTGAAACCTTACTGAGCATATGTTTGTAGCGATCCTTTGAGGGTTTGAAACTATATAGAATACGAATTTGATAGGCTGATATATAAAAAGTTTGTAGCGATCCTTTGAGGGTTTGAAACCTTGGACCCTCCAGGTCGCAATGTCACGGAAGAACTTGGGTTTGTAGCGATCCTTTGAGGGTTTGAAACGGACCTCGGGATTGACGAAATAAGGAACATAAGTAGTTTGTAGCGATCCTTTGAGGGTTTGAAACATATTGTTCCAGGAGGCATGCTGATCGGGGGATACGGTTTGTAGCGATCCTTTGAGGGTTTGAAACCTTACTTTCGTCTTAACGACTTCGCTCATTTTCGTTTGTAGCGATCCTTTGAGGGTTTGAAACAATGTTCAGGCATTCCTAAAGTCCATAATACCTCAAGGTTTGTAGCGATCCTTTGAGGGTTTGAAACTTGGAGTTGGTATTCTCGTGGTAGAAGAATACGTGTAGTTTGTAGCGATCCTTTGAGGGTTTGAAACTGACCACGCCCGGAAGAATAAGGATAATCATACTCCCGTTTGTAGCGATCCTTTGAGGGTTTGAAACTTTTCGCCATTTTTATCCATGACCTGAGATGACCGAAGTTTGTAGCGATCCTTTGAGGGTTTGAAACAAGGATCTGGGACGGGTCTACCCAAAGGAAGAAGAAAGTTTGTAGCGATCCTTTGAGGGTTTGAAACCTCCTTGGCCCTCCTTAGGGCCTCAACCAACTGGTTTGTTTGTAGCGATCCTTTGAGGGTTTGAAACATAGTTGGTGACGAAAAGAAACCTTTTGATATTCTTGTTTGTAGCGATCCTTTGAGGGTTTGAAACTGATCAAGGCCAACGGCAATAGTAGACGTAAAATTCGTTTGTAGCGATCCTTTGAGGGTTTGAAACAATGTTTCTATACGTGATGCCGTATTCGTCTAGGATGTTTGTAGCGATCCTTTGAGGGTTTGAAACATAGTCCCTGTTCATCTGAGTGATGATGAGGACGTCGGGTTTGTAGCGATCCTTTGAGGGTTTGAAACCTTCACTATGCCTCTTCTTCACCGGAACGGCGAAACCGTTTGTAGCGATCCTTTGAGGGTTTGAAACCTCCCTGTGATCGTCCCCACTGGGAGGAGTTCAATGTAGTTTGTAGCGATCCTTTGAGGGTTTGAAACCCTCCTCAGCCAGGGCATTCTCTCACACCGTTTCTAGTTTGTAGCGATCCTTTGAGGGTTTGAAACTATACGAGTATATACAGGGGACTAACGCTTTGTATGCGTTTGTAGCGATCCTTTGAGGGTTTGAAACTTCACTCTTCTCTCAAAAACTGCTGAGGTACTTCCTGGTGTTTGTAGCGATCCTTTGAGGGTTTGAAACTCGTTCCGCACGAGGAAGCCTGTGAAATCTGCGCTCATTTGTAGCGATCCTTTGAGGGTTTGAAACGGACGACTAAAGATAGGACTAAACGTAGTGTGTTCAGTTTGTAGCGATCCTTTGAGGGTTTGAAACTCGATCGCTGTGACCGATTGGGCCGACCAGAACACGGTTTGTAGCGATCCTTTGAGGGTTTGAAACAAAGCTTTGTCCTGAACCGGGAGTGTTTTTTCTCTCTATGTTTGTAGCGATCCTTTGAGGGTTTGAAACCCTCCTGTCTTGACTCCCATCCTTCATATTTGCAGAGGGGTTTGTAGCGATCCTTTGAGGGTTTGAAACCTCCCACTTCTGCGCTATCACGGTAAACGGCAACTGTGTTTGTAGCGATCCTTTGAGGGTTTGAAACAAACAGATATCACTTCTAATCGTAAAGCTAGGGTGAAGTTTGTAGCGATCCTTTGAGGGTTTGAAACACGTTCGGCTATCTGACAATTCAGGCAGGGAGCACAGGTTTGTAGCGATCCTTTGAGGGTTTGAAACCAAGTCAGCGAACTAGAACTAAAACACCTCGACACCCGTTTGTAGCGATCCTTTGAGGGTTTGAAACCTCCTGTCTCTTTTTGGTCACTGGAACGGCGAAACCGTTTGTAGCGATCCTTTGAGGGTTTGAAACCGCTCACGTTCACGGTCGGAATGCCGGAAGCCTGCGGGTTTGTAGCGATCCTTTGAGGGTTTGAAACTCTCCTGTTTAGATCTAGTATTGATGAGCCAAGAAGAGGTTTGTAGCGATCCTTTGAGGGTTTGAAACCTGAATTGGTTCGTATTCATAAGCTATTTGGCTACGAAGTTTGTAGCGATCCTTTGAGGGTTTGAAACTTTGTGGCGTGCGTGTGTTACACACACACATACGCGTTTGTAGCGATCCTTTGAGGGTTTGAAACTTTGAACATCTCCGTTCTCGTCTAACCGAATTATTGGTTTGTAGCGATCCTTTGAGGGTTTGAAACCATATACGTCAATTAGCGAATTGTTGGCCTCACCGTTTGTTTGTAGCGATCCTTTGAGGGTTTGAAACTTTGGTATCTCTTCACCTATACATCACTGTCTATACAGTTTGTAGCGATCCTTTGAGGGTTTGAAACGTAACTATCAAAATTATAATGAATGTTTCAATAAAAGTTTGTAGCGATCCTTTGAGGGTTTGAAACTAGACAAACTGGATGAGTATAAGGCAAAAATTGAAGAGTTTGTAGCGATCCTTTGAGGGTTTGAAACTCATTTCCAAATATTAATTGTTGAGGTGCAAAAAAGTTTGTAGCGATCCTTTGAGGGTTTGAAACTCACGTTACCTCAGGGATCCACGCCTCTCCCCCTGAGTTTGTAGCGATCCTTTGAGGGTTTGAAACCGGTGATCGAAGTAGGTACGTTATAACTCCAACTGAGTTTGTAGCGATCCTTTGAGGGTTTGAAACAAGAACTCCACTTCCTAATAGATCGAGGCGATAGAGAGTTTGTAGCGATCCTTTGAGGGTTTGAAACTCGAGTTCGCTACGTCTTCCGCATACGTGAGCCACAGTTTGTAGCGATCCTTTGAGGGTTTGAAACCTAAAAAACAGTGACCGCCGAGAAAATATGCAAATTGTTTGTAGCGATCCTTTGAGGGTTTGAAACCTAACGCCTCAACTTCTCAAAAATCACAATCTAGGTTTGTAGCGATCCTTTGAGGGTTTGAAACTCGATTGCCGTGACGCTCTGCGCTGACCAGAAAAGTTTGTAGCGATCCTTTGAGGGTTTGAAACAGGA
>Ga0081474_123635_pt1 | contig 26321 bp, 31 predicted proteins | sample OneHunmetagenome_2_FD_70978 | JGI IMG/M metagenome (GOLD analysis project Ga0081474, IMG submission 70978) | Ferrous microbial mat communities from One Hundred Spring Plain, Yellowstone National Park, USA v2 (version 2) | ecosystem: Environmental > Aquatic > Non-marine Saline and Alkaline >... | reverse complement strand
TTGGAAGTTCAGGCCCATGTCGGTGATAAGGCATTACTCATATCATCTCAAACAACTCCACGCTTCAAGGTTCCAGGTGAGTCTTGATGAAGACTTTTAACCTTCTGCTTACATATTTTCTTACACAACTATACCCAGTAGCCCCAGACTAAAAATCTTGAAACGCTATATAAATTTAGAACCCATTAGACTAATTTGTCCCAGACTCGGTTTAGATATGTTCTTTATTATACCCCTAGCTATTGGAGACCTAACCACACTAAGATAAACTACATTTTTCGGACTAATGTCATCAATATAACTTTCTTTTACCGTTATAAGAGGTAAATGTTCTTGTATCATAAAAGTTATTACGTAAACTAACTAATAAAATCTTGTCACATATTTCGCAGTAGAGAAATATCATATTTTAATCTGTATATAAAAATAATCTGGTTCAACCGCGTTAAATATCTTTATTATATTTCGTTTTAGGACAACTTTTTTTCCTACGAGTCGAATATTATTATTGTGATAAAATGACTCTTATTGAATTAGCTTTAAGGGGAAGGGGAGGGCAAGGGATAGTTACTGCTGGGGAACTTGTTACAAAGGCCATGGTTTTAGAGGATAAATACGCCCAATCCATACCCTTTTTCGGTGGGGAAAGGAGAGGAGCTCCAGTCGTATCATTTCTAAGGCTGTCAGATAAGCCGATACTTTTACATAGAGAAGTTTACAATCCAGACGGTGTTGCAATATTTGATACGTCACTCATTCAAATAATTAACGTTACAGAGGGACTCAAAGAAAACGGGTTCTTACTACTAAACACAAATACGCCTAATAGAATTTGGAAAAGTGAGTATATTGTTGACGCTACAAGTATTGCTAAAGAATTAGGGCTAGTCGTAGCTGGATGGGCTGTTGTTAATACCGCGATGATAGGAGCTTTAGTGAAAATCTTGGGGCAACCTTCCTTACACTCGTTGGAAGAGGCTGTAAAGGAAGAATTCCCGGGAAAGATAGGGGAACTCAATGCGGAAGCGGTTGAAATGGGATACAAGGGGGTGAAAAGTGTTGATTAAAGTCCCCATGGGAGTACCAGTAGCTAGGCCAAGGATAGGATCTGCGGGAAAAACTGGATTATGGAGAGTTGAGAAACCAGTAATTGATTACAATAAGTGTACTAAGTGTAGACTTTGCGTAATTTATTGCCCAGAAAATACTATTGATCTCCTAGAGAACCTCTATCCTCAAATTGATTATGATTATTGTAAAGGTTGTGGTGTTTGTGCACAAGTTTGCCCACCTAAGGCAATAGATATGGTTAGGGAGGTGAAGTGAATTATGCAAGTTTTAAAGAGGAAAACTTTAGCTTTAGTTGGTAATCACGCAGTTGCTTATGCTGTTAAGCAATCTAAACCTCAAGTTTTAGCGGTGTTCCCAATAACTCCTCAAACTACAATGCTAGAGAAAATTTCCGAATACATAGCTTCTGAGGAATTAAATGCTGAGTTAATAAAGGTGGAAAGTGAGCATTCTGCGTTGGCTTCAATTTATGGTGCTGCATTGGCTGGTGCTAGAGTTTTCACTGCAACGTCTTCTCAAGGACTACTATACATGACTGAGATGATATATTGGGCTGGAGGTCAAAGAGTCCCTATGGTTGCTGCAGTTGCAACTAGGGCAATTGCAGAGCCTTGGAGTATTTGGGATGATCATCAAGATTTCCTAAGTAAGAGAGATGCAATTTGGATTCAAATGATGGCAGAAAACGTTCAAGAGGCTTACGATATGACAATACAAGCGTTTAGAATTTCAGAAGATGAGAGAGTAATCTTACCAGTCATGATGGGATTTGATGGCTTCATATTAACTCACACAATGGAAAGGATTGAGGTATTAGAGGATGGTGAGGTTGACAACTTTTTACCGCCTAGACAATTTAACCTAATTGACTTCTCTGATCCTATTGGTGTTGGACCAATCGCAACTCCAGAGGATTACATCAAGTATAGGTATGAGGCTATGAAGGCCATGGAAAGAGCTAAAGGGGTTATTGAGGAAGTAATGAATGAATACGAGAGGATAAGTGGAAGGAAACAAAACGGTTTAGTTGAGTGTTATAAATGTGAAGATGCCAAATACGTTTTCGTTACCATGGGAGCGTGGAGTGGTGACTGTAAGGTTGCGGTGGATAGACTAAGGGATGCTGGGGTTGAGGCTGGATTGCTCAAAATCAGGGTATTTAGACCATTCCCAAAGGAGAAAATAGAGGAATACTTAAGGTCAATGAAAGGTGTAATAGTTCTCGATAGAGCTTATTCGTATGGTTCTGGGGGGATTTTAGCAAATGAGATAAAAGCTACACTTTATGGCTATAGAGTACCAGTTTACAGCGTAATAGCAGGTATTGGTGGAAAGGACGTTAGGCCACGTCACTTCCAAAAGGTGATTGAAGACCTAATCAACGATAATTTGGAAGAGGAGAGGTGGTTGTTGTGAGTAGTTTAGTTACACCTAAGAGGATACCCAAGTTCTATAGAGGTAATGCTGCTTGTCCGGGTTGCCCAATACCTAAAGAGTTAGATGTACTCCTAGAGGTTTTAGGAAATAAAACCGTTCTAGTCGTTCCAGCCTCATGTACCACAATAATAATGGGAGATACAAGTGGAATGCCTTCAACTGTCCCAGTGATACATAGTGCATTTGGTGCTCCCGCAGCTATAGCTTCCGGCATTGTTAGAGCTTTAAGGACTAGGGGAGATAAGGATGTAATAGTAACCGTATGGGCTGGTGATGGTTCTACTGGAGATATAGGATTTGCATCATTAAGCGGTGCTGCAGAGAGAAATGAGGATATCCTTTACGTATGTTATGATAACGAAGCGTATATGAATACTGGAATTCAACGTTCAAGCTTGACGCCAAAAGGCGCATGGACAACGACAACTCCAGAAGGTAAGAGGGAATATAAGAAACCCTTACCATTCATAATTGCAGAACATAAAGTACCATATGTAGCTACTGCTTCAATTGCTTACATATACGATTATGAAGCCAAGGTGAGGAAAGCTAAGCAAATTCGTGGATTTAGATATTTACACTTATTATCCCCATGTCCGCCCGGATGGCGTTTCGACTCTAAATTGACTATTGACACTGCGAAACTTGCAGTTGAGACTGGAGTTTGGCCACTCTTTGAAATAGAAAATGGTGAGTTTAGATTGAGTAGTGTAAGTAAGACACTACTTGACAAGAAGAATAGGAAACCAGTAGCGGAGTATTTAAAATTGCAAGGAAGATTTAAACAGCTCACTGAAGAGGAAATAAAGGGTATACAAGAGGAAATCGATGAGATGTGGGAGGAAATTAAAAAACTAGTTAAGAAGTAAAATATTTTTTCTTTTTCTTTTAACACTAACTGAATCAATCTCATTCAATATTGGATCAACAATCTTATACTCGCCATCCACTTTTGAGACAAAGTTAAAATTAACTAGCGTAAACGTTCCCCAAAATATCTAAAAACTGCTTAGATGCAAAGGATAACTCTTGCACCTCATCGAATGCAATAACTATCTCATCTGAAGAGTTAGGAGTTTCTATTAAACTATTTACAACTCTTCTTCTACCTCCTCTAATTTCAATTCCCGCCGAAGTTACAAGGAAGTTAATGTTAACTTTAAACCTCACGAAATTCTCTCTTTGTTGATTTCTGAGACTAAAATCGATAGAAGTGAATTTAGACTCCTTATTCCTTGTAAATTAACGTAAATACCGGGTATTTTTCTCCTTTTCCCTATCTCATTTGTAACAAACTTTCATGAATGATGTTTTCCAATCTCTCTTTGACCACTAATTATTATCCAATTTTTAGAGAGAATTTATGAAATACAATATTTAACCTCATTCTCCCTTCCTATAAGCTCTTCTATAGTTTCCTTTAGATAAAGATCGAATATCAACTGTACCCACAACAGTAACTGGTGAGATTACAGTTAAATATCTTTAGTAGAAGAATAAAGCTTTGTTCATAAACCTCCAACTCTTACCTAAATGATTACTTCTTATGTTTTATTCGACTTACTCTTCCACTTAAATTATAGTCTAGAAGGATTTCCATATTATCAGTATTTCCAGTCATTTGAAGAAAATCCTCAGTCTTTCTAAATCGTTATGATAACTTAAACATTTAGAATTATTTACCTATAAATCCATTTGATTTTTCCCAACTCGAACGTAGAAAGTGCCATGACCATATATGATAAGGAGAATTGAGATTTTGAATATCTACTATACAAAAATGCTTAAATATTCTAAGACGTTATTATAGAACATGATAACTTTAATCTTGGTGAGGCACGGAGACGCTGAACCGCAAGTTGATGGTAAAGACGATAAGGATAGAAGACTAGTGAAAAAGGGAGTAAAGCAAATGAGGAGAGTTTCGAATTTCTTGGAGGAATTGGGATTTAATGTAGATCGAATAATTTCCAGCCCATACTTAAGAGCATATCAATCTGCTGAAGTTATATTAGAAGAACTATACGATAATGATAGCGAGAAAAAAGTAGAGACTTTGGATGACTTAACTCCAGATAAGGAACCCTCTCTATTTCTTGAAAAGCTTAAGGATTTCGCTGATAACTCAACTATTCTCGTCGTAGGCCATGAACCGTATCTGTCAAATTTCGTAAAGGCAATAAGTGGAGGTAACGTTGAGATTAAGAAAGGTGGAGTTGTAATTGTAGATTATGATCTGAAGGAAGGGAGAGGAGTTTTGAAAACTCTCCTCAGCCAGAAAGTTCTAAAGCTGATTTAGATGATCTCAGCAGTTATAGATTGCGGCTACAATTCCTTTAGAATGGTAATTTACCAGGTTTTTCGTAATGGAACGTTCAGGGTGATTGGTTCCTCTAAATCATATGTTAGAATAGGAGAAGGATTAAAGGAAGGAGACATTATCTCTGAGGAAAAGGTGGCGAAGGCAGAGAGGGCTTTTATGATTTTTAAAAGGATATTAAACGGTGTAAATGTCAATGAAGTTAAAATAGTTGCAACTAGTGCATTTCGATATGCGTCCAATGGTAACGAAGTTAGATATAGACTAAGTAAAATAATAGAAAATGAAGTCAGAGTGATTTCCGGGGAAGAGGAAGGGAGATATGCTGCCTTGGGTATCCTAAACACGCTCCCAATTTCTGAAGGGGTATTCTTTGAATTAGGTGGAGGATCATTGGAAATAGCTGAAGTTAGTTCGGGAAACATAATTAGAGTACATCAGTTGCCAATTGGAGCGTTGAAGCTAGTTAACCTTCCAGAAAGGGAAATTAGGAAAAAAGTATCCGATGAGCTCTCTACTACAAACATTAAAAAAGCAAATTTCATAGTTGGTTCTGGAGGTAACGTTAGAGCACTAGCTAAACTTGACCTTAAGTTATCCTCTTTTCCAATTAAGTCAATACATGGTTATTCGCTCTCTTCTAAACAAATTAGTAAATACGCCTCCCTTTTACCTTCTCTAGATATTGATAGTAGACAATCCCTTCCGGGAATAAGTAAAGAAAGGGCTTTAACTACACATTCGGCATCAGTTATTATTGACGAACTTGTAAAGTATTTCACTGGAAGTTATATAGTTGTCTCCCTATTCGGTATGAGAGAGGGAGTACTGACTGAAGGTAAGAGTTTAGATAAGATGAGTTGGTTGGAGGAAATATCGTATTCTAATGCTATTGATCCTCCACCTATTGAGATCTTTAAGGAAGTTATAAGTGAGGTCGATAGCAAATATTCTTTCTATGTCGCATCATCAGCTCTATTATCGTTAATCTTCAAGATGGTTGGATACTTCAATCCATTTAGGGCTTGTTATAGATTTATCAAGGAATCGGTTTTACCTGGTTTTACTCTAAATGAAGCGTTACTAGTTGGTTTGATTTGTGAGGCTGCTGGTGGGAAAGTTAAGAACAAACAAGCTAAGTTACTAAAGGAGGATATTACCAAAAAAGAAATATTAAGTTTTGGAAATATAGTGAAGAATAGTATTGATAAGTACGTCGCTGGTGTGAGATTATGAAAGGTTTGTTAATAGCTTTTGAGGGTATAGATGGTTCTGGTAAGTCTAGTCAAGCGGTATTACTCAAAGATTGGATTGAAATGAGAAGAGACGTTTACCTAACTGAGTGGAACTCATCTGACTGGATCCACGATATAATAAAAGAAGCTAAAAAGAAGAATACGCTCACACCCACAACCTTTAGCCTTATTCATGCGACTGATTTTTCAGATAGGTATGAAAGGTTCATTTTGCCAATGCTTAAAAGTGGATTTGTTGTTATATGCGATCGCTACATATACACTGCTTACGCTAGAGATGTGGTTAGGAACGTGGACTTTAATTGGGTGAAGAAACTGTATTCCTTTGCGATAAAGCCTAATTTTACCTTTTACATAAGGGTCACACCAGAAGTCGCCTTGGAGAGAATTAAAAAGGCTAAGAGGAAGATAAAGCCACAAGAAGCTGGAATTGATATATTAGGTGAGCTTCCATTGGAAGAGGGCTTTTTAAAATATCAAGGTATGGTTGTAGAGATTTACGATAAAATAGCTAAAGAGGAAAGCAATTTCATAACGATAGATGGAAATAGACCACTAAAAGACGTTCAGATGGACATAAGAAAGATTTTGGGTGAATACATTGATAATAGCCTTTGAAGGAATTGAAGGATCTGGTAAAACATCTCATCTAGAAGCTACAAAAAAGTATTTGGAGAAACAAGGATACGGAGTAATTACATTTGGATTACAGAAGTCAAAATTATTAGGAGAAAGAATAACGCAAGTTAAGAGAAATATATTATTTGAGAGAAGGACATTATTTTTAGCCTATGTCACAGACTTGGCTGATCAAATTGAGAATTACGTTAACCCATCAATAGATTCTGGATTTATAGCTTTAGCTGACGGTTATACACTCACGTTAACTTCATGGGGTTTAACTAGGGGATTGGAGAAAGAATGGATAGATGATGTCCTCTCAATTCTTCCAAAACCTTCAGTTTCCTTACCGCTAATATCAACTCCTGACGAAATAGTAAGAAGGATAATAAAGAAAAGAGGTTATCTAGATCCATTAGAAACTGGAATAGACATCTGTATAAAGGAGGACACATTTGAGGCATACATAGATTACATTAATAGGTTTCAAGAAGTTTTAATGTCAATCTCCTCCAAGGAAAACATGATATACACCGACAAGGAATTCGATGAGGTACAAAAGGAGATAGTGAGGAGAATTGTCAGTATCACGAGTTGAGAATTACCTTAATCTACAGTTGAAAAAGGCCTTGCAAATAAATGGTATTGGCGTTGAGGAAATTCACGATATTAGGGTGGCGGTGAGAAAGTATTTCGATGTACTATATGCTCTTTATCCAGTATACGAAAACGTGGAGTGTCTATTCTTAGCGAAAGAGGTAATTAGCAAATTAGGAAAGGTCAGAGACATGGATATCTGCGAAATAATTAATGAAGAAAGAAATAGACTAGCCATTAGGGCTGTAAAGGAAGTTAGAGGACTTAAAATTTGCTTTGTCAATAATAAGATATATGGTGCCAGACTAGTCATATATAATAGAATTCTCACCTCTCTACATCAAATACAAGACGTGACAGATTTTCATGAATTAAGGAAAAGCGTAAGAGTGACTAGGAATCTAGTTGAGGCTCTTGGTTACGACACCACGGAAATTAAGGCTTTTGCCAAGAAAATGGGGGATATAAGAGATGAGATACTAAAAATGAGATGTAGAGGAGTAACTCCTGCAGATATAAACGTAAATCAGTTCAAGGAAGAAGCTAAGAGGGTAATACTAAAGATCATAGCGTCTCAAGACGAGTTTCATCATTTCAAACTCAAAGATAGATATTAATAATAGAAATGAAACATACCTATCTTGATGATAAAAGTTATTGATGCTCATGTTCATTATCACATATATGCTAGAAAAATTCCTGAACACTGCAAGGAATTCTTAGAGAATGTTGAGGAAACAAGTATAACTTTAAAGAATGAGTTTGTCGAAATTGAAAAAATCCTTCTTGTTCCCTCACATCCATGCCATAGTGATGACTGTTATGATGGTTTCTATATCGATTACGAGGAGAGAAAGAGAAATCCAGATCTTTATCTGCAATGGGGAGAAGTAAACCCGTGGAGATGTGATGTTAGGAGAGAGTTAGATAAACAGTATTCGTTAGGTATTATAGGAATTAAGCTACACCCCGTACATCATGCGTTCAAGCCTAATGCGTATAGAGAAGAGGAAGGAGGACTAAAGCAACTACTTTACGTATATGAATTCGCTGAAGATCACGATTTACCTATCCTAATTCACACTGGAACAAGTATAGGAGTGGAAAGTAGAAATAAATATGCTGATCCGATTTACGCCGATGACGTTGCTAAGGATTTCCCGAAACTTAGGATAATCCTAGCACATTCAGGGAGACCACTATGGTACAATACTGCATTCCACATGGCTCGTTTTACACGAAACGTGTTCCTAGAGATCTCGTCTATTCCCCCTAAGAACATATTGAAAGTATTACCTAGATTGCACGAAATTTCAGATAAGATAATTTACGGAAGTGATTTCCCAGCATTTAAGGGGCAAGATTTAGCTGAATACGCCTATCAAGTATATGATGTTTTAAAGGATGAGAAGATAATGAGAGATAACGCTAAAAGGATATTAAAAATTAGTTGAATTTAGCTAAATTATTTATAGTTTAAATTATTTTTCACAATTTCTGCGCATGTAGTGAGTTTATGTTTGATAGTGCTTTCCTTTTCTATTAAGTGTACTACTTCATCTCCCCTAGTTAAAAACCAGTCAGAAATTATCTTTCTATGACAATTCCAAGGAAACTTCTCAGAGCACATGATCATCTTTATCTTATTAATTCTCCTAATATCCTCTAATGCCTCCATAACCCTTTCGTTAGTTAGAATGTAAATTGCATAAGCTCTAAAACCCTCGCTCTTAAAGCATTTACCAATATCTATGTCTTCAACGTCTTTTCCGATTTTCCTATATCCTCCTAACTGTTCCTTCCATAAATATTCTATACCACTTTGTTCTAAAGCCTTTTTGAGATTCTCCTTGTTAAAGTGTGGATATCTAGAACTTTTAGGCCATCTCCTTACATCTATTAATATTTCCACGTTATACTTCCTTAATATTTCCATAAAATCTTCTAAGCTTCTATTTGAATGACCAATAGTAAACAACATTATTAGATACCTAAATCAGTTATAATCTTCATTGCAGCGTTTCTTCCAGGTACTCCAGTAACTTGTCCTCCTGGGTAAGTTCCAGAACCAGTTACGTACAAGTTCTTAACTGGAGTAGTGTATCCCCAACCTTTAACTGGTCTACCGTCGAACAAGTATTCAGTATACATGGGCATATGATTCATATCTCCGAAGGGGGCATTGTATTCTCTCTCAAGTTTATAAGCATCTAATCTATCAACATGGACCACCTTCTTTTCCAAGTCTGGGAAGAACTCTTTAGCCTCTTCATAACTACCCATAATTGTCATTACATGACCTCCTAGGCTATTATCAACAGTTGAAGGAATAGTAACTTCACCTATTGGTAGCGTAAATAACGTATCCGGATGATTTCTCACGTAATCCGGTAGATTTGGTAATTCCCTCAATATTAAAGTATCCCTCTTCCAACCAGGCCTGAACTCCGGATGATAAACTTTCAGTAATCCGTTGGTCAACTTGTTCAGTAAAACTGGACTTACAGCATTAATAACTATTTTACTCTCAATAATTTTGTCAGCATTGGTTCTCACACCAGTTGCTACGTTATCCTTTATGATTATCTCATTCACCTTTGTATTGAATATAAAGTCAACACCCAATTGTTTAGCTCTATTCATTAATATTTCTCCTACTTTTCCCATTCCTCCCCTCACTATCTTCCAGTCTAGGCTAAAGTAATATGCCAGAACATATGCTGGTAAATCGTACATAAATCCGTATGAGAAATAAGGTTGAAATTCCTTATCTAGATATTCATTTAGGAACTTTCTAGATGGTTGTGTAAATATCTCAAGTTCAGTTCTTTCTACTGCCTTCATAAAATCCTCAAAGGAAGGTGGTTTGGTAACGTATTGCATTTCCTTTTCAATCTTCTCCTTAATCTTGAACAATAATTCCTCCATTTTAGGGTATTTGGTTTGACCTAGTCGCTTAAACTCCTCAAGTCTTTTCTCCTTATTTCTCCATATATTCACAACCTTTCCATCTTCAGTGACGAAAACGTCAGCAACATCTGAGTCAACTGTAGGAAAAACTACCCCCAATTCCTCTTGAATTCTTTTAGGAAATAGACCTAATACGTATGACGCCCTACTATATTTTACTCCCTTATATTCTTCAGTGTCGCTCATTCCACCGGGCCTATTTCTGGCCTCAATAACTAATACCTTAAGCCCTTTTTGAGCCAAATATATTGAGGAAACTAGACCGTTATGGCCAGCACCAATAATTATTACATCATATTTCATAACATACTTATATTGTTGAGGGGAAAATTAAAGTTACACCAAGGAGCGAGTACAATAATCTCCTTAAATGAAATATCATCACTTAATTCTTCAGACTTAGGTTCCTATATAGATTGGGAGATCTCTCAAAACCTCAAAGACAAGCCTAACTCATTTAGTATAAGACTTAAGTTTATTACCTAAAAAGTTCAAAGTATAGTCATTATGACAAAAACTCTCGCTGTACTATTTCATAGATTAGATATTGCATTGAGCCAATCAAGTGCGTTTAAATCCTTATTATTAGTCTGTGCGTCTATTCCTCATCATCTATAAAAAGTGATCACCTCATAAGGAAATATTATGAAAAGTATCACATTTAATTATACAATCAAATATCTTACATTTGTAAGCCTCGATGGAGAGGATGGGAATAGCATAAAAATTTTTTAAACATTATCGTAAAAATTTTTACAAAAAAGGGGTTAAGGGGGCGGAAAGCCTCGCCAGCGGGGATGGATAGCCCCCTTATATTTAAATAATCCTTTTTTCTGAAATTCTTTTAGTGATGTTAACAATGCTCCTCCCCAGCTCGATTGAGGGCTTAATGGGACTGTGGGAGGAGTATCTAGTATCTCTTCCCTTTAAGGGACTAGACGTTATGGATGAAAGTCCCCTTCTATTCAGATGGGAGTGGATCTCTGATCCACTCGACTGCCAACCAGATGAGAGATGTAAACCCGAATCGATGGTGGGAACGATGATCCCTCTGGAAGGGGAACCATCGCCCTTTCAGGGCGGAGAGAAAGTCAGTTCGCAAGCTCGAGATCTAACTACTAGGTAGTTCTTCTACTCTGGGAAATCGTTACAGTACTGAGAGTCACTCAGAGATATCATAGCTGAAAAATGCATAAAGACAAAGAGGTTAAGGTAAAGATACCATTTTGGAGGATTTGAACAAGATGATTTTAAATGCTTTAGCAATTCGCAGAAGAGGTTTTAGGGATAAACTTTATTTAATGTAGTGGAGGATTGTTCAATATTCAATTCAAGATTAAGCTGATAAGAATGAAGTGGAGTAATAGTCGTCGAATCCAAGTATTCCTTCATAATATGCCGTAAATGTGATTTCGAGAACCAAGGAAATTGGTTATAATTGTTTAGATGTGGAGGTACTGTTTTTGAGGACAATCGCAATTATGTTTCTGTTGTAAATTGGTGTAAAATAGGGTTCTCTGAACCTTAATATTCGGGTCAGAGACATGATGACCGATAGGAGACCTAACCCTTTGGTGGAGAAGAATTAAGTTATCATAAGCCGCATTGATAAATGCATGTGACTATGGATATACTTTCCCCCCAAAAACATTTTAATCCCATGTTAAAGGTTAAAATGGAGTGGTATAATGATATTCGAGGAAGAAGAGGACTTATGGGAAGAAGAGGAAGACTGGGACGAGGAAGAAGAGGACTTATGGGAAGAAGAGGAAGAAGAGTGGTAAAAATAGAAGGAAATAGTTTTTTTACTAAAATATCAGTTAGCCTTTATTGAAACTGGAAAAAGAGTAATAAACTTTCTTATCTTATAGATAAGATGTGAAGAAACCGAAGATCCTGCTAAGCGTTATAAAGAGTTTGTTGGAAAATAACGGGCATATTACATCCCGAGAACTTCCTAAATCTAAGAAAGTTTCATCTAATCAGTTATACAAGGCTATACTAATCCTCAATAAGTTAGGACTAATTCAAATTGAGGGAGAGTTAAATAATAACAGATTTGAGCTCCACTTGGTTCGAGACTCCCAATTCCTTAATCTAGAACAAAGGGTTAAAGTTACATTTTATGAGGATAGGAGTAAAACTAAAAGCTTTAAATTTCATACTGTTGCATTAAAGAATGGCGTATCATATATTGAAGATAATAGTTACTGGTCGGTTGATGATAAGGTTAAAACTAAATTGAAAGTCTATAAGCCTAAAAGGGAATTTGGTAAAATAATTGTGGAGAAGATCGAACTAGGAGTCCAGAAAGCTTACATTAAACTAACGTTAAATCCACCAACAAGAGTAGGAGAGAAAATAATACATGGATTTAAAGTAATTCAGTCTAACTACTTCACATTCACGCAAAAGGAAACAATAGAAAGATATGGGGATCCCGAAATGATGGACGGTTTATCAGTAATACAACCTACCTTATTCTCGACATTAGAAATTAAGTTCCCCGAGGGTTACAGATTTATAGATGTAAAAGCCGAAAGATACGACTTAGTAGTAATAGATGGTCCTCAAATACCTTCTCCAATACCAAATCATCGTTTAGTTATTGAAAGAAATAGGATTATTCTAAAACTCGTTTATCCAAGTTTTGGCTATTATTTTATTTCTTGGAAAGCTGCTCAATAATTATACAATTCTAGAAACATTTTTAATAGTGATACGATTATATATAAAATGATGAGTTACAGTGAAGTAGAATATAAGGGCTTAAGTTATTTAAAGAGAGGTAATATTGAAATCATTATCATAATATTAATTGAGCTACTTGCAATACTAGTCACTTACGTCATGGAATATCTAGGCTTACCCACACCACTACAGGACTTCCTAGTGTTATTACCTTCCTCAGCAATATCCACATTATTGATAATACTAACATATCTCGATATTCAGCGAGGTTTTTATACATTAGGAAAGGCAGAAGTAAATATTGGGATAGGAAATATAATATCGTCCTTGTTCCTAGTATTATCGATATTGGCAATAGTTGGAGTCGTGACGTATACATTGTCTTTAATATTTAACGGCATCACTAGTTCAATACTTAACCCAATACAGACATTAGTGGAGTTGTTTGCATTTATAACGTTTATAATGTTGGGATTTTCGTATAGGCTAATCGGTAATCACTATGGGAGTAATCACTTATCAATAGGAGGAATTGTTTTAATTTTAGGGGTTATCATATTCATCTTTAAACTAGAATATGGGGGACTCTTGGCGTTTATAGGTTTAATCATTACGTATATAGGACTTGGTAACTTATCAGCCATGAAAAAGCTTGTTACTGCTCCACCTCCAACTCAAGCCTCTTCTACTCCTAGTGAAACTACTTCATCTACTAATGTTTCAAGCAGTTCTCCTACGCCTAATATTATTACACATGGTGGAATATTGAGAAGTAATGGAGAAGCGTTTGTTGCTGTCTCCTCTGATATTGAAGAGGAAATACTCAGTTCTATTATTCTAAATACAGATTACTCTACAAATGAGATCACACCAAAAAAGTTATCAAAAGGTTATAATTCCATAAAAATAAACTTCAACACTAATTTACAACAGCTTACCCTTGGAAACACTTATACAATTAGACTAATTTCAGCAAATGGAAGAAATATTGATATTAATGTTGTTTTCCAACTCTAATTACTTCTCCCACAATTCAACAATCTCTTTATTTGATAACACAAGCATCAGTCTTCGCATATTTAACCTCCTAATATCATCAGCTTCCAGTAAAGTATTTAACGCTTAATTACATAGATTTAATAATGATAGATTTTCATTTTCATGCTCCCGTTAAAGAGTTTTTAGATTTTTTGGGAGAATATGCTGAACCCGCTATTAAGTATTTTAATGCGAAAGTGGAAGTTAAGGGATTGAAGGAGACCTTAGATTATTACGAGTCTTTCGGGATAAAGAGATTTGTCGTATTACCTATAGATTCCATGACGTTTTTGGGCAGAAGAATTCCAAATCAAGTGGTTAACTTAGATGATAGGATTGTGAAATTTATTTCAGTTGATCCACTAAAACCAAACGCTATTGAGGAACTAAAAAAGGCAATAAAGGAGTTTGAGCCAATAGGTGTTAAATTACACCCACAGCTGCAAGGTTTCAATCCTCTAGACGAAAGGGCATTAAAACTTTACGAGATAATTGATAGCCACGGGCTAGTTGTTGTTTTTCACACTGGTACATCTGGTATTGGGGCTGGTGTAAAATCGAGTATTAGATTAGATTATGGCAGACCAATTTACTTTGATGAAATAGCGGTGAGATATCATAACATGAAAATCGTATTAGCCCACTTCGGTTGGCCGTGGACTGAAGAGGCAATTGCAATTGCGTTACATAAGCCTAATATTTATTTAGATCTTTCAGGGTGGGCTCCGAGATACATTCCTCAAACGATTTGGAATAATGCTAAAAGACTTAGTGATAAATTATTGTTTGGCTCAGATTTCCCTCTAATAAGGCCAGAACGTTGGATAGAGGAGTTCAAGAGTATAAATTTAAGTCAAGATATCAAGGATAAAATATTGAAGCATAACGCTGAGAGGTTAATCAATAGGTGTTAGTTTTTAAATGATAACATAATTCGAATTTTTAAAAAAGAATTTAACCTATTTCTTCTGCTCTTATATTGCTTACTGGTCTCCATCCAACTCCGTAAGCTATTGCAGTCCCAATTAATCCTATGGCTAAGTTGATAAGAGTTGATATTACTCCTATATACATTGGCCCTAAAGGTGTTAAGAAAGACGAGGTTTTAAGTGGACCAAAGTGATTAGCCAACAATGTTAGATATATCCCGCTAAACATTCCTCCCACCCAACCTCCCACTAACGCATAACCATGGAGCTTATTAGTATAGAGTCCTAGAAACACTGAAGGTAAAGTTTGTAAAATAATTATACCACCCAATAATTGTAACTGTATGGCATATGTTGATGGTGTAGCGAATACGAGAGCTAAGGCTAAAAATTTAAATGCAGTAGAAATCCATTTAGCTAATGCTGATTCTGTACTAGGAGACATATTGGGTTTAAACTCCTTTATGATGTTCCTAGTAAGTAAATTAGCTGCTCCAATTGCCATTATGGCTGCAGGAACTAGACCTCCTATGAAAATTCCCAATAATGCTATTCCAACAAACCAATCTGGCATTGAATACCCTATTAGAGCGGGAACAGTTACTGCACCAGAATGTGTTTTAGCGATAAAACTAATCACATTGGGATTGGCGTAGGCTAGGATGCCAAATAGAGCTATAATGGCTAATATGATCGAGTAGAAGGGTTGTAATGCTAGGGATAATTTAAGGGATTTCTTAGAATCTGAACTTACACTTGCATTCACGGCGTGAGGATATAGATAAAGGGCGAATGCGCTTCCAATAGCTAAAGAAATATAAGCAGTATGTGCAGCTAGGGTGTTAGGTAAATAGTTATAGAAAATTGGCTTATTAACATTATTTAATGCCAAATTAATCTGTGAACTTAATGTTTGAGCGTTATGAAATGCACCCGAAAATCCTCCAAAAGCTAGTGGGACATATATTGCAATACTTATTACTGTACCTAAAATTATGATATCCTTATATACTGCAGTTAACGCTGCACCCCTAAGACCACTCGTAAATACGAACGCTGCCAAGATTATAAAGGCTACCAAAAGGCTTAGATCACTTGCTAGTGAAATGTTACTAACTCCTAAACCTAATAATAGGATAAGTAATGCTACTTGCATACCCACTATTTGTAACGCTATATAGGGCAATTCAGCAACCACTCCGGTAATTGCGACAAGTCCAGCTAGAATCTTGTTGTTAAATCTATCCTTAATAAAATCCGCTGCTGTAATATATCCCCTGTTTTTAGCAATTGTCCATAATCTGGGCATGAAGAGTAGGGCTATGAAAGGAGTGACTGCAGAATAGAAGGCTGCGAAAAATCCAACTGGACCACTCGCTAGAACTAGAGAGGGTACTGCAATAAACGTGTATGCAGTGTATAAATCAGCAGTTAGTAGAAACCACATTAAGTATGGCCCCAATCTTCTTCCTGCTAGTGCCCATTCATGAAGCTTTGATAGATCTCCTCTTCTCCATCTGCTTCCGTAGAAACCTAAATATACAAAAATTACGAATAAAAATATAAACAGTACTATTGAAAGAATTGAGACATGTAACCCGTCCATGTTCTCAATCCCTTATAATCATGATAACTGCGTAGAATACAAGAGCCCCTATTGGCATTAGGATAATTTGATACCAATAAAATAACGGTAGTCCTAGGAGCGTTGGATCATTTTTGGAATAAAATGGTAATAGAGAGTACAGTATTATGAAGAGTAGAGCTAAAATCCCTACTATCACATAAAATTTACCCGCCATTATGTAATAATGTAAAAATCCTTTTTTAAGCTTTACTTTATTAAATAGTCCAACTGTTAATTTTAAACTTAAAATGTAATATCAAAGACATAAGTAGAATAATATATAACAGAAGTTACAAGAGTTCAAGACATGTTACCTATAGTCTGAAGTACTCCTTTACTGTCTCCCTTCCTTTATCTGCCATTCTCACGAATGTCCTTACACCATTCACAGTTAAACCCTTTTTAGTTATTACTAACCCTTCCTCTTACAAGATTTGCAAATGTATCAGTAAGGAACTTTTAGGTATTCGAGAGTACTCCAGTATCTCAGAGAACTTCATCTGACCGAAAGTGTACAAGGCTATTAACCATGAAAAGACTCTTTACCTATATCGTAAAATGAACCCTTATAAATCCTAATCTAATAGGCTGGGGAATACTTTATATAGTATTCTTGAGGAATAATAAGAGCTTACATTATGGAACCTGGATTTTTAAAAGAGATACCATTTACTAACGCAAAAATAATATATCAAAACTACGTTGCAGTGTGGTATTCCGATTTGGTAATACTATCGCTAAGTGCACTAGCTGTATCAATAGCGTTTATACTTTTTGTCAAACTGGAACTCTACCATATTTGCTAAGATACAGCAAATTAAAGGCGAGTATGTATGCACTTTCTATTTATCTGGGATTTTTAGTAATTGGATTAATAATAGAACTTCTAATGACCGCTGTAATCCCATTTATTTTTTCAAACAACGGGACAGGGATAATTACAATCCTTCAGAAATTCCCACTTTAATTCCAATATTGATCTTGGGAAGCTTATTCTTTATATCATTCTCAACACTTTTGGCAATATTAACAATTAAATTTAAGGAAATGAGAATGCAAAATTTAATTAGCTTCATACCTCTAATATTAGGCTTTATCTTCTATTCTCTATTCACATCTTCAGAATATCCAAACATTTTGGACTACACGTCTCTATACTTATCGATGATGCTTCTATTATATTATGGATATACTGGAAATACCACCAATAAACTTTCAGAATGCACGAGAAAGAGTATCTCTTGACGCTGTCATTTTATCTTCTGTATTATGGACTCTTATAATAACTATAATAGATATCATTATGATAAGAAGGATATACTTCACCAACATAGAAGAGAGTAGACAACTCTAGTGGTAATGTTCCCCGTGACGCTCTCCATGTGTTGGTTGCGTAATTTCAAGTAATTCGTTTTTAATTAGCTTCTCCAAGGCAGTCTTAGCATCAAGACCCATTCCGAGATATGCCTTCACATTATACCTCTTTAAAAACCTAAATCCTGGAGGACCCATTTCCGCTACAACAACTGCGTTAACACCTTTATCAATGGCGGATTTTAACATATGCACACCTCTGGCTGCAGTAGCATTTAATGCAGGATTCTCATATTCTTCTATTATTTTGTATTCGTTCCCATTTATTTCATAAATTTGAACAGCTAATCCTTCACCTGGTCCAGAAACATACCCATTTGTAACTGCTATTGCAACTTTCATATATACAATTTTCCTCTTTTATAGCATATAAAGTTAATGTATGATTTATCCATTTCAGATGAGTTGCTGGATATTTAGTATATCCGTGACGAAAGCATCTCAAAATAGATCTTAAGCTCGATACCTTAATTTTACCATAATAGCGCTACCTTCTCCATACCACATCCACCTCTACTACAGATAGTATAGGAAATTTAGAACGACTTTAATTTAAAAGTTATATTTTAATGAGAATGAGTTAATTTTAAATAGGAGCTATTCCAAAGTTATATATAGATGAGAAAATGAGTGAGGGAAGAATTCCATTAATAGGAGAGAAATTCCCTGAAATGGAAGTAATAACTACACATGGTAAGATAAAGTTACCAGACGACTACAAGGGGAGATGGTTCGTATTATTCAGTCATCCTGGTGACTTCACGCCAGTATGCACTACAGAGTTCTATTCATTTTCTAAGAAATACGAGGAATTCAAGAAGTTGAACACAGAGCTAATAGGACTTTCAGTTGACAGTAACATCTCTCATATTGAATGGGTGATGTGGATAGAGAAGAACCTAAAGGTTGAAGTTCCATTCCCAATAATTGCGGATCCAATGGGTAATGTAGCTAAGAGGTTAGGAATGATTCACGCAGAATCCTCTACGGCTACAGTTAGGGCAGTATTCATAATTGACGATAAGGGAACTGTGAGATTAATACTATACTACCCTATGGAGATTGGAAGGAATATTGATGAGATTCTAAGGGCTATTAGAGCATTACAATTAGTTGATAAAGCTGGAGTTGTAACACCAGCGAACTGGCCAAATAATGAACTAATAGGAGACAAGGTTATTAATCCAGCACCCAGAACTATAAAAGATGCCAAAATGAGATTAGGTCAGCCCTTTGATTGGTGGTTCACTTATAAAGAAGTTAAAACGACATAATATGAATTAATCTTTTTTAAATTATTTTTTCATTCTTTCAAACATATTAGCTATTTTAAGTATCTTGTCCTCTTCAAAGTAGCTTCCTACTATCATTAACCCAACTGGTAAACCATTCGAATATCCCACAGGTACATTCATAGCAGGGTGTCCAGTAACGTCATAAGGAGCGGTATTATTTATCATTCCTAATGCCATTATGAAATACTCATCAAAACTTGGTTCACTCCTATACCTCATGGCTTTCATAGGAGTTGTTGGCATTATGAGGGCATCATATTTCCTTAATGCTTCATCATAAGCTTCCTTTAACATTATTGATAGATTTCTAGCCTTAGCATAATACCTATTATTATATTTCCTTATCATGAAATAACCTAGCATTAATACGCCCTTTACAGTATTAGGAAGATCTCTAGCTTTGGATTTTAAGGAGTTCCCAAACAAATCGGCAATTTGGGTCTCAAATAAACCCTTCCTTCCCCATCCTAGCCCACTTCCCAATATCATAGTGGCTGTAGCACCCTCAATGCCAATGGGAGTCCATATATCCAATCCCATTCTATGAAGAGGTATGGAGACCTCTTCTACCTTAATCCCATAATCTTCTAACTTCTTAGCAGAATCCAACACCAACTCATCAACGTCCTTTTCCGAATTTGGCCAATTAAACCCTTCCTTAACTATACCTACTTTTATACCCTTTATCTCGCTATCAATAAGGTTCAAATAAGGTTTAACCGGAGGTTGAGGTAAACTATCTGGCTGTCTTGGATCTAATCCGTCTCTTCCCGCTATTACCTCCAAAAGTAATGCTATATCCTTTACCGTATTAGCCATAGGTCCCAGGTGATCTAATGTGGGCTCGATAGAGAAAGCACCAGTATATGGAACTAGTCCATAAGTCGGTTTTAGTCCATATATCCCAACCCACGAACTGGGAATTCTAATTGAACCTCCTTGATCTCCTCCAACAGCCATATCACAATAGCCAGAAGCTACTGCTACAGCACTACCGCTTGATGATCCTCCAGCCATATATTCGGGATTTCTCGGATTTAGTACTGGCCAAGGATAAGACGTATGGCTACCTCCTGAGAAACATAGATCCTCACACGTAGTCTTAGCTACGATTTCTCCAGCCTCATCCAGAATCCTTGAAACTACAGTAGCATCCATATTCGGGACAAAACCTTCTAACATTTTTGATCCGTTAAGCATAGGTATACCCGCTACCATCACATTGTCCTTAATGCAAATCCTTTTTCCCTTTAACTTACCCTCTTCCTTACCCTTTATTGAAGTTACCCACACTAAAGCACCATAAGGATTCTCCTCTTTCACAGGTGATCGACCTAATGTTCTCTGATATTTAACTCTTGGAGTATAATCTGGTAAGGAGTCTAACCTCTCATAGGATTCTAACTGCAGTTTTACTAATGACAAAAAGGATTTTAACTCCTCATCCTCTAGATCTAAATTAAATTGTCTAGAAATCTCTTAAATCCTCCAATGTGGGTAACTTAATTCCCATAAAATATTTTAGCAATGCAATCTTATAAACAAAAGTTTTAAAAGTGGCATTACATGCCTCGCCTCTAACAGATCTGAGTTTGTAACCGTGTGAAGAAAAAGATTATAGATGTTAAGTTTGTTAAATTTTGCTTAAATTCAAAATCAAGCGTTGATTTAAAAGTAAGTTTTACATTGGCTTTGATAAAAACTGAATCAATCAAAAATGGGATTATCCATTACGTCACAAGAATTTCCACCTCTCTAATCAACTTTGTATTTGAACATTAATATTGATGGGATTATTACTAAAAGGGAGAGTAAGAATACGGTAGCTGGGGATATGTTTACCCAAATATAAAGAGCAATTATTGGAGAAGATATTGATAGTAATGTAGATACAGAATCTATTAACGACATGGATAAATTAGCTGTTTTCATCTTAGAGATTACGCTGACCTCTGGCACGTTATCCATAGCTATAAATAATGTTCCAACCCAGTTTATTAATATAAAGATCACGGGAGATTTTATAAAGTAAATTAAGGGATACGTTACAGCGGCTAGAATTCTTGTCATTGCTAACGTAGTCACGTTACCCAATCTGTCTGAAATGAACTTTGATAGAGATGAGGCTAAACTTATGGCTATAGTCTCGGTACTAAGCATTATTCCCAACTCCAGTAGACTTCCCTTTATTATCTCTGTAAAATAGAGCGGAATATACAAAAAACTTGTTCCAAAAATAAACCTGTTCACAGCTAACAGCAAGGGCAAGATTAATCCACTTCTATCTTCTCTCATCAATTTAGAATACTCCTTAAATGGAATATGAGAAGTAGTAGTTATAGGTTTTTCCTCAGTTAGTGGTACAATAGACTTTATTATAAATAGGATTAGAATTACAATTATTATAAAGATAAATGCTACAACGAAATCAATTGTATAACTCTCTTGGGCAATAAAACCAGAAATTAAAGGTGATACTATAGAAAATAAAGGCGTTATTGTGAAATAGGTACTTAGCTCTTCTTTACTCATTCTCTTCCCAATTACAACTCTCATTAAAGGTACTCTTACATTAAAGCCTAAATATGCTAAAGAGACTGCAGCTAAAACTATAAGAAAATTATGTGACAATATAAGAAAAAGAATACCTATATCCGTTGCTATAAATGAGTATATTAATAAGTTAAAAACGTTGAAAAAATCGGCCAATATACCTAAGCTTAAAGTTAGAATACCTTGAACAATTGTTGAAACTAGAAAAATTAAAGAGATTTGAGATATTGTAAATCCTAAATGAATTCCCAGATATGGTTGTATAACAGTATCAAGCATTCTAAAAGCTTTTGCGGGAAAATTTATTAAAAAACACAACCAAGCTAAAAGGATTTACGTGGTAATTTTAGCTGTTACTATGACTAGAATTTGATCGAAAAATTTATTACTGAACGCCATACTCATATTCTATTAATCTCTTGATTTAGCTGATTTTATAAAGGCAAACTACCAGAGCAAGGTAACTATAAAAGGATTTCACTTTAGCTTGAAATAAACCAAAGATCGTGTTCATAGGAAATTAAGTATTATATGCGCATATATATTATAGACTTTTTGCTAAATAATTAAATTCAAGATTTCTCAAAATCTATTATTCTATAGTTGCTAAGTTTGCTTGACTGTCAAAGGGAGAAATGATTATTAGATCAAAAAGTTTTATATTATATATGGATCTATTAGAATTCTTTAAAAGAGATCCCATAAAAATTTGCATTTGAAATTTACGATTTGAATAATGAAAGGGAATATACTGAGTTCCTACTACATGAAGATGGATATTTAATGTTCTTTAGGAAATTCGATATACCTAGTATTATATTATATGCAGAAAAAGAAGAAACTGCAAGATATTTAATTTCTAAAATTCCTGATAAAAAGTTTTTACTGTTCACCGATACTCAGTGGGAGAATTTAATAAAGGAAATTATACCATTTTCTAATATTTATAGAGAAAAACTAATGATATGTAAGAACCCGAGGATTTTCCATAATGAGTATGTAAGAAGATTATCAATTAAAGATAAGGATCATATACTTAACTTCTATAAAGAGAGAGGAGTTTTCGTAGTGAGAATGCTTAATGAAGGAAAAACTACAGTTTATGGCGCATTTATAGATGGAAAACTCGTATCTGCAGCTTATACTCTGATTGAAAATAAGGATGTAGCAGTAATAGGTGGAGTAATGACTGCTGAGGAGTTTAGAAATAGAGGTTTAGCTAAAAGTGTAGTGTCAGCATTAACCAGTGATATAGTCAATAGGGGAATGATAGCTTCCCTTTTAGTTAGACACGACAACTTACCCGCAGTTAACGTATATAAGGCAATAGGATTTATAGAATATGGAGAGAGGCTTTGGGTTGATGTCAATACTGGTCTTAAACCATAATTTTTATATTAGAGATTATGGAATTTAATCTAGTCTAAGATAATCTTACTCTTTTTAAGATATTTGGAAAGTTCATAGGTATAAATAATATTAGAATAAAACCAGATATAACCAAGAAAAAGTTGATAAAAATTAGCCTGAAGAGATAAAGCAAGGAAACCTTAATCCTCTAGAAAAATTTATATTATGTAAATTGTAATCACTAAAGAAATGTTAGATGAATTAGCATGGCATATTAAACTCGTAGAAAGCTTATCAGAAATTGAAGCTTATTATATTAACTCATTAATAAAGTATTATGAGTTAAAATTCGGAGAGAAATATAATATCATCTTAGATATACCTTGTGGCTATGGCAGACATCACAAATACCTACGAGAATTAGGATATGATGTTTATGGGGTAGATTTATCACAAGACTTAATTAATAAGGCTAAAACGTTACATGAAAAATATAATGATAAATATTTTGTAGGAGATATGAGGAATTTTAAATTAAATAATATAGAAGCTGATGTTATAATTAACTGGTTCTCTTCCTTCGGATTTTTTGACGATGATGATAACCTAAAAACACTTAAAAACTTTAATAATAATTTAAGGAAAAATGGCTTATTAATAATTGAAATGCCTAATGCTAGGCGATCTAAAGAAAGGTTAAGAAGTACGAGCTTAATAGACTATAATGATTATGGAGATTATGTTGAAATTACTGAACACACCTTAGTAGACGATAAATATCATCTGTTTAATGAAAAATTTTACAAGAAAAGCGGAAATGATCTAATATTTGAAAAAGAAATTAAAATTAAATTGAGACTATACGAGATTGATGAATTAGTTAATATGCTCAAAGAAGCTGGTTTTAAGGTCATTGAAATGTATGATACATTGACTTTTAAAAAATTTGACTTAATGTCAAGTAATAGAGTGACTATTATATCACTAAAAAAATAGCTTGCTATCAATTGGAGTAACATTAACCTAGTAGCAGGTATAAAAATCGGTTAACGAATAACATTCATCGTAAGTCTTTATGTCTTCACTAAATATCTAAATATATGTATAAAAAATTTGGAAAAATCATCGATGTAGAGAATTCCTAATAAAATACTAAACTAAAAATACCTAATCATCATACTGAAACTAAAACTCGTTCATTTCTATTAAATATTCACTTTCGAATATTTTTAATAATTTCCTTTTTATATTTATAAGACAAAACTCTCACATTATTTCATATGGACGTCAATTATCTTCTTTTTTAGTCTCTAATTGGGAAACACTGGAACTAAAAAGTCTTTGTTTCCTTAGGAGTTTGGCTATAAGATTATAAAGCCTAATTATTAATTATTAATTATGAGTAGAAAACTTACAACGATTTCCATTTCTGAGGAGGTTAAAGAGAAGTTAGAAATTGAAAAAGGAGATATGAGTTGGGACGAATTTTTACTCCTTTTAATAGAAGAGTATAGAAAGAAAAAGGTAGAAAGGGGAATCGATAAATTGAGAGAAATTCTCACAGACGAGGATATAAAAAAGATAGAGGATAGTCACAAAAAGATGCATGAGGAGTTTAGAATATGACCTTGCTTGATACTTCAGTCTTAATAGACATAATAAAAGGTAAAATAAATAATGTTGGTGATTCTCTTTCTATAATTTCTGTAATGGAAGTTACTAGGGTTCTGGATAAGGTTAAGAGGTTAAAAGTTTTAGATCAGTTGAAAAAGACCTACACAATATATCCCTTAGACGAAAAAGTGGCGATAGAGTATTCTGAGCTTTATTATGAATTGAGGGAAAAGGGTAAGTTAATATCTGACTTAGATTTAATAATAGCTTCTACTGCAAAGGCTTATAATGAAAGACTAGTGACTAAAGATAAGGACTTCTTATCATTAAGCGGTTATATAGAGATTAAACTAATTCAATAAATGAGGCAGAATTATCATAAATTAGCTTTCTGAATAGTATTAATATATTATTAATGATAAAATCCCGCTATGCAGTGAAAAAATGTAAAATAAGATCGAGAGTGTTGTTATTAAGCTATAAATTTTAATATTAATATACAATCATTGTACTTAGTGCCGAAAGTACATTATAATGATGATTTTTATAGCTTAGGGCTGATACTATCAATAAGATTTAATTATAAACAAAAACGATGTAGCTTATTAATGCAATATTAATTCTCTAACTTGTCGATAGTATTTAAATTTTATAATAAAATATAATTTTAAATTTCTTGTATTACTTCTATTGAACTATAGTATGCATATTATCTGGAAGAAATAATACCAATACAAGCTAACTTAAGTATATAAATACATTATTATTATTAAGTACTTCACATAACGCTTCAAATAATATTAGTTTTAAGGTAGTTCACCGTGAGGCTTAAGGGATTTACCCTTTTCCACTATGTTAATTTGAACGTGGATTTGATGTATTAAAATTCCTATTATAATTGATAAAACACCTAATATTAGAGATTCCTCACCTAAGGATAACATTATTAATAATGAGAGTATTATAGATAATATTTGCAACCATGGGTAAAGAGGGGAACTGAACTTGCCTCTTATTCCTCTCCTCCTGGAAATTACAACAGCTATGGCTGTGGTAATGTAAGAAAATACTGTGCCAAAGTTTGAAACTAAACCTATTACTTCAACGTTACCTAAGGCTAAAGAGGCAATCATTATAGATGCAGTTATTAAAACTGCTACTAAAAAACCCATAAAATCACCCATTGTTAACTTTGCAAAAGAATAAACTCCTCCTTCTGTATTAGGATATTTAGAGGCCAATTCAGCACTATTAATACCTATACTCATGGCTAACAATCCAGTTATAATAAAAGAGATAAGAGCTGCAGGTCCTGCTAAATATATTATGCTTCCCGCCATTACGAATATTCCTGCTCCTATAATGTTACCTAAACCTATTGCCGTAGTCTCAATTAAAGTTAATTTCCTTTTCACGTTTAGGAGTATTCATACGGAAGTTTTTAAGAGTTAATGGGGGTGTTCTCATGCAGTCATCTTATTCGATATTGAATAGTAAAAATATTAAATATATGTTAAGATTATAAGTCTTCGTGAGAAAACTTCTTGTGTGAGGGTGACGAGATTGTATAGGGGAGAC
>Ga0081474_131946_pt1 | contig 26407 bp, 22 predicted proteins | sample OneHunmetagenome_2_FD_70978 | JGI IMG/M metagenome (GOLD analysis project Ga0081474, IMG submission 70978) | Ferrous microbial mat communities from One Hundred Spring Plain, Yellowstone National Park, USA v2 (version 2) | ecosystem: Environmental > Aquatic > Non-marine Saline and Alkaline >... | reverse complement strand
GGCCCTGCCTCCGGCGATTCTCCTGGCTAGCTTGCCGCCGTCGCCCCCCTCGCGCACGGCCGCCAGCTTCACCTCCTCGGGGATCCTCCCCTCCCGCGCCTCCTCGACGATCGTTTTGGCCATAATTAACTTATTCAAATTATATTAAAGCATTATCGCCGATATGTTGAACGTTCAATAAACCATAAAGTCAGCCGTATCGACAGCCGCATGTCGGTGGCGAACGGCTTCGAATACCTGGAGAGGCTTAGGGATTTCTTCTACGGCCTAGCCGAGTTGAGGGATAGGCTCAAGGAGAGGGGGTTCAAATGGCCCAGGCCCTATTCAGCGGACGGCGTGAGGACGGGCACGGTCAAGGTGAAGGTGGGGTTCCCCGCGATGTTGAGAAACGGCGTGATAATGGACGTCACCAACGTGGAGCAGGCTCAGATAGCGGAGGACGCGGGCGCGGTCGGGGTCATGGTCCTCGACAAATTGCCCTACGACGTGAGGAAGGCGGGCGGAGTCGCCAGGATGGCCGACCTAAAGGTCATAGAGGAGGTCATGTCGCACATCACGATCCCCGTATCGGCCAAGGTGAGGATAGGCCACTACTACGAGGCCTTCTTGCTGGAGGAGGCGGGGGTCGACCTAATAGACGAGTCCGAGGTGTTGACGCCGGTCGACGAACAACATCACATAAACAAGTGGGTATTCTCGGTGCCCTTCGTCAACGGCTGTAGGGAGCTATGCGAGGCCCTGAGGAGGATATCGGAGGGGGCCTCGATGATCAGATCGAAGGGCGAGGCCGGGACCGGCAACGTGGCGGAGGCCGTCAAGCACTTCAAGACATTATATACAGCTATAAACGAGCTAAACGCCGCAAGAAGGGCCGGGGAGGAGGAGAGGCTTAGAGACTACGCGAGGCAGTGCCAAGTCCCTCTGGAGCTCGTCGCGTTGACGGCCGAGATGGGGAGACTGCCCGTGATCACCTTCGCTGCGGGCGGCATCGCCACGCCTGCCGACGCGGCGCTCATGATGTGGCTTGGGGCTGACGGAATCTTCGTGGGGAGCGGCATATTCAAGTCACAGGACCCCAAGGAGAGAGCCGAGGCAATAGTCCTCGCCACAGCCCGTTGGGACGACCCCGAGGCTGTGGTGGAGGCGCAGAGGATGGTAAGCGAGAGGACCGCCATGGCGGGAATAGACGTGAAAACGCTCAAGCCGGAGGAGCTCCTCCAGACGAGGGGGGTATGAAGGTGGGCGTCCTCGCACTGCAAGGCGACGTCGAGGAGCACGAGCAGGCCTTCAGGAAGGCCGGCGAGGAGCTGGGGATCGGAGTCGACGTGGTGAAGGTTAAGGAGGGGCGCCAGCTCGGCGACCTGAAGGCGCTAGCTATACCGGGAGGAGAGTCCACCGCCATCGGTCTGCTGGCAAGGCGCTATCTGGAGAAGCTGAGGGATGCAGTCGCCGGAGGTCTCCCCACGCTGGGCACTTGCGCCGGCGCTATACTTATGGCCAAAGAGGTAAGGGATTCGGCCGTCGGCGAGACGGGCCAGCCCATCCTCGGCGTGATGGACATAGCCGTGGTGAGAAACGCCTTCGGCAGACAGAGGGACTCGTTCGAGCTCGACGTCGAGGTCGAGAGGTTCGGCACCTTGAGGGCTGTGTTCATAAGGGCGCCTGCGATCGTCAGGGTCTGGGGAGGGGCCAGGCCTATCGCGAGGCTTAAGCACCCAAGGGCCGGCGAGGTCGTGGCGGCGGCCCAGGAGGGCTCGATGCTGGCCACGGCATTCCATCCGGAGCTGACCACCGCCGCCATGCATAAATACTTGCTGGAGCTAGCTAGAGGTAGGGCATAGCCGCAACCCCCTATTTTTAAGCCGCGGAATAATCGGCTAGAAAGTTGCGGGGAGACGTAAACCTTAGACTAGCTCGGTCGCCGTTAGCGATAGGTACGTACCGACGTCCCCATGGCCTCAAATTCGGCAAACCTGGGACGGAAATGCTACGGCAACAGGCGCCTGGACGGCCGTAATGGCCGCGGCTAAATGGCGATGTCCGGCCCTCTGTTAGGGCCGCGGGGCCCTGTCCCTGATTATCTTAACCCAGACGTTGTGCCTCGGGTCCATGTCTGGCCGAGCCCTATGGCATATATAGGCAACGGACACAGACGGCCGGCAGAGGTGGCGTCAACGCCTGAGGCGACGGCCGCGCAGGCCGCTGCATCGACGGCCGTCGACGGTGGCCGAGCCGTCCGGCTCCGCTGAGGTCGCCCGGACCGGCCGGTCTCCTCCCCGACTGCGCCGCCCGCCTTGGGCCCTCCACTGCGCCTAGGCGCTGGGCTGGGGCCTCCACTCGCACCTATAGCTAGAGAGATCGCCCTCCGCCTCCTCCACGACCTTGTAGGGGTCCTTGACCTCCCTCATGGGCCTCCCGCTGCCTCCGCGCAGATACATCACCACCTCCGCCACTACGCTGACGGCGATCTCACCCGCGGTCCTGGCGCCTATGTCGAGCCCCGCGGGGGATCTGAGCCTCGACGCCACGGCCTCCCTCGGCAACCCCCTCCTCTCCAGCTCCCTGACGACCAGCGCGGCCCTCCTCTGGCTTGCCAGAAGCGCAACGTAGCCGGCGCCCCGCCTGACGGCAAGCTCCACGACGTCCACGTCGCTGGGGTGGCCTCCCTCGTTGGCGACCACGACGATAGAGCCCTCGGAGACGAGCCGCTCCAGATCGGGCAGATCGCCCCTATAGAAGGCGCCCTCCGCCTCGTGGCCTATGGCCGCCACGTAGTACCCCGCCGCGGCCGCCACCTCCGACACGCGGCGCGCCACCTCGCCGAAACCCACCACTATCACGGTCGGCCTCACCAACACGGCCTCGGCCGAGATCGACATGCCGCCGACCTCCAGCTGAGCCCTCTCGCCGGGCCTCAGCCCGGCCACAGCCCTGACAACCGCGTCCGGCACCAAGCCCAGAAGGGGCCTGCCGCCCACCACGGCGTCGACGTAGGCCCGCCCGCCGTCGAGAACCCTCACGACGACCGCCGCCTCGCCCTGCCTAGCCGCTAGGTCGAGCACCTTGAACACGTCGCAGACGGACACATGGCAAAGGAGGCCTAAAGTTAAAAACTTTAGGGCGGCAGGCCGCCTCCAGACGCGGCGCCGCGCCCCCACGCGGTTGCCGCTACTGAAGCCTCGACCCAGCTGAAGGGCAGGCATCGGCGTTGCGCCTACGACGATGCGGACTGCCGCGGGCGCCCACCCCCTTCAAGGAGGGGCCGGCAGATGGGCCTAACGTGCTCGTTGAGGCCCAGCGTATGGGCGTCCCTCATCAATATGCGCCGTGGGTCTATTGACCTCGGCACGTCCGCCGGGCGGGACAGCGCTGTGAAGGCTCAAGGGGGCTTGCGGGTCGGCGTCCCTCGCGCCGAGTCGAGCCGATCAAGCGTGGGTCTCCCGCTTGACCCATTCCAGATATTCGGCGTGGCCGGCCACGATGGGCAACGCCGCGATTTCCGGCAACCGGTAGGGATGGATGGACCTCACCTCCCTCACGACGTCGTTGATCTTGTCGCTGGTGGTCTTCACCACGAGCATCACCTCCTCCGCCTCCTCGATTTTCCCCTCCCACCAGTACATCGAAGATACGGGCGTTATGTTCACACAGGCCGCCAGCCTCCTCTCGAGGAGATGCCTCGCGATCTTCCTCCCGCTCTCGCGGTCCGGGGCCGTGATCAACACCGCCGCGTACATGGCTTGGCGCATCCAGCTCTATAAAACCCTAACGCGTGGAGCGCAGCCGCCCGTAGGCCTCTAGGGGCCTAGGGACGGCTGGCGGCGGGGCCGCTACAAGTTAATGCGCCTCCCGCCTCTTAGGACCCCCAGCCTCGGGGTCCTCCCCTCGGCGAACGCCTCCGAGACCGCGAGCCGTAGCTGGAACACGTTCTCCACGGGCTTGCCGTCGACCGAGACTATTATATCGCCGCGCCTCAGCCCCGCCTCCTCGGCGTAGGAGCCCGGCTGGACTGCCACCACCAGGAGTCCCCGATCCGCCGGGAGTCTGTACACAGCCGCCATGGCCCTGTTCACCGCGGCCACGTATACGCCGAGCGCCGGCCTCACGTAACGCCCGTACCTCTTCACAATGTCGATCATGACCTTGGCCAGGTCTATAGGGACGGCGAAGCCTATTCCCTGCGCCCCCGCTATTATGGACGAGTTGATCCCCACGGCCTCCCCCGCCGAGTTTATCAGGGGGCCGCCGGAGTTGCCCGGATTTATCGCCGCGTCCGTCTGGATAAGGAACTCGAAGACCCTATCCCCCACGCTCAGGCTCCGCCCCACGGCGCTCACTATGCCGAAAGTAGCGGTTGGCTTGTCGAGCATGGCCAGGGGGTAGCCCAGGGCGAGGACGGGCTCGCCGACCTTCAGCCTCAAGGCGGAGCCGAGGGGTATCGGCGGGGCCGAGAGGTCGGAGGCGAGGAGGGCCAAGTCGTCGTTGGGGTCGCCAGCGATCGGCCGCGCCTCGGCGGTCTCGCCCTCGGGCGTCACCAGAAGGACGGCGTCTGCCCCCGCCACCACGTGGAAGGCGGTCAGGAAGAGGCCGCCGCCGGCCGAGAACGCAGTCCCGAAGGAGCGGCCCTCCTCGAGGCCCCAGACGTCCGACAGCTTGGTGACCACCCCCACGACAGACCGCGACGCCTTCTCCACGAGGCTCGAGAGGTCCATGGCCCAGATAAAATCCCCATAAATATAGCTGTCGACAACGCCGATCCTTGGAGGTTCCTCTCGGGGCATGGGCGCCTCTGCGCAGCCCGCGAGGTCTCGGGAGGGGAGCTGCTGGGCCGCGGCTCATCGCGCCCGCGGGGCGCCTAAGGAAGATGGACTCAACTTCGCCCGCCCCTCGGCGAGGGTCGCGTACGGGACGGCGTATCTATATGTCGCCAAGGGGCCGGGGGCCGGCCCTCTGTCGTTAGGCGGAGCAAGGTTTGGGCATGGCTAGGGCTGTCGAGGGGTCGAGGGGCGATGGTTTCGTGACAGCCGCTGGAGGGCTCGGGAGGGCGTTGGTGCTAGCTAGGGAGAAAGCGCCGTTTATCGCGAAGATAGAGGTTGAGAACGTGGAGGATGCCGTAAAGGCCGCCGAGCTCGGCGCCGACATAGTGATGCTGGACGACATGGGCCCAAGCGATGCGGCCAAAGTACGCGGGGAGTTGATGAGGAGAGGCTTGAGGAAGAGGGCCGTCCTCGAGGCGTCGGGCAATGTCGATGAGAAAATGTAGCAGATTACGCCAAGTATGTAGACGTAATATCGATAGGGTCGTCGACCCATAGTTATAAATCAATCGATATGAATATGGACTTAATTAAATAGATTCCAAGATATTATCAATTACTGGCCGAACTTCTGTAGGCGCTCGCGATAGCCGAAGCGATTGCTAGGAACACGCGGTCGGGTCGATCGCCGACACCGATCCACTGCCCTACGGCGAGGCTCGTCGTTCTCTCTTTGTCGAGCCGTCAAGAGGGCAGATGGAGAAGGGATGAGTTAAATATATTACGTCTAGAGTCTATCCTATGCCGTATACAAGGGCCGAGGCCAAGCTATCCGTCGGCGGCAGGTCGTATAAGATCTATAGGGTGAAGGCCCTCGAGGCGGAGGGCTACGACGTGGAGAGGCTTCCCTACAGCATAAGGGTCCTCCTGGAGAACGTCCTCCGCAATTTCGACGGGAGGGATATAAACATGGAGCATCTCGAGGCTCTGGCCCGCTGGAACCCCAAGAACCCCGCGGGCGAGGTGGCGCTCAAGGTGACCAGAGTCGTGATGCAGGACTACACCGGCGTGCCGGCCGTCGTGGATCTCGCCACCATGAGGGATATAGCGGTCAAGTCGGGGGCGGACCCCAAGCTGATAAACCCGCGGGTCCCCGTCGACCTGATCGTGGACCACTCGGTGCAGGTGGACCACTGGGCCTCTCCGCAGGCCCTGTCCATGAACATCCGCCTGGAGATAGAGAGGAATAGGGAGCGGTACGTCTTCCTCAAGTGGGCCCAAAGCGCCTTCAGGAACTTCCGCGTCTTCCCGCCGGGCACCGGCATAATCCACCAGGTGAATCTGGAGTACTTGGCCAGGGTCGTCTGGACCGAGGGCGACTCCGCCTTCTTCGAGACGTTGGTGGGCATGGACAGCCACACGACCATGATAAACGGGCTGGGGGTCGTCGGCTGGGGAGTCGGGGGAGTGGAGGCCGAGGCCGCCATGTTGGGCGAGCCCATAACCATAAAGGTGCCGAGGGTCGTGGGCGTGAGGCTCTACGGCGAGCCCAAGCCCGGCGTCACCGCCACCGACATAGTCCTCGCGGTCACCGAGGCCTTGAGGAAGGTCAACGTCGTGGACGCCTTCGTCGAGTTCTTCGGCGAGGGGGTACGCAAGCTGTCCGTCCCCGATAGGGCCACCGTAGCCAACATGGCGCCCGAATACGGCTCCACGACCGGCCTGTTCCCCGTCGACGGCAACACCCTAGACTACCTCGCGGCGACAGGCAGGCCCGAGGACCTCGCGGCCCTCGTGAAGAGGTACTACGAGGAGCAGGGGGTCTTCGGCGGCGTCGAGGGGGCCGAGTACAGCCAGGTCGTGGACTTCGACCTCTCAGCGGTCGAGCCGTCGGCGGCCGGCCCGACCCTCCCGTGGCAGAGGCACGGCCTGGCCGACGTGCCCAAGAGCTTTCTGGAGTTCCTGGTCCAGAGGAAGAGGCGGGAGAAGAGGAGGGCCGTGGAGGTGGAGATAGGCGGGAGGAGGGTGGAGTTCGGCGACGGCGACGTCGCCATAGCGGCCATCACCAGCTGCACAAACACCTCAAATCCCTATCTGCTCGCGGCGGCGGGCCTCCTGGCCAAGAAGGCCGTGGAGGCCGGGCTGGAGGTGCCGCCCTACGTCAAGACCAGCTTCGCGCCGGGCTCCCGCGCCGTCGAGGAGATCTTGAGGCGCGCTGGCCTCCTGCAGCATCTCGAGAGGCTGGGCTTCCACGTGGTGGCGTACGGCTGCACCACCTGTATAGGCAACTCGGGCCCGTTGCCCGAGCCCGTGGCCAAGGCGATTAGGGAGGGCGACGTGATGCCCGCCGCCGTTCTGTCGGGCAACCGCAACTTCGAGGGGAGGGTACATCCGGACGTCAAGGCGGCCTATCTGGCCTCGCCCCCGCTGGTGGTGGCCTACGCGCTGGCCGGCACGGTGCTGAAGGACCTCTCCAGGGAGCCCCTCGGGCACGGCAGGGACGGGAGGCCCGTCTATCTGAGGGACATATGGCCCTCGCCCGAGGAGGTCAACGACGCCGTGTCCAGAGCCATGGACCCGAAGGTATACGTCGAGAAGTACTCCAAGGCGGGTGAGCTGGTCCCAGAGTGGGGCGAGCTCAAGGCGCCTTCGGGCGACCTCTACCCGTGGAGGCCCGACGACACGTACATACAGCCGTCGCCTCTCTTCGAGGGGAGGCCGATCTCCGGAGATATAGTTAACGCAAGGCCCCTCTTGATACTGGGCGACAGCATAACCACGGACCACATATCGCCCGCCGGCTCGATACCCAGGGACAGCCCCGCCGGCAAGTTCCTGGAGTCCATGGGCGTGCAGCCCAAGGACTTCAACACATTCGGCGCCAGGAGGGGCAACTGGATGGTGATGGTCAGAGGCACGTTCTGGAGCAAGGGCTACACCAACAAGATGGGCGGGGGCCTCGAGGGCGGGTACACCATCAAATACCCCGAGGGGATCAGGACCACCGTCTTCGAGGCGGCCGAGAGGTACAGACAGGAGGGCACGCCGCTAGTGGTGCTCGCCGGGAAGACCTACGGCGCCGGCTCGAGCAGGGACTGGGCGGCCAAGGGGCCGAAGCTCCTGGGCATAAAGGCCGTGATAGCCGAGAGCTTCGAGAGGATACACCGCTCCAACCTCACCATGGTCGGGATAGTGCCCATACAGCTTCCGCCCGGCGTGACGGCCGACAGCCTGGGTATGGACGGGTCTGAGACCGTGGACGTGCTGGGCCTCGAGGATCTGGCGCCCGGCAAGGAGGTCACCCTGAGGATACACAGAAGGGACGGGCGTGTGGACGAGGTCAAGGCGAAGGCCGCGGTCTATACCTGGGCCGAGGTCGAGTACATAAAGCACGGCGGGATACTGCCCTACGTGCTGAAGAGGCTCCTACAGAAATAGCCGTTTTCCCGGCGTCTTCGGCGCCTACCCAACGGGCGCCCGGCCGGAGCCGTATAAGGCCAGAAAAGGCTAGATTTGGAGCTCCTTGTCGGTATGTCTCCGCTTCACCGCCTTGTCGAAGATCACCCAGTTTCTGTACCACTCCTCGTTGGCCTTCTTGAGCTCGGCGAGGATCACCTTGGCTATGTCCCTGGCCGTGACGGTCTCGCTGTCGGAGACGGCGCATTCCACCTTCCTGGCTATCCTCCTCGCCACGTCCAGAGGCGCGCCGGCCTTCAACACGCTGACCACTATCTTCTCGGGGATGAACTCCTCCTCTCTCCCGTCCCTCTTGACCACCTTGACCATGCCAGACACGGCATCTATTTATTTATGTTTCGGCCTCCCGACCTCCACCGCGCCTTTCCCTCGGCGGAGGCCGGCCCTGGATCTGGGCTGGGAATCTTATTAAATCAACGGCAGATGGGGTACATGGAGAAGAAGTGCTTCAAGGCGGTGGGGTGCGTCTCGGCGTTGGGCCTAGGGACCTCTGGCCTCGGCGGCGACCTCTGGCGGGCCGACACGTCGAGGGACGAGCGGCATCTCGCGGTCCTTGCCAACGCCTTGGCCAACGGCATTTTTGTTATAGACACGTCGGAGATATACGGCGGGGGCCACGCCGAGGAGCTGGTGGGGAGGGCCCTCTCGACCTTCGCGAGGGAGGATAGGGACAAGGTAATAGTCATCACCAAGTTCTGGCCGGACGACGTGGAGAAGATAACGCTGGCGGCTAAGGCGAGCGCGAGGAGGCTCGGCACCTACATCGATGTATATATGCCGCACGGCCCGCTCCCCGACATATGTAGGGCCGTGAGGGCCTTCGAGGAGCTGATCGATAGGGGCGTCATAAGGTTCTGGGGTCTCAGCAACGTCGATGTGGATACGGCCGAGCGGGCGAGGAAATGCGCCAAGAAATACGACTTGGCTGCGTTGGAGAATATCTATAACTACATCAACAGGCTCGACGAGCATGGGGTCCTGCCCTACGCCCAACGCGAGGGCTTGCTCTACCTGGCCGCCAGCCCTCTGGCCAGAGGCGTGGTCGTCGAGAACTACAGGATACGGCGCATAGCCGAGAGGCTCGGAAGGACGCCCGTCCAGGTGGCCCTGCGCTGGCTCATGGACAAGCCGGCGGTGGTGCCCATACCGAGGACCACCAGGCCCGAGGGCGTCCTCGAGTTCGCCGGCGCCTACGGCTGGAAGCTCCCCGACGAGCACGTGAGGGAGCTGGACGCCGGCTGAGACGTGGGGTAGGCCGATTCCGGCCGCCCGAGCCCCACGGAGGATGGGCCGGGACGGCGCCTCGCGCCATCGGGCCAGAGGACTCCTCGGGGTAGGCACGCCGACTGGCCCTAGAGCCGGACCGCTCTGATCTTCTGCCCGCCCTCTCTGCCGCCCTCCGGGAAGTACATATCCGCCGTGGCCAGGAAGCCGGACCTCAGAAGCACTGCGCCCAGCCTAGTCGCTGGGGGCGGGACGCCGGATCTCAGCTGCCTCTCCGTCTCGGCGTCTCCGACGTATTCGGCGTAGAGGTTGGAGCCTGAGGGCAGCGCGCGGTGTATCCATCTATATATGGCGAGCTCGGCCGGCGATCCGTAGAGATGCGGCGACGCGCCGAACAGCTCCGCCCAGGGGGCGTAGTGGGGCGGCCGCCCCTTGAAAATCTTGACGACGGCGAGCCTGCCCCAGCCGCCGAAGAGCTCCACGTTGAGCTCCTCGGGGAAGCGGCCCCTCAAGAAGAGGGCGTGGAGGCCCTCGGGCGCTTCGACGGGGATCTCGGCCGCGTCGGGCCTGGCGGAGCCCATGGGCCGTCTCCGCTGAATATTTATTAATGTCGGCGTTTCCGGCCTCGTGGACTTCAGAGAGGCCATGGAGGTTCTCTACAGAGGGTTCCTGTACCAACTGGCGTTGATTCTAGTGGGCCTCGTCATGCTCGCCGTAGGGCTCCTGGGGCCGAGATCCGCGTTGCTCGCCGCCTCCGCCGCCCTCGCCGTCCTGGCCGTTGGGCTCATCGCCGTGTTCTTCCTCTACATCTTCAGGGGGTATAGGGCGCTCCACAGGCTCGGCTTCAAGTGGGCTTGGTGGCTGGCATGGGGGCCCGTGGCGCTGGTCGCCGTGGCTCTGATATTCGCCGCGTCGGTGGCGGCCTACCTCGCCGGCCGTCCGGCCCTTGCCGTCCGCGCCCTGGCGAGCCCGGCCGCGCTGTACGTCGCCATAGGCCGCGAGCCCGCCCTGCTGGGCATCATCGCGGTGGTCCTCGCGCTCGAGCTCATCCTGGCCGCGGCCAAGGCCCTCACCCTGAGGGATCTCCACAGGCGCACATCCCTCGGCCTGTTCAGAGTGGCGCTCGCCCTGTTCGCCGTAGGCTACGTGCTGTCCCTCCTTCCGCCGGTCGAGTACGTAGGCCTAGCCGTGCTGTCGGCCGAATACGTGGCCGAGATGTCTGCGTATAGGGCCGCCTCGCGGGCAGGCGCCCCCTCTCAGCCCCCTCCGGCGGGCTCAGCGGGCGGCAACGGTCTGCTGTTCGAGGACCCAGGCCGGCGTGTTGAGGAGGGCCACGTACCCGCCGAAGGCTTGCACTAGGGTTTTCCCCTCCTCCACGCCCCTCGGCACGATCTCGACCTTCACCCCCTTCGAGTCGCCCCTCATGACTATGTCGAGCACCTCGTCCTCCCCGAGCTCCTCGGCCACGACGACGACCTCAGCTATGCCCATGTCCATAGCCCTGACGACGTTCTCCTTGCCGTAGACCATGTACTCGCTCTTCTTCACCGCATAGTACATCACCCTGTCCATGAGCTCCTTGGCCTTGACGTACTCGGTCTCCTTCAGCTGCTCCTGCGAGTTCATAATGGCCTCCTTGACGCCGTACTCGTTGGCGCAACAGGCCGAGACCACGGCCAGCACCTTGTCGCGTAGCCGGTAGTCGAGCCCCCCCTCCTCCAGGAAGTCCTCCTTGGTCGGGCCGGGCCCCGCCACGATCAGGCCCTTGAGGCCTGGCATGGAGAGAAAGGCCCTGTTGGCCTCCTCCGCCACCAGCTTGTAGAACACCTCGGCCAGATGCTCCGTCTGTCGCTTGTAGCGGTTGGCCGACTGGCCGCCGGCGCTGTGCTTCCCGGGGACGAAGAACTGGACGGTCTTGAGCACCTCGTACTGGCCGCCCCTCAGCACCGCCAGCACCGCCTCCCCCCTCTCGACGACTATTATGCCGTAGGCCACGCTCGATTTTATCATGTCCTCGAGGAGCTCCGTGTGGAACGCCGTGTCGCATATGTACTTGAAGGTGTAGACGGGCTGCGGCGGCACGACGACGTAGTACACCCACTCGTAGTTGCCGGGGTTGATCATGTGGAATCCGGCGAACACGGCCATGCCGTTCTCAGGCGCCTTGGCCTCCCCCTTCAAGTTGTTGACGATCCTCTCGAGGGTGTCCTGCACGTGCGTCCGCGTGGTCTTGTCCTTTATGTTGGAGGCGGTCGACCACTCGCTCCTCAGCAGAGCCAGGACGTCAGGCATCGGCCTCTCGCCGTTGATGTAGAGCGTTATGAGCGTCGTGGCGTATCCCCTGAACTTCCTAAGCAAGTTGATGAAGGCCCTCAGCTCCACTCCTGTCTTGAGGAAGTAGACGCCGTTGGGCGGCCTGCCGAAGCTCATGACGAAGAGGTGCGGAATCCCTTTAAATAGTTAATAGCAAAGGAATGTCTCGACAGTCCGCGGCAAGGCCATAACCGACGCGGCTTCTCCGCCGAGTCCACGCCCCTGGAGCTGGGAGGAGGTCTAATCAGAATCACGTGGCAAGGGCCTCAGACGGGACACAGCTCCCTTTGCGGAGGCGCAGACGCTATGTAATACACGAAGGCCTAGACAACGCTTTAGCATGCCCCTAAGCCTCCGCGACCACCGGCCTGGGACGGCCGCAATGGGCGGTCTGGCGTAGCTATGGCGTTCAACAACCGCCATTATCTGGGGTCCGGCGGTCAGCACCTCGACAAGTGTCTTCGGATGCTCCAGCGGGGCCCGCCTCGCCTCCTCCGCAACGGTGGGGCGCCCTTAGCTACAAGGCCTTCAAAGGCCTCGCCCCCGGTGGATAGGGGGCCCTTAGGCCTGCATTTAGGCGCATCTTCAGCCCCCATGTGCTCGTACGGCTGTGGTGCCGGCCTAGGCGGCTCCATGAGCTCGGCCGCAGGAGGGCGCCGATGAGCTACCCTAAAGGAGCCCCTGGGGCGAGAGGAGGTGGGAGGCCTTGCGCGGTCAGAGGTCTATGCGCCTGTCGGCGACCTCCTCGAACTCGCCTAGGTGCGAGGTCACGAGGACCGTCTTGACGTCTATGGCGAGATCCCTGACGAGCTCCACTATCCTCCTCCTGTGGGTTTCGTCTAGATGTTCCGTGGGCTCGTCGAGTATTAAGAACGGCGGCCTTCCCAGCAGGGCCCTCGCAAGCGCGACCCTAAGCGCGAGGGCGGCCAGGTTGGCCTCGCCGAGCGAGAGCTCGGTGTGGCGGAACCTCTGCCCGTCGGATCTCGACACGACGACGTAGTACCTGTCGTCTATCTGGGCAAGCTCCGCGGAGCGGAGGGACTCATTGTGTCTAAGCTTGAGGAAAACCCCGTTGAGCTCGGCGTTGACCGACTCTATCAATATGCGTCTCGCCACAGGCTTGACGTCCCTCAACGCGGATCTTGCGGCCTTCCCCCTCTCCTCGGCCCTCCCGTGCCTCTCGGCCTCGGCCCTGGCTGCCTCGAGCTCCTTGGAGACCCGCTCGAGCTCCGCCTTGACGGAGCCCAGCTGCCTCGCGAGCTCCTCAGCCCTCGACGCCGCCTTTAGGTACGCCTCCGCCTTGGCCCTCAGCTCCTCGTACGACTTGCCCAGCTCAGCCAGCCTGGGCCTCAAGGCGGAGAGCTGGCCCTCTACCTCCTCCAGCCTCCGCCTGGCCTCGCCGAGTCTCCTCTCGGCCTCGGCCCTCCTGGCCTCGAGCCCCCTCAGCTCGCGCTCGATCCTATCCCTGGCGGCCAGCCTCGCCGAGATCTCGGCCCTCCTCCTCTCGAGGTCTCTCTGCGCCTCGTAGAGCCTCTTGAGCTCCTCCAGCCTCCGCCTGGCCTCGGCCAAGTCCACCGACAGGTAGTCCTTGACCTTGAGATACTCCTCTCTATCCCTCTCGAGCCTCCTCACCGCCGACTCGGCCTCGTAGATCCTCGCCTCGACCCTCCTGAGCTCCTCCTCGAGCGCCTTGGCCTCCTCCTCATGCCTCCTGACGGTCTCCTCGGTGAGCGGGCCTCCGCAGACGGGGCACCTCCCGCCGGATGCTCTGCCGGCCACCTTCAGGACCTCCCTGGCGAGCCCGAGCTTAGCCAGAACGTCGGCCCTCCTGGCCTTCAGCTCCTCCGCCTCTCTGCGGGCCGCCTCCAGCTCCTCCGGCCTGAACGACCTGGCCCTCTTCAGATCGGCGGCGGCCAGCAGGTCGACCACCCTCTTGGCCTCGTAGTATCTGGCCTCCACGGCGGGGTCCGGCCGGGGCAACGAGGCCAGCTCCCCCTCGAGCCTCTCCAGCTCCTTCAACTCCTCAGACTTCCTGTCCAGCTCCACGTCGAGCTCCACGAGCTCCTCCTCGAGCCGCTCCACGAGGGACTCGAGGGATTTGGCCTCCTGCTCCAGGGCGGCCGCGCGCTCCCTCAAGCCGCCGAGCTCCTCCTCGGCCTTCTTGTAGAGCTGGAAGTACTGGGCCAGGCCCTCCGCCTCCCTCCTCGCCTCCGCCGACTGCGCCTCGAGCTCAACCGCCCTCTTGGACAGATCCTCGGCCCTCCTCCCCAGCTCCTCCAGCCTGCCGGAGGCCCTCTCCCTCCTTCTGGACACGTCGGACAGGACGTCCCTCAATACCTCGTCCAGCCAGTCGAACTCGTCGAGGCGAAACAGCCTGTCTATGTAGTCGGGCTCCGCCAGTATCCTCCTAAGCTCCCCCTGCCTTATGTAGGCCAGGTTGGCGAACTCCTCGACGCCCAGCCCTAGGGCCTTGGCGACAGCCGCCGTGACGTCCTGGTCCCCTCTGGCGGCCGGCTTCCCGTCGGCGAGCAGATAGGTGCCGGAGGATATGGAGCCGGACTGCCCGAACCTCCGCGCCACGACGTACTCCACGCCGTCGATCCCCACGAAGGCCAGCTGGATCGAGGCCTCGGCGGCCCCCCGCCTGACCAGATCGGCCCATCGCGCCTTGACCTTCTGGATCCACTTGGAGCCGTAGAGGGCCACGGCGATAGCCTCGAGGAGGCTGCTCTTGCCCGCGCCGTTGGGGCCGTATATGAAGTTGACGCCCTCCACGAAGTCCGCCGCCAGCTCCTCGTGCGCCTTGAAGTTCCTAAGCTCGATCGACCTCAGCATAGAGCCACTCCTCCAGCACCTTCCTCGCGGCGGCTCGGTCCCCATCCCTCGCGTACGCCAGAGCCTTCACCACGGCGTCTGCCCCGGCCCCTAGCCTCTCCCGCAGAAGCCGCTCTATGGTCTCGTAGGCCGAGCCGACCCTAACCACGGCGCGGCCGGGCTTCCTGGTCCTATCCACCACGTCCACGTACAGGGCCCGGGAGAACGCCGCCGCGTGGCGCGACGGCCTCAAGTCGTCCCGCAACTCGCCGTAGAGCTCCACCTTCACCACGGCGCCGGGCGCGTCGAACCTCGCCGAGGCCTCCTCCAGAGCCGCCTCGACGTCTTTCTCCTCCTCCAGGAATATCCTCAGCTTGACCATCCTGCGCCTAGGCCTCAGCAACACCTCCCTGGCGGAGGCCGACCGGCCCGCGACGTCTATGACGTAGAAGCCCTTCGGGGCCGCCTCCTGGTAGAGGTCCCATCTGCCCCTCCTCCAGTCCCAGGTCTCGAACTCTGCGGAGTCCCATATCTCGAGCGAGCCGGCCCAGAGCGCGCCTATCGGATGTCTGACCCCGTGGTCGTGCACGTGGCCGGCGGCTATGTGCAACGCCTTGACGCCTGAGAAGACGGCTGACGGCATGGTGTATTCGTCCACGGCCGAGGGGTACCTCGCCTTGACGCCCTCGATGGCTTGATGTATGGCCAGGACCGAGCCGGGCCTCGCCGAGAGCACCCTCTCCCTGTATTCCTCAGCCCTGGACCTCGGGGTAGCGCAGGCCCCGTAGAGCCAGACGCCCCCCAGATCGGCCTCCTGGAAGCAGAGCAACCTCACGGCGCCTACTTTGTCCAATATGCGGAGCGGCGTCTCCTCGGGCCTCAGGTGGCTGTAGTCGTGGTTGCCCCCGACGGCGTATACCGCGAGGCCGGACTCGCCGAGTATGTCGAGAAGCCTCAGGAGGGTTCTCGTGGAGGGCCTCCTCGTGTCCATGAGGTCGCCCGTGATCACCACGGCGTCTGCGCCCTTGGCCAGTCTGAGGGCCTCGGCGAAGGCCTGGAAGTAGTCCTCCTCCCTCTCGGGCAGGTGGTACTGCTGGCGGCCCAGGTGGGCGTCGCTTATGTGGGCTATCTTCATGCCGCCCTCCTCACCTTGACCACCTCGGAGAGGACCCTATAGACGTGGGCGCAGCCGGAGGAGCCGCAGAGACTGCACTTGGCGTAGCCTGACTCTATGGAGAGCTCCACCTGCGCGCCGTCTGAGGTAACAGCCTTCCACACGCCGCCGTCTTGCTCCGCGGACTTCACCGATATTCTGGACGCCGCAAGCGCCGCCGAAGGGGGCGGCGGAGATCTGAATATCCGCGTCCAGATTGTAGCTACGTCGACATCCTGTCTGCGCCAGGCCTCGACCAGAGATATGTCGGCGCCGCCGTAGTCCAGCAGCCTGTCCCTAAGCCTAATCACGGCGGGCAGCTTGACGATGGGCCCCAGCACGACTGCCTCTCCTCTGTCGAGGCCCGGGAGGTTGTCCAGATAGTCCTGCGCCAATTGCTCGCTGCTGTCCCTCACCGCCTCTTGGTCCTTCGGGTTGACGATCCTCATGATCACTTGGGACTGCATCTGGCTCATCACGTCGGGGTCGACCCTGGAGGGCCTCTGGGTCACCACCACGAGGTAGACGCCGAATTTTCTGCCCTCGGCGGCTATCCGCGAGACCGCCTCGTAGGACCTAGTCCTCCTGGCCAATTTGGGCGGGGCGAACCTATGGGCCTCCTCGACCACGACGACCACGGGCTTCTCGAGCTTCACGCCCGGCAGACCCCTCACGTGCCTCACCCTGGCCCTGAAGATCCGCGTCAACATGTGCCACGCGACGTAGTCCTGGATCTCGTCGCCAACGCCCGCGAGGTTCACCACCGTGAGGTCGGCCATTATTTTGCCCAGCGGCGTGGTCTTGGCGGCAAAGACGCCGAGCCTCGCGAGCCTCCTCAGGTAGGCCGCCGCGCTGAAGATAGAGTGCTGGTCCTTCTTGGCCAGCTCCGCCAGCTCGTTTACCTTCTCGTCGATCTTCTCGCCGTCGACTCCCCACTGCTTCAACGACCTCCTCAGGTTCTGGTCGCCGCGCAGAGCCGCCGAGAGTATGGCGGTGAGACCCCTAGGCCCCATCCTCCTCGCGCCGGCCTCGTAGGCGGCCTTGGCGAGCGCGTGGGCGAGGTATATGGAGTACCTTATCTTGGTGGCCTTAGGCGGAACCCCGGCCGCGTCGGCCAGGTCGTCGGGGTCCATGTCGAGCACGCCTATTCTGTACATGACGTCGCCGGCGTGGTGGCCGGACACCTTGACGGTCAAGGCGCCGACGCCGCCGAGCCGTTGCGCCGTGTCTCTAGCGGCCACGTACTCGCCGTGGGGATCCAGGACGACCACTGAGGCGCCCCTCTTGAGGAGCTCCTCTATCAGCACCACGGAGAACCACGTCTTGCCGCTACCCGTGGCGGCTATGACCGCCACGTGCCGCTTCAGCCCCTCGACGTCGAGGCAGATGTCGAGGGGCCTCGCCGAGAGGCGCCCGACGCAGAGCTCGCCGGAGCCATAGAGCTCGGCCACCTCGTCGTCCCGGGCCAGATAGACCGGGGCGCCGATCCGCGGCGGCAGTTTCGGCATATGTATCTCGCCGTTCCAGAAATAGCCCAAGATCTTGACCTTGGCGATCTGGACCTCCAGCAGGTCGTGGGAAACCCCCTCCACCACGTTGTAGAGAGGGATGTCCCTCTTGAGCTGGTAGGGGTCCCGGATCATCTTAACTATCTGGCCCACAAGCCTAACCTGGACCGCCTCCTCCACGTCGGGCGGGATCTCCACGCTGTCCACAGCCACGTATTCGTACAGCCTTATGGGCCGCTCGGGGTCTAGGGTCGCAAGAAACTCCGTGGGGGTCGAGCCAGCTATCACGTACCCTATCTTCATACCTCGGCAGAGGCCAGGCCATTAGGGGAAAAAGCGAGACCGAACACGGGAAGATTATCTCCAGAATTTAAATAGAGTCAGCTCACGGGAGGCTCAGTGGGGGTTGGCGAAAGTTTTTATCCTGTGGCGACAAGGCCGATCCGCGCGCCTGGACGCCGTCGCTGAGAGGCGACGTCCGGCTTCGACGCAAGCCGGCGGAGAAAACGTTAAATACCTCGGCGCTGGCGTGGCCCAGCCGGGGTGGCCGAGCTGGTCCAAGGCGCGGGCCTGCTATCGCGCGGCGGAGAGTCCGTCCCCGCAAGGGGGCGTGGGTTCAGGCCGAGCCGCCCAGAAATCCCACCCCCGGCGCCATGGGCTATACTGTTTCAGTCTGCAGACAGCGCCGTGTTCGATCGCGCCGCGACGATATAAATCGGATCCTCGGCGTCTGGCGTCCTCCGGCCGGGCGTGGGTCTGTAGGCCCCGTCGGCGGGCGGTCCGCGTCCCGGCTATTTGGCGAGGGCGTACTGCTGGTATTCCTGTTGTCCGTATTGCTGCGTTACGTCCAAGTAGAACCGGTCTATGGACTTCATGAAGTTCTCCAGGCGGTCTATGACGTAGATGCCGTACTGGGGATATATCTCGAAGACGAGCTTCTGGGGCCTTACGGCCGTCCACCGCATCTTCCTTATGAACATAACCCTGAAGACGAAGCCCCTATACTCCTGTAGCTCCAGCTTGATGACTCCGCCGGCCAGATACTCCTCCACGCCGAATCTGCTTATCTTGTTCTCGCCGGTGGGGATCTCGGAGGTCATGACCGTCGTGACGTCCCTGAGCCTCCTGAGCTGGAACACCAGCTCCCTCATGTATTCCCTGACCCAGAGGACGTCCGTGTGGGAAGTTATCAAAAGAGGCGCTATGGGATCCACCACGAGCCTCCTGATGCCGAACTTCTTCACGTTGTCCATGATGACCTTCGCTATCTCCCGCGGGTCCGCCACGACCTTCTCGCTTTGGGAATAGGCCTTGAAGTGGGTCCTGAGATCCACGAAGATGAGCTTCTGCTGCTCCTCGAACGCGTCGAGGTCCCAGCCCAGGGAGGACTTGACCCCCCTCTTGACATCCTCGGAGGGTTCATCCACAGTGATATAGAGGCCGGGCTCGTCGTAAAGCTCAGCGCCTGTCTTGAGGAATTGAAGGCTGAAGATGGTCTTGCCCTGACCCGCCTCGCCGGCTATCAGGTAGATCTCGCCCCTCTTGAAGCCGCCCCCGAGGAGCTGATCGATATACCAGATGCCCGTGGGGGTCCTCTCCTCGTAGTATTGATAATACTGGTCGGCGGCCACATGGGGGAGTGCGGGGTATTATATATTGGTTTCGATCATACAAGCCGAGCCATTCGGCTTTTCTGTCCAGTCGACGGAGGTGATGGCCTCCATCTCCCGCAACGCCCCCACCTTTAGATAGACCGCATATATTTCCAGAGGTGAGGTCGGCGGAGCCCCATCCTAACCTCACGGGGCGCTATGGGCTTGCCCTCGTGCCGAGGCCGGGCTGGACCGGAAGGTAGGCTAGTGGGCTAAAAAGCCGTCGCCGGCTCGCCGCCAGTCTCCTCGGGTCGCATCATGATGCGTCCGCGAGCTCCGCACGGCGCGCGAAGCCCTCCGGACGCCCTTAGTTGCGTACCGATGGCGTCGCGCCGTCTCCCATGCTGCGCATCCCGGCCCCTCGCCCGTAGGAGCCTTTATGAGGGCGGAGGGCCCATCGGCGTCTTCCTCCCGGCGCATCGGCCCTCGCTACGGCGAAGCCCAAAGCATCGTTGTTTCTCCCATATCTCCGAAGGCGATGGTGTAGTCTCGCCTTACGCCGTCAACCTCGGCGGTTATAGCGATCCTTAGCGACGTTTTACCGCTCTCAGATTAGAGGCCCATGGACTGGATCATTTCCCACTTTCATATGCGATCACCAACGGTATAACTCCTATGAGCGAGAATATTCCTGCAGTTATATATGTAATACTATAACCATAGGCATCGATTAGATATCCTATCAACGGAGGAACCAATACATACATTATTCTAATTATAAATGAAATAGAGGAGAGCGTGGTGGCCCTGTAATTGCTGGATATCAACTCGTTCTCCCATGAAATGATATTTGATGAACGTATAGGATAAATTAAGGACAAACCAAATAGAAGGAGAAGTACCAAAGTTAAGTTGTCGATCGAGAGCACCAACACGAAAAGCGACAATAAAAAGACCGAAAATATAGTAATTAACCTATAATTTACTCTTTTCAATAACTTCTCGTTTATATAGCCGCCTAGAGCCACCGTTAAGAAATATGCTGACAAGATAAACCCCCAGTACCTCTGAGGAAATCCCAATATGTTCACTACATACGGCGAAACAAACTGCATCCACGCCACCAACGGAAATACCATAAAAATTGAGGAAACTAACAAAGCCAACAACGGTCTTTTGCTTAATACATATTTTACACCTTCCTTCATAATTTTTAGAGTGGGTAGCGTCGTCTTTCCTCCCCGATTATCTCTACTAAATAATGCGATAAATATGCTTGATAACGTTATGAACCCACTCATCAAAATAGGAAAATTTAGCTTATGATATAAAAACACTAAGACGCTGGCAAGCGCGTTCCCCAAAAACCCAGCGATCCCGTTCACCGTCTGTTGCCTTGAAAAAAGTATGGCTACCTTTTCGCGTGAATTTAAAGAGTCCACAATCCAAGCTTCCAAGGTATTTGAGTAGATGCCTAACCCTATACCCATTATTCCATAGGATAAAAACACAGGAAATGGAGATGATGAAATTGATAGGCCAATTAATCCCATGCTGTAAATTAATATACCCATTGAGAAAATTTTAAGTCTTCCATATTTATCTGCAAGCGCTGATGACGGTATATCTACCAACAACGTTAAAATCATATATATTGAAGTGACCAAACCTATTTCCGCGAAAGACAACCCTATACTATAAAACCATAGTATTAGATAGGCCCCCATTAATTGCAATGAAAACGAAATTAGAAATGAAATTGCAAGATACGAGAACTCATGATTTCTCAATCTCCACATAATTAATCACTAATCCCCAAGCATTTTAAACATGTCGCTAGCTCCGCAACAGAAGGGAGATTATAACATAACCACGTCGGGATCCTCCACTGGTTGGTGGGCCGCTTAGCATATTCCCAAGCCGCGGGCCTGGGAGTCGCATCATGGTCGAGGCCTTAAAGCAATTGGCGGAGCAGTTCCCATTCTCCTCGCCTCACAGAGGCTCGACTCTGAAGTCCACCGAAAACCTTCTCCTCAGACGGTCGAGCTTGCTGGCGCCGCGGGACGCCACCATCGCCAGATACTCCTCGGGCACCTTGACCACCACGCCGTCGACCTCCTCAACCCTTATCTCCTGCGGCGGCACGTAGCGCTTGAGCGCCGACACAACCACCGACAGCAACTTCTTGCTGGAAGCCCTCCCCTCGCCGCGCCTCAACGGCACCACGAACGTCTCCTCGCCGAATACGTAGATCTCATATTCAGGCTCGCCCATCAGGAAGTCCTTGACCACGACCACCGGCCTGGAGAGATCCTCCTCCCTCATGCCCGCCGGCACCTTGACGGTCATGGAGAGGGAGTAGACCTTCTTGACCTCTCCGTCCTTCATGTAGATCACGGTGTCTATTATAGACGGTATCATGCCGAGCTCTACCCTCCTCACGAACCTCTGCACGGCGTCTATGGGCGACGTCGCGTGGACTACGCCGACCATCCCCACGCCGGCCAGGCGGAGGTCCACGTACAGCTGGAAGTCGGCCGTGTCTCTCATCTCATCGAATATGGTGTAGTCGGGCCTCGACAAGAGGAGGTCGTGGATCTCCTCCGAGGTGGCGTAGTTCTTGGAGAGCTGGGTGATGGATCTGCTTAGGATCATGTCCCTAGGCGACTCCACGGTCTTCACGATCTTGCCCTTGGACAGATAGAACTCGGCGAGGGCTTGCGCGAATGTGGTCTTGCCGGCGCCCGGCGGGCCCGATATGAGTATACCCTCTGCGCTCTTCTCCAGACGCTCCACCACCTTGGGGTCGAGGTTGTAGTCCTCCAGGGACCTCCTAACCAGAGGCTTGACGGCGGTGATCTCCAGGCCGTCCGAGACGGGCGGAAAGGCGACCACTATGCGCAGATCCTTGTGCTGCACTATGAGTGAGTGGGGCCTCCTTATCTCCAGCCTGGTGCCTCCGCCGCCCTTGGCGGCCTCCGAGATGAGCTCGCGCACGATGGACTCCAGCTGCCCCCGCGACATGGGCTCGCCTGAGAGCTTGACGAGACGCCAGCTGCCGGGCCTCCCCGCCTTGGCTTGCAGCGGCGCCCCCTCATTGAGGTGCACCGACATTATGTCCCTCTCGAAGAAGCGCTCGATCTGAAGCGGACCCCGCTCCCGCCCCAGATACATCACGTCCAAGCCCATAACCGTGGCCGAGTCCCTGAGGAAGGGGTCGCTGGTCACCACCACGGCGCCGTTCTCCCTCGCGAACTTCCTGAAAGCAGGCCCATGAGTAGCTACCGAAGCTCAGGTCGGCCTCTATAGACCTTAGGGTGTGCTCAGCCTGTCTCATCCACCTTTGGTACTCGTCGCAGTCTAGGGGCTGCTGCGTCATTCCGCCTTAGGCTGGGCGGCCAAGGTTTATAATAAAGAAGCCAAGGTCCGACAAAAAGAAAATGGGACTAGGTCTTAAGCTCGGGCCGGGCTCACTTCGGCCTCCAGCCTAGCGCGTAGGCTATGCCAGTGCCCAGGCCCGCCACGGCCAGGTTAATGGCCAGGGCTATCATGCCTATGAAGAACGGGTGCCCGAACAGCGGGTAGAGGGTTGTCTTGATCGGGCCAAAGTGGTTGGCATACACGAGCAGCAGGATGCCAGACAGCATGCCGGCCGCCCAGCCCGCCATGAGGGAGTACTTCTCCATCTTCCTGGTGAGGAGCCCGAGGAACACGGGGGGCAGCGTCTGCAGTATTATGATCCCTCCCGTGAGCTGGAGCTGCAGCGCGTAGGTCAGCGGGGTGACGAAGACGAAGCCGAGGGCGAGGAACTTGAAGGCCACGGAGGCCCACTGGGCGGCCCTCGTCTCGCCCCTCTCGCTGAGCCTGTAGAAGGGCTTTATCACGTTCCTCACGAGCAGGTTAGCCTGGGCTATCGCCATTATGGCGGCGGGCACCATGCCCCCAACGAATATGCCCAGGAGCACCAGGCCAGCGAACCAGGCTGGAAGGGAGGTGGCGGCCAGGGCAGGTATCGCCAGCAGGCCCCTCTCCGACGCTGGGAACTCCGACAACAGCTTCAGGGCGCTGGGCGAGCCGTAGACAAGTATCCCCAGGAGGGCCAGGAGCGCCAGGCCTATCCCGTAGATGGGCAGGAGGGCCGTGCTGTACCTTAGGGCCTTCCTGGACTCGGCGCTCAGGGAGCCGTTGACTGCGTGAGGGTAGAGGTAGAGGGCCAGGGCGCTCCCTATGAAGGTGCTCTCGTAGGCGGCCAGGAAGACGGGCTTCAGCGTCTCCACGCCCGTCGGGAGCTTGTGCTGGGCCGCTATGCTGAAGGCCGTCGAGAAGCCGCCGTTTATCGAGAGCGGGACTATTACTATGAGGGATATGACGCCGAGCCAGATTAGGGCGTCCTTGAGCACGGCGCCGAGGGCGGAGCCCCTGAGCCCGCTGGTGTACGTGAAGGCTGCCAGTATGATGAAGGCCACCACTAGGGCCACCTCGGAGACCGTGGTGGCGCTGGACACGCCGGCCATCATAACCTCGAGGACCGCCCTCATCCCGTCTATCTGGAGCGCTATGTAGGGGAGCTCAGCCACTATGCCGGTCAGCGCCACCAACAGGGCTAACGTCACGGAGTTGAACTGGTCCTGGACGAAGTCAGCTGCGGTTATGTAGCCCCTCTCCCTTGACCTGTCCCAGAGGATCGTCATGAAGAGCATGGCGATGGCGAAGGTGATGGCCACGTAGGGGACCGCGAAGAAGGCGTAGGCGCCGCTAGCGAAGAGCAGCGACGGCACGGCCACGAACGTATAGGCCGTGTAGAGGTCAGCCCCTATGAGGAACCAGGCCAGGGCTATACCGAGCCTCCTCCCGGCCAGGGCCCACTCGTGGAGGAGGTTCAGGTTGCCCCTCCTCCACCTGGCCCCGTAGAAGCCCAGGAAGACGAAGACGGCGAAGAACACCCAGAACGTGACCCAGCCTGCTAGCCCCAGCAAGCCCCCTCACCTCTTCTCCTCCCGGCTCAGGCCCCTTTCCCATATGACGGCGGCCACCGTGAAGAGGACAGCCGATATGGCCAGCCAGAGCGTCTGGAACCAGTAGAAGAACGGGACGCCCAGCAGCTCAGGGCTCGCGTAGTTGTAGGCCTGGTAGACCATGTAGAACACGACTGGTATGAGCAGGAGGACCGCTATGGCTACCTTCTCCCCCGTCGTGAGCCCTCCCATAGTCACACCCTATCTGTATTCAGGAAGACATACGATGAAATAAAAACCTTATTCCATGGGCGCTACGATGGCTTACCACGTTTCTATGGGCTACGCTGTTCACAGAATGTGTAGGCCCAGGCCATTATTCGTGAACGGTATTACCTGGCAGCGAAGAGGGCCAAGGCGTGGCTGAGCGACGCCCTTCTGACGCTGTAAGGGCACGCGGGCTTTACCAGGCCTGGCGTGAAGTTCGACCTTCAGGGCCTAAGGCAGCCACTTCAGGATGACATAGATGGGGAGAGCGCAGGCTGGACGACGCTCTACATAGTCTGCTCATCGCTTCTCTACCTCTTCGTCAGGGGCTGACGTGCGTGGCTGGGCCCGCGCTCGCTGTTCACAAAGTCATACTCGGCGGGGTTGCCGACCCCACGACGCAAGGGACGAAGTCGACATGGGCAGTATTTACTAGAAGAGAAGTTTAAACACCACTTAACGGTGAAGGACAGACACGGCTGACAGGGCGGTGACCTTCATGGCTGGGAGGGCTAAGACCGCCATATACCTGGCGCTGCCGCTCGTACTCTGGCCGCTGTCCTTTGACGTGTTCAGCGGGCGCTTCGTGTACTGCATGACATTTTCAACGCTGCTGCTTGGCTCGCTGACCATTGCCTGGTTCAGGGGGAGGCTGCGCTGGTTCAAGGTGAACGCCGTGGCAGTGGTCCTCCTGGGGGCCCTGTTCGCCTTCGTCATGTATGCCGTGTTCGTTGGAGGCGACGCCCTGCTGAGGCACCTGGGCCTGTCAGGGTACGTGGCCCTCGTCTATTCGATGGTTGAGCGCACCATTGGCAAATACGAGCTGGCCGCGGCCTTGATAATCATTGGAATAATGGAGGAGCTTTACTGGAGGGGCGGCCTCCAGGAGCTGATGAGGGGCGTCGGCGGCCTCGTTGGTCGTGAGCCGTGGCTCCTCTCAATGACCTACTACACCCTGGTCCACCTGTCAACGCTGAACCCGGCCCTGGTGGCAGGCGCCTTCGCCGTTGGCCTCATAGACGGGCTGCTCGCCGACAAGGTCGGCCTAGCGGCGTCGACCATAACGCACGTCCTGTGGCTTGAGCTCATGATGGTCTTGCTACCCCTGTAAAAGTTATGAAAGACCAGTTAGCTATCCTTACATAGCCTCTCTTAGAAGCCCCTGGAAGGGAGTCACGTAGCTGTCTACAACCTGACATCATAGTTAGCTGAGGCGTAGGCAAAGTGATGTGCAATTTTATTTCGCCGTGTAGCTGTTCTCAGGGCACCTGACCAACGCCAGCTGCCTCCCCAGGCCCCTGCTAGAGCCCGGGGCCCTGTAGACCCTCAGGTTGTAGTCCTTAGAGATCCCCAGGAGCCTCTCGTAGGTTCCGTCGGTTGAGCCCCCGTCAGTTATAACGATGTCAGCGTCCGGCCTGAAGACGCTCCTTATGGACCTCTCAACAGTGTCAGCGGAGTTCAGCAGCGTGCCGTAGAGGCAGAGCCTGCCCAAGACGCGCCCCATAAAGCTCCTGGGCCCCAATAATTAAGGCTGGCCTTCGCCAGGGAGCGGCCTCCACCTCATCGCCTCCTGGCTGGCACGAGGAGGAGGGCCAGCATGACTGCAGAGGCCAGCAGCATGGCGAGCCCTGCGTAAAGCGTCACATCGCCTCCCCTGAGGCCGATGGCCTCCGCCAAGGCCCCCATGAGGAGGGCCACGGCGCCCAGGCCCCCGAGGACCGCGGTGGCCAGAGTCATTATGTCGTCCCTGTCCACGCCCTTCGCCTCAGGGCCCCTGGAGGGCGAGGTTAAAGGCCTGGGCCCAGGTAAGCTTATAACCTTGACGTCGTCAGCTCCGCAGGAGATAATGAGGATAGCGCTGGTCCACACACTCTTCGAGGAGGCCGGCGGAGGGGAGAGGCTGGCCCTAGAGATGTACAGGGCCCTTAAGGACCTGGGCCACGAGGTCGACCTCTACACTGCCCACGTAAACGAGAGGGCCTGGGAAGTTCTGACGAGCGGCATGAAGGGCGTCCCGAGGCCCGTGGTCCTGGGCGAGCCCCTTGTAACCAGGCTCCTCAGGCGAAGCGGCCGCCTGCTGCACTACAGGAAGCTCCTGACCATGGGCTACCTGGCCAGGTACGCCGAGGGGCTGAGGCAGCGTTACGACATAATTGTTGAGACGCAGAGCAACGTGCCGCTCAGGTGGGCCGACGCCTCCTACATTCACTTCCCTGCCCTCATAGATTACATGGCCCTACAGGCCAGGGCTGGCGGGCTCAGGAGGCTCTACTACTGGCTCATCGTGAGGAGGGTCAGGGCGCTGGCTGACGGCACGAAGCCCCTGATGACGAACCGCTCCTGGAAC
>Ga0081474_117057_pt1 | contig 26489 bp, 24 predicted proteins | sample OneHunmetagenome_2_FD_70978 | JGI IMG/M metagenome (GOLD analysis project Ga0081474, IMG submission 70978) | Ferrous microbial mat communities from One Hundred Spring Plain, Yellowstone National Park, USA v2 (version 2) | ecosystem: Environmental > Aquatic > Non-marine Saline and Alkaline >... | reverse complement strand
ATACACACGCTACCACATTAGTAATAGGTGAGAAAAAATGAACTTAAATGAAATAATTCAAACCTATTACGAGTACTTTAATAAGGAGAAGTTGCCTTATATTAAGTGTACAAATTGCGGACACGTGTTTTATTATCCCAGAGCAATATGTCCGAAATGTTTATCTAAGAAACTGTTAATTATGGAGAGTAAGGGAGAAGGTGAAATATATTCTGAAACTAAATTTGTTAACGAGAAAGGACAAGTTACTATAGTAGGCTTAATAAAGCTTGAGGAGGGGTTTATGATTTACGCTAACATATTAACTAATAGGTTAGAAGACGTGAGTATGAATAAGAAGGTTAAAGTAAAGTTTAAGGAGGTCATTAAGGAGCAGAAATTCCCGTTCTTTACTACTATAAGCTGATCTTAATGTTTTCCTTTTGTTTAATATACTTGATCATACCATCACTTATCCTTTTCCTTACAGCGTTTATGTCCTCTAAATATTTTAGATGTGCTAAAGTCTCTCCCATAGCTAAGTACTTCTGAGAGGGATCTAACTCATCCCATCCATTATATTTCAACTTCCATTTGATTTTACTTGCAATTTCGTAAGCCGCTAATTCTCTATTTCCCATCATCTCTAACATTTCGTTTAACCTTTCCTCGTGGTGTTTTATTAATTCCCTTATCCTCTCCTCAGTGTTCTCTATAATTCTTCCGTGAGCTGGCAGGGATTTCTTCACTTCTAGGCTGGAAATTCTCTTTAGGGACTTTAGATATTCGTTTAATGGATTACAATTCTCTTCGTATAAACTTACATTGGGTGTTATGTCAGCTAATAATGTATCCCCAGATAAGAGTAATTTATTCTCTTCATCATAAATGCATATATGTCCAATTGTATGTCCAGGAGTGAATAAGAACTTTAAGTTATATAGTTGCTGACTATCGTTAACTGTTTCGACATTATTAAGTTCCCCTACTCTAGAGTAAATATTAGCCCTAAATCCAGAGGTGAAATCAAATGCTATGTCTAAAAGTTGTTGCGGAGCACCATTCAATTTTAGGATTTTGATCATCTCATCATATCTATATTTAAATCTCTTTATGAAATTATATTCCACATTACCAATTATTATTTTAACCTTAGCTAGCTTACTTAAAAGATACGCCAAACCTATATGATCTATATGAAAATGCGTTATTATAATTTCGTTAATATCGCTAATTTTCATACCTAAATTTTCCAATTCTTCAACTAATGATGATATTGATCCATATGAGGGACTTCCAGTATCGATTAATATATTCTTATCATTAAGAGTTAGTAGATAAGCGTTTAAACTTTCGATTGCCAAATCCGGTAATTTAATCGAAAGTTTGAATAAATTCTTAGTTATGCTTTCTGGCATGAGATAATCTAATTGCGTTATTATAAATAAATCTTTTCTTTTAAGATAAATTTATAGTCTCTTATTACGTCCTAGTTTATTATGAGTCTAAAAAATAAGCTTCACGAACTATTTGAAAGTATAGACGTAAGAGGCATAGAGGATTTACCAAAAAAGGGATTAAAAATAGGAATAAAGTTTGGAAATTGTTATTTTACTGTAATTTTAGATAAATCCAAGATTAGCGTAGTGGAAAATAAATTAGATAACTTAGATAATGAAATAATAACGGACGAGGAAAGTCTAAATCAGCTTCTTGAGGGAAAAGTGTCATTAATAGACCTCATTATACAAGGTAAGTTATATATAAGCGGGAAGTTAAGCAATTTACTGAAATTAGTTGAAGTATTTAGGGCTAAGGCAATTAACTTAGGATTTGAGGGATCTAGTTTATATAATGTTTTAAAGGCTGTTTTTGAGGGTATATGTAATAAAAACGAGGATATTCTAAGGCACATAAAGAACTTTAATGTCACTTTTCAGTTCAGCGATTTTGAAGGAAGTATTTGTTGTCTTATAATAAATGAAGGTAAATTCATCGTTAAAAATGGGAAATGTGAAGGAAAACCTACGGCTTCCATATCAGCAAAAAGAGAAGTATGGAATAAAATATTTAACGGCGAGGAAAGTGTAGGTACTGTTGCAATGAATGGTGAGGCAAAAATAGAGGGTAACTTAATTCAAGCATTTAAATTAAAAACGATAATTGATAAAATATTTTAAAGTTAAAATATATATTCACTCATTTTTTCCTTAACCCATCTTGGGAAGTACATATAATACTCTCTCGGGTAAGCTTTCCTTAAACCGTCATATGTAGCCTTAACTAGTCTAGGCTTATCCCTATCCCTTAAAACCTTAACCAATCCCTTAGCTTCTAAGGAATTTATTATCTCAACTAACTGTTTCTCGTCACACTCTATAAACCTCTTAATATCGTTAAGCTCCATGAAAAGTCCCGGATTTACTAAATAGTCTCTAGCTAAGACTCTCAATATCTCCATTTCTCCCTCCTCTCCTCCCTGAAGTTTTTCCTTAGTTATCGACTTTTCAGAAACGGTAATGGGTACTTTAAGTTCTGGATGCGATATCCTTATCGGAGTTTTCAGATCATCAGCCATAGCAGTTAGTGCATATCTAACTATAAACCTCTTCAAAACCTCACTAGTACCTCCGCCTATGGTTCCTAGTTTAGCGTTCCTATATATGGCTTCAACTGGATAAAACTTTGTCCATCCATCTCCTCCCATAGCCTGAATAGCATCTCTAGAAGCCTTTTCTACTGCTTCGGTAGAGAAAGCTTTTAATACATTCGCGTCTATTACTGGATCTACGCCTTGATCCATTAAATAAGCAGTATAATAGGTTAATAGCCTAGTAATCCTATAATCTATTATAATATCAGCCAACTTATATTGATTAGCCTCATATTCAAACGTAGGCTGATTAAACTGAACTCTTCTTCTAGTATAAAATGCCACATATCTGGCTAATTCCCTTAATAGACCAACTTGTTGAGCACCTATGACTAGCCTTTCAAAATTAAGACCAGATACTAAAATCCACCATCCTTGCCCCTCTTCACTTAACCTATTTTCTACTGGAACTTCAACGTGATCTAAATCCAAATAACCATTTAGTAATCCGTCAAATCCTTGAAGTTCATTTATCTTTTCCACATGAAAACCTTTCATTCCCTTTTCCAATATGAAAGCAGAAAGATGAGAATATGACTTCCTCGCCTTAGAGCTAGGATCAGTAACTGCGTAAACTACATAAATGTCTGCCATGCCTGCATTAGTTATAAACCTCTTCTTACCGTTTATAATATACTTATCTCCCTCTTTAATAGCTATAGTTTCAGCACCTGCAGCATCGCTACCAACGTAAGGTTCAGTTATACATACAGCTCCTACAGTACCCTTAGCGAACTTAGGTAACGATTTAGCTTTCTGCTCTTCATTTCCGAACCTTAGAATCTGATAAAGCCCTCCGAAAAGTGTAGTAGCGAAAACTCCTCCTACAGATCCCAGATTACTTATGTACTCTGATATTATCGCAACGCTTGTATAGTCCCCTCCCATGCCTCCATATTCCCTGGGTATTACAACACCCCACCAACCCTTTTCTACTATCTTTTTATGTAAATCCATAGGATATTCGTTCTTCCATAACGCTTCTTCTGCTCTACCTCTATTTTCCTCTACGAAATTTTCCACTTCCTCTGCTAAACTCTTATGCTCTTCTTTCCACCAGGGTAAAGGTTCCACCAAGATATATCACTAATCAATTTAATTGAGAAACATTAATAAACTTATTTTAAGCAGTTAAATCACTCGTAAAAATATGAATTAAAAAATTATTTTGATTTCGCGTCTCCTATTGCCATTTTTATTACTGTTAAAATGTCCTCTTGACTTACCATTGGCATTTCCCATCCATTCCTAGAATATAATTCAGATACCTTTTTACTAATTTCTTCTAAATTGTTTATTTCAATTCCCTTTAAGCTATTCTCGAAATCAAATAAATATTGCGTAGGACTACAGTAAAAATCTCCGCTAATCATAATATCCTTAATAACCTTTTTATCAGTTAATAAATGAACAACGAGTAGCTTTCTAGCCTTATATCTTGCGAATCCTAAAACGTGATTTGGTGGTATATTTGCAAACCTCTTACCACTGGACCTTAAGTATAAATGCTCTTCAGAGGAGGCAATTTTTCTATACTCCTCTCTGATCTTTTTAGCTTCATCTGAAAGTTCATGCTCCTCTAAATCTAACCTTAAGGTCTCTCCGAAACTACTCACAAAGGCATTGTAAACTTCTTCCATTAATGGTTTATAGCCAGTTTCCTCTTCAACTGAAGAAACATAATCTTGAGGACCCTTAGCAGTCTTATCCTTAAACTTCTCTGGAGGGATTCTCAAAACTTTAACCATCTCTTCCACGTTTAACTTACCTATTCCTATTACCATGTTAAGGACTAATGTATTGCCTATTGTAGTGAATCCGAAGCCAGTTATTTTCTTATGACTTTTAGGAGAACCAACTCTAACATCTCCTATATGATCATACCATGCTCCCTTAACCTCTAATTTGTAATATGCATGAGCTGTAGCCGAACCTATTTGACAGAATGCCTTGTCCATGTTAGGAAAGAAATCTGAAGGTATGGCCATATATAGTGCCATACTTGAATTTTTGTCACTATATATTGTACCTCCACCTACACCTAATCTCCTTACAACTTGAATACCCCTTCTCTTGGCCTCCTCTAAATTTACTTCAGTATCTAAGTCTTGGAAATACCCTAAACTTACACCACTAATTTTACTGCCTACAACAGCCATTATAGGAACGTTTAGTCTTCTAGACTCCTCAACTAATGAAGCTGGAATTGCTACACTATCTAGGAGATCCCCGTTTTTAATTAACATACTCTTTCCTTTCATATTAAATGATATCTCGTTAAAATTCCTAATAAAACTTTCTTTAGCCACTTTCCTTGAAAAGTAGAGATTAGATCACACATCCTAAATTAGATAAAAAATATTAACACATTGACCGATTAAAACCTTTGCTATTAAATAAAGTATTCATTCTAAAATGTTTCAAATATAAGTGTAATGATTAAAGATGAAATATCATATAAAAAATTTAATTAAATAAATTTGTCTAGTTTACCTTCCAATTTCAATAAGGATTCAAATAGGAAGTAATCACCCCATATAAGTTCACTGTTAACTCCTAATTCTCGTTTTTTAAAATAACACCCATTAGTTAAAGCTCCTGGTATTTTAGAGTTAATTAAGTAATTTTCTACAAGACTTTCTATTGTATTCTTAGCGAATTCCCAATAAGAGAGTTTAAGTAATGATGAGGCAGCTATTGCAGTAGCTGAAGTATCTTTAATCGTTTTATCATTGAAATCCCAATATGCTATGTAATCCTTGGGAACATTTTTAATCCACCATTCTGATGTTAATCTTGAAACGCTTAAAAACTCCCTATCGTAAAAGGAAAGCAAAGCATAATTAAGCATAGCCCAGGCTTGTCCCCTAGCCCAGATACTACTTTCATTTAAACCCATATGATTAAATCTCTTAATTACTCTTCCCTCATTATCTAATCTAACGGATTGGGTAACGGAGCCATCCTTATTAATGCAAAAAGTAACGTGCTGTATTGCATGATTTTCAGCAATTTCCATAAGGCTTTCCTCTCCAGTAATCTTTGAAGTATAAGCTAATAGCGTTGATGCAATAACTCCATCTATGTTAGTTTCAACGAAGTTAACTTCATTAATGCTAATAGAGTTAAGAAAGGCTATTTCCAATTTATTAAGCGGTATAATTTTTAACTTACTATCGTACTGTTTAGCTAAGTTCTTACCTCCTTCTACCGCTATCCTTCTAGCTGTATCATGGTTAAATAAGATATCAGCTATTGCAGCACCATAATAGAATATGAATCCTCTGAATACTGTAGGTAACATGATTCTATTTCTTAGCTTGTCTAACCAATTTTCGGCCCACTTTAGAAACTTCTCCTCTCCAGTTCTATAATATGCCAGCCATAATAATCCAACCCAAAATCCATCACTCCAATATCCATCTGATGAAGTATACCACTTTCCAGAATTCACGTCACCATAAATGGGGAATTCGTCCTCTTTAATAGTCTTAGCTGTACTTTCTATTCTAATTAGCATTTTATCTATAGCGTCAGTGATCCTCATTTCTTAGCCCTTCTCTCTATAAACTTTTTAACTTCATTCTTATGTTCTTCAGATTTAAAAGTATGCAATTCTAATGCTAGTGACGTATCCAATACTAGATTCACATAATGTTTGACTATTTTATTAATTGACAATTTAGTCCATATTACACCATATTTAGACTTGCTTATTAATTTCCTCGCTACATCAATCGCTGTATCTAAAACCTTATCATCGTCAACTACCATGTTGACTAAACCCATCCTATAGGCTTCTTCAGCGTTTATTAACTCTCCCGTCATTAAGTAATACTTAGCCTTATGAATTCCCACTAACAACGGCCATATGATAGCACCACCATCACCTGCGACTAAACCCACAGAGATATGAGTATCTCCTATTTTCGCACTCTTACCCATTATTACTATATCAGAGTAAAGAGCTAGGGTGGCTCCTAATCCCGTGGCAAAGCCGTTTACTGCTGCTATTATGGGAACTTCAAGTTCTAACATGTTATTTATTATCCTTTTACCCTCTTTAATTAACGTTCTAATCCACTCAGTATTGTTAGTTCCCTTCTCTATTACCTCAGCCATGTAGTAAATATCCCCACCAGAACAAAATGCCTTCCCTTCACCAGTCATAATTATTGCATTAACTCTGGAGTCATTATTAAAATCGTAAAACACGTTTTCCAGTTCCTCATGCATGCTTCCTTCGCCTAAGTTTATGGCGTTCAACCTCTCTGGTCTATTTAGCCTCAGGATATATATGCCATCTCCTATGTCCTCAACCTTAAGATATTTATATCTTGAGTAATCTATCATTAAATTATACTCATAGCGGAAATACTTAAACGTTTTGTCAAATATAATTTGATATTTAAATAAATTAATGAAGATTTATAATGATGCTTTATATACATTTACTATAATTTATTTAGTATATATAATATTCTTATAAAATAAATTAATCACTTTATAAACTTTATATTTATATATGTTAATAACGTAACATATTTAAAGTTTAAATTACATAATGAAAATTGGTGATTCGTCTAAATGAGAGCTATGAGATTAGTCGAAGTAAACAAGCCTTTAAAAATGATGGATGTAGAAATTCCGAAAGTAAAAGGAAATGAAGTATTAGTTAAAGTTGAAGCTGCAGGAGTTTGCCACTCAGACGTTCATATGAGGCAGGGAAGAGTAGGACCTTTAAGAATAGTGGAGGATTTAAAATTAAGATTACCCATAACATTAGGGCATGAAATTGCTGGAAGGGTAGTTGAAGTTGGAGAAAACGTAGAAGGATTCAACAAAGGGGATTTAGTGGCAGTAAATCCTTGGGAAGGTGATGGGACATGTTACTACTGCAAAGCAGGAGAAGAGCAAATGTGTGACAGGCCATTATGGTTAGGAATAAGTATAGATGGGGGATATGCGGAATATGTTAAAGTAACTCATTACAAATACCTTTATAAACTAAAGAATCTTACTGCAGTAGAAGCTGCACCTTTAACCTGTTCTGGAATAACAACTTATAGAGCAGTAAGAGAGGCTTCTGTAGATCCCTCAAAGACTTTAGTAATTGTAGGGGCTGGAGGAGGATTAGGAACTATGGCAGTGCAAATAGCTAAAGCTATGACTGGAGCCACGGTAATTGGAGTTGATATAAGAGATGAGGCGTTAGAAGCGGCTAAAAGGGCTGGGGCAGATTACGTCGTGGACGGACGTAAAAACCCGGTTCAAGAAATAAGGACATTAACTGGAGGAAAAGGTGCAGATGCAATAATAGATTTAAATAATTCAGAAAAAACCTTATCAGTCTATCCTTATGCATTAGCTAAAAACGGTAGGTATGTAATGATAGGGCTATATGGAGGGGAATTAAAGATATTATCACCAATTATTATATTTAACTGGGTAAAATTCGTAGGAAGCCAAGTTGGAAACAATATGGACTTCTTGGGTGTTTTAACCTTAGCCGAAAAAGGAAAAATAAAGCCTATGGTTACTAAGACGATGAAATTAGAAGAAGCTAATGAAGCGTTAGATAATTTAGAAAACGCAAGGGTAACTGGAAGGCAAGTTCTAGTCCCGTAAAGATGAAAGTATTGGCAATAGTTAACCCTAAGGCAGGAACTTATGACCAGAAATTAGTAGAATTATGCATTAATGTGCTAAGGGCTAAATTTACGGTTAATTTAGTATATCCTATCAGCATTAATGAAGCTAAGAAATTAGCTAATAATAGAGATTATGACGCCTTAATAATAGGAGGAGGAGATAGTACTATAGGTAATTTATCGATTAACGTAAAAGTCCCTATAATCATTCTACCTATAGGCAGGGGAAACACGTTCTATTATACAGTTTATGGTAAAATAGATCCCTTAAACTTATTTACTTCACTTCTTAAGTGTAATAGAATAGAATACGTTGATATTGGCTTTATAAGGGAATTAAATAGGGGATTTGTCCTTGGAACATCAATAGGTATATTAGCTGATTTAGTAAGGCTTTCAGAATTATATAAGAAGTTCAGTAAGGGTATATGGTCCTATACTTTAGCATCTATAGATTTAAGGGTTAGGATGAGAAAAGGTCAAATTAAACCAATAAGGGTTTCGTTAAGGGTTAATAAAGAAAAGGTGTATGATGATTACGCATATTTACTCTCAATAGGAAATACGCCAGTAAGAGGAAGAGGAAGTATGAAATTATTTCCTAAAGCCTCAATTAGTGATGGTATATTGGATGTCATAGCGTTGCCTAGAGTAAATGAGGAGATAATGGATTCATTAGCTAAAGGATCATATTCAAATGAATTATATTACAAGGGAAAAAACATTGAAATCGCATCTGACAGAAGGTTAAGCTTAGAGGTTGATGGAGACTATGTCTTATTGGAAGAAAATAAAATTACTATTGATGTAATTCCCTCTTCACTTCCTCTATTAAAACCTTGTACATGAACTTCAATTCGTCGTTTCCTCTCTTTTCTAGACTATATAAGATATTATAAATATTTTTTAGATCCTCTTCGTTACTATCTTTGATAGCATCTAAGAATTTCTTATTAACTACTTCTCTCTTTTTCTCTAAACCAGTACCATGAAAGCCATCAACTATCTCTTTTTCTACGCTTATTTTTCTACCTTCCTTGGTTTTTACATCTATTATTATTCCCATATATTTTCTAGTTTTCTCAAAATTTACCTCATTTAAATCAACCCCTCTTAAATTATATTCGAAACCTCCTAGGAATTTTTTAATAAAGTCTGCTCCTATTTCATTTATTGCAACACCAAATGGTAGAGGCTCGTTTAATAGCTTAATTGTAAGATTAACGTCATGAAGTATATTTACCTTATATGCTAATTTCCAAATTAATGGGTCTTTTATGTGACTTTCATCGTAAGAGTTAACTCCGAATCTCTTATCTTTAATTGTAACAGTTAAAAGGTAAGGAGAGTAAAATTGAAGAAGGGTAAATGACGGATTACCCTCCTTGACTATCCTTTCGTGGTTCTTATCCATGAAATAGGTGAGCATATTCTCCCTTAATGTAACTTCACTTATCTCATCCAGATTAACCTCTTGACTTATCTCTAACGCACCTTCTATTAACGTTTGTGCATATGCACATGCTGGATATTTTTTAACAGAGAGAGTATTTACGTGCCATCTTTTGTTAAAACTTCCTAAAGGGGCCTTAAGATAATATTCCCCATACTGCTTTAAGAAGTCCGTCAGGAAGTTCTCGTTGACGTTCTGATATTTAGCTAATCTGAAAGCCTTATAGCCCATCTCAACTCCTAAAGAGGCCGAATACAATTTGCCCAGACTTCCGAAACCGTGTGATGTAGGCTTTATCATATAACTTAAGGATAATCCCATGCTATTTTTTAAATCTTGATTATATAATTTAGAGAGAAATACTACAGTTGAGAGTGCATGTATCGATGTCATTGATTGTCCCCTTGTCTTACTAACAGATAAAGAAGCTGCAACCCTGGCGGAGATTTCTACAGAGGATATTACAGCTTCCATCAGCTCTTTACCAGTTACATTAGTATTAGGAATTGAAAACAGTAATGGAGAAGCTATTCCGTGACCTAAATGTCCGTAATATAGTAATGTAGAGTCGTAATCATACATGACGCTAAGTATTGGAAAAAGTTCTTGGTAGTTTACGTTAAATAAGTCTAATAACATCTTAGCCCAATATGTCCTAGAGGATATTAAAGCTGTGAATATAGTATCTATTATCATTAGTTTAGCGTTCTCTAAACTGTCATTGGGTACTTTAGATATTGAAATGTTATTGGCCCATTCCTTAGCCTCTTTTAAAAAGGATTCCATAGAAACTCTCTTTGCTAGAAAATTAATATCTTTTCCTATTTTCAAAAATAAAGTTTATTAGCCTTATAGCATAATTTAAGATATGCCCATATTCTCAAAAGTGGGTGTAGTAGGAGCCGGAACGATGGGTCACGGTATAGTAGAAGTTGCAGCTATATCTGGATATCAAGTATATTTAAGTGATGTTTCTCAAGATATATTAAATAATGCATTAGAAAAAATTAGATGGAGTTTACAAAAATTAAAAGAAAGTGGAAAACTTAAGGAAAGTATTGATACTATAATAAGTAGAATAAAGCCTACAACTAATCTTAACGATTTCGCCGATGCTGACTATATTATAGAGGCTGTAGTAGAGAACTCTGAGGTAAAAAGAAAGATATTTTCAGAACTAGACGGAATAGTCAAGCCAAATGCCATATTTGCCACTAATACGTCTACAATACCTATTTCTACACTTGCAGAGGCCACTAAGAGACAAGATAAATTTATAGGACTTCACTTCATGAATCCCCCAGTATTAATGCCCCTAGTTGAGATCATAATGGGCAATAAAACTAGCCAACAAACCTTAGAAATTACTATTGAATTCGCTAAAAGTATAGGAAAAGATTACGTTATTGTTAAGAAAGACGTTCCTGGGTTTTTAATAAATAGGATAAATGGAAGGACTTTCGCTGAGGCAATCTTAATGTATGATGAGGGATACCAGAAAGAAGATATAGACGCTATGACCAGATTTAGACTAGGAATGCCAATGGGTTTCTTAGAACTTTTAGATTTCACTGGGATAGATGTTTCCTATAGTGCTGCATTAGAAGCTATAAAGAGAGGTGAGAAAGAGCCACCGCATTTTAAGGTTTTAAAGAAGATGGTGGAAGAAGGTAGATTGGGCGTAAAAAGTGGAAAGGGGTTTTACACATATAAGAGTAAAATTTACGAAAGACCTAAAATAGTCCCCACTGATAGTATGTATTTAATAAATCCCTTAAGCATAATCGCCCCTGCAGTAAACGAGGCTGCATGGTTAATTAGGAACAATATCAGTAGTGCTGAGGACATAGAAAAGGGAATGGTTAAGGGAATGAATTGGCCTCAAGGACCCTTAACGTTTGCCGATAAATTCGGAATAGACAACATAGTAAACTTCTTAGAACAGAGATACCATGATACTGGTAATGATTATTATAATCCAGATTCACTACTTAAAGAAATGGTAGAACAGAAGAAATTAGGAGTCAAATCCGGAGAAGGTTTCTTTAAATGGAATTACGAGAAAGTAGACTTTGGGCCAGTAAGATATGAAAAACTTCACGATTATGCTAAAATAACCATGAGAAGGGCTGAAAAACTAAATGCATTAAATGAAGCTATGTGGACTGGGCTAACTCAGGCTTTCAATAAGGCTAAGGAAGATAAGGATGTTAGAGCTGTTATCATTATGGGCGAAGGTAGAGCTTTTTGCGCTGGTGACGATATAGAAATGATGCACTATTGGGAGAATACAGCTAGCGTAATTGAGTGGAGTCAAAAGATTTCCTCTCCGTTAATAGATACCCTAACTGATTACCCTAAGCCAATTATAGCAGAAGTTAACGGATTAGCATTTGGCGGAGGAATGGAACTGCTAATATTGTTTGATATAGTTATAGCTAGTGAAGATGCTACGTTCGCAATACCAGAAGGATTAATAGGAGCTTTACCACCCTTAGCGTCATCAATAGGAGTTGGATTCATAAGTAGAAAAATAGCTAGATATGCGTTAACTGGTGAGTGGCTAAGTGCGAAACAAGCCAAGGAATTGGGATTAGTAGACACTGTAGTGCCTCCAGAACAATTAGAGATAACTGGAGTTGAGATAGTTGAGAAGGTTAAGAGAGTGGCGCCATTATCCAGTATGTCTATTAAGAGGGCTATAAACTCGATAAGAAACTCCTATCTGGACAACTTGCAGATAGCATCACAAGAATTGACAATTTTATCAACTACAGAAGACTTTAAAGAAGGTATGAAAGCGTTCATTGAGAGGAGACAACCTAGATACAAAGGAAAATAAAAAATAATTTCGAAATTTAATTAATTTTCTCTCATTTCTATTTACCAATATAAGCTCAAGGTGGTTTATACTTTTCTATTTACATTTATACTTTACTTCAACTAATAGTGTAGAAAATATCTTAATGTAACTATTACTAAGAAGTTGACTTAAAGAGAAGCTAAAAATAAACAATAGTTGATCATTAATCTAAAGCTTCCTAAATTTTTTTAAAACTATAACATTAGATTATAAAAAACTTTTTAAAATATCCCTTTTATATGACGTTAAAAGTCAATTAACTCCTTAATAGCAACGTGTTCATATTAAGTGGAAGAAATACTTAAAATAGTTAAATTATATAAATAAATGATGGCTAAAGTCTTCATAAATGGTTTACCATCAACAATGATGGATGATTTTCAATTAAATGTAATTAATTTGCTTCAACATGCTGCAGAAAACTATGGAGAGAGGGAAATAAAGTCTAGAAAATTAGATGGTAAATTAGAAGTATTTAATTATAAGACTATTTACGAGAGGGTAAAGAGACTAGCAAATGCATTAGAATCATTAGGAGTTAAACCTACTGATAGAGTTGGAGTATTAGGATTTAACACTCACAGATATTTTGAAGCCTATTTCGGTATAAGCGGTATTGGTGCAGTAATGGTTGAGATGAACTTTAGACTCTCACCAGAGGAATTATCTTACATTGCTAAACACTCTAAAGTTAAAGTAATATTTACGGATGAGCAATTAATACCGATAGTGGAGAAAGTTAACGATAAGGTGAACTCCGATAAGGTCGTGATTATGACCGATAAGGAAAGAACTCCCTCTACTAAAATTTCTAAAGTTTACCATTATGAGGACTTACTTAAAAGTAGTTCTCCAAATTACGACTTCCCTATAATCGATGAGAAATCCGCTTGTTTTGCTTGTTACACTTCCGGTACTACTGGAATGCCTAAAGGAGTTTATTATTCACATAGGGCCATAGTATTACATTCTATGGCAGTAATTCAAGCAGTTCCCGTAAACACTAATGACGCACTTTTACAGCTAGTTCCTATGTTTCACGCAAACGGCTGGGGATGGCCTTTTACCGCTACCATGGTTGGAGCTAAGCAAGTATTTCCTGGGCAATACAGTTTAGATAACTTAAAGCCTATCATTGATCTGCTTATAAACGAAAATATCACAATATCTAATGGAGTTCCAACTCTCTGGATAGCAATTCATAACTATTTATCGTCACTAAAAGATAAGCCTAAATTTAACAATTTGAAAGTACTTATAGGCGGAAGCGAGCCTCCTTTAGCCTTAATAAGGGGACTTAGGGAATTTGGAATAGAGGTAATACACGGTTATGGGTCAACCGAAACTACGCCTCTATCCCATATAAACATAATAAAGTACTATTTAGGATTAAGTCAGGAGGAATATGAGGAGTTAAAATCCAAGCAAGGAATTCCAGTATTTCCGATACAAAGAAAAATAGTAACTCCAGATGGAAGAGATATACCTTGGGATAATAAAACCATTGGAGAACTTTTAGAGAGAGGGCCTTGGGTGGTTAAAGAATATTATAATGACCCAAGAACGTTCGAATCTTTCATAGGAGAGGGTTATGAAATTTGGTGGAAAAGCGGAAATGCTGTTACTGTAGATCAGTACGGTTATATAAAGATAGCAGATAGGCTTAAAGATCTTATAAAGAGCGGAGGTGAGTGGATATCAAGCGTAGATATGGAGAACTTCTTGATGGCTCATCCTAAGGTTCTTGAGGCTACAGTAGTTGGCGTCCCTCATCCTAAATGGCAAGAGAGACCTTTAGCCTTTGTCGTTGTAAAACCAGAGTATAAGGGTAACGTAACTAAGGAAGAACTTTTAGAACATTTATTAAAGAGATTAGCAAAGTGGCAATTACCCGAAATAATTTTTACGGATTCCATCCCTAAAACCAGTACTGGTAAGTTCGATAAAAAGTTATTGAGGGAACATTATAAGGAGTATTTCATAAAAAGAGAAATTATAGAGTAAGTTCTTGATAAAAGTTCACATATTCTTTTTTCTTTTAATTTCTTCAATTACTGGCTTAGATAGTTCTATAAACGTATAGAAGGCATCAAGATTGGAGATCGAGTCTATTCTCACTGCTTTATTAATATCCCGCCCCATTAATATTTTCTTAACTGGCACTTCAAGTTTCTTAAAGTTTAACGTTAAAAGTATATCTGGAACCTGTATAATGCAATCTGGTATGAAATAGGGACCCAATTCTTGCCTCATTTTATCTTTAATCTTTTGTTTAAGTGATTCATTAAGAGTTAAATTTCCCTTAAGTATCACGTGAGTTGAAAGGACCCATAATGATACTACGAATATGTTTATATAAGTTATACGCAGCATAATAATAGAATAGAAACCAATTTTTTATATTTAATATTATAAAAGATTGTAAATGACAATAAAACTAGACTCCTTGAGTTTTACGGAAGAATGGTTCAACCATAATATTGAATGAACAAGTGAAAGTAGAGGAAGAAGTGAGCGAAGATATTGTATAGTATTTATATTCGAGAAATTGAAGAATAATATTATGAAAGTTGTAATAATTGGTGCAGGGCCAGCAGGAGTTTACTCAGCATTAACCTTATCCAAGAATGCAAAAGTCACACTTATAGAAAAGGAAGAAAAACTGGGGGGTACGTGCGTACTTTACGGGTGTATACCAACAAAATCCATATTAAGCCAGCTTATCATATCTAGGCAAGCATCCAATATGAGTTTAAATACGTTTAGAGAGTATGCATTAGGTTCAATAAATACTATAAGTAAGAGTTTAGAACAGTTACTAAATAGTCATGGGATAGAGGTTATTCACGCTAATGGTTTTCTAAGGTCGTCTATGGTTCATGCATCAAATACTTCACTTACGGCTGATAAGGTTTTAGTTTCAACCGGGACCAGAAGAGAAAGATTAGGAAAGGTAAAATTCACGGAAGATTTAGCCTATACTAATGAGGATTATAATAAGGTGGTTATAGTAGGAGGAGATGCAGGGGGAATAGAACTAGCTTGGATGATGAAGAAACTGGATAAGGAGGTACATCTTATAGATAAGAACGATTTACTTTTACAAAACATTGATAATACACTATCTGAGGTAGTTACAAATTTTCTAAGCCGTATCGGAATTAAATTATACTTAGGTAAAAAGGTCTCTAAAATTGATGAAACTTCTGTTACCCTTGAAGATAACCAAACGATCTCAGGCGATGCTGTATTTGTAACCTTCGGTCGTAAACCAAATATTGAAGGATTTGAGGAAATCCCCCACGAGAAGTACATATACGTCGATGAATATTTGAGAACTCAAATTCCCAATATCTACGCAGCAGGAGATATAATAGGTACGTTTACTGCACATGAAGCCATATATGGTGGTATTATAGCTGCGAAAAATATGTTAGGCGAAAAAAGAGAGTTCCTCGTAGAAGGAATACCTAAGGTTATATACATTTACCCCCAAATAGCCTATGTAGGGACTACTATTGGTAATTGTGTTACTTTCAACACATTAAATTTAACCAGAACAGTAGTAGAAAGAGAAGGTGAGGGATTCTTAAAGATATGCGAAAGGGATAACAGAGTAATTGGGGGAGTAGCATTCATGCCTTATGCCGAAGACGTAATTTCTCTTATTTCAGTATTAATACGATATCAAATAAATTTAAAGGATACTATAGATCTTGTTATGCCTCATCCTTCTTATCTGGAAGCCATTACTGAGGCTTTAAATATGCTGCAAAGTAAAGAGTAAAGAACTGTTCATTGCTCAGTGAAGCTCATAGTGTTATTTTAACTTATTTATTTTTCTATGCTGAGTAGTATTTATTGGAAAATCGTTGTATTCCATAATCCTTTTGAATACTTACCTTAATATTTACTATTACTTCAAGATACATAGTAGGATTTAACAGTTTTAATGTAAAAATATTATGATCTTAAACGTGATTCTTTTAAAACCATCTAACCCTAGGATTTTACGCAAAATGCTATTGCGAGTATTTAGGACATAATCAAGTATTCTACTCCACTAGTCTTGTTGGACAAAACGCTTATTCTTGAGTTTATTAGGTTAATAAAGACACTATAATATGTTGTGCAGCATTTAGAGATTGAAAGCGATCCTAATAATTTTTATATGAATTTTTATGGATGAGGTTAGCTACTTAACAACAAAAACATTTTTACGATTTATCAAATAGCAATATTTTTAGGTAAATTTAAAGGAATTAATAATCTTTCTAAAAATATCGATAAGAATTTCATAGTCTCTAATATAAAGCCCATTATTTGCGTTACTAACTTAAAGAGAAGTATAATTTTTCATAACTATTCATTGCAATCTTTAAATTTAACGATTTTCCAAGCTGATATAAAATTGCTGACAGTGACGTTGTCTTCTCCTCTCATAGCTATTTTGTTAACATTTAAATACTTCAATTTTAATATATTCTTATTGAGATAATGGTGCAAGATATCCCTAAAAGTAAATTATTAGACATGTATAAAAAGATGCTATTAATTAGATATCATGAGCTTACTGCTAAAGAGCTCTTTGCTATTGGTAAGATTCCGGGATTTGTTCATCTCTATGTAGGTGAAGAGGCTGTAGCTGTAGGAGTTATGAGCACGCTAAGAGATGATGATTATATAACTAGCACACATAGAGGGCATGGGCATTGTATAGCTAAGGGTTTAGACGTAAAGAGAATGTTAGCAGAGATAATGGGTAAGAAAACTGGAGTGTGTAAAGGAAAAGGTGGATCGATGCATATTTTTGATTATAGTAAAGGTATGTTAGGTGCAAATGGTATAGTTGGTGGAGGAGCTCCTCATGCAGTAGGTGCAGCATTAGCGTTTAAACTTAAGGGTTTAGATCGTGTAGCTGCAGCGTTTATTGGAGATGGAGCTATGAATCAAGGTGTAGTTTTGGAATCTTTAAACCTCTCTGCCATATGGAAACTTCCAGTAGTCTTTATAGTAGAAGATAACATGTATGCGATGTCGACTAGAAGTTTAGCCCCAGCTAAATTACAGCCTAGTCATTCTGCTGCTAAAAGTTACGTCGAGAGGGCTTTAGGTTTTGGAATACCCGCTGTAGAAGTGGATGGTATGGATGTACTAGCAGTTTATGAGGTGGCAAAAGAAGCTGTTGATAAGGCAAGAAAAGGAGGAGGTCCATCCTTATTACACTGTAAGACTTACAGGTTTTTTGGACACTTTGAGGGAGATTCTTTAGTTTATAGGGATAAAGAGGAGGAAGAGATGTGGAGAAAAAGAGATCCAATTACTCTATTTAGAGATAAACTTGTTTCAAATGATATCGTAAATCAAGAGGAACTGGATAAGATAGATAGAGAAGCTAAAACCGAAATAGAGCAGGCATTGAAATTCGCTGAGGAAAGTCCATATCCTGAAGTGGAAGAGGCTCTAACTGACGTTTTTACAGATAATTCATATTAGGGTGATATGTAAATGAGGCAGATAACGTTTACCGAAGCAATAACTGAAGCTTTAAGGCAAGAAATGGAAAAAGATCCCTCAGTCATATTAATAGGAGAAGATATAGGTGTTTATGGGGGCGCGTTTGGAGTAACCAAGGGTTTGGTAGAGAAATTTGGCTCAGATAGGGTTATTGATACTCCAATATCTGAGGCTGGATTTATAGGTGCTGCAGTAGGTGCTGCGCTAGCTGGCTTAAGACCAGTAGTAGAGCTAATGTTTGTAGATTTCTTTGGAGTAGCAATGGATCAGATCTATAATCAAATGGCTAAATTAAGGTACATGTCTGGAGGGCAATTGAAAGTTCCCCTTACTTTAAGGGCACCGATAGGGGCGGGAATAAGTGCTGCAGCTCAACATTCACAAACTCTTTACTCAATTTTCGCACACGTACCTGGTTTAAAAGTAGTAGTACCCTCTACTCCTCATGACGCTAAAGGTTTATTGATCTCATCAATACATGATGATAATCCAGTAGTATTCTTAGAACATAAGGTGTTATATGGGATAAAAGGTGAGGTACCTGAGGAAGAATACACTATACCTCTAGGCAAGGCAGATATAAAAAGGGAAGGAAGTGACATAACAATAATTGGAATAGCCAGAACAGTATGGAATAGCTTAGAAGCTGCGGAGCAACTATCTAAGGAAGGTATAAGTGTAGAGGTTATTGATGTGAGATCAATAGTTCCTTTTGATAAGGAAACTGTTATTAAATCAGTTAAGAAGACAGGAAGAGTTGTAATTGTGGATGAGGATTATGACAGATGTGGTTTCGCCTCATGGGTTTCTTCCATAATTGCAGATGAAGCTTTTGAATACTTGGATGCGCCAATAAAGAGAATAACCACTCCTAACGTCCCTATACCTTTCAGCCCTCCCTTAGAGCAATATATATTACCAGATTCCAAAAAGATTATTAATACAGTTAAATCCATATTGGGGTAAATTTTAGTTGACATCTATAGGAATTATTATTAATCCTGAATCTGGGAGAGACATTAGAAGACTAGTTGCAAAAGCTACCTTTGTCTCTAATTACGCTAAAATAGATGCAATAAAGCGTTTTCTTTATGGGCTAAATATAACCAACTCTATCGAGGAAGTCGTATTTATGCCAGACTTTTACGGAATTTCCTTAGATATAATACGTGATATTAAGGATGATGTTAAGTTTAAGTTAAGGACTCTGGATATGAGGATAGAGAATACAGCAGATGATACTATTAATGCTTCAAAATACATGGTAGAGAATAGGGTAAGTGTCATAATAAGTGCTGGTGGAGATGGTACTCTCCGGGCAATATACAAAGGAGCAGGAGATAAGGTGCCAGTACTCGGTCTCTCTTTAGGAACAAATAACGTCTTAGGTGCCTTATACGAACCAACAATTTTAGGAATGATCATGGGGCTTCTCCTTGAGAAGAATAATATTATCTCAAATGTAGTTGAAAGAATAAAGACCATAAAGCTTTTTGTTAATAATGAATTTAAAAATTTGGCATTAGTAGATTTAACTTTTATGGATGGTTGGTATGTAGGAGCTAGAGCAATATGGGACGAATACTCATTAAGATATGCTTTTATCTCTAAGGGTGAATTGGGAGATGTCGGAATACCTTCAATAGTTAGTCTCGTTAGACCCATAACTTTTCAAGATGATTTAGGTTTAATGGTAAAATTCGGGTTAGGTAAGATTAAGGTCAACGCAGCATTTGCACCTGGATTGGTAAAAGAAGTATTTATAGATGGAATTAATATACTTAAACTCGGACAAGAGGTACACATACCTAGTGACAACTACGTTATTGCATTTGACGGAGAAAAGGAAATGATAGTGAATTCTAATGATGAGATAATGATCAGAATAGATAGAGATGGTCCTCTCTTAGTTAGCATATCCAAGTCTTTAAATTATATAAACACTTATTATAAGGAAGAGATGGGTGAATTAAGATGGGCAAAGAAGTATTAATGCCAAAGTTAGGTTTAACCATGACTAAAGGGAAAATAGTTCAATGGAAGAAAAAAGAAGGAGATAGAGTTCAAGAAGGAGAGGACTTAGTAATAATAGAAACTGAGAAAATAACAACTGCAGTAAAAGCAGTAGCTAGCGGTATCTTACTTAAGATTTACGCCAAAGAAGGTGAAGAGGTACCTGTTGGTCAAATAATAGCGTACATAGGTGAAATTGGAGAAAAACCCCCATCCTTATCTACTAAACCCACTTTGGTTAGTGAACAGCAACAAGGGCAATCAACTCGAATTGAAGAGGCTAAGGCAATAAGTGAAGTAAGAGCTTCACCTAGAGCTAGAAGGCTTGCTAAAGAAAAAGGAATAGATCTAGTTAAAATAAAGGGGACTGGACCTGGAGGTATGATAACAGAAGATGATGTAATTAGAGAGTTAGAAAATATTGAAAAAGGAGTGAAATTCACTGCCACTGGTCTTAGAGTTAAAGAAGTGATACCAATGACTGCAATAAGGCAAGAAATAAGCAGAAGAATGGTTCAGAGCCTTCAGACAATGGCCCAAGTGACACTAAATATTGAGATTAATGCAAATTCGTTAGTTAAAATAAAAAATGAAGTAGAGTCTAAGTATAGCATGAAAATTACTTATACAGACGTTCTAGTTAAAGTAGTAGCTAAACTCATCAGAAGTCATCCATTTCTAAACGCAACACTAGAGGGCGATCAAATAAAGATAATTGAGGATGTTAATATAGGAATAGCTGTGGCTCTAGATCAAGGATTAATAGTACCAGTAATAAGGAACGCAGATATTAAGCCAATTACTGAAATAGTAAAAGAAAGTCATGAACTAGCGGATAAGGCTAGAGAAAACAAGTTAAATCCCGACGAAGTAACAGGAGGAACGTTTACGATAAGTAATTTAGGAATGTATGATATAGATTCATTTACACCAATTATAAATCCTCCTCAAACTGCTATATTGGGAGTAGGTAGGATAAGAAAGGCACCAGTTGTAATAGGCGATAATATCTCAATCGGTTACGTTATGTGGCTAAGTTTAACATTTGATCATAGAGTGTTAGATGGACATACCGCTGCTAAGTTCTTGAAAGAGCTTACTGAAATATTAGAGGATGAGAATAGATTGAGAGCGTTTTTAAGTTAGGAATCTATTCCATCTTGAACGGTAAATCCAAAACATCTTATTTAGGTAATTAGTAGGTGTTTAATACCTTCTATGCTCTTACTGGTTAGAATTACACTTTTTAATATTTAGCTCAGCCATTAAAGTATGGATTTAGGTTTAAAGGATAAGGTAGCGATAGTTACTGGTGGATCTCAAGGTATAGGTAAAGGTGTAGTTAACGTTCTAAAGGAGGAGAATGTCAATGTTATAAATTTCGATATTAAGGAACCTTCTTATGATGTAGACTATTTTAAAGTAGATGTATCTAAAAAAGAGCAGGTAATTAAAGGTATAGACTATGTAATATCTAAATATGGTAGAATTGACATATTAGTGAATAACGCGGGAATAGAAAGTTACGGGGCTATACATGCGGTAGAGGAAGATGAATGGGATAGAATAATTAACGTCAATGTTAAGGGAATATTTCTAATGTCAAAGTACACAATACCTTACATGCTAAAGCAAGATAAAGGAGTAATAATTAATATAGCTTCCGTTCAATCATTTGCAGTTCAAAGGAGAGTAGCATCTTATGCTACTAGCAAACATGCAGTATTAGGTTTAACAAGGAGCATAGCAGTAGATTATGCACCTACTATAAGATGTGTAGCTGTCTGTCCAGGTTCTATTAGGACTCCTCTATTGGAATGGGCAGCAGAAAAAGAAGTCGGGAAAGATCATGTAGAAGATAAAATACGAGAATGGGGAGAAATGCATCCAATGAAGAGAGTAGGAAAGCCAGAAGAAATAGGGTATCTAGTTGCGTTTTTAGCTTCCGACTTAGCTTCATTTATTAATGGGGAATGTGTAACCATTGATGGAGGTCTTAGGGCTTTAATACCTCTTAGTAGCCCTAAGATAGGAACGAAATAAGTTACTCTAGACCCCAAATTCATCACCCCGAAAATAATTCAAGGGAGTTAAAAAGTGGATAAAATAATTTAACTAGATATTCTTGTAAAGTAGTAATATTATCTTGCAAGAGCAAGATAGTTAGGAGTAAGCGGAAATCTTCCTTGCTCGTTGTCCCCTTGAGGAGTAAGTATAGTGTATAGATTAATTGCTAGTACGAAGATGAACAAGCGGAATAGCCAACTCCTTGATGAGGTAAAGATTAAGAAAGACTTGATTAACTTGTATGATGTTTCTATTGGCGTCCTAACCTTGTCATACCATTTCACAACAATACTCCTATTTACGTCTAGGTTTGTCCCCTTTGCCAAGTACTCCTTTCCCCTACCATGATGTACTATTAGCCTAAATGTCGCTTTCTTACCATTTGACTTTACAGTATAATCTCCATCAAAATTCCTATGTATCCCTACCTTACCCACGGGTACTCCAATGATGAAGTTAAACCTTGACAAGTAGTTGATCACATCTACCGAATAGAAACCGGCATCTAGTGTTACTAATTCTATTTCTAGGCCCAATGCTAGTATTTGTTGTATTAGGCTTTCAACTATCTTTAGTCTAGTCATTCCTTTTTCTACGCGCGTGAATGCTAGTATTAGTGTTTTTCCCTTTACTCTTGTGGTTGCTGTTGCGTAATTCCACGCGTAGCCTTTTTCTGACCCGCCTAGTCCTTCTACGGGTTTTCCCTTGTATTCTATTGATGTCCAGTCTATTGATATTTTTACACGTTTTCTTCCACCTAGTTCCTTAACGGAAATTGTTTTGATCACGTTTAGCATTTGGTCTATTACTTGTGGTTGTTCTTCCACGTAGTTTCTAACTGTTTGTGGTGATATGCCAAACTCTTTTGCCTTGTTTTCTACTGAATCTTTTGTTAGTGCTGCTGTTACAACTGTTTTCTTGACTTCTTCTGCCCTTCTTCCCTTGAAGTTTATGATGGAAAATAATTTTTCCTCGATTTGCACACGTATTTTAGGGGAGATGTAGTCTGGTGTTGTCAAGAGTTTCTCCCCTAAAGTAATACCAGACTACATCTCCCTTAACTTTTTCTCTAATTACAAAATTTTCTGGGTTAGAAAAAATTATACGATGCAATTATTTTTGTAAAATGAATTTGGGGTCTAAGGTGAAATAAAATGTATATGAGCGATATACTCTCTAATGGGGAGAACTTAGGAGTGGTTATAATAAATAATATAGCTAATGGTATATGGAATAACTTTACTTTAACAGATAAGATAAATAATAATCCTAAAAGTAATCCTTATAACACGGCATTTTTTAGCTATTTTAAGGGAAGATATACATTAATGCAGAGGTGAATATCTAATATGGGTCTTCATCATGGTAATGAATTAAAACACATCTTTGAAAACGTCAGAGTAAACTTAGATGAAATATACAACGAAAGTAAGAAACCATTTGTTTATGATAATAGGAGAAGATATGCTGTAGTTGTCATAGATATGCTTAATGACTTCGTTTTAGGAAAATTAGGAAACGAAAGGTTCAAGGCAATTGTGCCAAACATAAGGACTATTCTGGATTGGGCTTCAGAGCACTTGATACCCATTATATATTCTAATGACTCTCATAGACCAACAGACTTTGAGTTAAATAGATGGGGAGAACACGCGATAAGGGGTACATGGGGAGCAGAAGTTATTGAGGAGTTGAAGCCAAAGGCTAGAGACTTTATAGTGCCTAAGACTACCTATTCAGGTTTCTTCAATACAGATTTAGACTCCATCTTAAGGTCATTATATAATAGTGAGGGTGCAAATACCCTAATACTCACTGGACTTCATACAGATATTTGTGTCAGACATACTGCGGCAGATGCATTCTTTAGAGGTTACGAACTTATTATCCCATACGATGCCGTTAGTAGTTTCACTGAGGCACAACACTTATTAGGATTAAAATATCTCAGATACGCATATCTAGCCGATATAGTATCAACTAAGCAGATCATAAAGGGAGTATAATTTCTATATAATAAGTTGATAGCAATAATGAAGAATGCAAGCATCTTTTTCTTTTCTTCATGAAGAATATATAATACTAACTTCTTTTGCTTTCATATTTTTTCCACGAACGCTCTTAATTCTTTCTAATTATAACGGATAATGGATTCTAACGCGTCTAGTCTAAATATTTTTATTAATAATATAGCATAATTTAAACAAATTTCAGCGAACTTTATAAGCCCTTCAACATTAGATATTTGTAAACTAAAATGTTTTAATTAATTTAAGATATATTTACTCTTAAAAATCATATTTTATAAATAAAATACATAATAGTTTTACCTCTTAATAAATCTAGATATTAAATTTATAGTACCAACAAATAATACGAACCAATAGAATAATGTTGGATAACTTTCTATTGGCATAGAGATTTTAGCACCGCTTTCGTAAACGTTAATCACCTCTGTACCTATTATAAAGAAGGGATATTTTATTGGCATGAAACTGCCTAATATATATTCAAATATTAAGTAAACTATTATGGGATCTAGGAAGTAAAAGTATGAAGCCCACATTATGAGTAGATATGTGTTTCTAATCCCCTTATAAGCAGTGTAAAGGTAATAGGCCGAAACTGAAATCACATAAAATCTAAAAGAGAATAAAAAGTAATTTATCACGTTAATTATCTCGTAATTGGAACCCAATAAGTTAACATAAAGGTTAAATAAGCTATCCTTGACGACTAGGATGCCACCTATTGAATAATACCACCAATAATAGGGTGATAGTGCGACTATTATATTTAGAATCATCGAGAACATAAGAAGATAGTATCTCATATTATCTCACTTTGGATAAATGTAGTATTAAATAGCTTAAAGGTAAAAGTAATATTATAACTTCTAGTTTCTACCGCACTTAAGAAGCCTTTCCAATCAGTAACTGAAATCGTTACATTAGTTACTCTTTTAGGTAGTAATGTTACGGGTTTAGGTAAATAGGTGTACTTCCCAGTAGCGTTTAGTAAAATTATTTGGAAATCTGCTGTATTATTGAAAGAAAATATTGCGTTATTCGAGGTTAGATAGAGAGTAACGGTAGGTTGTGGTATATTAAGGACATTTGAGAATTGGTTTATACTATTTTTAAATAAAGTAATAACGTTGCTTAAATTGCCGTTAGTAGAAACGTAAAATTGTAGAATTAGCACTATGAAAAACACTACTAAGCCTATAATTTTTCCAATGTTCATCATATGATACTAACAAATAAGGAATATATAGCTTAGTATACGATTTGTATAATTTTATATTTTATTAAAAATAATTTATCTTAATTTTAGATATTAGAAAATATAAAGGAAAAAATGAAAAGCTAAATTTCTATTCAAGGAGACTAATTTATATAATTTGACTTAAAGATTTTGACATAACCTTATTAACTGCAACTGCAATATCAGACGAGACTTTAATTAAAGTTTCAGAAATTTGTATTTAATCCCTCACAATTATCACTTCTCTTACCTTCTGTGCAGTTTATGGGACTAGCTCTCTATAATGACATGCCGAGTTATTGGCGCTTGCTTCATCTTACAACCACTAATCGATTTTAAAATGGTTCTTTGATAAATAAAATGTTAGTGTAAAAAGTTTTTATAAGTCGCGCTTTAAAGGGATTAGAAATGATATCAGACAATATAAACTTCACGGCTTATTGAAAACTATTAGTTACAGTGAGGCTTTCAATATTGTATAAAATTTTGTTAACTTAATTTAGTAAATACAATAAAAAATTTTGGCAAAAAGTTACTAAGAGTATGTATTTATAAGATTTAAAAGAATATTAACTATGGCAATGTAAATCATTCAATGAAAGGTCTTATAAATCTTCTTGATGAAATATTCCAGTTAGATAATAAGGATTATATAACAAGAATAAGTATTGCAATGATATCTTTGAGTCTGTTATGGGGAATTCTCGGAATTATTGATGCCTTAATGGTTAGGCTACAAGAGCTTAGCTGGGGAATGTCACAAACTCTAATACTTACACCACAGGAATATTATGCAGGAATAGGGCTTCATGCAATGAGGGATTTCTTCGGATTTGCAGTACAGCTAGAGTTTGCTGTATTCATATACCTATCCTACAAATTGTTAAACTTTAAGCCTAGGGCTAAGTGGCTACTCAACATAGGATTCATTCTATTTAATATATCCTTTATGTTACTAGAAGGTCCTATTATTGTTTACCCAAAATTTAATGACAATTATTTCTCTGCAGACAGTTGGTATTATCT
>Ga0081474_110000_pt1 | contig 27065 bp, 26 predicted proteins | sample OneHunmetagenome_2_FD_70978 | JGI IMG/M metagenome (GOLD analysis project Ga0081474, IMG submission 70978) | Ferrous microbial mat communities from One Hundred Spring Plain, Yellowstone National Park, USA v2 (version 2) | ecosystem: Environmental > Aquatic > Non-marine Saline and Alkaline >... | reverse complement strand
AACTGCGTAACAGCCTGATCACCCAAACCACCCCTATGATAAGCCATATACTGACCAAGATAAACACCAACAAAGAAACTAATCAAATTAGCAGAAACAACAATAAACAAAGTCCAGGGTAGGTACCTTGCTATTAGGGTTAGTACCGGTAACCCGTAGACCACTGACCACCCCCAATCACCCTTAAACGTGTTGACCACGTACCGGGCAAAGCCTAGGACTGGGTTACCGTGAATCATGAATGCCGAGGCCCATTGCTGAATATACTCAAAACTACCCTTGCTCATCAACATTGGGCTTGTGCCACTACCCCCTAAAAAACCCAGTTGCGTCAGTATGTAGTTTATTGGGTTGACTGGGGCATACTCAAACAGTACGTATGATATTAGTAGTGCCACGAACCAGGTGGCTAATGCTAATCCAATTCTCCTGATTAACCAATCCACCCTCATACATTATATTATGCATGGGTGTTAATATACTTTTTCCTCAATGCCGTATACAACTGAGTAGTTTGTTGATTTATCCCTGTTTCTATCTTTTATTTTATCCTTAAGGTGCTATTGAACCCTAACCTCGCTTATCTTAACCGGCCTACCCTCCCTCCATGATTTGTACGCCGCAACCACTACCTCAAGGGCCCTTAGGCCATCCAGCCCGCTTGCCCTCGGTTGACCACCCTCATTAACGACCCTTATGAAGTCCTCAATCATGTTCCTATCCGCATCTGGGCCGAAGCTCACCCAGTGGAAGCCCTTATCGTCGGCTAGGGATATGTTCTGGTTGAAGGCATTTATGGTTAATACCCCACGGTCAGTGAGCATCCTCATGTACACGTCACCCCATATTGGCCACGTTTCATGCCTTGACCAGCTTGAGTCTATGGATACGGGTGTCCCGTCGGTTAACTTGGCTAGTATTAACCCGTTGTCCTCAACCTTGAGCTCAGGCCTAATGTTCTTACCCACGAAGGCTGAGACCTCCTCAAACTCCTTACCCGTGAACCACCTTATCAAGTCAGCCACGTGAACTATGTGATCCATCATCGCCCCACCACCAGCCAGCTCTGGGTCAACGAACCAGTCGTAGGGGCATGTTCCATGGTTCGTCGCCGTGATGGCCTTAATCCTCCCGAATTCACCAATCCTATTCTTAGCCTCCACCACGGCGTCGTGGTACCTCATGACGAAGGCCACCTGTAGCTTAACCCCATGCCTATCCGCCTCGTTAACCATCTCAACGGCATCCCTCACAGTTGTTGTTATCGGCTTCTCAACTATGACGTGGACCCCAGCCTTGATTAAGGGTAGCGCATAAGTTATGTGCCTAGCGTTCTCGGACGCAACCACAGCGGCGTCAAAGCCCCCATCAGCCATCAGCCTGTTGAAGTCGTTGTAAACCCTCCTAGGCTTAAACACCTCCTGGGCCCTCCTCAACCTATCGGTGTTGTTGTCAAATATGGCCTCCAGCGTTGCCTTACCCTCAGCCTCAAGCTCCTTAATAGCCCTAGTGTAACTCCAGGCATGCATGTGTGCGTATGAGACTACGGCAAACCTGAGCACCATGTCACCTCACCTCGCCTGGGTTAACCATCCTACCCTCAGTGATGCTTTTATTTATGGCTAGGGCTAGCCTAAGGGCCTCAACCGCGTCACCCGGCTCTATGGGCGGCTTCACACCCTTGTTCAACCAGTCCAGGAAGGCGACCCACTCCAGGTAGTAGGCATTCCTGTATATTGGCCCATACCTATAGTACGAGTTGTCGATGTAGGCCTCTATGGTTGAGGTTGACTGGTTGTCAACTGTCAGTAGGCCCTTTGTGCCGGCAATCTCGAGGTACGTGGTGAATGGGAAGTTCCTTGGCATTGCCCACGAACCCTCAACATAGGCCACGGCGCCGTTTTCAAACTCAAGGGTTGCCATGAAGTGGTCTATTGATGTTGCCGAGTCGCTTGAGTACGTCCCACCCACCGCGTAAACCCTCTTAACCTCACCCAGGGTCCACCTTAGGTAGTCCAGGTCATGTATACTCATGTCCACTGCAACGCCACCGCTCAACTCCTGGAACCTGAACCAACGCCCTGGGTGTGAACTAAGCCTATAAGCCCTAGCAACCCTCGGTTCACCAACCCTACCGGCCATCATCAACTCCCTGGCCCTAACGTACTCCGGCCAGAACCTTAGGCAGTGGGCTACCATCAACTTAACGCCACCTGCCTCATAGGCCTTAACCAACTCCTCACCATCCTTAACCGTTAGGGCTATGGGCTTCTCAAGCATAACATGCTTACCCGCCTTAATGGCCTCCTCCGCTATGGCCCTGTGGGTGTAGGTTGGGGTGGCCACGAGGACTACGTCTATGCTTGAGTCGTGAACCACACTCCTCCAGTCATCAGTCACCTTAGGTATCTTAAACCTCCTGGCCAGCATTAAAGCATCCTCATAGGGAATACCGAATATGGTTGAAACCTCCACCCCACTCAACGAGCTTAATACAGGTAGGTGCAGTTCCCTAGCCGCGAAGCCTGAACCCAAAACCCCAACCCTGAGAACCATTACACATTTATTCGCCTAATAAATTTAAAAGCATTACCATATATAGTTAAAGTTATAAACACCATATACTATATACTATTTAAAATGTCATTTAATAAAGAAAGAGTGATTATTCATTCACCTCCCTAACCCTCCCATTAATAACCTCAACCTGCATTGGGAAGGCGTACTCGTCATAAGCCACCTCGCCATGAAGCTCACGGTCACCGACCATTAACACCGTTGGCGGTGACTTAAGCGGTGTGACCTTGCTGATTAGTTTGAGAATTAGGAATGTCACTGACCCACTGTAGGCTATAACCACCAATGCGGCCACTAGTTGAATAACCAACTGGTACAGGTTCCCATACAATGCCCCAGTTAAACCAGGGGTTATGAAGCCCGTTATGCGTGGATCAGCGAACAAGCCCGTTAAAATACCCCCCAGGAAGCCTGGAACGGCGTGGGTTGAGAATACGCCCGTGGCATCGTCAATACCCTTAAAGGGTTTAAGCCTATACTGGACTAGGTTTAATGACACCCAGGCCGCTGCCCCAGAGGCAACACCTATTGCCAATGCGCCCAGCCCATTAACGTAACCGGCTGCTGGCGTTATACCCACTAGGCCAGCCATAGCCCCCGAGGCGGCGCCAGTTAAACTGGGTCTATCGTAGAAGGCCACGTCTAGTATTACCCAGGTTAGTAGGGCTAGTGCCGCGGCTAGGTTAGTGTTTAACACGGCTATGGATGCATCTATAGTCACCCCGTATGGGTCACCACCGTTGAACCCATTCCAGCCGAGCCAAAGTAGGCCTAGGCCAGCCGCCACCTGGGTTAGGTTATGTGGGCTCAGCTTCCTCTCGCCATCCAGCCTTGGCCCAACCATCATTGCGGCCACTACGGCTGCTACACCGGCATCAAGGTGTATTACGTAGCCTCCCGAGAAGTCGACCGCCCCCAATTGCATCAGCCAGCCGCCTCCCCACAGCCAGTAGGCTATTGGCGCGTAGACTAGGGTGGACCAGAGGGGTACGAAGAGCATCCACGCCTTAAAGTTCATCCTCTCTATTAGGGCACCAACTATTAGCGCTGGTGTTATTGCAGCGAAGACGAATTGGAAGTAGACTAGGGTCGGTAGGGCTATATTTGGCTGCTGGTTGGCTAATGGTACATCTGCCTGCGAACCAAGTAGCGAACTGGTTAATAGGGGGATTGGTTTGCCCAGTATGCCAAATCCCCTTAATGAAAGTAGGGGTGGGCCAAAGGACATTTCATACTCAAAAAGAACCCATAGTACCAGGACGACTGAAAAGGCATAGAGGACCATCATCATGGTGTTTATGGCATACTTCCTCCTGGTAAGCCCACCGTAAAATAGCATTAAGCCTGGTACACTCATTAAACCAACCAATGTGGCCGCTGTGAGCACCCATGCGTTACTGCCCGTGTCAAGCCAGTTAGGCACTGATGACTGTGGATAGCCGCTCAGGGATTGGGCCCTGGTTATGACGACGGTTGAGGCTATTATGGATGTGGCGAGCACTACGTTCATGATATATATCACATGCCTTATTCTATTTATATACTCTATTACTGAACCTGGCATAAATATGTGCTGAAGCCATATTTATAAGCTTTACTAGTCAACTGTTCAACCTGGTTTAACCCCTGAGCGTCTATATTTACTATATTTACGGGGTAATGTTTATTAATTGTTCAGGCCACTAACTTACCTGGGTGATGAATTGAACCCACACTTACCGGTGAAGAGGCCTAAGTCGACTGACGATTAAGACTAATCCCCCTCCCACGCAATGCCATCCACATTACCGCCGTCAGCGCCACGGCTATTACTAGTGTTAGCGCCGCCAGTATTATTGTTAGGTCTAGGCCTAGGCGGCTTAGGGAGAAGCCACCAATTAGGTTACCTATTGCTATGCCGGCCGCCGTGGGTATGTTGTATATGCCCATTATCAAGCCCTCAGACCCCTCCTCAGCCCTATGCCCAACGTAGGCGTATATCGACGGTACAAGCGCAGACATGACCCCCTCCCCGCCCTGAAGGGTGGGGTTTCACTCTGGGGGTCTCGGGCGTTACCCCCTCTTTGGGGGTTACTAAAAACCCTAGTAAAGCTGGGGTTTAAAAACCTAACCCACGTAGTGGCGTGACCCCGCCATGAATGGCAAGGTTTGCCGTCAATTATCACTATGAATAAGCCCACCAGTCCAATCGCCATAACCTTGATGGCACCCACCCTATCCACCAGTGAACCGAACATTAGTATGCCTAGGGCTAGCGCTAAGGCTGCTGATACGTAAATAAGCGCCACGAAGCCGCCGCCTATGTTTAGGTGCCTTGTTAAGCCACCTGGTAGGCTGGCAGCTCCTCGCCCTGAAGGGCGAGGGTTCTGCGCCCTCTGGGGCTTCCTATCACTGGTCTGGAGCCCCCCACGGGCGTGGCATCACTGCTTCAGGCCCCGCCGCCAGCTTCGGGCGGTGTACGGCTCATTGCCTGCTAGGCTCGCCGCACACCAACTTCAACTTCCTTTAATACCAAAAAGTTTATAAATTTTTTGGTATAACTTATTCGTGTGGGGGTGGAGTTGGTTTTCAGAGGGAGAATCTCAAGCCATGGCGGAGGGAAATACATAATATATATTCCCAAGGATTTTCAGGAGAAGGCTAGGCGGCTTTACGAGGAGGATAGGGAGGTGATTGTAATTGTTGCAACAGAAGGTTGAGGAGGGGTTTAGGGTTTTGACGTTAATGACTGAAGTTGATAAGGAGGTTCTTGATTTCATTAAACAGTACCAAGTTATTGCATCGCACCTGTATTGGGCTAAAAGGCTTGGGATAAAACCCTCAGATGCCGTCCTCCGGAGAGCAAAGGAGAGTATTAAGAGTTATTGGAGATGGCATATTATTGATGAAAAGGATCCGATGTATTTGTTCAAAGGTATTGAGAAGACACCCAGACCTCACTCCATTATCTTAAATCTTCCTTTGGTAGATGCATTGCATGAAAGTAAGGGTGGTTTCATAAAAGATGGGAAGCTGATACTAAGGCTTAACAAAAAGGTTGAAATAAAGATACCAGAGAGGGCTTTAGAGTGGTTGAATAAACGCTTAGCTGAAAACCCTGATAGGAAGACGATAAGAGTATTTGAAAGAAGGGGGAGGTTGGTTGCTCAAATTATTTTACATAAGGAGAATATTGTCATTCCTCCTAGTAATCCGCTTCTTGTGGTTGTCGACATAAACAGCTCTTATGGGGTTGTTGTGCATTATTGGGATGGGAAGTTAATAAAAACTGAAAAGTATAAACCACCTAATAGGGGCATGAAATGGCATAGTGCTAGGGAGTTAATGAAACTTAGGGATAATCTGTACAATCAGGGATGTTTAACGCAAGAAAAGATAAACATATACTCAGCCCTTATTAGAAGGACATTAAGTGGGAGTTCAAGGAGTTGGGTTCAACAAACAGTAGACAAAATAGTTAGAAGAATAAGAAGGATTGCGAAGAGGCATAAAAAAGACCCCTTAGTGCTAATAGATATCCCGAATGATGAGTCATTAAGAGGCTCTGTATTGCAGAGGACGTTATTATCATTCGTTAAATACTTTGAAAATATCTTATCGTGGTACGGTATATATTGGGATGAATCAAGGCTTTACAGCAAAATTTGCCCACAATGTGGAAGTGAATTAGACCTTGAGATGAGAACCAAAAATGCAAGAATAATGGTCTGCAAAAATTGTGGATTTAAGGAAGAAAGAGACAAGATTCCCCTATACTGGGCATTAATCAAAATCAAACTTTTACCCAACACCCCCTAAAAGGGATAAGGCTTCATATTCAATTTGTGAGCAGGGGGACTATTATCATTGCGGCGGCTACACCCATTAAGCCGTGGAGCGCGGCCAAGATAACCCAGTTGCTGTTAATGGCGAAGAGCAGTGATGAAGTAGCCATAATCAGTAGGCCAATTGAAACTAGGCTACTAACCCTAAACCTATTAACAATAAGCCCCACTGGTATTGATGCAAGGGCCTCGGCTATTGGGTAGGTGGCAAGCACCACGCCCACTAAACCAAGGTTGCTGGTCACGTAGTACGGTATCGCTATGATCATTATCCCATAGCCCACCCTAGACGCCACATTTATGGCGAAAACCTCATTATCCATAGGGTACGTTTAGGGTAAAGTGCAGTAGCTTAATATAGATTTATACTTACTTTTATACTTTAATGCCACTCAACACTTTGCCCATGGGTTAGCCGCCACAATAGGATAGCTGCTTACCGTTTCGCGGCTAAGGCATTGAGGATTGGGAATGGTGAATCACATAGATAGCTTTAATAATATCCTCATGAGTTATGGATGTATCAAACTAGTATGAGTGGGCGTAGTGAAGGCATTGGTAGGCTAGTGGATGCACTCATAGGTAAGATGCATAATGTTAGGGTACCCTTTGGCGGCAGGTACATGATTCAATTTAGGGATAGGGAGCATGAGGCTGGGTTATTCCTCAGGGAGGTGTTAAGGTATAGTGGCCTTGGCTTCATATACGGGCCGTATGGTGCAGGGAAGACCACGTTTTTATCAACAATGGCTCAAGTGATCAACTCTATTAATCAACCCACAGGTATTTTAATAGCATACATGAACTTCACCAGGGATGCTATTCAAGCGGAGTTACCAAGGGGCCTCATTAGTAGGAGGGATGAAATAGTGAGCAAGCTGGAAGGTATGGTGAGGGTTAACGTTCCAATAGGCCCTTCACCTGGCTCAATATCCATCGACCTTGGGCAGGTGCTTGATGCAGCTAGGTACATCATAAAAGCTATTTTAGATAAATACAGAAACAGCACTAGTGATATCGAAAACCTAGTGATAATCTATGACGGCCTTGACGACTTCCTAAAGGAGAGAGTTGGCGTCAACAGCTACATTATACTATCCACGAAGGCGAGCTTCTTCGCCAACTCCCTGGAGAACCCCTCAAGGGATTTGTGGGGTGAATTAACGGGCAAGGCTAAGAAGATCCTATTCGCCGTAAGTGACCAAGCGGCGATGAAGGTTGCCGAGACCTTAATATCCAAGGCCAAGGCCCTCACCACACCATACCTCTTCTGGAGCCTGCCTAAGGCAGCCTTCGAACGCGTGGTTAAGGATGTTGCCGATTTAACGGGAGTCTCCAGTGACATTGATGTTAAGTTGCTCTGGAATTTAATGGGTGGTAATGTTAGGGAGCTTGAATACCTGGCGCTTAGGTATGGGTGGGTTGTGGATAAGTGGCTTAGAGCTAGGGTTGTGGATTTCCTAACAGGGTTTATGAGCAATGAAGAATTGAACTGGTTAATTGAGTCAGGGCAGCGGGTAATGAGGACTGAGCTTAAGCGTGATGAACAATTCGTCGGCCAACCCGATGCCGTGGCGCTTAATGACCTTTACGTAGAGCAGAACCCACTACTACGCAGGCTCTTCGAATTAAACATCCTCCTCAGGGTGAACATACCCATGACTGAACCGTTATCTGAATTACCAAGTGAACCATGGATCGGTGAACACTACGCTTACCAGCTTCCAGCTTACTACTGGGCCTTAAGGGCGATGATAGAGGGAAGGAAGGTTAATGTAGAGGCTGGTAGCATCCTTAAGGCTATTGAGGAAAACGTGAAGTAATTCACGCTACAGTACCTCATTTTTTATAAGGGTTAGTTCACGCAACTTGCTTAACATTCAGGTTTACCGATGAACCCCTTCTTATGATTAACGGTAACGTAATTAAACCTTCAGTACTGGCGCTTATTAATGAGTACGAGCGGGTTAATGGTTAGATTAAGGGAGTTGGTGGACTCGTATCTAAGGGATGTTGGGGGCGATGTCCTTGGAATCATAATTACCAATGATGAGGGGTTGCCGATAATGTACAGGACCCTGATTGACCTTGACGTTAACGCCATCTCAGCCCTATACACATTAGCCGCTAATCAACTAAAGGGCCTGGGCCTTAAAACCAGGCTCGGTGACGTTGAGTACATGCTGGTCAGCTACTCTGGTTATGTGCTTTACGCTGAGCGGCTATACGGTGACCTAACCCTAATAGCAGTGGCTGGTAAGGATGCCAGTATAGGCGTCGTGATGTACGTAACCGGTAAGTACGCTGAGCGGTTTAACGAATCGTTAAGATCAATGAAGACTGGTTGACTATGCTGGAGCCCCGGCCGGGATTCGAACCCGGGACCTCCCGCTATCCTGCATCCGCTACAAGGCGGGCGCTTAAGCCGGGCCCTAGGGTGTTCGTTAACCCAGGGGCCCTCCAACCGGGCTGAGCTACCGGGGCCTCATGGCTCCTTGAACAAGCGATTTTAAGGTTTTCTCCTAAACACACATGGAGACCTAATGGTCTCTCGGCCATGGATGGGGTTGGCTCTCAGCCTTACTGAGGGGTTGAGGGCGCTCGCTTAAACAAAATCTAATGGAGCAATACCTTTTCCTTTCGCCGTGTCAGTAGGCTCATAAGCACTCACTCATCGTTTTAGCTCAGCCTCATCACCAGTTAGGTTAACTGTGTTACCGATGAGGCTTATTAACGTTACCACTCCTGGGTGCTTGTTTGACTTGCTTAGGCAAACTATGAACCTTGATAAGGCTCCATGCACGTGGTCAACGCCCAGGCAGTATGGTGTAAGCCCCATTGCATATGCCTCATCAATGATGAGGCTGAGCAGATATGAAGGGGTCATCATTACCACAGCCCCCTCGTCGGTTAAGGCGTCAATGATCGATTCAAGGAAGCCTAAGTATAAGCCACTAAGCCTTATCCCAACCCTGAAAACCCTGTTGAAAGGTGGGTCAGTGACCACTGCTTGAATTGAGTGGGACCTTACCGGTGGGTTTGAGGCGTCGCAAATGGCGTCATGCGGGTTCTTGATGTCGCAACCCACAGCCCATATGCCTAGCCTACCCGCAACCCTGGGTATGGTGCCTAACCCCGAGAATGGGTCAAGGAGTGGCCCTTCCCTAACCCCTGATAGGTTTATCATTAGCAATGCGTGAAGTGGGTTTAAATGCGGTGAATCAGTCTTAACAACCTGCGGTAGAGCGTTAACTAGGGTTGGCCTATGCCTAACACCGTTAACCCTAACCTCCCTCACCAACGCCGCCCTGTCCATTACTCTCAATAGTGCGTTAACGTCATTACTAAGGGTAAATTCAGCCCAACCATCCCCACACTTAAAGTTACCTACACCTAGGCCGCTAAGCCTAATTAAGGTTCCTAATTCGAGACACGCCAACTCAACCCCCATCAACCTCCTCAATGTGACGTGAACCTTAACTCCTCCCCTCAATCCTCATCCTCCTCTCATGCCTCCTGATTAAGAATATTAACGCTAGTACAAGTATATTGATCAGTATGTATATCGTTAAGAAAAACATGAGTGACTCTATGTTAAAGCCGGGGGTTATTATTGAGGATAAGCCAGTTAGGGGTGATATCAGTGATATTGAGGCTATGTGGCCGTAGGGTATCCTATGAGTCTTCGTGTACGTCTCCAGGACCAGGACAGCAACCAGGACGCCGTATATTATGCCTAGTAGTTCAGGTAACGTTAATGGTTTACCAATGAGCAGTGGGTATGGGTTACTCCTTAATACGGTTGAGTAGGCGTTTATGTACATCCCCATCACAATGGCTATGACGAGTATGGTGAAGAAGGTGACCTCGTAACGCCTAATGAAGAGTACTAAGGGCCTATAGGCGTTGAAGGCTATGAAGAGTAGCACTAAGCCCAGTAGTAATGATATTGATGACGCTATTATGGGCTTTATTGACTGGGGTATCAGGATCCATAAGCCGTATAGGGCTATTATGAGACCTGGTAGTCCCAGGGTGTAACGCCTCCACTCAGGGTCAAGGAAGGCCTTCCTGATGTAATACCTGCTCAAGACGGCGAAGTCCTCAACGCTCCTAGTCTGCTTAACCACAATCCTCTTAACCGACACAACAGTCTTCCTGGATTGTATTAGGGGAAGTACAACCTCATCGGAAGGCCCGTCTGAGACAAGTATTATGCCGTCGGCGTTAAAGACACTTAAAACCCTATCCAACTCCGCCATAACCTTTAAGTCAGCCTCAACGTCGCCGCCACTACTCCCGGTCACCAATGCAACCTCAATGTTGTCACCGTAAATTGGCCTTAAACCGTCGTAAACCTTAACGGCCCCAAATATGGCATTGGCATCTGAGTCATCAGGGTACCTGACTATGTAGTCCAACCCAACCTTTAAGACATTATCCCTACCGATAACTGGGGTCTTGACGCCCAACCTCTCCCCCACATCATTATCTCTATCTACACAAAGCACCAGTATCCTCTCCTCAACCATTACTTACATCGCTAAGCCCAACACCACCTTAATAAATCTGATGTTAAGGGCCTGGGGCCATGCCAAGCATGATACCCAATAAGGGGGGATAGGAATAGAGGAAAGTAGTTAACATTCAACTAATGCAACCACTTAAGTGAGGACTATTTCTGTTTTTCTCAATTATTTGTAATGCTTATTTTCGTTTAATGCCGTGAGCAAAGGGTGAAACATTATAAGTTTCTGTGCCATTAATCATTGGTTGGGTGAATCTGGTTAGCTTGGTGAAGGGGACCTTGGAGAACTGTCTTCGGTGAGGAGAGTGATGTGAACCGCTGGGTGATCAGTGGGGACTTACTCCCGCAGCTGGGGGTGGTTCACAACAAGGCCGTTGAGAGGTAGATTATGGAGAACCAGTGAACCACCACCCACCGAGAAACGGTAATGCCTTTATACTCCAGGGGTATGTCAGCCAAGTGCAGGTGGCTATAGCTGCCCATAGCGGTGATTACAACGATGAGCATGTTAAGGCTGTTAGGGGTGTTGTGGATGGGTTAATGACGTGTAGGCCAACGGTGCTGCTTGGGGGTTACTGGGGTTTAATGAGGGTGGTTGCTGATGAGGCTATTTCAAGGGGACTTAGGGTCGTGTTAATACTGCCCATTGAGCATGAGGACATTGAAACACCCAGTGGGGCTATTGTAGTTAGGACTGGTATGGAGTTTAGGGAGAGGTCAGTGGTCCTCGTTAGGAGCAGCGACTCAGTGGTGGCACTTGGTGGGGCTGCTGGGACAATAATGGAGGTTTTAATGGCGTACGCAATGGGTAAACCAACCATAGTGCTTAAGGGCACGGGGTTCCCCACCGACAGGCTTGAATTGGCCTTCCCGGATTACGTTGACCAAAGGAGGACCTCAAGGATAGTGTACGTGGCTGACCCATATGAGGCAGGTAGGCTAGCCTGTGAATCAAGGCCAAGTGTAGTTAAGGAGCAGGGTTAACGGATACGTTGCTTTATCTAATATGTAAAATACACGTAGCCAAGGTGTTAGCCCCATTTTCTCAACCGCTGGGAAAATAATTAAAAACCGGTAGGTGTAACCTATTTATGAAGTTTGCCTTGAAGTGTAGCCCTGGGCAAAAGATAGCCAAGAGGCAGGGTAGGGTTGCCATAATTGGGGCGGGTCCCGCTGGCCTTGGTGCGGCTGGTTACCTTATATGTAAGGGTTATGATGTTGATGTTTATGATAGGATGCCTGAACCAGGTGGCATGACGCTTTTTGCGATACCCAACTGGAGGCTGCCATGGAAGAACGTTAGGGCTGGTGTGGAGGAGCTTAGGGAGCTTGGGGTTAACTTCTTCACTAATGTTAAGGTTATTTGTGATGATGAGTACAGGATCGAGGGTGACCAGTTCGTTAAGAGTAAGGTTCACCTTGAGGAGTTGATTGACAGGTACGACGCAGTCATAATAGCGACGGGCACGTGGGAATCCAGGAGGCTTAGGATACCTGGCGAGGACCTTAAGGGGTCCTACCTAGCCCTCGACTACCTGTTCAGGATATACGCGAGCCAGCACGGTTACTTACCTAAGTCTGATGTTTACAGAACAGGTTTAAAGTCAATGGTTATTGGGGCTGGTTTAACCGCCGTGGATGCAGCTATAGAGTCCCAGCTTGAGGGGGCTAGGGAGGTTTACCTATCCTACAGGAGGACGATTAACGAGGCCCCCGCTGGTAAGGCCGAGATAAATAGGCTCATTCAGAGGGGTGTTAAGCTCATGGAGTTAACCCTACCGGTTGAGGTTAGTGGTAAGGAGGCCGTTGAGGCCGTTAAACTAGTTAAGATGAGGCTTGGTAAGCCTGATGCCTCAGGTAGACCGGCCCCCGAGCCCATACCTGGCTCTGAGTTCGTGGTTAGCGTGGACACCTTAATATCGGCCATAGGTGAAATACCTACGCCGCCCATGAGGAAGGAGTGCTGTGGTGTAACCTTAAGGCAGAACGGTACAATTGACACCGACGCCCAGGGTAGGACGAGGAGGCTTGGTGTCTTCGCTGCCGGTGACGTTACCAATGGGCCAACGTTGATAGGTAAGGCCCTGGCCCACGGCATGAGGATTGCGCAATCCGTTGAGGCATTCCTAGAGGCTGGGGGTAAGAGGGGCGGTAGCTGGAGGTCTTAAGCCTCCCCATAGGCCCTATCCCCTGCATCCCCAAGCCCCGGCACTATGAAACCCCTCTCATTGAGCGTTGGGTCAATGGCTACTAGGTAAATGTCCACCTCAGGGTACTTCGCCGTGATCCTATCTATGGCGTACTTAGTCCCTATGACGTGGACGGTTATGGTCCTCCTTGGTTTACCATGCCTATACGCTATGCTTAGGGCTGACAGTATTGTTGAGCCCGTGGCTAGCATTGGGTCCACTATTATCAACGTATCGTCGCTATGTATCTCGGGGATTCTGTAGTAGCCAACGTCTATCTGAAACTCCATTGAACCGGGCACGTGGGTGTTCTCAACCCTCCTGGCGCTGATTACGCCTATCCTGGCTGCTGGAAAGGCCTTCAACAAACCCTCAACCATGGGCATGGCGGCCCTTAGTATCTGGATTATAATCACCTTATCCATGTCCTTAACCCTAACCCCCCTAGCCTTAACGCCCAGTGGTGTCTCAACCTCAACCTCGTAGGTTTCGAAGGACCTTATTATCTCGTAGCCAATCAACCTACCTAACCTAACCAACCCCTTCCTGAACTCAATCTGCTTGGTGTTCCTATCCCTAAGCGTCGTTAATATGTCCTGGGCTAATGGGTGATCCACGACAACAACCCTACCCATCTACCCACCACCTCATTTGCTGGGACTCCCCTTTTTAAGAGTACCAGCCAGCTAACGTGTATTTTATTAATCCAGGGAGTTAATTATTTTTACCGCCATTAATGACCCTAGTTATGGCTAAGGTTGCTGCCTCGACGATAAAACTCCCTGGGGAGGGTAAGGAACTCCTAGCCAAGTACGCCGAGGTTTATGAATTAGCCGATGTGGGTGAGGCGGAGCTGCCTAACATACTGAGCAGGGTTAATGTACTCCTATGCTGGTGCGGAGGCGAGTTCAACCTGACCAAGTGGATTAGGGCCATGCCGAACCTTGAGGTTATTCAAACATTCTCAGCGGGCGTTGACCACCTACCGTACGCTCAAATACCCATTAACGTTAGGATATTTAGCAATGCTGGGGCCTACTCACTGCCCGTAGCTGAACACGCCTGGTCCCTAATACTAACCCTTGCTAAGGGAGTTCACTCAAGATTAATGGACAGGGACAGGTACCTAAATGACCCAGCATACTCACCGAGGCAATTAACGGGTAAGAGCCTACTTGTCCTCGGGACTGGGGGTATTGGAACTGAGGTGGCTAGGATCGGTAAGGCAGCCTTCAACATGCGCACCATGGGGGTTAACAGGAGTGGTAGGCCAGCTGCCTACTTTGATGAAACCTACCCGGTGAGTAGGCTGAGGGATGTTTTACCGAGGGCTAATGTCATGGTTATTGCGCTTCCGTTAACTAAACGCACGAGGGGCCTTATCGGTGAGGCTGAGCTTAACCTACTACCTGAGGATGCAATCGTCGTTAACGTGGCTAGGGGGGACATAGTCAAGGAGGATGACCTATACAGGGTCTTAACCGTGAGGAGGGGGTTGAGGTACGGTACGGACGTCTTCTGGGATTATGGCTCAGGGGAGTCGCTTAACCCGAGGACCGGTTTACTTAACCTACCCAACTTCCTGGGCACACCCCACATAGCCGGTGGTGCACAGCCTGAGGTGGCCAGGAGGGCTGTACTGATGGCTGTGGAGAACGCCGTTAGGTACCTTAGGGGTGAGAGGCCGTTGAATGAGGTTGATAGGGGTGATTACGTGTAGCCTCAATCAACCTAACCCTCTCCCCCTTAATCCTCACACAGTCCTGAATGCTCAACTGCCCTGGGGCTGTGCCACTGTCAACAGCGCAGTACATTAAGGCGGTACCCAGCATTATGGAAACCGCCCTGTGGATCGGTGACATTGGTATTATGGCCACGGGCGTCTCACCCTCATTAACCAGGAGCTCTATTAATGCCGGTAGGTCGCCGTCGTTGATTGAGGCTATCTTGTAAGCAAAGGCGTGCATGGAATTGGCCACGGAGTAGTCACTCATTATAATGCCCCTGATTCCATCAACCCTGTTTAAAATGTGCCTAGACAATATAACCCTATCCCTAAACCCAGCTAAGTCCCGGTGGGCCTTAATGAAATCAACCTCCACGTCTATTAAAGCTCCAGCCTCAGCAGCCATGCTAAGTACCTTAACCTTAAGCCCCGGGTCAACGTTGCTCACCCCACCCTCCCCAGGATCCCTAACCGTCACTATAGCCCTAAACTCACCAAGCAGGTCCTCGATGAAACCCCTTAATCCGGCTAGGTTTGAACCCAATTCACCGCCCATGTAGTCTAACCTCAGTTCAACGGCCTCGCAACCGGCCAATGCGCCCAGGGGCTTCAGCTCTCTAACCGGTACTGCGCAGACTAGTATTGGCCTATTCAACCCTGCATCGGCTTTAAACATTGGAAATGTATTTCAACCTACCCTAATATGCTTAACTGGGCTCCATGCATGGGGCAATAATTGTGGTTAGTGATGAAAGGGTTAAGGAGGCTGCGTTATTCATAAGCGAGGAGTTGGGCCTACCGCTACTGGTTGATGTGGGTAATGGGGTCCTGCCGATACTCAACGTTGATTCAGGTAAGGCTGTGTTGGAATCCTTAATTAAGAGGATTGACGAAGACTTCTTCATAATCATAGTGGTTGGTAAGGAGACTTGGAGGAGGCTCGGTGGCTTGATAACGCAGGTGGACATGGCCAGGCTCCTAATGAGGCTTGAGTTGAGGGGTGTTGGGGTTGGTTTAACCTGAGGTGGGCCCCTTCTCGTACTTGGATATTAACTCGTCATATACGCCCTGGTCAATCTCCTTAACCACTGCCTTAGGGTCCTTACCGTTAACCGTCAACCCAATGGACCTGCATGTGCTTACAACCTGCTTCAAGGCTGCCTTAAAGGTCCTGCTGCCCAACTCCTCCATCTTAATCAAGGCCACCTCAGCCACCTTTTCCAGGGGTAAGTCGCCGATAATCTCCTTACCGGCCTGGTGGCTTGGCGTGTCCTTACCGGCTACCTTAAGCAAGATGTCGGTTATGGGTGGGTACTCCACGTTAACCTTGATAACCCTCCTCGTTGAGTCATCGTACTCAACCTCAACGTTAAGGTTCTGGAAACCCAGTGAGGCAACGGACTTAACCTTATCATTAATAATGTTGGCCACCTCCTGGGCGTTCAATCCAGCACCCTGTAGCTGCTGCATGGCCTGAGGCGGTACCTTACCACCACTGGTCTGAATCCTAATAACCCTCTTCATCAGGCCCCATCCCCAGCACCTCTTTTAAACTTTAATCACAGGTAAGGTTTAGTTAAGCAAAGCTACTGGAGGTCCTCCCCAATCCTCCTCTCTTCGCCATGCCTAACTATCCTCACCCTCGTCTCTATGGGTATGTGCAGTCCCACGTTCTCCAGTATATTGTAAAGTTCACCATCGGTCAACTCCCCCAGTGCACCATCCCTATGAAGCTTAACCAGCTGCCTAAAAACCGATAAGGCAGCCTCACCATACAGCTTAACCGCCTTATCAATAATCTCCCCAGCCCTCTCACCCTTAGTCATGGCCTTAACCTCGGCCACCACATCCATGGGCTTATCCTTAACCTCCTGCCTAGGTTGTTGGGCCATTAGGCTCATCAACTTCTTGAGCCTAATCAACTCAAGTTCAGGATCCCTATCACTCATACTAATTACCCCTAACCTAATGCGCTAGTTATAAAACATTCCCCTTGTTAAGCATTAGGAAGATGCCGTATTGGTTAATGCCAGAGTAGGGATTAGGCACCTCCCTTACGGAAAACCACCTCATGTCTTAGCTTCAACTCACGCTGCCTCTGCTTCCTCCTCCACTTGTACCTGTGAGTCTCCTTTAAACCGACACTAAGAAGACCCCTAGCCCTCCTACCAGCCGGTGTAAGCCCCCTGAAGGCCCTACCCCTCTTAGGCTTAATGGCAACCCTCTTAGCCTCAGCCGGTAATGGTAATTGGGAGACGTCTGTAATGTTAACGACCTTGTTTAGGTACTCCTGAAGTGCCTTAACGTTCCACTCCCAGGTGGTCTTACGCCTGGCGTCAACAGGTATGCCGAGTAGTCTAGCCTCCTCAACGGTTAAGTTAACTGCCTTAACCTCACCAATAGAGAAACCCCTACCTGGCCTCACCTCGCCTCCCCTAGGCGACTTAACCATAGCCACCGGTGGATTAATGGACACAGCGCAGCCTAGCAACGTAGCATTAATAAGCTTTACCACGTGCTTAGGCGCATGGCCGTTTTAAGTACATGAAGGTTCTACGCATGAATGCGCATAACCACCATAATGGTAACGGTAATTCATGAACCTCCACCTGCCGAGGAATGGTTAGGTAAGTACTCCGTTATTCTTCTGGTGGTTAAAACCTTACTCACCCTCTTCTCCGCAATCTTAACGTACTCCTCCTCTACGTCAATGCATATGAAGTGCCTCCCTGTCTTAGCCGCTGCAACGCAGGTTGTACCCGACCCGGCGAATGGGTCCAGGACTACGTCCCCCTCAAAGGTGTAGAGCTGGATGCACCTGTACGGCAGTTCCTCGGGGAATGGTGCCGGGTGGCCAACCTCCTTAGCTGACTCTGGGGGAAACCTCCACACGCTCCTGGTGAATTCTAGGAACTCCTCCCTGGTTATGGTGTCTTTCTTGCTTCCCTTCTCCCTCCTGAAGCTTCCCTTGGACAGGATTATTATGTACTCGTGCTGGTCCCTCAACACTGGGTTAACCGCTGATTGCCAGGAGCCCCAGGTCGTGGATGCCCCACTGACGGCGTCCCCCTTATCCCAAATCACCTCACCCCTTAGGAGGAAGCCAATCCCCTCGAACAGTTGTATGAGGCAGGCGTGAAGGGGCATGTAAGGTTTCCTCCCGAGGTTGGCCACATTGAAGCATGCACGCCCTCCCCAGACAAGCACCCTGTAGACCTCGCGCATAACCTCCCCGATGAAGTCTAGGTACTCGCCCAACGTCAAGTCCTCATCGTACTCCTTACCCACGTTGTAGGGTGGTGAGGTGACCATCAGGTGCACGCTGTTGTCAGGCAACTTCCTAAGCACGTCACGGGCATCCCCAAGGATAACCTTATCGAGAAGCTCACTAGGTACCTTATTCTCCACTAAGTCTTTAGGCGAGGGCTCGGGGAGTTTAACATCTTTGTAAAGTTTCCGTGAGTAGAAGGGTGATGAGTCATGGCTCTCCCTCCCAGTTACACCAAAGCTGCTTGTCCGAGTCCTCTTAACCATGGCATCCACCATTATTGGTAATTATGCAGTCCCGTTAATGAGTTTAAAGGGGTTATAAAAACCTTTAGTTTATACCTCATCTTAGATTAGCTGTAAGTAATGAGACATGAGATGAGGAACCTTAAACCTACCTCACCTACCCAGTAGCTATTTATAAATTTTTGCCAGTGAAATGCTTAAATTCTGCCTAGGAGGGGTGGTGGTAGCCTCGGGCACGAGGCAACTGTGAGTGCCCGAGCACCCAGCCCCGTGGGAAACTGACCAATGATGCCTCAAGAATGGGGACAAGCCCCGACAAGGGATGAAGAATGATTAGGGACACAGGCATGAGGGGAACGGGGCATTGTAGGTTACAGCATGCGTATGTGGGTTATGAGGGCTATTATTAGGAAGAGTAGGGCTAATGATAGGCCTATGCCCAGTATTAGTCTCTCGCCGGTTATGAGTGACGCTATGGCTGTTACCGTTGAGGCCGCCACCATGATCCATGAGGCCAGTTCAAGGCCCCTAAACCTAATCACCCTCCTAGCCCTCCTAACCCGCCCGGTGGTTGATGGTGCTTGCTTAACAGCCCTCCCACCACTTCCCTCGCCCAGGAAGAATGGTGGCTTGGTTTCCTGGGTGGCGTTTGGGAATATTACCTTTAAAACCTCAACCACGTCATTCCTCAACCCCTGGAACTCACCCCTCCTAATGGCCAGTGGATCCACGTTAACACCCCTAAGTATCTCCTCAACGGCCTTGATCACGTCCTCCTCGCTGCACCCCTGGTTAAGCAGGTTGTAAACTATCGACGAGACCCTCCTGACTAGGCTTAGGTCACTTATAACATCCCTGAACTTGGTGTACCAGAGTTTAAAGTCCTCGGCCTCAAGCCTAATGCTAACTGGGTCACAGCCCCTCCCACCGCTCGACACGGAGTGCCCATGTTAGTGCACTTTTAAAACGTTTAGGAATCACCACAGGTATTATCATGCCCAATGCACCGTGCGGCTTATTCAAAGGCCCTTAACTTGCCATTGATGCCTCCCTCATTCAACTAAGCCCATCTCAACCACCACTCCGCATCTTTGCCCATGGGGTGAGCCACAGTATTATCCCTCATCATTAAAAAAGACTAATACGCCTCAGGACCTTGGGTTGATGCAATGGTGTTGTTAACCACCACACCCCTGTACTTGAAGACGTAGACCTCTGCCATTATGTAGTTCGCCAGGAAGCCGAATATGACCCCTATCACATACGCCACATAACCATTGACCCCGAGGACGTAGTGGAGTAGGTTAGTTACCGCGTAATTCACGGCGGTACCCACCAGGCTTGCTACGTGGTACTTCCCCAACCCCACTAGGTAGCCCACTGACCTATCCCTAAAGGTCCAAACCTTGTTTAGGGTGAAGTTGTTAACTATGCCGGCCTCTAGGGCCGGTATTAGGGATATGAAGTAGGGTAGGCCCAGGATCCTCCAGAAGGCGTGTAGGACCAGTTCAGACACGAAAAGCCCTATTACACCCACGGTGGCGAATTTGAGGGGCCTGTATTTGCTTATGGCCAGCAGGTTCACCGTTATCGAAACCAGCTGTTTAACGTAATTCACTATTTGCCTAGCCCCCAGTTTAGATGAACCAGTCTCCCTAGTCCTGAAGACGTAGGGGACCTCCACCACGCTGCCAACCCTGCAGAGGGCTAGTATGTCGAGCAGTATCTTGTAGTCGCCGTAGGGCCTGTTTAGGCACATGACGCTTTTCTTAAAGGCAAAGAAGCCTGAGACTGGGTCCTTGATACCCCTTGCCGAGGGGATCAGTATGTGGGCTAGTGTAGCTGCTCCCCAGCTTATCACCCTCCTTAAAATTGGCCAATCACCGGCGATACCACCACCCTTAACGTACCTTGAGGCTATGGCCACGTCTGCGCCGTTGGACACTGCCTCTATTAGCCTAGGCACAACTGAGGGTGGGTGCTGAAGGTCGGCATCCATGACGACTATCACGTCGCCCCTACTGGCCCTCACCCCATCTATGACAGCACTGGATAGGCCAAGTCTCCTACCCCTCTCAATAACCTTAAGGTTAACGCCAAGCCCCCTAGCAGCCTCCTCAGCCACCTTGGTTGTACCATCAGTTGAACCATCGTCAACAATGATGATCTCGTAATCGATGCCCTTAAGGTTGGTGGCCAACTCCTCTATGAGCCTTCCCACGTTACCAGCCTCGTTAAGCGTGGGCACCACTATTGACACTGAGCCGCCCATCCCAATTTCATGTATGAATTGGTAAGGGCCCTTTAATAGTTTTTCCCCAAGACAATACCACTAAATAACATAATTAGTACTATATAGTTAGAACAGGGCTTAAAGGTTAAAAGGGGGCCTCAGCCCATTAACTGGGCCGGGCCTGGAGGGGCGCCACCCCTCCCCCTCCACGCGGGGGCCGTAGGTCTGCGGGGGCCGAAACCCCACACAGCCGTTGGTTGGCCCAGTGTCGGGCCATGGGTACCGCCGTGATGGCCAGCCCCCTGAGACGCCCACCACCCACGCCCACAGCCGTAGGGTTGTGGGTAGTGGGACTCCGGTGAACCGGGTTAGGCCCGGGAGGGAGCGGCCCTAAGCCGGGGTGGGTGTGTTCAGGGGTCCACTGGCCTGAGCATGGGCCCATGGCTACGGCTGAGGTCAGTCAACGGTTGCGTGGGGGTTGGGCCCATTAGCCTTGTTGGGAAAAGCAAAAAACCAACCACCCCAGCCCCCTTTGTGAGGCTACTGTTAATACACGCTGGGGAGTTTTCATACGAGGTTAAGGATAAGGCTGTTGAGAACCCCGAGCCCTTAAGCGACGAGTTAAGGAGGGGTAGCGCCAGGAATACTCTAGTGGTCTTCACGACAATTGAGGAGAATGATAATGACTCACCTAGCTTTCTGGAGAGGGTTGTCAATGATGTCCTTGACGTTGCTGGTAAGGTTAAGGCATCCTCAATATTCCTCTACCCATACGCCCACCTAAGCCCAAACCTAGCCCCACCGCCAAGGGCCATGGCCATACTCAACGCCCTCTACGAGGCACTTAAAGGTAAGGCCAATGTGCCTATCTACAAGGCCCCCTTCGGCTGGTATAAGGCATTCAACCTAAGCTGCCTAGGGCACCCACTATCCGAGTTAAGCAGGACAATAACACCCCAGGAGCAGGCCCAGCCTAGGAAACCCTACACGAGGGACTACTACATAATAATCTCACCCGACGGCTCAATCCACGACCCAGCCAATTACAACTTCAGTGAGGGGGAGGGTGACTTAAAGGTTCTCGTTGAGAAGGAGGTCTTTAAGAGGGAGCTTGAGGGTAAGGAGCAGCCCAGGTACATTGACTACTGCCTCAAGTTCGGCTTCGAGTGGGAGCCCCTCTCTGACGTTGGGCACATGAGGTATGGGCCATACGCCACGGTCATGATTGAGCTCCTGGACGACTACTCCTACCAGGTGGCCAAGTCACTGGGCATACCGGTCTTCAAAATTAAGGGGACTAACATGTTTAGGCTCAGTGATAAGGCGATCAGTGAGCATGCTGGGTTATTCGGGGAGAGGATGTACGTGACTGAGTCCGATGAGGACCTTGTCATGAGGTACGCCGCCTGCTTCCAACAGTTCGCCATGATTAAGGACTGGGTCTTGAGCTACAGGAACCTACCCCTGGGCATGCTTGAGGTGGCTGACAGCTATAGGTATGAGCAGCCTGGGGAGACTGTACTATGCTTCAGGTTGAGGAGATTCTACATGCCGGACCTGCACATATTCGTGAAGGACCTTAAGGAGGCCATGGATGTTGGCCTAAGGCTCCATGCGAAGATATTCGAGGAGATTAGGAGGATTGGGAGGGACTACGTAAGCCTATACAACGTCACCAAGGAATTCCTGGACCAAAACAAGGACTACCTCGTTGAATTAGCCAGGAGGGAGGGTAAGTCAATACTGGTCAGGGTCCTTGAGGGGGCTAGGTACTACTGGGTCCTGAACGTGGAGTACCACATAATAGACGAGTTGAGGAGGCCGAGGGAGATAGCCACCTTCCAGTTCGACATAGGCAATGCCCAGAGGTTTGGGATTAGGTATAGGGATGTTGATAACAGCGTGAAGTACCCTGTTATAATACACACGGCCATATTGGGGAGCGTGGAGAGGTTCATATTCGCGCTACTGGACACTGCAGCCATAAGTGAAGCCCAGGGTAAGGTGCCGAGCCTACCAACCTGGATAACCCCAGTGCAGGTTAGGGTCATACCAGTCTCCAGTGGCTACGTTAAGGATGCAGTGGAGTTGGGTAGGAGGATTGAGGAGGCTGGCTTCAGGGTCGAGGTTGATGATAGGGATGAGACCGTGGGTAGGAAGATTAGGGATGCGGAGACCCTTTGGGTACCGTACATTGTTGTTTACGGTGAGCGTGAGGCTAAGACTGGTAAGCTGAGCGTTAGGGTTAGGGGTGTTGGGCAGGAGGTGATGAGCCTAGAGGACCTCATAGCCAGGTTGAGCAGGGAGACCCAGGGCTACCCAAGGAGACCGTTAACTGCGCCCATGCTGCTTAGCGTTAGGCCACCTTTACCTTAAACTAGTCTAGGTATATCCCGGAAACCTCAATCCTGTGGGTTATCCCACCCCTCTCATCCTCTGGGAAGGATTCAATGTACCTGCGCACCCTACCCTTATCCAACTCAACACCAGTCTTAGGGTCGGCCAGGACTGAGGCTAATTCCTCAAGGAACTCCTCAGCCTCATCAGTGGCCTCCCTAGCCTTCAACACTATGAGCCCCTCAAGCCTAATAGCCCTAACCTCCTCCCCATCAACCCTGACGGTAACCGTGTCGTTAAGCAACTCCTGGGGCATGTATACGTCCAGCAGGTTCTCCATTAAATCAACCCTAACAACCTCACCACCAACCACAACCTCATAATACACACCACCGAAGGCCGTTAAGCCAACATCCCAATCATTCTCCCTAGCAACCTCCTCAAAAAACTCCTCATCAGTCAACGTACTTTTGTTAAGCAGGAAAACATCAACATCATGAACATTCCAATCAATACCATAAGCCAGGGGAAGTACTAAACTACCCACAAGTACAAAGTCAACACCCCTCCCCCTAAACACCCTGGCAACCATTGATAAGGCCGCCACGTAAGGCTTAACACTAGGCCTACTCACATCAAGCCAACGAGACAAGCATTTTTCAACTTTTCCAACCATCATAACGGTGATAACTAACCATCCTTAAGATGAGCATTTAAAGATTAGGAGAAAAGGGGAAAATTTTAATTTTGAGGGAGTGGAAGTTTAACCTATGTTCACCTTCTTCTTAGTGCTATTATTGCTGCTACTGCTGCTACTACGATGACTACTACTATTCCAATCACTAATGCTGTGCTTATTACTGGCTTTGTCACGGTTACTGTGGTTGGTGGTACTGTTGCAGTAGTTGTTACTGTGGTAGTTGCGGTGGTTGCTGAAGTTACTGTTGCCGTGGTTGTAGTTGTTGTTACCGCCGTTGTTGTGGCAGTTGTGGTAGTAACTGTTGTTGTGGTTGCCGTTGCAGTTGTTGTAGTTACCGCTGTTGTCGTTACCGTGGATGTTGACGTTGTTGGTGGCGTTAACTCCACGGCCTGGCCCTGCAGTATGAATATGGCCGCCTCACCCCTAGGTAACCAAACCTCCTCACCAGCCTTGAATGGACCATACCACCGCCCATCAATACTGTGGAAGGTTACGTTAACATTCTGCGTGAACTTAACTAAGACATACCTAATAGGTGCTGAGGCTGAGTGAAGAGTCTCAATAGTTGTGAAGAACTCAGTCCACCAGTCAGGTGGCCAGGATATGAAGTGGTCCGGTGTTGGCCAACCAACCCAGTACTTAGTGCTTACTGCTGCATCATATATAGTCTGAACCAGCGGTATTGCTGGGAGATCCTTCCACCACTCAAAGATGGCATCCTTATACAGCTGTATGGTCTCAGGGCTTGTCGGTGACATATACCTAGTTAGGTTAATGTAATAGTCAAGTAATGGATCATATAACCTAACCCACTCACCTGCATACATGTACTTACCCACTGGGTATTCCCTTGAGTAAACACCCCAAAATGAATTATAGAAGTATGGGTCGAAGGTCCATGGAAAGCCTGTACATAGCCAGTATAATGCATCTGGGATTGTTCCATATGCCTGAGCCTGCCAAAAGTATGGCGGATTGCTAACATCGTATGACTTAATACCAAACTTATTCAAGGCTGCAACAATGGCGAGCGCTAGTGGTGTATGGTAACCACCAGCATCATATATGGGTAATGTTAATGGAGTGCCATTGGGTAGGTACCATACTCCACCCTTCTTAGTGAAGCCAACCGACTCAAGTAACTCAGCTGCTAACGTCCAGTTGGTGGATAATTCATATATCTTACCACAGACGGTTCCATGAGGCCCCTGTAAGCAGTAGTTGGCGCTGTAGTTACTTATGAGCCAATTAGACCAGTAACTTAGGCTTGGCCAATTAGCCCACAGCGTTTTAGCAGGCTCAGTTGGTGGGAATGATGGGAAGACTGATGCTTCAACCATATAGTTAATTATGTGAGCTATGGCCCACCTAACCTGACTGTAGTTCAACGGATACCACTGAGTATTAAGCCAGAGACCCCTTGGGCATGGGTCATAGAATACCAGTAGCTGCGTTCCCGGATACTTTAAGCCATTCTCAACTAAGCTTATTGCAGGGAACACATCCGTAGCGACCATGTAGTCCTGATAGCCGTTAATCCAGTTCTGGAACTGTACATCAGGTGTTGACTGACCCATGAACACTATGTACTTAGGCGCAGGTAAGACGGCTGGGCTGCAGATTACATTAATATAATTGGCAATGTTTTCATTAACTGCACAGGTGGTATCATACCACAGGTCTATGAATTGGAGAATGGGCTCGTAAGCGGGAATATTTTTAATAATTGCCAGATACCATACATCAAGATACCCGGTTTAGTGATTAAGGATTAAAGCCCCTTAAAGCGCCTAACCTGCTGGCGTGTTAAATACAGGTACGTTGTTCCATAGCAATCACTGGGCTCTATTTGAGTATTCTCATACCACTCGTTCCAGCTAGTAATGAGCACCCAATCAGGGTTAGAGCTTAACGCTATGTCCCATGAATCTAGGTAATACCCACCATCCCGCCTAGGCTCAATTAACCTATTAGTCCCACTAACCAGGTAATTATCATGCCCAGGCACCACTGTGGCAGCCCAAAGTTTACCCTTCTTATGAAGTTCATTACTCACAGTCTCGTATATGCTGGAATATTTAATACCCCTTGTAGTGAAGCCTATGGGATTATATGTATGTAGCCCATCGAATATGTCAGCCAATATGTATGCCGATTGTGGATCAAGGCCGAAATCACCTATTATAAATACTTCATGACTTAGTTTACTTTTAACGGCATTTATGGCCTTAATGGCATCATTTACGTTACCAAACACCTTCCAGAACTCACCAATGACTCTACTGTAAACAAAAATCACTGGCTTATTATTAACCTTAAGCCACCTATCCCTCTTGCCGTAATTCTCGATGATCCTATTAAAGTCATCAGCAACCTTATTAATGATATCCTCACCCTTAACAGTCTCCTTAACCTCACCTGTGGCGAACCCTACTGTTTCATAGTACAGCGTTATTTCAAAGTCCTCCGGCGCCACCTCAAGGAATTTACTTATAGTTGCATTGGCATCCACGTCGGAGAAACCCCACCATGAAACTATGAAACCATCTATTAAGGCTTGCTTAGCCTCGTAAATCTGCCTTCTAATCGTGTATTCACTTGAAGAATCGTATAAACCATCTAAAGGTTGACATGGTGTTGCAGACTCCCTCCTCCCATTAATAACCTTTTCAGGATTATAACCAGCAGAGTTCCAACCCCTCCATTCATGTATAGGCCCGGTACCCCACGGTGTTCCATACCACGCATAGTGAAAGGCTAAAACCTTTTTAGGAAATAGATTACCCATACTCTTTAGATATCTCACTATATTTTAAATATTGCCTCAATACTTACTTATGATGTTTACGGATGACTAAGAAGTGAACATTCTCCTCACTGCTAGATTTATTTTATACATTTTAATTTTTAAAGTATATTTATATAGTAAAGAAACTAAAAATAATTGAGACTTAAATTTTATTATCCTTTAACAATCCCCATAGAGGAGACTGTGATATAGAACATTACCTCTAAACTGCAGGCTAAAGATGACTAGAAGAAGCTGTTAAAGAAATCCTGTATAGGTAATTCTACATATTAACTACGTTGAAGGAGCAGGATATGCAAAAGAGATAAAAAAGAGACTTAGAATCCGTAGCAACTATAAGGAAGCAATACTTAAATTCGAGTATTCGGCTTGGTACATTATGGGTTTTTTAGATGTTTGGGTTAAGGCTACGAGTTTCGTGTCTAAAAACAGCTTGAGGGGTGCCTTGGTTTACGTTAGGAACAGGTCCCACTACTCAATGCGTTTTGAGGTTAATGGGCAGTCCTTCACCTCCAACCCAGGCTTATCCTGGTTTCTAGTGCCTATTAAGCCTGGTGACGAGGTTAGGGTTGTTTTTGAGGATGGCGAGTCCTTTAGCTTTAGGCCCAGTTTCAGTGAGGCTAGGAGGT
>Ga0081474_121409_pt1 | contig 27529 bp, 22 predicted proteins | sample OneHunmetagenome_2_FD_70978 | JGI IMG/M metagenome (GOLD analysis project Ga0081474, IMG submission 70978) | Ferrous microbial mat communities from One Hundred Spring Plain, Yellowstone National Park, USA v2 (version 2) | ecosystem: Environmental > Aquatic > Non-marine Saline and Alkaline >... | reverse complement strand
GCTCGGGTGGGCTCCCGGTGCCTCCTGACCAGCGTCAACGAGGCCCTCAAGCCGAAGCTGAAGCAGGAGCTGAGGCCTGGGACTAGGGTGGTGACGCTCGACTTCCAGATACCCGGCTGGAGGCCGGTAAGGGTTGTGGGTGATAGGAGCGGCTGGCAGAGGACTCTCTACGTGTACGTTATTGGGGACTCTGACTCCTAGCGCCTGCGCAGGAGGACAGCCAGCGACGCTGCAGCAATAACCACAGCGATAACCACTATGGGGGCAATCACGTAAGCCCAGCTCAGGCCCTTCTTATAGACCTCTATTATGGCGACCTTCTGCCCAGTTATGTTGACGGCGACCAGGTAATAGGAGCCCTTAACCTCAAGGCCTCCCAGGACCAGCTGCCCTGGGGCCAGCCCGGTCTCATTGACTAGGCCCCCTCCCCAGGGCCCTCCCCAGGGCTTAAGGAAGAGGTAGGGAGAGCACGAGATGTTGCGGCGGCCCCAGGCCACCTTCGCGTCAGAGATGAGGATGCCCCAGGGCGACCAGTAGGCCCCGAAGACTGCGCTCGCGGGTGGCATGAGGTCAGAGACGTTGAGGAGGCGGTAGGTCGAGGTGTCAAAGTATATGAGGATTGGCTGGACCGAGGAGGCTGCGTACGATGAGTTGGCAGACACGTAGACGCCCCCATAGATGATCAGGGAGCTCGACACGGTGGAGGAGTCAAGCGACAGGGACTCATTAGATGAGAGCGCGAGGGTCACGTTGAACCGGTTAAGAATGGTCAGCGACCCTGAGGAGAGGTTCACGTAGACAGGGTATACGGTGTAGACTTTCGACGTGGAGAAGAAGGAAGAGGGGAACTCCAGGTAGGCCCCATAGAGGAGGCCGCTCGGCGAGGGGGAGAGGTCGACGAGCATACCCCCAGGCGGAAGGCTCACAGACTTCATCACTTCAAGCGACCTGCCGACCTGTCTGGCCACGACCACCTCGTTGCTAATCGTGCTAAAGTTCAGGAGGGAGGCCACAATGACGCCGTCGGCCTCTGCCAGGCCGGTGCATAATAGGTAGCTGCCATTGATGAGGAGCTCCTCAGATATGGACCCCTCTGGCGAGACCTCAGCCACGTAGATGATCCCCGTCCTGTTGCTAAGGTTGGAGAGGCACAGCATAGGGGCGCTGGGCGACAGGTAAGGCACAATGTTGGGGCCGAAGTGGGCTATGACCCTGTAGTCCCTGTTGCTTATGTTGAACATGGCCAGGTAGCTGCCCGAGGATCCTGGGAAGAGCAGCAGTATACCGTAGGGCGGCAGGGGCGACACTGGTATATCATAGGGCGGCAGGGTCTGCAGGCCCTGCGGGTAGGGCAGGTAGGCGACAGTCCTCGACGCCAGGCTCGGGGGAGAGGCCGCAAGGGCCAGGGTCGAGAAGAGCGTCAGGGCCAGGACCGCGATGGCCGCTAAGGCCTCTGTCCTCAAGGTCCCTCAGGCTGGTTCAGGTAGCCCGCCCTTTCTTCGTTTAGCTCGGCCGTCAGCTGGCCGTAAGCTCATTAAGGGCTAGGCCCGTTGAGGGCGTCTCCTTGACGTTATAGTACCTCTCGGCGAGCTTCCTCATGGCCGTCTTAACCTTCAGGAGCGCGTCCTCAAAGCCGACCCCCAGCTCCTTGGCTACCTCGCTCCATGTCCTGCCCTGAAGGACCTTCAGCACGGTTGCCTTCTCCTCCTCTTCGCTTAGTAGGCCTGAGTCAAGCGGCGCCCTGGCCCAGTACTGAAGGGCCAGGTCCCTTATCACGTCATTAGTCGTCTCATAGGTCATGGTGCCGTAGAGGTAGGCCCAGAGCCTCTCGAGCTTAAGCCTGCTGAGCGGTTTCACCTCTGTGGTCAGCGGGCCGGCCGCCTTGAGGAGGGCTATCGCTACCTCAGGCTCCATCCCCCTGTAGGTGTCCTGGAGGCTCCCCAGGAGCTTCTCCTTGAGCTCCCTTGAGGCGAGCGTTGCGACCTTCCTGGCCTCCTCGCTTATGGGCCTCAGGACGAGCACGGTGAACTCCCCGCTGACCGGGTTCCTGTCGGGGCTTACGTGGATGACGGAGAAGCCGTTCCTGACCCAGAACCTCACCAGCCTGTCGCTGACGCCGAAGCCGCTCCCCACCCAGTCGTAGCCTTTCTTGACGGCCTCCTCGACTACATACGAGAGGAGCCTCGAGCCTATCCCCTTGTCCTGGACCTCGGGGTGGGTCGCTATCCTTACCACCCTCCACCCCTTGAGCGTGCCGAAGGCGGGGACCCTGAGGTGCTTTATGACGCGGTCAGGTATTATGTTGCCCTTAGTCTTGTCCTGGTTGAGGAGGGAAGCGCTGAGCTCAGGGCTGAGGCCCCCCTCCTCGGCAAGGAGCGCGGCCGAGACCACCTTGCCCGAGCTCGTGGCCACGGCCCTTATCGAGTAGTGGGGCGCGTCGGCCATGAGGGCTAGGTCGTCAGGCTCGTTCCTGTAGTGGGCCTGAACGTATATGCCGAATATCTGCCTGAGGAGCCCCTCGCCTTTCTCAGAGAACAGCTCCTCGGGCGTCGTGACGACGTAGCTTAGCCTCCCCTCCCTTATGTCAACGAGGTCCTGCTCCTCAAGCCTGGCTGGCTCAGCGTCCAGGAGGAGGACGTCAAACAGCCACGCCTCTATCGGGTCGTCCTCTGAGTACCTTATGGGCTCCTCCATCTCGTAGGTCCTCAGCTCGGTCCTAGGGTCCCTCCTGACCTCCCCGAGGAACCTGACGCTGAACCCCCTCCCGGCGCCCTCGTAGCCGTGTACGGTTGAGGCCACCAGGATCCTCCTGTGGGCCCTCCAGATCCTGTGGAGGAGCGGCACGGGCAAGCCGCTGGCCTCGTCAATTACCACGAGGTCGGCCTCCTGCTCGGGCACCTCGGACGGCCTGACGTACTTGACCCTGAAGCCCTTCCCCCTGAAGCCTATTATCTCCTCGCCCTTCCTCTCCACGCTGACCTCCATCTTCAGGGCCTCAAAGGCCCTGCCGGCGAGCTCCATAAGGCTCTGGGTGTTCTCTAGGTCGGGCGAGGTGACTACCACCTTGATCCTCCTTCTCCTGGGCGACCCGAGCCAGGCGCTTATGAGGCCAGCCATGGCTATGCCGGCGGCGCAGCTCTTCCCCCTGCCCCTGTCAGCCGTTATCACAAGGAGCTTCCTGCCGTCCTCCTCAGGGGGCTCTATCAGCCACTCCGCGGCCCTTATGGCGTTGACCTGGTCCTGGGTCAGCGCTAGCCTGTAGACCTCCTCAGGGAACCTCGCGTCCTTCGGTACCTCGGCCCTTCTCTCCTTGGGCGGGGAGGGCCTTATGGGCTCCCCGCTTATCACCTCGTCCTTGTCCAGGTCGACTATGAAGACGTTCCTGTTGTGCTCAAGCAGCTTCCTCTTGAACCAGGCTATGAAGACGTGCCTCGGCTCCGAGTAGCCGGGGACGAGCAGGTTCCTCTTGAACTCCGTCACCCTCGTGTCCCAGGAGTCCCAGGATGGGACCTGGAGGACTATGATGCCGCCCCCCTCAACTATGCCCGTCAGTATGCCGATCCTGTTAGGCTTGAGGTCGTCTACGAGGTCAAGCACGAGGCCCTGGAACGTGGTGCCCAGGTACCTCCTGGCGTCCTCAGCCTTGGTTATGGTGAGCTTCGTCATGTTGCACCTCTCCTTGACTGACCTCTTGACAAGCTCCTTCCTCAGCTGGGAGCCCTCGTAGCTTTCGTTGAATGCGTAGAGGACCCTTATCTGCCCCTTACCCTTGAGCTTCCTGACGAGGGACTCGTAGGCTATCAGCACGCTGGCCGTGGCCACACCCACCTTCACAGGGTCGTCACTGCTCAGCACCACCATGAGCCTCCTGTTAGAAGCTATGGAGGCCTTGACCGCGTGGCGAAGCAGCCTCCTCAGCCTCAGCAGCGACTCTGGTAGCCCCTTGCCCAGCTCGTATGAGGCCTCCTCGGCCTCCCTCCTTATCCTCTCCCTCTCCTCGGGGCTCCTGCGTACGCCCCCTGGCTCCACGGGCCCTAGCACCCGTCAGCGGCCTGCGCTAACAGGGATCAGGGAGGCCAAGGTAATAAACGGGTTCCAGGCAGGCCCGCGCCCCTTATTACCTGATTGGGCCAGACATCAAGGGGGCCCCAGTGGAGTCAAGGAGCGTAAGGAGGCCAGCGCTGTGCCCGGCCTGCGGCGCCCCTGGCTTCTACAGCTATGAGCTTAAGGGGCCCGTGGACAGGGAAGGCAACAGGCTCCTGGAGATCTCCTACTCGTTTAAGTGCGAGGTCTGCGGCTACGAGGACTCGGGAGGCCTATACATACCGCTTGACGCACTCTACAGGATAAGGCACCTCCTGGTGCCGGAGGCCCTGGCCCTTGTCGAGAGGGTCAAGGTAATCACTGATGTAGCCCCTCTAGGCGTTAAGGCCGGAGCTGAGGCCAGCGCCACGACGGGGGAAGGCCATTAGTCCTGCCCTTGTATAGCTGGCCGCTTCTCTGCTAGTGCGCTCTACAGACTAGGGATAACGAAAGCGCCTCACGCCTTAAGGGCGCTAGAGGTACTTCTCGCACACCCTCTTCATGACCAGGGCGTCCTGCTCAAGTATGGGGCTCTCGCTGATTATGACGCCGTCTATGCCGGTCTCAACGTAGGCCTTGCACACAATCTCCCAGTCCGGCCCGAAGCCCTCCTCGGCCAGGGTGTGGTGCTCCCTCTCGCCCCCCTTGCCGTACTCTATCTTTGAGAAGTGGGTGTGCAGGGGCCTGACGGCCCACGAGCCAAGCTCCTTCTCGATCTTCTCAATGATCCTTATGACCTCATCAACGCTGTTTATGGCCGCCCCCTCGGCCCTGGCGTGGAGGTGGGCCCAGTCAACTGCCGGCCTGACCCTGTCGTGGGACTGGCATATCTTTATGACCTCGTCCACGTCCCCCACCTGGGACTCCTTGCCAGTGGTCTCAGGGGCCAGCCAGGCTACCTTAAGGTCAAGGCCCTCGAAGACCCCCTTCAGGGCCTCTATGACTCTCCCCAGGGCCTCCTCCCTGCTCGCGTTCCCCTTTATGTAGCCTGGGTGGAAGACAACGGCGTAGGCGCCCATCCACTCTGATGCCTGGGCCGCCTCCCTGAGCCTCTCAACGCTCTTCGCTACAGTGTCCTCCTCAGGGCTGGCCAGGTTTATGAAGTAGGGGGCGTGCATGCTCAGGACAACGTCGTTCTGCTGGGCCGCCTCCCTTATCCTCTCGGCCTTCTCCCTGGTGACCCTGACGCCCCTGACGGCCTCGTACTCAAGGGCGTCGAGGCCCATCTGCCTCAGCAGGGGCGGGACCTCCTCGTAGTCGCCGCTGAAGTTCGTCGGCTTCCCCGCTGGCCCGAACCTCAGCCTCGCCAAGCCAGCTCCCCCTCAGGGTTTCTGGCGCCTGGAAGGTAAAAGGGGGAGCACAGGTCCTCCCGGGGCTGACCGCCTCAGCGAGGGCGCGTGATATATAATGTTCAAATACTAGTTAGTCCTCTTTTTATTGCATACCTGAGGGTGCGCAACTTGGACGAGGGGGCTGGGGGCGGCGTTGGCAGGAGGGACCATGCGGTCCTGGCCGCGTCCGTCATTGTCCTTGTCCTGCTCCTCCTCATGGCCTACCTCACTCCCATAGGCGTCCTGTTCAGCGCATCAAACCCCTACACGGGCGTCTACGGCTACTCCCTCAATGCGGTCCTGAGGTCCGAGACCCTTCACATAAAGGGCCTCTACAGGCCCGTCAGGGTTATAGTTGACAGGTACGGCGTCTACCACATATACGCCCAGGACCTGCACGACCTCTTCCTAGCCTTCGGCTTCATACAGGCAGAGAACAGGCTCTTCCAGCTTGACCTGGTTAGGAGGGCCGCCATAGGGAACCTTTCACCCATACTCGGCCCCTCCTACAGGTCGGAGGACCTGTTCCAGCTCAAGATAGGCAACTACCTGACCGCTGAGAGGGACTGGAACGAGACCCTCGCGAGGGCCCCGACGGACCCCATGGCCAACATAACGGTCATGATCCTTGAGGCTTACTCAGAGGGGGTCAATGACTACATAGAGTACGCTGAGGTCCACCACGAGCTTCCCTTTGAGTTTACGCTGTTGCATTACACGCCGCAGCCCTGGACGCCTGTTGACTCCTTTGCCGTACAGCAGTACATGGTGGAGAGCCTGGAGTTCGGCGACGACCCCCTGATACTGTCGCTGATGTACTATAAGATGGGCCAGCTGGCCAACTACCTCAACCCCCCGTTCCCGCCAATACCCCAGGTCTACTACGCCGGCTACAACGGCACGCCAAACGCCACGGTTGAGGAGGAGGCCGAGAACATATGGCCCATAAACTCAACCATAGCCCAGATGGCCTATGAGCTCTACAAGGAGTGGGACCCGCCCTTCATATCACCTCACGCAGTGGGGCACAGCAACGAGTGGGTGGTGTGCGGCAACAAGACGGCCACAGGTCGTCCAATACTTGTCGGCGGGCCGGTCCTGGGCTTCAGCCTCCCCTTCATATGGTTTGAGGCCCAGCTCGTGGCGCCGGGCTACGACGTCTTCGGCGTCTTCCTGCCGGGGGACCCCGTGCCCGTGATAGGCTTCAACCAGCACATAGCATGGACCCTGACGGACGTGCAGGCCATATCGTGGGGGACGTACTTCTTCGTGCAGACGGTCAACGGCACGGACTACTACTTCAACGGGTCCTGGCACCCGATAATACACTACTACGTGGACGGCGTCGAGCTCAACTGGACCAACTGGGGCCCGATAATGGTCCAGAACGGGAGCCTGGCCCTGGTAATGTACTGGCTGGGCAACACCTACTCCAACGACCTCGGGGTGCTCTTCTACATATCCAACGCCTCTAACTGGCAGCAGTTCTATGACGCCCTCAGGCACTGGCACGTGCCGTACCAGAACTTCGCCTACGCCGACGTCTACGGCAACATAGGGGACGTGTCTGCCGGCATTTACCCCATATTCACCTCCTCAGGCGGGGGCATACCGTACAGTCCTGACGCCATAATGCCAGGCGACGGGCAGGTCTACGTCAAGGGGTTCATACCATATGATGACATACCTCACGCCTTCAACCCGCCGAGCTGCTTCATAGTGAGCTCGAACCAGAGGCAGGTTGGCCCCTCGTACCCGTACTGGTACGGGGACTCCATGAGCTTCTCGCCGGGGACCAGGGCGTGGGTCGTCTACGACTACCTCCTCTACCACAACAACATAAGCGTGCAGGACATGATGAGGCTGCAGTGGAACGAGACGGACCTGGCGGCCGCCTGGTCGATGCCGACCATAATTAGGGCCCTCGAGCAGGACTCCTCTAACCCCTACGTGGCGACGGCCCTCAGCTACCTTAAGGGGTGGAACTACACCATGAGCCCCGACTCTAAGGCCGCCACCATATGGTTCTACATCTACTCGGAGGTCTACTTCAACTTCATCTATGGCCTCTTCAACAGGACAGGCTTCTGGCCCGAGTTCAGCGCCGTAAGGCCTGGCCCTGCGGGAGGCTCGTGGCCGGGCACCTTCGGGCTGGCGTCGCTCGACGAGGACGTCATACACTTGCTGATGACTGGCAACGGCACTCCTATATACAACGGGAGCGTCGACCAGCTCATAGTCAACTCGACGATAGAGGCCATGAAGCTCCTCGAGTCCTGGTTCCCCAACGGCAACTACACCTGGGCCAACTTCTACGGCTTCTACTGGCCGAGCCTGACAGGCGCCAAGGCCCTCAGCGTGGGCCCCCTGAGCGGGCTGGGCGGCGACTACTTCACCCTCAACGACCAGAGCGGCGGGGGCGGCGGCCCGCTCCCGACCTCGCCTGGGCCAGGAGGGCAGAGCTGGACATTCATAGCGAACATGGCCAACCTAAGCGACTCCTACGGCGTCTACCCTGGCGGGCAAAGCGAGAACCCGGCGAGCCCCTACTACGACAACTACATCCCCATATGGATAAAGGGAGAGTACCTGCCCCTGCTCTTCATCGGCAGCCCTCAGGCCTTCACCTCCTCCGAGGTTACCGTTGAGGTGAACCTCTTGCCCTCGGGGTGAGAGCATGAGGTACTCCGTTAGCCTGGTCCTGGTGTTCGTGGTCACGCTTGCCCTGGCCTTCGCGCTCACGTACACTGGTCTGTGGCCCCTGACAGTGCTGGCTGGCCTCGTGGCCGCCCTGGCCTTCGCGCGGGAGTACGGCTGGTCATCACTGGCCTCCTTCCTCGGGGGCCTGACCTCCTCGGCCCTGTTCATAGAGGCCAACTACGCTGCCTCTGGCGCCCCGGCCCTCAGAGAGGCTTACCTCGCGGCCGCCGTCGCGGGGGTGCCCGGGTTCACCTTCATAGCTGTCACGCTCCTGCTGACTGGCGTCTACTGTGTGATAGGAAACGTGATAGGGGTCTACATTAGGAAGCTGCTCTAGGGCTTTTTCATTGGGGCCATCGGTGTTTTTCTTAATTAGCAGCGGGAGTTGCGTCGCAGTAGGCAGGAAGTGGCCTCCTAGTGGACCCATCTACGCGCTGCCTTAGAGTCCCTCGCTAGTCTATCTACAGCTTAGCGTATACCCTTAAATGCTATATTTAGATAAGCGAGTGAAGCGCTTGAGGGTGCTGCTGGCCCTCCCGCCCGACGTGCACAACCTCGAGATCTATAAGGTAACGGGCATGAGGGCCCCTCCCCTAGGCCTTGCCTACATAGGCACAGTCCTTGAGCAGGCCGGGCACAAGGTGAAGATCATAGACAGCCCCACGAGGAAGCTCAGGCTTAACGACTGGCTGGCTGAGGTGAAGTCGTTCTCCCCTGACGTAATAGGGGTCTCAATGATGACCCCCCTTGCGCCCAAGGGCTACCTGGCGGCCAAGGCGCTGAGGCAGGAGATGCCCGACGTGCCCCTGGTGGCGGGAGGGACCCACGTCACGTACATGTACGACGAGGCCCTGGACGCCGGCTACGACGTGGTGGTCAGGGGTGAGGGCGAGTACACCATGCTTGAGCTTGTCGACATCCTTGAGAGGAGGGGCCTTGACAGGGAGGCCCTGAAGTCCGTCAAGGGCCTCGCGTTCAGGGACCAGGGCAAGACCATGGTGACCCCTGAGAGGCCCTTCATAGAGGACCTGGACAGGCTCCCGTGGCCCGACAGGGACCTCCTGGACATGGACAAGTACACGCTGTTCGACAAGCCCATAAGGATAGCCCACGTGATGGCCAGCAGGGGCTGTCCCTACGGCTGCATGTACTGCATAACCAGCTACTACTGGGGCAGGAGGTACAGGTACAGGTCGGCCAAGAACGTGGCTGACGAGATAGAGCACGTAGTCAACAAGTACAAGGTGAAGACCATAGTCTTCACAGACGACGAGTTCACGGCCAACTGGAGGTTCGTGAGGGAGTTCGTCAATGAGATAAGGGCGAGGGGCCTCGACATAACCTTCTCCTGCGGCGCCAGGGTCGACCACGTTAACAGGGACATAATGAAGCTCCTCTACGACAACGGCTGCAACGCCCTCTACTTCGGGGTGGAGTCGGCCAGTCAGGAGACCCTGAACAGGATAGGGAAGAAGATAACGATAGAGCAGGCCAGGAGGGTGTTCCAGTGGAAGAAGGAGCTGGGGGGCTTCGCGACAGGGTCCTTCATCCTCGGCTTCCCGTGGGAGACCGTGCAGGACATGAAGGATACCGTAAGGCTCGCAATTGAGCTCCAGCCTGACTACGCCCAGTTCACTGCCCTGACCCCCTACCCTGGCACCCCGCTCTGGGACTTCGCCACCAAGCACAACCTGATAGTTGACAGGAACTGGGAGCACTACACCACCGTGAGGCCAGTCATGAGGGGCTTCCACTTCACGGCGGAGCAGCTGGGCCACATGCTGATATACGCATACCGCAGGTTCTACATGAGGTGGGGCTTCATGGTCCAGGAGATAAGGGCGGGCAGGTTCGGCAACCTGGTGGAGGTCATACTCAAGGACCTCACGTCCTTCTTCAGTGACGCCCTCGGGAGGGTGTTCGAGCCCCTGAGGTGGGGAGGAGGTGAGGGGCAATGAGTGAGGGGTTCAGCCCCGTAGTGGAGGACGTAAGCGGGGAGAAGAAGGAGAAGGGTGACATAGGTCACCTGCTCGCGGGGATAAGGTTCATCTTCAACAACCCCGTGACGAGGGCCTCCCTGAGGCTGGCCACGAGGACTGTGAGGGTGAGGTACGCTGACGGCACAGAGAAGGAGGCCCCTCTGATATACCACGCGCTGAGCGCCTTCGTGGGCGAGCAGATAGTCCAGTGCCCGCTCTCCGCCAGGTTCCTGATACCGATCATTAACAAGACCATAGAGGTCGGCGTCAAGTTCCTCCACGGTGACACTGACGAAGTGAGGAAGTCCATAGAGGACCCGGCTATAAGGAGGGGCGTAGCGCTCGTCATGAGGGGCCTGGGCCTCTACGGCGTCACTGTGCCCCAGAAGATGCCTGCGCCCTTCCTGATAGTCTGGAACTTCACGAACATGTGCAACCTGAGGTGCATACACTGCTACCAGAGGGCCGGGGCGCCGACGCCTGACGAGCTGACCCTCGAGGAGAAGCTGAGGGTAGTGGACGAGCTGGACAGGGCAGGGGTGGCCTCGATAGCGCTGAGCGGGGGCGAGCCCACCATACACCCTCACTTCCACAGGGTGGTCAGGGAGATAGCGAGCAGGGGCATACACGCTGCCGTCGCGACCAACGGCTGGCTGTTCGCGAACATAAACGAGCTCGCGAAGGCCAAGGAGGAGGGGCTCAAGTACGTCGAGGTCTCAGTTGACAGCGCTGACCCGGACAAGCACGACAAGTTCAGGGGCGTCAAGGGGTCGTGGGAGAGGGCCGTCAAGGCCCTTGAGAACGCAGTCAAGCTGGGCATGGACCACGGCATGGCTGTCACCATAACCAAGGTGAACATAGGCGAGGTCAAGGAGATACTTGACCTGGCCGAGGAGATAGGGGTCAGGAGGGTCATATTCTTCAACTTCGTGCCGACCGGGAGAGGGCTTGAGAACATGTGGCTCGACCTTGACCCAGTTGAGAGGGAGAAGTTCCTGAGGGAGATCTACACCGAGATGAAGAGGAGGCCTGGCCTTCAGATAGTGAGCACGGCCCCTCAGTACGGCAGGGTGGCGCTCCAGGTAAGCGGGGGGCAGGAGGTGGCGCCCACCCACTTCGCCGTCAGCGGCGACCCCATAGTAAAGGCTGTGGCGGAGTTCGTAGGGGGCTGCGGGGCGGGCAGGATATACGCGGCCATAGAGCCCAACGGGGACGTGGTGCCCTGCGTCTTCCTGCCCATCGTAGTGGGGAACCTGAGGAAGCAGAGCTTCTGGGACATCTGGACTAAGTCGAAGCTCTTCGAGGACCTGAGGGACAGGGACAGGCTCAAGGGGTTCTGCAGGGTCTGCCCGTACCGCAACATATGCGGGGGCTGCAGGGCAAGGGCCTACGGCTACTACGGCGACCCGCTGGCGCCTGACCCAGGCTGCATATACAACCTGAAGGACTGGAGGGAGCTTCAGGCCAAGGCTCCTAGGGCGAGGCTGGCGGAGCAGCCCTCAGGCCAGCAGCCAGCCCCTTAGACTATGGCGACCTCGAGCTCTGCCTGCGTCAGGCCAAGCCCTATCCCGAGGAGCGCAGCCCTCAGGTTGTCAACATCTATCGTGAGCAGCAGGAGCGCCGCAGCTATCAGCGCCGGCGAGTAGGGGTAGCCCTCAAAGGCTGCCATAGCTGACCTCATGGCCGCGACCCCGGCGGACCTCCTGACAGAGCTCATGACGTCCCTGAGCCCCCTGCCCTCCACCTTCACGCGGCTCATCATCTGCGACAGCTCTGTGGCGAGAGAGACCACGTCCACGCTCAGGTTCCTCTCATAGGCTTCCGCCAGCGAGGCCCACCGAACGCCGCAGAGGGGCCTCTGGGGCAGCGCCCTGGCGAAGGTCCTCGGGTTGACCCTGAGCGCCCAGGCCTGGAAGGCCGCCAGCGAGGCCCACCCCTCGACCAGGGGGCAGAGGACCTTCTCGGCGTCAGACCTGTCCTGACCGCCTATGGGCTCAAGGGCCCTCTGGATCGCTGCGAGCCTGGCCGAGAGCGAGTACCAGGTGAAGGCGTCGGGGGACTTGATATCAGAGAACGCCTCAAGGGCCCCAGCCATAGTCTTCCTCAGGGGGCCGCTCTTCAGCAGGTCGGGCAGCCTCGTCAATGATGGTGAGGCCTCCAGCTCAGGCATCACGTCCCTGATTGATGACCTGCTCCACTCAAGGGAGGGCAGCCAGGCAGGGGGACGCAGGCCCTCCGCGAGGGCCCTGGCCAGCGTCATGAGGTCCTCCGCCTCCTTCACCTCAGCGAAGGCCCTCACGAGCCCCTTGGCCTCGTCGGGCGCAAGGCCCTCTAGCTTGTCTATTACGCTGAAGTACTGCTGGGCCAGCCTCCTCTCGACGAGCCTCAGCTCCTTGGCCTCGGCGATCCCCGAGTACATGGTGTCCCTGAGCGAGGCCAGGGCCTCGGCCAGGGGAGGGGAGAGGTCCTTGACCCTTGGGCCCAGGAGGCCAGCCTTCAGGAGCCTGAGCCTTGGGACAACCTTAGCGTAGGCAGACGGGGACCCCAAGGCCTCAGCCACCCGACGCTATCCTCTTCACGGCCTCAATGACAGCCTGCACGGCCCTTTCAAAGTTCTTGTCGGCCCTCTCCCTCAGGTCCCTCTCGACCTCCTCAAGCCTCCTGGCCAGGTCCGCCTCTATCCTTGAGGCCTCAGCCTTGTAGAGCTCCTCGAGCTGCCTTGAGGCCTCCGAGGCTATCACGTCGGCCTCCTGGGAGAGCTGGGCCGCAATTGAGTCAGCCCTCTTAACCAGCTCAGCCTGGACTGACTTCACGTAGGACTCGGCCTCCCTTATCGACCTCTCGAGCTCCACGACGGCCTCTAGGAGCTTATTCACGGCCTCCTTTGACATGCCTCTCCTCTGGCCCTTGACCAGGGCCCCCTTAAATCCCTTTCAAGAGGCGTCGCAAGTACCCTCGGATAGTTCTAAAATCCTCGCCAGGCACTACCCTAGGGCGTCTGGTAGTGGAGCGAGTGCGGGTCATAGGGGACGAGGTGCCCTACGCCAGGTGGCTCCTGGCGAGGCTCCGCGATAGGTCAACGTCGTCTGAGGAGTTCAGGAGGTACATGAGGGAGGCCGGCAGGCTGCTGGCCATCTACTCCTCCCGCGAGCTCGAGTGGGTAAAGGTGTCTGTAACCACCCCGCTCGGGGCCCAGGCCGAGGAGCTCGAGCTCGCCTCGCCTCCCCTCGTTGTAGGCGTCCTCGGGGCGGCCCTCCCGCTTGTTGAGGGCTACGCCGAGGTCTTCCCGTCCTCCAGGATAGGCCTCGTGGCGGCCAGGCGGCTGGAGAGCGAGGGAGGGGTCAGGGTGGAGCTCTACTACAGGAGGCTGCCGAGGGTCCACACGGGCTCAGCTGTCGTCCTAGACCCTATGCTCGCCACGGGCAAGACCATCGACAGGGTCATCGAGGAGGTCAAGTCCATAGGGGCCGGGAAGGTGATAGTCGGCTCAGTGATAGCCTCAAGGCCGGGCCTGAGCTACATAGGTAGGAGGCACCCAGACGTAACAATTTACTCGCTCGCCGTCGACCCTGACCTGGACAGCCGCTTCTTCATAGTCCCAGGCCTTGGGGACGCGGGCGACAGGTCGCTGGGCGTCAGCCCCGACTAGCCCTCCTGCTGTTCAGGAACTCCTCTATTCTCCTGCTCACTGTAGGCCTCGCCGTGAACGCGGCCAGCGTCCTGAGGCCCTCGTCGCCCAGGAGCCTCAGCTTGGACTCGGCCATCAGCGCCCTTATCGCCTTGACGGCCTCGGGCTCGTTAGAGGCTATCTTGGCTGACACCTCCTCGACCTTCTTCCTCAGCTCCTCAGCGTTTTCAACTACGTCATTTATCAGGCCGTACCTCAGGGCCTCCTCAGCCGTTATCATCTCGCCCGTCAGCGCGAGGTAGGCCACAAGCTTCGGGTTGGCCAGGAAGACGCCAAGGGTCGACGAGGCGGGCGGCACCATGCCGTACCTGACGGGGGGCAGGCCGAACTTAGCCCACTTGGTCGCGTAGGCCAGGTCGACGGCGTACAGCACCTCGAAGCCGGCCCCCAACGCGTAGCCGTTGACGGCAGCTATGACTGGCTTCCTGCAGGCGTAGACGGCCCTGCAGAAGCCCCCGAGGCCCTCGTACATGAGCCTCCACGCCTCGTCAACGGTCGTGGCCTTGGCGGTCTCCCTGAGGTCAACTCCCCCTATGAAGTACTTCTCGCCGGCCCCCGTTATCGCCACAGCGGCCGTGCGGTCACTTGAGCACTCCTCGGTCAGGACCTTAATGAGCTCAATGAAGTCGCTGTAGCCGAGAGCGTTGGCCGCCTCCTGCCTGTCAACAATGACCCAGGAAGTGTGCTCAGTCCTCTCGACCCTTATGGCCAAGCCAGTCACCTCAGTCAGACTTCTTGAGGGGATATTAAAGCAAGCTAGGTATGACCCCTTAAGTCCTGCCCTTTATTGCTTCACGTTGCACGTCACTGGGCACGTGCTATGGGGTGGCCACATCGCAGTTGAGGTCCTACCGTAACCATGGCGTGCAGCGCCTTAGGGTTAACGCTGAGGGTCCTCTTCGCTGCGAGCAGCAAGAGGCCCTCAGCTCCTGCTTCCCTGGGAAGCCGTTATCCTTATATGACAGCTAACGAGGCATGGACTAGCTGCCCGCTACAGTCGTCACCATTGCCCACGCGCGAAGAATCCCCTGTAACAGTGCCTATAGGCGCCTCTTGGCCTATATATCTTTTCTCAGTAATCATAACGCGCAAGACTCAATAATCATTACTATGCGTTTCATGATGGTGAAAACATGAGAGCTCTTTCAGCCAAGGCTACGGCCATTATAGTAGTAATTGTCGTTGTTATCGCGGTGGCCGGCGCGGTCGCCTATTATATGATCAGTAAGAGGCCTACCACAACAACTTCGACGCCGATGACCACTACAACCACGTCGACTCAGGTCAGCACGCCAACAGGCGCCGTGACCCTGGTCGTAGCGACCTACTCGGGGGCGCCGGCTGAACCTCTACTTAGGCTGGCCGCGTCTATCTTCGAGCAGGAGCACCCAGGCGTCACCGTTGACGTGGTCACGTACCCCTACAGCCAGTACATAAGCAACGAGCTGACGGCGCTCAGGGCGGCCGCGGCAGGGGGGAGCAACCAGTACGACATAGTGACCTACACGACCACCACCGTCGGTCAGCTGGCCCCCTACCTGCTACCCCTGAACTCCTCCGTCATAAACGAGACGGACATACTGCCGCCCGACCTCCAGGCCGCTGGACTTTACCGGAACCCGCTCACGGGCAACGTAACATGGGTCGGGGTGCCTATACAGACTGACGGCATCGTTATACTCTATAACAAGAACCTGTTCAATAACGTCACCCTTCAGCAGGAGTTCTACAGCGAGTACCACGTGCAGCTGAGCCCTGAGACCTGGGGCAACTGGACCACAGTGCTTGACGTTGACCAGTTCTTCACCTCGCACAACATAACGAAGTTCGGGGTGCTTCTCTACACAGACGTATCCGACCTTATGGAGAACTCCTACATGCTGGTCTTCGGCTACTACTATGTGCACAACTCAACCCTGAATTGCGGTAACCCCTTCGGCGTTACTGGCTTCGGCACGCTCTTCATGGGATGCATACCGAGCGGCTGGACGTTCCCTCCGCCCTCCTTCAACAACAGCGTTGGAGTGCAGGCCCTTGAGACCCTTAAGGAGCTGGTCAGCTACGAGCCCAACCCGACCCAGTTCCAGGTGTCATTTGACAACTCGCTTCAGCTCCTCATGAGCGGCCAGGCCCCGGCCATAGCGGGCTACCTGGGCCAGCTGCCCGATATAGCTGGCACGCCCAACGCCAGTATAGTAGGGGTTGCCCCGCTGCCTGGGAACACCATTAGGATAGGGCTAACCTACATAGGTGTCAGCAGGTACTCAGCCCATCAGAAGCTCGCCCTTGAGTTCCTCCAGCTGGTCGAGTCTCCTCAGTTCCAGGAGATGGCCTTCGTACAGACCTACGTGTTCCCGTCCTCCAGGCAGGCCTACAAGCTGATACTGTCGAACAGCTCAATACCGCTCTACCTGAGGCAGTGGGCCCAGGCCGCCTTAGCTGCCGCTAACACCACTGCCTACATAGCTCACTACTTCCCTGGGCTAACGGGGTCCGTCTATAACCAGGCCGGGAACTACCTCTATGAGTACATAACGGGGAGCATATCAGACCCCGTGCAGGCCCTCCAGGAGGCCGCCGCCACCCTGGCCAAGGCCGTGGAGACTTATTACAGCAGCTACAGCACGACCACGACTACCAGCTAGCCCTGGGACACGACTTATCTAGGACGTCCCTTTTTCCTCTTCTACTTTATTTGTCACTATGAAAGCCCTCCTGTAGCCCGGCCCCTCCACTATCACAGCCCTCCTGGGCCTGACCGCGTCTGCCGAGAGGTAGGCAGCGAACGCGAGGGCCAGGAGGACGCCGTAGTAGGCTATGGTGATGGCGAAGCCGGCCCTCAGCGACCAAGGCGGGTAGGCCTTGAGGAGCAGCGCTATTATGACGAGGGAGGCCGCCAGGGCCGCAACAGCCCTGCCGCCCCCGATGCTTGCACTGCCAAGCCTGGCCCTCCCCCTAATCACGACTTCCCCTGAGGGAGTCCTGATGACTACTTCCTCCCCCCTCACCTCATACGAGAGGGCGAAGCCCTCGGCCCTCACGGCGCCCCTCGCGTCCTGAGGCCCACCTTTTTAAAGTCCTTAGCCCTTTCAAGGCCCTGGGAGAGGCTTGTCCACGGAGGCCGTCGTTAGGGCAGTGCTTAGCGTCGTCAGCGACCACAGGGCCATGAGGGTCCTGGCCTCGCTGACCTCATACAACAGGGTCCAGGGGACCATAGGGCTCGTCGACGCGGCCAAGCACGTCCAGGAGGTGCTGCTTCAGGAGGCCGGCGACTCGCTTGAGGTGGAGCTGATAAAGTTCGGGGGGACTAACGTGCCCGACTGGATGTCGGCGCCAACGGGCTGGGCCATACACGAGGCCTCGGTGAAGGTTGAGGGGGGAACCGAGCTCACCCTTGAGGCCCATCCGACCCTCGCGGCTGCCCACACGCCGCCGAGCGGGGGAGAGGTGAGCGGGGAGCCCCTGATCGTTGACAGGGAGTGGTGGAGGCCTGAGTCGTACGCCAACGCCAAGGGCAAGGTAGTGGTGAGCCCCGGCAACCCGTACATAGTATACAGGCTGGCCTCCGAGGCTGGGGCAGCCGCGGTAGCGCTCTATGGCGAGTCCGCGCCCCCTGACGCTGTGCCCTACAAGGGTCTCTTCCTGAGCAGGAACGAGGCGGCCAACAGCACCGTCCCAGCCGTCTCAATACCCAGGTCGCTCCTGGGCCCGCTTAGGGAGGGCAGGAGGCTCACGGTAAGGGTGGACAGCGACGTCAGGAGGGACCCAGGGTTCCCGATAGTTGTGGCCTGGATAGGGGACAGGGACGGAAAGGGGCCCGCAGCCGTGGCCCACATATGCCACCCGACGCCTGGGGCCAACGACAACGGCAGCGGCTCAGCGGCCATCGCCGAGGCGGCCATAGCCCTCTCTAAGCTCATAGACAGGGGCGCCCTCGCTCAGCCGAGCTCGACCATAAGGTTCATATGGATACCCGAGTACACAGGGAGCTCGGTTGCCTTCACTAAGACCTTCAAGGGCCTCATAACCCAGGTCCTGAACTTCGACATGGTTGGCGTTGAACCGGGGAACGGCAACGGGCCCCTGAGGGTCGTAGCGAGCAGCCTCTCAGCCATGGGGGAGGCGGACGCAGCCCTTGCGGAGGCCACGGACCTCGTCTCTGAGGCCCTGGGCTTCGAGGGCCACAGGCTGGTAGCTTATGACGGGGGCAGCGACCACGACGTCGCCACGGCGCTCGGCATGCCGTCAGCCATGCTCAACGGCTGGCCCGACGTGAACTACCACACGGACCTCGACGACCTCGACAGGGTCTCGAGGAGGATGTTGAGGCTCTCAGCCTCCGTTGCGGCCGCATCTGTCTATGCCCTGGCCTCCTCCCCACCTGACCCAAAGGCCTTCAGGTCCCAGCTCCTCAACACAATAGTATCGAGGCACCTGCTCTCCGGCGACGAGGTGGCGGCCAGGCTAGCGAGGAGCCTTATGGCCAGGGCCATGGGCCTACAGGAGTCCTCAGGGGCCCCCGAGGGCTGGCCGCCCAAGGTTGACGTTACCGTTAAGTCGAGGCCGCCTATGATAGAGAGCCTGAGGGCCATAGCCAGGAGGTCCCTTGACGCAGCCCTGAGGGTCGCCGGCATGATGGCAGCGGCGGGCCAGCAGGCCTACACTGTCTACCTGCTGGAGGGGGTGTTCCTGGCCACGCCCGACAGGACGCTCGGGGAGGTGGCGTCGCTCCTCGCGGCCGAGTACGGGACCGCCGCGGTCTCGGTTGAGAGGCTGACAGAGCTCTTCAACCTGTTAGCAGACATAAAGATGGTCGAGCTGGGCTAAGCGCTGACGCCACCGCTGTAGCTCTGCCATACGAAGGCCTCTTCGAAACTGAGGTTGGCCTCTCTTGCAAGGTCAAGGATAATCGACAAGTAGGCGTCAACTATCGACCGCTTCTGAACTCGCCCAGAGCTGGTAGTCAAGGGGCCTTATAGAGTACTACACAGATAATCACAAGGGGCCGGGGCGATGATGTATCCCATGGCAGCTGATCATGATGAACCTAGTCCAGGCTGAGCCCCAGCCCTCTGTTTGAATCGTAGCCAGGACTCAAAAGCTTACTGCTAAGGCCTCATTCGTCGAGGCCTGAATGAGGCCTTCTAGGCGTTTAGAGGCGTCCCTGGGGCCTCGCGTCCACGTTAACAGCCGCAGGCCAGCATTTGAGCTGAACGTTCAGCAAAGCGTTTTTGCCGCCTAGTCAAGGGTTACGCGACCTGCCTTGAGCTTCCCTGACAGGCTAATAATGACCCCTGGGCCCACAGAGGTCCCCTATGAGGTCATGGCAGCCATGCTTAGGCCAGAGACGAACTCCGACCTTGACCCTGAGTTCCTCAGCTTCTACAACGACCTCAGGTCGAGGGCTGCCAGGCTCTTCGGCGCCTCTAGGTCAAGGGTCTACCTGATGATAGGGGAGGCCATGCTTGGCCTGGAAGCGGCCGTAGCCAACTTAGTAAGCAGGGGGGACAGGGTGATAGTCATCGATAACGGCGTCTACGGCGACTCCTTCGCAGACCTGGTCAGGTGGTACGGCGGGGGCCCGGGCAAGCTGGGGGCCAACTGGAGGAGGGCTGTCGACCTGGGCCAGCTCGAGAGGGCCATAGAGAAGAACAGGGAAGCCGTTGCCGTCACCGTCGTGCACTGCGACACCCCCTCAGCCCTCCTCAACAACCTGGCGGGGGCGGCCAAGGTGGCCAAGTCCTACGGGCTTCTCGTCATAGCTGACGTAGTCTCGACCCTTGGGGCTATGCCCCTTGACGTTGACAACTGGGGAGTTGACATAGCTATAGGGGGAAGCCAGAAGGCCCTCAACGCGCCTGCCGGGGTGACCCTTATGAGCGTCAGCGAGGCCGCCATGGAGAGGGCCCGGAGGGTCAGCTATCAGGGCTACTACATGAGCCTCCTTCAGTGGGAGTCATGGCTTGACGAGAAGGGGGTGTTCCCCTACACCATGAGCGAGCCCCTCCTCCACGCCATCTCGAGGTCCATAGACCTCATACTCTCTGAGGGCCTTGAGGGCGTTTACAGGAGGCACCTGGCGGCGAGGGCAGCCGCCTGGAAAGCTGTTAACGCCCTGGGCCTGGCCCACTACCCTGACATAATAGAGCACAGCTGCCCCACGGTCACAGCCATGGAGGTCCCCAAGGGAGTTGATGAGGCCAAGGTCAGGGAGCTGACGTGGAGGAGGTATAACACGATGATAGCCGGCAGCTGGGGACCCCTGCAGGGCAAGGTGATAAGGGTCGGCCACATGGGCGTCCAGGCCTCACCTGAGAAGCTGGCCAGGGCCTTCTGGGCCCTTGGCTCAGCCCTCAGGGATCTGGGCCTTAAAGTGAGCCCCGAGGAGGCATCGACTGCAGCCCTAGAGGGCTTCAGATACTGAACGTTCAACAGGGCCTTTTTTCCCACTCCTGAAGGCCTCAGGCCAGGGCTCGCCTTGAGGGGAGGCGGAAGGCTCATAGCGGTCTCGATGACGGTCTCAATGATAGCCTACGGCATGGTCCTGGGCCTGATCCCTGACGTGGCCATATGGTCCTCAGCTCCCCAGTGGGCAGTTATAACGATGTTCCTGACGATACCGGTTGGGACCCTCGCCGGCAACGCGGTAATGGGCAGGCTTACGGACATCATAGGCAGGAAGCCCTCGTTCATGGTGACCCTGGCCCTTTACGGCCTCGGCTCCTTCGTTGCCCTCTTGTCGCTCAGGTTCGAGTGGCCCCTCTACGTCCTCCTGGCCAGCCTCGCGGTCACTCAGGTGGGCCTGGGAGGCGAGATGCCAGCGGTGCTGGCCTACCTGGCGGAGGTCTTCAGGGGCTGGCGCAGGGCCGCGGCCCTGATACTCATAACTGACGTGGCCAACCTGGGGGTCCTGATAGACGGCCTCGTCATGATGTTCTACCAGAGCAGCGTGATACCTGTGAGCAGCGCCGTCTATGCACTAGCCCTAGCGCTCATAGCCATCGTGGCGGTGATACTTGTCACAAGGTTCATGCTCCCAGAGTCGCCTGAGTGGGAGTCAGTGCCTGCCACTGAGAGGGGGAAGATCACGAGGCCCGGCGAGAGGCCTGGGCTCGCCTTCAGGGTGGCCGTGCTAACCTCGCTCGTAATAGCCACAGCCCTGACCTACGCCTTCCTGGCGCTAACAATAGGGCCCTACCTGTTCCCCAACAGGACCGGCCTCCTGCTGGTGATCTACAACGTTGGCGAGCTCATAGGGGGCCCCATCGCGCTGGCCCTGCTTAAGCCCTTGGGGAGCAGGGGCCTCACAGCGCTAAGCTACTTGGGAGGCCTTCTGACCATGGCTTTGGCAGCCGTCGCCCTGGGCTACGTGGCCCATAGCTTCACGCTCTTCAGCTACCTCCTCCTGGTCAACGGGGTCTTCGGCGAGATGGCGTGGGCTGCCAGGGTCATCCTTGAGCCCCTGGCCTTCCCAGTCGGCTACAGGGGCACGGCGATAGCCATAGTCAGGGTCGTCCCGTACGCCCTCTACGCGGCCTCCGTCTTCTACCTGGCGAACTTCACGCAGCTCCAGTACATGGTCTACAATGTGGGCCTCTGGGGCGTGGGGACAGCGGCGTCGATAGCCTGGTACCTCAGGGGGCCTGAGGTCAGCTGAGGCTTATTAGGCCGCTGAGAAGGTCTAACCATGCGATGAGGAGGATGCACCTCTGGTGAGCGCGGGGCCGCGATGACCGGAGCACGAGCTGCCTGAGCTCAAGCGTCCTGGCGCAGGGCCTGCCATAGTCGATCACCCAGGGCGCGGCCTCAGGGTCACTTGGCCGGGGAGGACTAGGGCGCCATCGCATCAGGACGACTCCCCCTATGTCCCTATGACGCTGGCGCTGCACACGCTAAGGGACTTTATGCTGGCCGCGTCCCAGATAGCCAGGGCGCTCAAGGCGTGCCAGCCAGGAAGGTCGTAGCGACCTTCAGGCCAAACTGGCTCGTCAAAGGGCCTTTTGAACTGCCATAATCTCTTCCAGGTCACAGGCAGGCCCTTCAAAGGCTGTCGGCAAACGACGCTTCAGTGCAGCGTTAGGACCGTGAGCAGGCCTATTAGGATCACCACAACGGTCCCGGCTATCGCAAAGTCCCTGGGCTCGTAGCCGCCCGCCGAGTAGGCTATCAGGTTGGCCGGGTGGGAGAAGGGCGTGAGGAATGTTGAGGAGGCCCCCATGGCCACAGCGAGGACTGATGTAATCGGGTGAGGGGAGCTTACGGCCAGCGGGCCCAGGAGGGCGGCCGAGGCCACGTTGCCCGCTAGGTTAGCCAGTACGAGGGAGGTCAGGAAGAGCAGGAAGGGACTTGAGGACAGGGGGGTCAGGTAGGAGGAGAGGCCTGAGAGGACGAGGGCCTGCCCGACGGCCACGTAGGTGCCCACGAAGACTATCGTCGGCCACTCTATGTAAGTGTAGGCCCTCCTGAGGGCCGCCGGCGCCAAGGCGACAGCCACAGCGGCGCCGGCGAGGAAGCTGAGGGCCATGTTGAGGCCCGCCAGCGAGGCCCCCACGGCCAGGCCCAGGCCGCTGACCGCGGCCACGGCGAGCCTCGGGTTGAGGCCCTTAATGGGCCTGCCCCTGACAGGCATCAGGCCGTAGGCCGAGGCCGCCCTGGCCACCTTCTCCTCTTCCCCCTCTACGAGGAGCGCGTCGCCTGGGGCCAGCGGGTACGAGCGAAGTTTCACCACGCTCCTAGTAGTTGAGACCCCTACGACCGTGACCTCGTCTAGATTCATGTTGACCTCATTTACTGTGTTGTTGACCAGTGGGGAGCCCGAGGGGACCAGCAGCTCGTAGAGCGGCTTGCCGGTCAGTGGGGTCCTGAGGCCCTTCTCGCTGAGTAGCATGGGCACCTTGTCCTTAGGGACCTGAAGGAGCAGCGTCATCCCTTCTCCGAGGACTCTTGACCCTCCCCTCAAGATTATGGCGCGGCCCGTCCTCCTGACCCTCCTCACCCTCACGCCGAGCTTTTTCCTCAACTCCTTGACGGTCATGCCCACGAGGGGGCTCCCGCTCGGGACCTCGGCCTCAATCAGGTAGGAGCGAGGCCCCAGCTCCTCAAGCTTTGGCTGGGCCCCCCTACTTGACTTCACAAGCAGGGGCACCGCCAGGGCGGCGACCAGGGCGCCCAGGAGGGCCTCCTCGAGGCCGAGGGCCGTGGGCGCAAATATGTCAAGGGTTCTGCCGAACCTCTGGATCCAGAGGGACTCCAGGACGACGTTTGAGGCGGTGCCTATCATCGTGTACCTGCCTCCCACTATGGCCGCGTAGGAGAGGGCCAGGAGGTACCTGGAGGCCGGCTTCCTGAACCTCGAGGCCAGGGAGTAGATGAGGGGCATGAACATCAATACGAGCGCCACGTCGCTGACGAAGCCCGAGAGGAGGGCTGTAAGCAGCATGACTACCAGGGCCGAGGCGTACTCGTTCCCTATGGCCATGGCCAGCCTGTCCCCTACTAAGTCAAGGAAGCCCGACTCGGACAGCACGCCAGCCAGTATCATAGCGCTGGCCAGAACTATGACTGCCGTCGAGGAGAGGTCCTGAAGGAGCGCGAGCGGGGTCACGACGCCCGTCGCGACGAGCACTAGGGCGGACAGCACGCCGACAAGGTCATGCCTCAGCCTTCTGCTCATGAGGAGCCACAGGGAGACCGCCAGCACGGCCAGGGACACAGCAGGCTTAAGGGGCGTCAAGCTCTCAGCCTAGCTGTTAGGCGAGCCCCTTTAAGGGACTTCACCGCTTCATGGAAGCCTGAAGGAGGCCGTGGCGTTCTCATTAACGGAGTCGCTGACTGTGAGGAGCATAACGTCGCCCGCCACGTAGCGGACCCCGCAGTTGAGGTCTATCATCGCGTTTGAGTAGTGCCTTATGGGCACGCTGAGGCGCTGGGAGCAGGCCAGGGTCCCGTTAGGCCAGGTCACCTGGGCGTAGGTTATGTTGACCTCGCCAGGCCCGTCGTAAAAGAGTATGGCTGAGACCTTGAGCTCACCGTTCACGTCCTCAGGGCTCACAGAAACTATTGAGAGGTTGCTGCCGACCGGGCTATAGCTGGTCGTGGTCGAAGACGTAGTAGTTGTCGTCGTCCTTGGCGCCGAGGTAGTTGACGTAGGATGGGTCGACGTAGTGGTCGTCCTCTGGCGACCGCTGGGGGCCTGGGAGGCGTAGTAGGCCAGGGCCGAGAACGTGGCTATCAGGAAGACCGCTATGAGCAGTACCGCGAGGGCCCTTGAGGCGGCCAAGGCTCCCGCGGACTCCCTGACCCCGCGGTTTTAAGAGGAGACCCTCAGCCCCTGAACCAACAGCGGGGCGCTGACCACCCTTCCGTACCTCCTCCTCTCGCCTGCGGCCCCAGCTATACCCCTGAGCAGGGACCTCAGGTCGCCCGAGAGGACGAACTCCCTCAGGCCGCCCTTGCCGTCCCAGGCCACGGAGGCCGTCACCGAGAACTCGCCTGTGTCGAAGTTGCTCGTGTGAACCCCCTCAACCTGGTCAACCACTACCGCGTCGCCTACGTCGCTGAGCGGGGGCGCCTCTACCACCATGTATGTGGCTGAGATCGCCGGGAGGGTCATGTATGTCCTCCAGGACGAGTGGGTGTTCTCAGCCCCTGCCCTGGCTGACCAGTATGTGTTTGAGAGGGCGGTCCTGAAGACGCCAGAGGCCATGACGTTAACGGCCCTAGTGGGGAGGCCCTCGCCGTCAAAGGCCCTTGACCAGGCGCCTCCGGGCAGCCTGGGGTCGTCGGTGACGCTCACCTTAGACCCCAGGTCCTCCCCTGGCCTCAGGGGGCTCTTGCCCCTGTGCACGTTCTCAAGGCTAACGGCGTGGTTGAGGAGGGGGAAGAGGAGCTCGTTGACGGCCTTTGGCGTCAGCAGGACGGGTCTGCCGCGTAAGTCCTCCCTCCTCCTTGAGGAGGTCATGGAGACCTTCTCGTGGAGCTCCTTGACGAGCGCCTCGGCGCTTATCCCCTTCACAGTCCTCGAGTCAATGAACTCATAGACCTCAGGGCCCACGTAGCCCTCGCTGAGGTAGTTGGCCGACGCTGCCAGGCCCGCGAAGGATGCCTGCTGCTGCACGTCAACGCCCTCAGTGCTGACGACCCTGACCCTGGAGGTCCCTCCCCAGCCTCTCGTCGTTATTATGTTGAGGTTGCCTGGCCTAGAGGAGAGGACCTCGTTCACGAGGCCCCTGACGACCTCGTAGGGCTCCTCAAGGGCAGGGTCGTAGGCCCCTTCAAGGGGCGTCACCGGCTCAGGGGATGGCAGCGCGTTATGGGGGTCAGGCCTGCCCGCCCTCGCTGACCTTACTGCCATCTCGAGGAGGTCCTCTGTCAGGGAGTTGCCGTAGGCAAACCCGAGCCTCCTCTGGTCGTCTATCAACCTCACCCCATACCCTACCTCCCTGTACGTCAGCCCGTAGTAGCTCATCTTCTCCCAGGATAGCTCGTAAATGCTCACGTCAACCGCCATGACCTCCGCCTGGACGCCCAGCGACCTGGCCTTGGAGATGAGGCCCTCCAGGCTGAGCTCGGCCATCCTCGTCACCCCACCTTCAGCCTGGAGACCCTCACGTAAGGCCCCCCTGTGCCGACGAAGACGCTCTGCCCTGACTTGCCGCAGACCCCGGGCCTCACGTCGAAGTCCCTCGAGACGGCGTCTATGTTGGAGATGGTCTCTATTGTGTAGCCGGCTATGCCAGCCCCCCTTATGGGCTCCTTGACCTCGCCGTTGACAACGTGGTAGCCCTCCTGGACCCCAAACTGGAACGTCCCGTCAGGGCTCGTCTGGCCGCCCATGACCGAGAGCATGAGGTAGCCCTCCTTCACGTCCCTGAGCAGCTCGTCAAGCCTTAGGCTACCAGGCTTGAAGTAGGTGTTCCTCATCCTTATTATGACGCTGCTCCTGAAGTCCTCAGCTCTCCCGTTCCCGGTCGGCTGCTCGCCAAGGGAGGCCGCGTAGGTCCTGTCATTCATGAACTCCTTGACCACGCCTTCCTCTATTATCTTGACCTCCCTCCCCTCAACGCCCTCATCGTCATACGGCGTGAGGCCTATAGCCATGGGGTGGTCAAGGGAGGGCGAGTCGGAGACGTTGACGAACTCCCTCGCTATCCTCTTCCCCCTCAGCCTGCCCAGTATGCCCTCTATCGCCAGGTCGGCCTCGGCCAGGTGCCCGAGGGCCTCGTGGGCGAACACGCCTGAGACCTCAGGGCCCAGGACCACCGTGTACTCGCCGGGCCTCACTGTCACACCCCTCAGCTGGCCCCTCAGCCTCTTGAGCACGGTCTCGGCCAGCTCGTTGACGTCAAAGGCCTCAAGGGCGTAGCCCGTGTAGGTCGAGACCGACGAGTAGGCGCTGGCCACCACGTCCCCTTCCCTCGCGGTGGCCGTTACGGAGAGCCTGGAGATGGTGTAGCTCATCTCCAGGTCCCTGCCGTCCGTGCTCCAGTAGCCCTTGCTGAGCTCCACCTGAGAGTATGAGACCGTGACCGCCCTGACCCTCTGGTCCGCCTTAAGGACCTGGTCCCTGAGCCTCCTGGCGTCCTCCATGACCTCGTCAGGGGACTTTGTCAGGGGGTGCTTGACAGGCACCGTGACCCTGTCGACCTTAGGCTTAAGCAGGGCCACCCTCACGCCTCCCTGCCCAGGAGAGCTCCTTACGGCGTCGTGGGCGTCTGAGGCCCTCAGCTCCCTGTTGGCTGTAAGGTAGCCCCAGGCCCCCCTGACGAGGACCCTTAGGGCGTAGCCCTCTGAGACGCCGTAGTTGTTCACGACCTCCCTTGACTCGCTGGCCGTCACGGCAAGCGTCCTGGCCCTATAATACCTCAGGTCGGCGAACTCTGCGCCCAGCCTCTCGGCCTCCACGAGGACCTCCTGCAAGGGGGACCCCCTGGTCTGGCTAGGGCACTAGCATTAATACCAAGCGGCCCATACACCCAGGGGAGCCTGACGTGGCCAGGTACACGGTCAGCCTGGGCAAGGTGTCTTTCATCGTTGACGACTCCCTGCTCTACACGGAGACAGACGAGTGGGTGAGGGTAGAGGGCAGCAGGGTCAGGGTAGGCATAACTGACTACGCCCAGAAGCAGCTGAAGGACGTAGTTGGCGTGGACCTCCCTAAGGTGGGGCAGGAGGTCAACGAGGGCATGGACCTGGCAGTGCTAGAGTCCGTGAAGGCCACGGCCGAGATCTACTCGCCTGCGACGGGCAAGGTGGTAGAGGTCAACGAGAGGCTCCTGGACGAGCCCGAGCTGATAAACAAGGAGCCCTACGACGGCGGCTGGATAGCTGTAATAGAGCCCGCCGGCCCCCTTGACAAGTCTAAGCTCCTTGACCACAGGGCTTACGTTGAGAGCGTTAAGAAGAGGTCGTCCTAGCCTTAAGCTGTGTTCATACAGCTTCTTCTCAACTCTATTTATAGTCTCAGGAGAAAGGGGCCAGCGAGGGCGCAAGCCCCTTGCCGGTTGAGACCGTATATCATGACGTAGTTATCGTGGGCTCCGGCATAGCGGGTCTCAGGGCCGCCGTCGAGCTGAAGAGAAGGTACGGCGACAAGCTTAACGTGGGTATTATAAGCAAGGTCCAACTGATGAGGAGCCACAGCGTGGCCGCCGAGGGCGGCACGGCGGCGGCCCTCTACCCTCAGGAGGGCGACAGCTTCACCCTGCACGCCTGGGACACGATAAAGGGGTCTGACTTCCTTGCTGACC
>Ga0081474_119838_pt1 | contig 27560 bp, 25 predicted proteins | sample OneHunmetagenome_2_FD_70978 | JGI IMG/M metagenome (GOLD analysis project Ga0081474, IMG submission 70978) | Ferrous microbial mat communities from One Hundred Spring Plain, Yellowstone National Park, USA v2 (version 2) | ecosystem: Environmental > Aquatic > Non-marine Saline and Alkaline >... | reverse complement strand
ATTAGGCTTTCTAAAGAAGCTTTTAACTTCCCTATTCTTTCTTCTTCTTTCATAACAAAACCTCCTAAAATTTGATAAAGTGTTTAAGTTTAAGACACATAAATATTTTAACTCCCAGTATTTGATGGCAGAATTGCAAAACTTAAAAAAGAGATAAAAGAAGAGAAAAATCAGTACAAAAGAAGCAAATTAAAAAGTAAGCTAAGTAAATTAAGAAAAGAACTTAAAGCACTACAAAAACATTTGTCGTTTATTATAGAAAGTGAAAAGAGTAAGTCAGTTTCTCAACGACCTGTCAACCAACGGAAGGAACAGGTGAGAGGTCTACCTGTAGGTAGATACAAAAACTGGCAAGTTCTTTTCACAACACTTGCCTTCTGCTGTCTTGAAAAATCTTACAGAGATTTTTCTCCTTTAAAACGTGTTATAATTTCAAAGGATTGGATAGCAGTGGCAAACAGGTTAGTTACTGTGCTTGGTGCAGGGACTATGACACTTCCCAAATACCGCCTGTTGGGGTCGGAAGTGTCTGAAATGGCGGAATACAAATACCCCAACCCAAGCTGTACAGAGCAATACAGTTTTGTACAGTTTGGTTGACCAGGTGTAAATATGGATTTGACTATGATAGTTGGGGGAAAAGCGGGTGCTGGTATAAAAGAAGCTGGTAGGCTTATATGTTCTGCTTTGGCAGAGCTTGGGTATTATGTTTTTATGTATGTGGATTACCCATCTCTTATAAGGGGAGGACACAATTTCGTTAGTATAAGATTGGCAGATTTTCCTATAAACAGCGTTCATAAAAAAGCAGACATCATAATAGCTACAGACAAGCGTTCTGTTAAAGAGCACCTTGAGGATGCAAAAGACGATACCCTTTGGATAATAAATGAAGTGACTGACAAAGATATGATACCTAAGGCAAGAGAGATTATCGTGATGCCTTTTAAAGAGGTAGCACCAAGCTTTTTTAAAAGTACATCGGTATTTGGTGGTGTTTTAAAGCTTTTAAACATAGATTACGAAGTAGGCTTGCCTTTCGTAAGAAAATTAAAAGAACCAGACAAAAACGAAGCCATCTACAAAGATGCCTATGAAGCTGGTGTGGTAAAGTTTGATTTAAAACCAAATGGTGAGAAAAAAGGCGAACTTGTATCCGGAAACGATGCGGTGGCTAACGGTGCAGTGGATGGTGGGCTTGATATATACTTTGCCTATCCTATGACTCCTTCTTCTTCGGTTTTACATACGTTAGCGGCTAAAAAAGATCAACTTGGTATAAAAGTAATACACCCAGAAAACGAAATAGCTGTTATAAACATGGCTATAGGAGCCGCTTACGCAGGTAAAAGGTCTATGGTAGGTACATCTGGGGGTGGTTTTGCCCTTATGGTGGAGGCTTTAAGCCTTGCAGGTATGACAGAGACTCCTGTGGTAATATATGAAGCTCAAAGACCAGGCCCAAGCACTGGACTTCCTACTTACAGTGCCCAGTCAGATTTGCTTTTTGCTATTTTTGCAGGGCATGGGGATTTTGGTAAGGTTGTGATAGGAGTGTCAGATGCAGAAGATTCTTACTTTCTTACCAAAGAAGCTCTAAACTTAGCTTGGGAATATCAAGTGCCTGTTATAGTATTAAGCGATAAAAACGCTGCAGAAAACTATTATATATCCTCTTGCAACGAAATGTGTAGCAGAATAAAAGATATAAGACCGCCCAAAATGTATGAAGGAGATCCAAAGCTTTACAAACGCTATCAAAATGTAGAAGATGGCATATCGCCTCTTTTATTCCCTGGTACAAAAGATGCTGTGGTAAAGGCAAACTCCTATGAGCACAACGAAGCTGGTATTACTACAGAAGATGCTCACATCACAAAGCTTATGCAAGATAAAAGACTTAGAAAATATCAAAAGCTAAAAAACGATATTTTAAATACCAAAAAAACTTATGAGGTTTTTGGCAACAAAGATTCGGATGTATGCCTTATCTCTTGGGGTTCTAACAAACATGTGTTAAAAGAAGTGGCAAATGCCCTAAATATAAAATTTGTGCATGTTATATACTTAGAACCTTTTCCAGAAGAGGATGTTAAAAAAGAGGTATCTGGTAAAAAGCTCATAGCTGTAGAATGCTCTGCCACAAAACAGTTTGAAAGACTTCTTCATATGTATGGTATAAGACCCGATGTAAATATAAATAAATACGATGGAAGACCGTTTTTTGAAGATGAGGCTTTAGAGCTTGTTAAAAGCTATATAAACTAAATTTTGGTGGATAATACAAAACTTTTTGCCCTATACGAGTTTGGTGAATCTTTTCTTGCCAACGGTTTAGGGCTTGTACTTTTTCCTATTTTGTTTTATCAGTTTTGTATAAACATATATGACTATTCTTTTATAATAGGTGTTTCAAATTTAATAGGTGTTTTAATAAATATTTTTTTATTAAGAACACCTCTAAGAGTCCTAAATAAGCTCTTTCTTTTTTCTAGTTTGACGTTTTTGGTTGGTTTTGGGCTTTTAACAGAAAATGAGTATCTGTTTGCTCTATCTTTTATGCTATTTACAATCGTTCATATGCAAGCTCTTTTGTTTTATCAGATATCGATATTAGAAACAAAAGATCCAAAAATATCATCTTCTTTTAGTAGCATTTTAGGATATTTGGGTTATTTTTTGGCTGTTGTATCGATGTTTTTTGTAAAAGACAAGAGGATGCTTATAGGGTTTGGCATCTTTGTTTATATAACCTGTGCTTTTTTGTTTTATAAATATTCTAATAAAAATGTTTTATTAAAAGCTCAAAAACTAAGTATTTTTAAGGACAATATTTTTTTAAAATATACAATTTCTTTACTTTTTTTAAGTATAGCCCCCCAATTTTTCAACAACTCTATGACCATGTATCTTAAAACCTATCTTTTGTTGCCAGACAAAGAGATTTATATCCTTATGTTTATAGGGCTTTTATTTGCCATAGGTTCTTCTTTTATGCTTGGTGTTTTTTGGAAAAAAGAAAATACTGGCTTTTATATAACGGTATTTTTGTGGTTTATAGTATACTCACTTGCTATATTGAGGTTTTTCATGCGTATAGATTATCCATTTTTTTACGGAGTAATTCTTGCAGTTTTTGGGGGTATGGCTACCGGTGTTTTTTGGACATTTTTTAAAGCTATAACTGTGCTTAAATTCAACGATGATAACGTAGGTATTAGAATAAGCTTTATATATGGGTTTTCTTCTGGGTTTGGTCCTATTTTGTTTTTTGTGATGTCTTTTATAAGTCCAGTGATGGCTTTTCTTAGCATATTGGTTTTTCTTATAATATCGTTTTTTATTTATATTTTGTTTTTTGGCTTTTAAAAGCTTTAAAACTTTATAAAATATAACTATATCTTATTGACTTTTAAGAAAAAACTATAATATAATATTTGCTATGAGGGTTAAACTATAAGATAACTTTCTAAAAAGGAGGAAACGTTATGGATCAAAGCAGAAGAAATGTACTTAAAGGAGCTATACTAGGCTTAGGAGCAGGAATGGTAGTTTCAGCTTTAAACCCAACGGCTGCCAAGGCTGAGGAAGTAGGCGCTTTGATACCAAAAGGTGCAAGAACATTAAAAGAGCTAGCAGAAAGGCTTGCAAAAGCCCCAAGAAGAAGAAATTTCAAGTCTCTACCAATGATTTTAACAGATAAAAATCAATGGGACTGGGAAGCTTTGGACGAAGTGTTCAACTACAGAGGTGGTCCAAAACAAGTATGGGATAATGAAGATATACACAGCGCTTGGCTAAACGTTATGAGAAATGCTATGAACGCTCAAATATGGGCTTATAAAAATCCAGATTTCCTTTGTGTAAGCGCAACTCATGGCAATGCTCACTTTGCTTTATACGATGATTATGTATGGGAAACGTATATAACACCCTTAACAAAAGGAAAGTTAAAGAAAAATGTGTGGCTTAAAATGAAACCAGGTATGCTTGAAAAAGATAGCCCTACAGATGAGTCTGGTGCTTTCTCACCAGCTGATAACAGTATAGAAGCTCTTATAGAAAGAGGTGCTGTATTTTTAGCTTGCCACAATCAAACCTGGGAAATGGCAGGTGCACTTTTGAAAGCTGGTATAAATCCAAATAATCTTACCCACGACGAACTCTCTGCAGAACTTACAAACCATATCATACCACAGGCTATAGTAACCCCAGGCGTGGTAGCTACAATACCAGAGCTTCAAATGAGAGGTTTCCATTATATTACTACCACAGGTTTTCCAAAATAAAATCTTTTTAGGAGGTTAGAAGCATGAAAAAAGCTTTACTAGTTTTAAGTGTAATGGCGTTAGGTGCCGCAGCTTTTGCAACCACAGATTTAAACCCTTATGAAATGCCACCGCACACAGCACCATGGAGCAGAAAACCAGTTGTTAGCCCAGATGTTCACGGCACCAACAACCCAGCTGTTTACAAGGGTTTTGATTTTACAATACCCCCAGTAGATAACGTTGTGGACTTTCACGGCGATTTAAACGCTGCCAACAAAGATGGTTTGGTAGTGTATGTAGGTGGTAACTATTATTTTGCAGCTACTAAGCTTGTAAAGGCTTTTGAAAAAGAATATCCTCAATATAAAGGTAAGGTATTTATAATAACAATACCTCCAGGCAAGCTTTTACAAACTATAGAGCATTACCACGATACATTTACTTTGGGTAATATGACTTTCACTGCCAAACCAGATATATATGCTGGCGGTGCTTTTGGCGTGAAAAAATGTATAAAAGATGGTTTTTGTGAAGCTTCTACATTTACCCCATACGTTACAAACACACTTGCTATAGAAGTCTACAAAGGCAATCCTAAACACATTCACAGCCTCCAAGACTTAGCAAGAAAAGATGTGAAAGTAATCATGCCAAATCCAAAGTTTGAAGGTATAGCAAGAAGAATAGAAGCCGCCCTTGAAAAATGTGGTGGTAAAAAGCTAAAAGATGCCATATTTGGTCCACACGGCAAAGCTATGCTAACAGAAATACACCACAGACAAACCCCACTTGCAATTATGGAACATATAGCCGATGCCGGTGTTGTATGGCGCTCTGAAGTAGAAGCTCAAGTAAAACAATACCACAATCCTCTTGAAGGTGTGCCAATACCAGCAAAATGCAACTATGAAGCTATATACGCTGCTGCCGAAGTTAAAGGTGCTCCACACCCACAAGCAGCTAAAGATTGGTTGCAATTCTTGAAAAGCCCAGCCGCTCTAAAAGTATTTGAATTCTACGGTTTCAAACCCTACGAAGGAGAAAGATAATTTCTCAAACTAGCTCGCCTTAAAGGCGGGCTAGTCTTATTAATCTACTATATTATATATTTAAAAACTTCATTTATTTTTCATAGTTTTTGTGATATATTTATATGCTTAATTTCATCTTGACATTTTGTTAAAGTTGTATTATTATATTATATACCAGTTATGAGATGAAGTTAAAAAGCGAAGGTGAGTTTAAATACTCCCTCCCTCCCCCTCCCAAGATTTTTTGCACCGCATCTTTGCGGTGCCTTTCTAATTTATGAATTTATTAAAGATAGAAGCTCTAAATAAATCCTTTAATAAAAGTCGTTATATCTTAAACAATATAGATCTTGAAATATTGCAAAACCAATCTTTTTGTTTGGTAGAGCCACCTGGCCCTGGTAAATCAACCTTAGGAAAATGTATACTGAGATTTATTAAGCCAGATTCTGGAAAAATTTATTTTAATAGGAAAGATATATACGCTATAAAAGATTATCCAAGATATGTATCTTTTGCACCTCAAGACCCAATACCCTCTATAAACCCTCGTTTTAAGGTTTTAGACGCAATATTAGAACCATTTCGTATAATGTCTTTGGCTTTTAATATAAAAAAAATAAACGATATTTTGGCGCTTGGGTTAAAAGAGGAGCTTTTTAATAAGATAAGAGATTTATCAGGGGGAGAGCGTCAAAGGGTAGCAATAGCAAGAGCTTTCATAACAAACCCAGAGCTTTCAATAGCCGATGAACCCACCTATTCTTTGGATGCTATTCATAAAAACAACATAGCTTCTTTATTCTTGAAAGTTAAAAGCAACAAAACACTTTTTCTAATTACACACGATATAAAATTTGCACAGAAAATTTGTGATAAAATTGGGGTTATGTACAATGGAAATATAGTTGAGGTAGGTGATACCGATGATATTTTTAAAAATCCAAAATATGCGTTTACAAAAACACTTTTAAATAGCCACTCTTTTGATTGCAAGCAGTATCCCTATGGATAGTATTTTACTTTACAGTCTTTTAATACTTTTTCTCATATTTTTATCTGGTTTTTTTGCGTCTTCCGAAGTGGTGTTTTTCGGTGCTTCTGATACATTAGAAGAAAAGGATAAAGCGTTTTATAAGAAAATGATAGATAAAATATTTAAAGACCCGCAAGCTCTTTTGGTGTCAATGCTCATTGGAAATGAATTTGTAAATATTTTAATATCTTCAGTGAGTTCTAGTTTTGTAATAAACCTGGTAGGCAAAAAATGGGTATTTTTATCTAGCATATTTGTCAGTATATTGATATTTTTAATTGGTGAAACTATACCTAAAAATGTTGCTCTTTTCTTGAAAGACAGGCTTTTAAGGATTTACGCAATCATATTTTATCCATATCTTGTAGCCACAAAGCCTTTTACTTATATTTTTGTAGCCCCTGTAAAAAAGATATTAAAACTTTTTGGTGTTGAAAATATAAGCTTGGAAAAGAAGTTTTCTTTAGAGCATATAGTTTACATAATGCAAAGTCCAGCAAACGCTCAGGAATTTTCAGAAGAAGAAACTCAGATGATACAAAAAGTATCCGAGATGAGAGAAACTATAGTAAGAGAAATAATGACTCCAAGGCTTGATATATTTATGTTAGAAGCAACCCAAACTGTAAAGGAAGTTATAAACGAAATATTAGAGCATGAACATAGTAGGATACCTATATACAAAGGCACAAAAGATAACGTGGTTGGTTATATACACATAAAAGACCTTATGCCAGTTTATCAACACAAAGATGATACGTTAGAGACTTTTTTAAGACCTATTGAATTTATACCGGAGGTTATGAATATAAAAAATCTACTTCAAGAGATGAAAAAATCTTCAAGTCAAATAATGATGGTGGTAGATGAGCACGGTGCCATATCTGGACTCATTACGAAACATGATTTGCTTGAATGGTTGGCAGGAGATTTACCTCAGGAGTGGGAAGATGAGAATGAATTTACCAAGATGTCTTCAGATGTTTATATAGTGGAAGGTTCTGCCTCTATAGAAGAAGTCGCCACTATCGTTGGTTTTGAACTCTCTGAGAACTACGATTACGATACGTTGAGCGGTTTTATAATGGCAAACATGGGGAAAATTCCAAAAGAAGGGGATGAGTTTGAATACAAAGGTTTTAAGTTTATAGTGGATAAAATGGATGGCAAAAAGATAGAGCATGTACTTATCAAAATACCAACGGATAAAGAGCCAAATAGCTAAATTTTTGACAAACTTTACATACTAGACAACGTTTGTCTTAGCTGTAACAACTATTTTAAGCCGACGCTTCAGGGTTATGTTTGCGATGATTGTATAGCATCTATAAAACCTATGCTTTTTGAAAAAGAAACCATTCCTTACATAGATTCCTATAGGATTTTTAGTAGCTACGACAAAGCTTTAAAAGAAATGATAATCGCCTTAAAATTTAAGAAAGTCTCTTTGTTTACAAAAATAATAGGTGATATTGTAAAAGATGATTTTTTTGCTTTTTTAAGGTTCATAAACCCTGATATTGTTACCTATGTGCCAGTTTCTTTCTTTAGATTTTGGCAAAGGGGCTATGACCAGAATGGTATCTTATTAAAAGCCTTAAACGCTCAATACATATCTATTTTTAAACGTATAAAACACGCTAAACCTTTATCTCTTAGCATTGACAAAAATCAAAGAGAACATATTGTTTCTGGGGCTTTTAAGATAAAAAAAGAGTTTGTATTTAATTTGGAAGGTAAAAAAGTTTTAGCAAAAATCCTTAAGATGCACGCTGTAAAAGAGGTTTATTTTTACTTTATAGCCTCCCATAAAAAGCATGTTAGTATGTTATAATATATAAAACTAACTTGGAGGTGCGTTATGAGCGATGAAGTACTTTTAAAAGTGGAGGAGAAGATAAACCCACCAGCTCACATATTGGAGGAGGCTCACATAAAAGATTATGAGTCTATTTACAAAAAATCAATAGAAAATCCAGATGCTTTTTGGACAGAAGTAGCACAAGATATTACATGGTTTAAACCATTTTCAAAGGTTTTAGAATGGAATTTTCCATACGCCAAATGGTTTTTAGATGCTAAATTAAACGCCTCTTACAACTGTCTTGATAGGCATATAGAAGAAGGGCATAGAAACAAAGTAGCTTATATAGAAGTAAACGAAGATTTAGAAGAGCATAAAATTACCTATGGGGAGCTTCTTGAGCTTGTAAATAGACTTGCAAATGGATTGAAAAGCTTAGGCCTTAAAAAAGGCGATAGAGTTTCTATATACATGCCAAATACAATTGAAGCTGTGGCAAGCATGCTGGCTTGTGCTCGTATTGGGCTTATACATCAAGTGGTGTTTGCTGGGTTTAGCGAAGGTGCTTTAAGAACAAGGGTAGAAGATGCTGGAGCAAGCGCTATAATAACTGCCACATACACAAAAAGACGTGGTAAAAAAGTGGAGCTTTTGCCCACTGCTTTGGCAGCTATAAAAGGTCTTGATTCAATCAAACATGTAATATGTTGGGATAGAGATAACGCTGGCCTTCCAGAGGGCGTGCTCAGCTTTTACGATATTGTTAAAAACCAAAAACCAGAATGTGAACCAGAACATATGGATTCTGAAGATCCACTGTTTATACTCTATACTTCTGGTACCACCGGTAAGCCTAAAGGTGTGATACATACCACCGGTGGATACATGGTAAATGTGCATTTTACCACAAAAAACGTATTTGCCCTAAAGCCAAACGATATATATTGGTGTACTGCTGATATAGGTTGGATAACAGGGCATTCTTACATAGTCTATGGACCATTGTCTGTAGGTGTTACAAGCGTTATATTTGAGGGTGCTCCAGATTATAAAGACCCATCCACTTGGTGGAAGATAGTAGAAAAATACAGAGTAAACAAGTTTTATACTGCTCCGACAGCTGTTAGACTTTTTATGAAATACGGAGAGCAATGGCCAGAAGCTCATGATCTATCTTCTCTTAAAATCCTTGGTTCTGTGGGCGAACCTATAAATCCTGAAGCTTGGCACTGGTACTACGAGCATATAGGACATGAAAATTGCGCCATAGTAGATACTTGGTGGCAAACAGAGACCGGAGCTCACATGATAACTACTTTACCAGGCAATCCTATGAAACCAGGTAAAGCCGGTAAGCCACTTCCAGGTATTGAAGTAGCTATAGTGGATAAAAATGGCAATCCCGTACCTCCTAACACAGTAGGATATGTGGTCATAAAAAGACCTTGGCCATCTATGATGAGAGATTGCTGGGGACAACCTGAACGCTATAAAAAATATTGGACTGAGATACCAGGCAATGTTTACAACGCCGATGACCTAGGCTCTATAGATGAAGAAGGTTATATTATGATAGTGGGTAGAGCCGACGATGTACTTTCTGTGGCTGGTCATCGTATAGGTACCATGGAAGTAGAAAGCGCCATAGTAGATCATGAGTCTGTGGCTGAGGCTGCTGTTATAGGTAAACCAGATCCAATAAAGGGCGAACGTATAAAGGCTTTTGTAATACTAAAACAAGGATACACACCTTCTGAAGAGCTAAAAAAGAGTATTCAAGAGCATGTAAAACATGTGCTTGGGGCTATAGCCTATCCAGAGGAGATAGAGTTTGTGGATAAACTACCAAAAACAAGAAGCGGAAAGATTATGAGAAGGGTATTAAAGGCTAAGGAACTAGGCCTTGATGTAGGTGATGTATCTACCTTAGAGGATTGATGAGAGCTCTTATATCTGTATACGATAAAACCGGTATTTTAGAACTGGCTAAGGAGCTTTTGAACCAAGGGTATGAGATTCTATCCAGCGGTGGGACATATGCTTATCTAAAAAATGCTGGGATTGATGCTATAGAAGTGTCTGAGGTAACAGGTTTTAGAGAGATTTTAGGTGGTAGGGTAAAAACCCTCCACCCTGTTATACACGGTGGTATTTTGTTTAGAGAAGACGTAGAAAAAGATTTAGAAGAAATAAAAGAAAACTCTATAGAACCTATTGATATCGTAGTGGTGAACTTGTATCCTTTTGAAAAGAAGATGAAAGAGCTAAAAGACATAGATGCTCTTATAGAGTTTATAGACATAGGTGGTCCTGCTCTTGTAAGAGCTGCTGCTAAAAATCATAAAAGGGTTAGTGTGCTTACAGATATAGAAGATTACGGATGGTTTATAGAAAAGCTAAAGATGAATGCTATATCTCAAAAAGATAGAAGATACCTTGCGCTAAAAGCTTTTTGGCTTACTTCTTATTACGATGCTGTTATAGCTAATTATTTCTTTAAAGTATTTGGCTTTTCGGAAAAAGATTTTAAGCATCATACTATACCTATGTTTTTGAAAGATGAATTGAGATACGGTGAAAATCCACATCAGCAAGCTTATCTATACGAAAATCCATTGGAAGAAAATGGTATTGTAAGAGCAGATGTGCTTCAAGGTAAAAAGATGTCTTACAACAACTATCTTGACGCTGATTCTGTTATAAAGCTTATATCAGAGTTTTCCAATCCTTGCTGTGCTATCGTAAAACACAACAATCCAAGCGGCGTAGCTACGGATATAAACATTCTAGAAGCTTACAAAAAAGCTTTTCATTGTGATCCTGAAGCTGCGTTTGGTGGCATCGTAGCTTTTAACAGAGTCGTAAATAAGGATATTGCAAAAGCTATTGTAGAGCATTTTTATGAGATAGTCATAGCTCCAGAGTTTACTGAAGAAGCTGTTGATGAGTTTTCTAAAAAGAAAAATTTAAGGCTGGTAAGGTATAAAAACTACAATCAGAGGGTTGATGTAAGGAGTATATCCGGTGGGTTTTTATTACAGGACATAGATGATAAGCTTTATGAATCCATAGAGGTAGTTTCGTTAAGAAGACCCACTGAGCAAGAGCTAGAGGATGCTATATTCGCTTGGAAAGTGGCAAAATGGACAAAATCAAACGCTATAGTGATAGCTAAAAACAATCAAACTATAGGGATAGGTGCTGGTCAAGTATCGAGGGTAGATTCTTTAAGGAGTGCCATAAGAAAAGCAAAAAACTTTGGGCACGATTTAAAAGGTGCAGTAGTGGCCTCAGATGCTTTTTTCCCATTTAGGGATAGTATAGATATAGCTGCTCAAGAAGGAATATCTGGTACAATACAACCTAGCGGTTCTATAAGAGACAAAGAAGTGATAGAGGCTGTAAACGAGCATAACATGTTTATGATATTTACTCATATGAGGCATTTCAGACATTGAAGCTTTGCAAATTTAAAAATTGTTTTTATATTTATTTATATTCAATAACGTGAGAGGTTTTTTATGAAATTACCACCGCTTAGAATAAGGCATATAGAGGTGGAGATACCTATTATACAAGGGGGTATGGGCGTAGGTATTTCTTGGGAAAAATTAGCAGGAGCTGTTGCGTCCTGCGGTGCAGTTGGAGTTGTATCCTCTGTAGGTACAGGCTATAGATTTTTAGAACTTGTTAAGAAAGATAAGTTTGGAAGGCCAATAGGTACTGAAAATACTCACAATAGCGAAGCTTTAAGATTTATTATTCAAAAAGCTAAAGAAATAGCTGGTGGGAAAGGTGCCATAGGTGTGAATATACTATCTGCTATAAATGATTACGGTAGAGTAGCAAACGAAGCTGCCAAGTTTGGAGCAGATCTAATCATATCTGGAGCAGGACTTCCTTTGAAGTTGCCAGAGTATACAGAAGGTTATGATACTGCGTTAGTGCCTATAGTATCTTCTGCTAGGGCTTTAAACCTTATAGCCAAAACATGGAAAAAGCGCTATAACAGGTTACCAGATGCTGTTATCTTAGAAGGCCCCATGTCTGGTGGTCATCAAGGTTTTAAGTATGAAGATTGTTTTAAGCCAGAGTTTCAGCTTGAAAATTTGTTTGATGAGGTTTACAAAGAGGCTAAAGAATGGGGTAATATACCTCTTATAGTAGCAGGCGGTGTTTGGGATTACAAAGATATAAAAACCTATATTCAAAGAGGGGCAGCCGGTGTGCAGATGGCTACCAGGTTTGCAGTTACAAAAGAAAGCGATGCACCGCTTGTATATAAGGAGCTTCTTTTAAACGCTGAAGAAAAGGATATAATACTTCTAAAATCCCCGGTGGGATATCCTTTGAGGGTTATAAAAACTCCTTTTGTGGAAAAGCTTTTAAACGGGCATAACGGCTGGAAAGGATGTGTGTCTGATTGCGTGGCCCCTTGTAAACACGGAGAGGAGGCTAAAAAAGTAGGTTTTTGTATAGCGGATAGGCTTGGAGCTGCTTGTCTTGGCAACGTAGAAGAAGGTATTTTTATAAGCGGTGCCAATGGGTACAAGTTGAAAAAGCAAGGTATTATATCTGTTTGTGAGCTTATAGATATGCTTACTGGCAAAATACCAGATCCTACTGTAGAAAACAAAGAGACATTTACAGAGGTGGTATAAGTTGAGGTTTTATGGGCTTTTAAAAGATGAGGATTTTTTAAATATTGTGCAAAAAATCTCTGGTGATAATTGGATTATAGAAGATACAAAATCAAAAACAAAAGAAGAGCTTTCAAAAGATCAAATAAAAAACCGTCTTTTAGATATTGCCAACGAGATAAAAAATTGGAAAGAGAGTCTTACCCTTATACCAAGCAATACTATTTTTGTATTTGTGGCTGATAAAGAAGAACCAAGGGCTTTTAAGATATATGATACCAGCTCATTGGGATGTTCTACAACGCTCACTCCTCCAAGATGGAAGATTTATCAAAAAGGCCTATCTATAGAATGATTTATCTTGTAATGGTAGGACAGCATAAGTTAAGAGAGCTTATATACCTTTGGACGCTTTTAAACTTAAACAATATAAAATGCTTTATATCCTATATAAAAAATGAGCCTTCCTATGAGAAAACTGTTTCTTTGGATGGAGTAAAGGTTTTTATAAAAGATTCCGATTTAGATAGGATAAATGTCCTTGATATACAAAACAGTATTTTTTTATTGGAAAAGCCTGTAAACTTGGAAAATATGAAAAATATTTATAAGGATATACTTTCTTTGATATGAACAACATAGTACTTTTTATGATAAGCACATGGTTTGGCGTTAGTTTGTTTTTTAGCTTTGATGTAGCTCCAACGCTTTTTGATACGCTTTCTACCATGTTGGCTGGTGATGTGGTGGCAAAAATATTTCCAATGTATTTTGGTATTGGACTTTTTATATTTCTTATGAGTTTTTTTATTTTATTTTTTAGCGAAAAACCAACTCTTAGAAAAAACTTTGCTTTTTTGATATTAAACATAGTTATTTTTATAGCTTTTCTTGTTTTTATATTGCCGGAGGCTTCTTTTTTAAAACATACAGATTATCATGCATTCCTTCGTTTACACGCTTTTAGTATGGTATTAAATCTTATACAAATGATAAATAGCTTTTTTATAATACTAAGTTTGCTATGATAAGGCTTAGTATACTAGGTTCTACTGGTACTATTGGAAAAAACGCACTAGATGTTGTAAGAGCACACAAGGACAAAATCCAGCTTGTAGGTATAGGTGCATACCGGGCATCCAAAGAGCTTTTGGAAGAGGTTAAAGAGTTTAGACCTAGGTTTGTTTTTAGCGTAGAAACCCCTACAAAAGATTGGCTTGATGAGATTTCAAAATATTCTAAATACCTTGACGAAGAAGAGGGGCTTCAGGCTATTATAGAAAACTCCGACAGGATTTTAAACGCTATATCTGGGACCTCTGGTATAAAAGCCACTTACAGTATACTAAAAGCTAAAAAAATACTTCTTGCTTCCAACAAGGAATCAATCCTTTGTATGCCTAATCTGATAAGAGAAAACCTTGATTTGGTAATACCAGTAGACAGCGAACACAATGCCGCTTTTGAGCTTCTTAAAAGCCACAAAACTGTGAAAAACCTTTATATAACGGCTTCAGGTGGTCCTTTCAGAGAGTATTCCAAAGAACAGCTAAAAACTGTAACCAAAGAAGGGGCTCTTAAACACCCAAATTGGAAGATGGGTCCAAAGATAACCATAGACTCTGCAACACTTATGAACAAAGGATTTGAACTCATAGAAGCCAGTGTATTGTTTAATATACCACTTGAACGCATAAAGATATTGATACATCCTCAAAGTATAGTGCATGCCATAGTTGAACTTGAAAACGGCTCTTTTATAGCAAATATGTCGCTTCCAGATATGAGGCTTCCTATTCAAAACGCTATTTTTTATCCAGAGATGGTAAATTATACCTTCAATAGGTTAGATTTAACATCTATTTCTTGTCTTACTTTTGAAAAGCCTAAAAGGGATTTGTTTAGGGCTATCGATGTTTGTGAATGGGTAGCCTCTATGGGAAACCCTTATGTATCTGTGCTTTTAGGAGCTGATGATAAAGCTGTAGAACTTTTTTTAGAAGGCAAAATTGGATTTCTTGATATACCAGTTTTGATAGAGAATGTGCTTTCTTCGGTGAACTTTCATATAGAAGAGAATCTTGAGGATATTTTAAGGGCTGTGGAGTTTGGTAAAAGTAAATTACTAGAATTATCAAATCATAAGATGTGATAAAATATAATTATGATAGGCACTCCATTGTCTTACAACACTACAAAAATACTGCTTCTTGGTTCAGGTGAACTTGGTAAAGAGTTTGCTATAGAAGCTATAAGGCTTGGTATAGAGCTTGTGGCGGTGGATTCATATCAGCACGCTCCAGCCCAACAAGTAGCCCAAAGATATTACGTTATAGACATGAAGAATAAAGAGCTTTTAAAGAGCATAGCTTATAGAGAAGCCCCCGATTTTATAGTCCCTGAGATAGAAGCTATAAATACAGATGCCCTTATAGAGTTAGAACAAGAAGGTTTTAATATAATCCCCTGTGCTAAGGCTGTAAAATATACGATGAACCGTATAGCCATAAGGCGTTTTGCCGCTGAAGACCTAGGACTTCCCACATCTAAGTATAAATTTGTAAATACGTTTGAAGAGTTAAAACAAGCTGCCAAAGAACTTGGTTATCCGGTGGTGGTAAAACCGGTGATGAGCTCTTCAGGTAAGGGTCAGTCTATAGTTTATAAAGAACAAGATTTAGAAAAAGCTTTTTATATAGCAAAAGAAAAGGCAAGAGGGGATTCAAAAGAACTTATCGTAGAGGAGTTTATAGATTTTGATTATGAAATTACTATACTAACAGTAAGGACAAAAAATCAAGGGATCTTGTTTTGTCCTCCAATAGGTCATATACAAGTAGAAGGTGATTATTATGAAAGTTGGCAACCTCATCCAATGGATGATAAGCTTTTACAAAAAGCCCAAGACATAGCAAGAACCGTTGTAGAAGGGCTTGGTGGGTATGGTATATTTGGATGTGAGCTTTTTGTAAGAAAAGACGAGGTTATATTTAACGAAATATCTCCAAGGCCTCACGATACTGGTATGGTGACGATGATCTCTCAAAATATGTCTGAGTTTGAGATACATCTAAGAGCGATACTTGGACTCCCTATACATATTGAGCTTTTAGGAGCCGGAGCCTCTTATTGTTTTCATGCAAAAACAGACGGTATAATACCAGCTTACGATAATCTTGAAGAGGCTTTATCTGTACCCAACACAAAGCTAAGGATCTTTGGAAAGCCCATCACAAGACCAAAAAGACGGATGGGAGTAGCTTTGGCGTTGGCAGAAAACATAGAAAAAGCCCGTCAAAACGCTAAAAAAGTTGCCAATTCAGTAAGGATTTTGGAAGAGAGCATTTAGTATAATCCAATGGAAAACATAAGAAACTTCTCGATAATAGCCCACGTAGACCATGGCAAATCTACATTGGCCGATAGACTTATAGAGTTTTGCGGAGCTATCACAGATAGAGAAAAAAAAGATCAAATGCTTGATACTCTTGATATAGAAAGAGAAAGAGGCATCACGATAAAACTCCAAGCTGTGAAAATAAACTATCACAGCAAGATACAAAACAAAGATTTTACACTTCATCTTATAGATACACCAGGACACGTAGATTTTTCTTACGAAGTATCAAGATCTTTAGCAGCTTGCGAAGGAGCTTTGCTCTTAATAGATGCCTCACAGGGTATAGAAGCCCAAACTGTGGCAAACTTTTGGAAAGCTGTTGAACAAAACCTAGTTATAATACCTGTAATAAATAAAATAGACCTACCAGCAGCAGATCCAGATCGTATAAAACTTCAAATAAGAGATATACTTGGCCTTGACCCAGATGAGGCTATACTTGCTTCTGCTAAAGAAGGTATAGGTATAGAAGAGATTTTAGAGGCTATCACCAAAAGAATACCACCACCCAAAGGAGATGAAAATGCACCTTTAAAAGCCCTCATATTTGACTCTTACTATGATCCTTATAGAGGTGCTGTGGCTTTTGTTAGAATATTTGATGGGTCTTTGAAAGTAGGTGATAGGATAAAGCTATTTTCTACCGGCAAGGAGTTTGAAGTTACTGAGGTTGGTGCCCAGACGCCAAAAATGACAAAGCTTCCTATACTAAAAGCCGGAGACGTTGGGTATATAGCAGCTTCTATAAAAGATGTAAGAGATATAAGAGTTGGCGATACTATCACATTAAAATCAAACCCCGCCAAAGAAGCAATCCCTGGTTTTAAAACTGCTAAACCTATGGTTTTTGCCGGGCTTTACCCCACCGAGGATTCAGACTTTGAAGAGTTAAGAGATGCTTTAGAAAAATACTCTATAAACGATGCAGCCATCACTTACGAACCAGAAACATCACCTGCTATAGGTATGGGTTTTAGATGTGGGTTTTTGGGGCTTTTACACATGGAAATAGTCCAAGAAAGACTTTCAAGAGAGTACAACATAGATGTTATCACCACTGCTCCAAGCGTTGTCTATAGGTTAAAGCTTAAAAATAAGCCAGAGGTTTTTGAGGTTAAAAGCTCAAACGATGTACCAGACAACTTTGGCCTTATAGAGTATATAAAAGAACCATATGTGCTTGCCACTATCATTACCCCCAAAGACTATGTAGGAAATATAATCAATATATGCCAAGATAAAAGGGGTATACAGGTAAAATTTTCTTACCTTGATCAAAACACAGCGTTGCTTGAGTATGAGATGCCCCTTCAAGAGATCATAGTGGATTTTCACGATAAGATAAAATCTGCTTCCAAAGGATATGCATCTTTTGACTATGAGTTTTTAGGATATAAAGAATCTGATTTGGTAAAACTAACTATCATGATAAACAAAGAACCAGTGGATGCTCTGTCGTTTTTGGTGCACAAAGATAAAGCTTACAAAAAAGCAAGGGCTTTGGTGGAACAACTAAAAGAGACTATACCAAGACAGCTTTTTGAAATAAACGTCCAAGCGGCTATAGGCAGTAAAATTATAGCTTCAGAGCGCATCCCCCCGCTGAGGGCCAATGTCACGGCAAAATGTTATGGCGGTGATGTATCAAGAAAAAGAAAGCTCTTAGAAAAGCAAAAAGAAGGTAAAAAACGCATGAAGCAGTTTGGTAAGGTATCTTTACCTCAAGAGGCTTTCTTAAGCGTTTTAAAAGCCCAATGATAAAAACAACTGACAAGTCAAAATGGAACGATTGGCGTTGGCAACTTCAAAACCGTATAACCACTTTAGAAGAATTGTCAAAATATATAGAACTAACAGAAGAAGAGATTGAGTTTTTTGATGCTGTTGCAGAAGAATATCCTTTTGCCGTGACCCCTTATTATTTGTCTCTTATTAAAGATCCCAAAGATAAAAAAGATCCCATAAGGCTTCAAATAGTCCCAAGCCCTCTTGAAATAGATGAGAACGCTCAGAAAAACTCACATCCAAACGCCTTAAACGAAGAAACTTTTATAAAAGGTCTTACTCATAGATACGAAGACAGAGTGCTTATAAGCGTGACTTCTTACTGCGGTGTATATTGTAGGCATTGTATGAGAAAGCGCATTTTCAAAGAGGGCACTCATGCCACTCCCAAAGAGCTTTTAGATGTTTATTTTGATTATATTAAAAGCCATAAAAATATAAAAGACGTACTAATATCAGGAGGAGATCCTCTTACTCTTGATAATGAAAGACTAAAATACATCCTTGATAACCTATCTTCTATAGAGCATCTTGAGGTGATAAGGATAGGTTCAAGGGTACCGGTGACACTTCCCCAGCGCCTTTACGATGAGGAGCTTCTTGATATACTATCCAAATACGACAAGCTTTGGATAAACACGCACTTTAACCATCCAAACGAAATCACAGAAGATGCCAAAGTAGCTATAAGAAATCTGCTAAAGGCTGGTGTGCCAGTAAACAATCAAGCTGTACTTTTAAAAGGTGTAAACGATGACAAAGAAACGATGCTTGAACTAATGAGAAAACTCTTAAGTATAAAGGTAAAACCTCAGTACCTTTTTCACTGTGACCCCATCACAGGCACAATTCATTTTAGGACCTCTATAGAAAAAGGCCTAGAGATAATGGATTACATGAGAGGAAGACTAAGCGGGTTTGGTATACCCACTTACGCTATAGATTTACCTGGTGGTAAGGGCAAAGTACCTCTTGTTCCATCTTATTTTAAAAAGCTTGAAAACGGCTTATATGAGTTTATAGCTTTTGATAAAACAAAAGTTATAATAGAAGAATAAAACTTAAATAACATCTATTGCAACGTTGATGCAACATTGATGCAACATGAAACATTAGCATTTTTTAAAGTCATTAGAATGTCAATGGTTTATTATTAAAAGTTTATTACATTGTGATGGCACGATGTTTGCTATATAAATAGTATCAAACGTTAGGAGGTGTGGCTTATGGCTACAGTTAGCAAGCTAAAAGAGCTCATGACTCTCCCGGGTGCTGTGGCAGCGGGCGAGTTTACAGACGATGGTAGGTTGGTAGCCTACTACGGGGATCTTGATGAGAAATCTGCCGAAATTGCAGCTATGATGTGTGCTGCCAACAAGCTTATGGGTAATATGCAGGCTAAAGGCTGGAGCGCTTACACTGGTAAAGGCGGTTTTTATCCAGTAGAGGGCTTTGCGGTGGCTGGTGGTAAGTATGTAGCTTGTATTTTCGGTAACATAGGTGTGTTTTTGGAACTTTCAAAAGCTGATTTTGACAAGACCTTTGAAGTACTATCAAAATATATTTAAGGAGGTGTAATATGGCAAACCTTGATAAACTTTTAAGCATAAAAGGTGTATGGGCAGCTGGTGAGTTTTCTCAGGATGGTAAGCTCTTGGCTTACAAAGGCAACATAAGTGAAGAAGAAGCTGCTATGGCAGCTATGATGTGTGCTGCTAATATGATGATGGCTGAGATGCAAACCCAAGGTTTTACAGCCATGTCTGGCAAAGAATGGACTCCTCTTGTAGGCTTTGCCCTTACTGGTCCAAAGTACTCTGTTTGCGTTGTAAAAGGTGTTGGCGTTTTTGTAAACAACGACGAAGTTTCTTTTAACGAAGTGTTCAAAGCTCTTTCTTCCTAAGGTTTATGGTGTTACTGGGGGTGGGTAGCCCCCACATTTTTTGTTTAGGAGTGGAATTTATGTATAAATTTTTATCTTATGATTTTATAAAAGCTTACAAAGACCAATGGAACAAAAACGAGAAACTTAAAAATGATCTTAAAAACTTCTCTGCTAAGCTAAAATATTATATAATCTCTAAAGAGAATGAAGCGGTAGAGCTTATAATAAAAAATGGAGAGGCTATAAGCTGTGGAATGGCAGATGGTAAAGATTACGATTTTGAAATGTGGGCTACATTGGAAGACTGGAAATCGCTTGCTACAGGGCAAATGGGACCAAAAGCTGCCATGCTTACAAAGAAGTTAAGGTTTAAGGGTTCTATGATAACAGCTATGAAATATATGGGAGCTTTTGAGGAGAGTTTGAGGATGATGGGTAGCGTACCTGTAGATTGGAATGCTTAATATGTTTTATGGATTTTAGTATATTCGATGAGCTTCTTGACGGGGTTTTGGTAATAGGCTTAGACTATAAGATAGTTTATGCCAACCATTCTGCTAAGAAACTTCTTGACGTAAAAGAAAACGATTTTTGTAAGGGACTTTTTAGTATATGTAATTCTTGTCCTTTAAAGCTTGTTTTGGAAGAGAGAGAAGGCGTGCAGGTTTACGATATAAAAACCAACACAGATGTTCATGCTTGTTGGAGTATGAGCCCTCTTTTTAATGGTGATAAATGCGAGGGGGTAGTGGAGGTCTTTAAAGATGTAAGCAACGTAGTTTCTTGTATATTAGAATCTCAAAGACAAAAAACCTACAAAGAAACAATTTTAAACTCTATAGTAGAGGCAATACTTGTTTTGGATGAAAACGGTTATATAGTAGAGCACAACAATATAGCCAAAAAAATGCTTTGTAGAACCAGTGAAGAATCTTTGATAGGAAGGCATATAAAAGAGCTTGTGAATCTGAGTTTGGAAGAGTTTCCTCCACAAGGAGAAAGAACAGATGTATACATAGAAACTCCGTGTGGTAGGCAAAAAGCATCAACGCTTGTATCCCCTATGAATCTTGGTTTTGGTTATGTGGTATCTTTTTATGTGATCCAGCAAGATCAGATGTCTTTTTGCGATAAACTAGATTACATTTTTACCAAAAGCCCAACATTTCAAAAAGTACTCGATTTAGTGAAATCTTGTTCAGAGCACAATGTAAACGTGCTTATAGAAGGAGAAACCGGCACAGGCAAAAGCCTTTTGGCAAAATACATACATCTTTTGTCTCCAAGAAGAGATGCTCCTTTTGTTAAAGTAAACTGTGCTGCTATACCAGAGAACCTCTTAGAGGCAGAGCTTTTTGGATATGTAAAAGGAGCTTTTACAGGGGCCACAAAAGATAAACCCGGTAAAGCGGAGATAGCTGATGGCGGAACTTTGTTTTTGGATGAGATAGGGGATATGCCACTGAGCTTACAGGCAAAAATTCTCCACCTTGTAGAAGAAAAAGAATTTGAAAGGCTTGGTTCAAACACCCCTAGAAAGACAAATATAAGGATTATAGCTTCCACCAACAAAGACATAAAAGAGCTTATGAGACAAGGGCGTTTTAGAGAAGATCTTTATTACAGGTTAAGTGTTGTGAACATATATCTACCCCCTCTTAGAGAAAGAAAAGAAGATATACCGCTTTTGATAAATAATTTTATAGAAAAATATTCAAAACTCTATTCAAAAAGGGTAAAATCAATATCTGGTGATGCTATAAAAATGCTCCTTGGTTATGATTTTCCAGGTAACATCAGAGAATTAGAGCATATTATAGAAAAGGCCGTAATAACATGTAGAGGTAGCATAATAAATATCGAAGATATAAGTTTAGATTTTCAAAGCAATAACCATAAACAGCAAGAAGAAAAAGAAAGGATAAAGGCTGTCTTAGAAAAGGTAAATTACAACAAGAGTTTGGCAGCAAAAATGCTTGGTATACACCGTACCACTCTTTGGAGAAAGTTAAAAGAGCTTGGTATTGGCTAATAAAGTGCTATATTATAAAAAATTATAAAAAACCTCTTTACAAAATTCAAAATTGTGCTATAATGTATATACTACGGGGTGTGGCTCAGGTGGTAGAGCGTCGGCTTTGGGAGCCGAATGTCGCAGGTTCGAGTCCTGCTACCCCGATCTTAAAATATTTTCTATAAAATCTGCTATTCTTTGGGTAGCATTTTCTGGGCCAAGTTTTTCTCTTAAAAAAGAAAGGTTTTCTCTCATAAAGTTTACCTTTGAAGGGTTTTCTAAGTAAGAGCTTACAACGTTTATAATATCTTCTTTTGATGGTTGTATGAGCTCTGGTATTATCTCTTTATCCATTATTATGTTTGGAAGGCCTATATATTTTGATTTTACAAGGCGTTTTGCTATTTGAAGGGTTATTGGATTTAATCTATAAAATATTATATGAGGAAGTCCTAAAAGTGATGCTTCTAAGGAAGCTGTCCCAGAGGCTATTATGCCAAACTTTGCCCTTCTCATCACATCCAAAGAACTTTCTTTTGTAGTTTCTATATAATCTTTTTTGTATATTGGATAATCTACTGTGCTTGCTATTGGTATTAGGCTTTTCATATGAAAAGTTTTATAAATATAGTAAGATAGCTCTTCTAAAAGCCTAATATGTCTTTTGAATTCAGAGTTTCTAGAACCTGGGAGCATTGCTATTATATTTTCTTTTTTTATGCTTGAGGGTTTTATTATATCAAGAAGTGGATGACCAAAATAGTGGACATTAAAGTGCTCGTTTTCATAGGGTTTATATATATCAAGCTCAAATGGAAGTATAACGATAAGATGTCTTACATACTTTACAATCTCTTTTATCCTTTGAGGTTTCCAAGCCCATACCTGAGGAGATATAAAATATATTATATGGTTGTGTTTTAGGTTTTCCATAAGACGGAAGTTAAACCCAGGAGCATCGCAAAGCATCACCCATCTTGAGTTGTTGGCTTTTTCTAAAGCAAGATTTAATATCTTTTTTATCTTAAAAACCTTTGGAAGGACTTCTATTATGCCCACCAAATTTAAATCTTTTATGTTGGCTATAGATTTTACTCCAAGCTCTTCCATGCGTGTGTCTGTTATACCTGATATGTTTAGATGCTTATCTTTTAAATGTTTTAATATATTTACTACGTAGTTAGCAGCCGATAAATCCCCTACCGATAAAAATAAATCATCCACTTTTTAAAGTGATTTTAAACTTATCTTTTTTCTCTATTATAGCTTTGATGTTGTCTACATCTATAAAGCATCTGTAAGAGATTTCTATTTTTGCGTTTGATCTTATATTTACGTACCTTTCTGCAGTTATATTTTCTATTGAGTTTACAAATGTGCTTTTTAGATAAACTCCGTCGTGGTGTTCCAATATTTCTGTTTTTACATCGTAGTAGTTGTTTTGTTCTACGGCCTCATCCCAAAGGTTTTTGTCAAGTTCTTTTTCAAAAGAGTATCCAAACTCCAAATCGTCTTCATCTATGTTTTCAATTTCTTCTTTTATAATAGGCTCGATATAAGCTTTGAAGTCTAAAAGTTTTTTTAGGTCTTTGGTCTTATAAGCTTCGTCTATGGGCATATATATATTGTAGCATAACTTAGTCTGCGGTCTTGACTTTGGAATGTTTAGAGAAAAGATTCCACACAACCCTGTTTTTACAAAAGAAAACCAAGAATGCTATAATAGATATAAAGAAGAATAACGGAACTTCAGAACTACTATTGGAAAAAGGTTATTTTGTGGGTGCTTAAACAATTAAATAGTTAAGGAGTATAAGCGATGAATGAAAACAAAATTACATTGAGACAGCTTGAAGAACATTTATTTAAAGCTGCTGATATATTAAGGGGTCAGATGGATGCTTCGGAGTATAAAGAGTATATATTTGGCATGCTTTTTTTAAAGCGTGTTTCCGATGAGTTTGAAGCAAAGAGGGAAGAGCTTATAGCAAAATACAGACAAAAAGGCTATCCAGAAGAAAAGATACAAAGTTTAATAGAAGATCCTATTTCTTATGAAGATACTTTCTTTGTTCCAGAAAGGGCAAGATGGCAAAATATCTTAAACTTAAAAGAAGATATAGGAGACCAACTAAATAAAGCTCTTGCATCGTTAGAAGAAGCCAATCTAAGCCTTGAAGGTGTTCTTAGACATATAGATTTTAACGCTGTAAAAGGCAGAACAAAGCTAAAAGACCAACAACTTATTGACCTTATTCATCATTTTAACAAGTATAGATTGAGAAATGAAGATTTTGAATTTCCTGACTTGCTCGGCGCAGCTTATGAGTACCTTTTGAAAGATTTTGCCGACTCGGCAGGCAAGAAAGGCGGAGAGTTTTATACTCCTGCAGGTGTAAAAACTTTAATGGTTAGACTTGTAAAGCCGCAAGAAGGAATGACCATATACGACCCGACGGTTGGCTCTGGTGGATTTCTCATTGAAGCGAGAAATTATGTAGAAGAAATAGGACAAGACCCTACCAACTTAGGACTTTATGGACAAGAATTTAATGGTGTTACTTGGTCAATTTGTAAAATGAATATGATACTTCACGGCATACCTGATGCCCACATAGAAAATGAAGATGTTTTGACAGAACCAAAACATTTAGAAAACGGATACATAAAAAGATTTGATAGAATCCTCGCAAATCCTCCATTTTCTCAAAATTACTCAAGAACAAACATGAAGTTTGAAGAGAGATTTAAGTATGGCTTTGCTCCAGAGACAGGCAAAAAAGCCGATTTAATGTTTTTACAGCATATGATAGCAAGTTTAAAAGACAATGGAATATTGGCAACCGTTATGCCTCATGGAGTGCTGTTTAGAGGTAATCAAGAAAAGGTAATTAGAACAGGTATTGTTAAAGATGATTTGATTGAAGCAATCATCGGACTACCACCAAAGTTATTTTACAATACAGGCATTCCAGCCTGCATCATAGTTATCAACAAAAACAAACCAAAAGAGCTTAAAAACAAAATATTGTTTATAAATGCAGATAAGGAATACGGAGAAGGAAGAAATCAAAATTATCTAAGACATGAAGATATAGAAAAAATAGTGGCTGTATTTGAAGAAAAATTAGAAATACCTAAATATTCAAAGTTGGTAGATATTAAAGAGATTTAAGAAAACGACTTTAACCTAAATATCAGAAGATACGTTGATAACTCTCCAGAGCCAGAAATTGAAAACGTCCATCATCATATAATAGGAAGCGTACCTAAGAATGAATTAGAGCTTTACAAATCTCAAATTGACAAACTAAATTTTGATATATTTAAAATCTTTATAGAAAAAGATGAAAGCTCGTTTGATTTTAAACATGATTTGATAGATAAAAGCCAGATAAAAGAGATTATAGATTCTGATGAGAGTGTAAATGATGTATTTTATCTGCATCATCAAAAGCTTAATCAGTGGTGGGAAGAAATAAAAGGCGAGATTGAAAGCTTTCCAAACAATAAAAGTCTTTGGGCGTTTAGAATTAGAGCTTTAAACAGCTTAAAGGATAAGTTTATCCCTTTGAATATTTTAGATGAGTTTAAATTGACTGGTATTTTTGTTAACTGGTGGGAAGATTTAAGGTATGACTTTAAAACAATTCTAACATCAGGGTGGAGTAGCTTAATCATAGATGACCAAAAAATTAAAGAAGCTTTCTTTAAAGAAGATTTAGAAACATTAGAAGAGATTGAAGCAAAAAAATCAGAAATTGAAGGAGAGTTAAATGAGCTTTTAGAAGAGATTGAAGACTGGGACGAAGAAGACCAAGGCGAAAAATCAGTCAGTAAAGTAAAAAAATGCCTAAAAGACCTCATTAAAGATTTAAAAACAAACAATCAAGAATCTATTAAAGAGGCTGAAAAATTGGAAGCTTTACTTAAAGATATTGAGAAAAAAGAAAAAGAGCAGAAAGATATCAACAAGCAAATAAAACAGATAAATGATAATTTAATTAAAGCAGTAGAAGAAAAAAGAAATTCAATGTCCGAAGAAGAGGCTAAAGAGTTAATTTTAGATAAGATCTATCAAACCGCTAAGCAGCATCTTGAAAGGTATTTAAATGCCCAAAAGAAAGAGCTAATAAAGATTTTTGAAAATCTTTGGGATAAGTATAAGGTTTCTTTAAAAGAGCTTGAAGCTGAGAGAGATTTAGAAGTTAAAAAGTTAAATGAGTTTTTAGAAAAGTTGGGATATGTTAATGAGTAAATCAAAGCCATACATACCTATAGAGTTTCCACCAAAAGATTTAATCTTAGAGCCATTTATAAAAAAGATAGGACAAGCAAACAGGGGAGTAGCTCTATTTGATGGAATATTAAGAGCATTGCCAAATCCAGATATCTTACTTGCTCCGTTGATCACAAATGAAGCCGTATTATCAAGCCGAATTGAAGGAACGCAAACCACTTTTGAAGATGTTTTAAAAGAAGAGGCTGGCATAACTCCTAAAAATATCTCTCAATCTTTAAAAGAGGATTTAAAAGAGGTTTTAAACTATAAAAAGGCTTTAATCTATGGCTCTCAGGCGGTTGAGTATAGAGATTTATCGCTATCTTTAATTAAAGAGCTTCAAAAGATCTTATTAACTGATGTAAGAGGAAAGTATAGATTGCTTGGTGAGTTTAGGAAATCTCAAAATTGGATTGGTACACCTGGAACACCAATTGAAAATGCAAGATACATACCACCAGACCCTATTATTTTGCCAGAGCATCTTGAATACTGGGAGAAGTTTTTAAAATCTGATGATTATCCTGATAAAATAGTCCAGCTTGGTTTATTGCATGCTCAGTTTGAAATTCTTCATCCTTTTGAAGATGGCAATGGCAGAGTTGGGCGTCTTATAATTCCTTTGTTTTTGTATTGGAAAAGCCTAATATCAAGACCAAGTTTTTATTTGAGTGAGTATTTGGAAAAAAATAGAACTGAGTATTATGATAGATTGCTAATGATAACTAAAGATAATGATTGGTCTGGCTGGATAGATTTCTTTTTGACGGCAATCATCCAGCAGGCTAAAATAAACATTGATAAAGCTCAAAAGCTTTTAAATCTTTATAATGAGATGAAAGATAGATTTATACAGGCGACTAAATCTCAATACGCTATTCCTGCTCTTGATGCATTTTTTAGACAGCCTATTATAAGCACGGCAAATTTTATACAAATGACAGGTATACCGAATAGAATGACTGCTAATAATGTTTTAAAAAGCTTGATTGAGGCAAGATTGATTAGCTTACATAAACCTTCTGAAGGAAGAAAATCAGCAGAGTATGCTTTTAATGGCATAATAGATATTATTGAGAGTGGAGGTGTATATTAAATTTGTGTAAAGTAAAATATATACAAACTATTTTGTATAAAGTAAAAATGTATTTGGATTTACGCAATTTATTTTGTGTAAAGTTTGTTATACACAAAAATTTAGAGGTGTTGTAAGTATGAGTTATGAGAGAGATTTTAAAGATTTGCCAGAGGGTTGGAAGTGGGCGAGGTTGGAGGAGGATGTTATTTTAATAACAGGTTCAAGACCAAAAGGTGGTGCTGTAGAGGAAGGAATACCAAGCCTTGGAGGTGAACACATTACTGAAGACGGAAGAATAATTTTTACAGAACAAAATGCTAAATATATTCCAGAT
>Ga0081474_116215_pt1 | contig 27703 bp, 35 predicted proteins | sample OneHunmetagenome_2_FD_70978 | JGI IMG/M metagenome (GOLD analysis project Ga0081474, IMG submission 70978) | Ferrous microbial mat communities from One Hundred Spring Plain, Yellowstone National Park, USA v2 (version 2) | ecosystem: Environmental > Aquatic > Non-marine Saline and Alkaline >... | reverse complement strand
AATATATATTGGTTATATAGATATACAAAAGGATGGGTTTATGTTACTAAGAAAGAAGATCCGATAGTATACTTTATATTATTCTACTTCCTAAATATATTTATGCCATATTTAGTTCAAAAGAGTTTAAATGAAATAGCAAGAAATTATAGTAGACAACAAATGATGGGACAGAGTATGCCATCAAAATAATATATGAGATATCTAAATTATCCAAGAGGTCAAGAAGGATACTTTAAAATGTAATTTTTTAGTTTATTAATTATTTATTTTCAACGTTTAAAAAAGAAAATTTTTTGGTATAAATATAAAATTCATAAGTAGTGGTATACATCAATATAGTATGAAAGTAAAAGTTACTAGAAATTATCAAATAACTATACCAGCAAAGATTAGGAAAAAGTTAAATATAAATGAGGGTCAATATTTAATAGTAGAAGAAGATGAAAAAAATAATGCTATAATAATTAGACCAATAGAATGGGTAAAATTAAGATTAGGTAAAAAATTAACTCAAGAAGATATAAATAGAGCTATAGAAAAACATGATAAAGATATTATTTAAGAAGAATATCCAGAAATAAAAAGATGGAAAAAGAAAGAATAGTTGTTGATACAAATGTCTTAGTTAGGGCTACATTTGAAGATTATGAAGACCATCAGAAAAATATCAATATATTAACGAGTTATGATATTATATTGCCAGAAGTAGTTATTTATGAATTTCTAGGGATTTTAATAGAATATGTGAATAATATTGATACTATTTATAGAGTATTGAATAACTTAGAATTATTTGAGATAGAAATCATAAAAATTAAAGATGTTAAGGAAGCTTTAAAGATTATAAAGGAAAATAATAAAAAATTAAACAAAAGTAATTTAAATGATTTTATTTTATTATCAATTGTTAAAAGATTGAATTGTCCATTTATTACTTATGATGAAGATTTGAAAAAAATAGCTAAAAAATATAATGTAAAAGTTTTAGAACTGTGATTTATAATCTGGTATAATTCATGAAACAAAATCTATAAATATTGTTTTATATATATAACAAAATCTTGAATATTTGGTATAGTAACTATACCATTTTTATAAAATTTTGGTATAATAATAATGACATGTATGATGAAAAATTTATAATAGAATATTTTGAAAGAATAAAGGAAAGAAAAATAAATTATCTTGAAAGAGAATTAAATATAAAAAATATAGAAAATAAAGCTATATCTATTGTTGGTCCTAGAAGATCTGGAAAAACATATCTATTGTTAAATAAATATTTATCAAATAAAGATAATTCAATATATATTAATTTTGAAAGCATAGAATTTTCAGATATTAAGCCGGAAGAAATTTTAAATATAATATCTTTATATGAATCTAAATATAATGTAAAAATAAATACAATATTTTTAGATGAAATACAAAATTTAGAAAATTGGAATAGATTGGTAAGAACACTAATTGATAGAGGATATAACATATATTTAACAGGTTCTTCTTCAAGATTATTACCAAAAGAATTATTAACTGAGTTAAGAGGTAGAACAATATATTATATTTTATTACCATTTTCTTTTAGGGAATTTTTAAAAACAAAGATAAAAGTTTCTAAAATATTGAGTATAAGTGAAATAGAAAAGATAAAAGAATATTTAAGGGAATATATAAAGTTTGGAGGATATCCAGAGGTAATTTTTATAGAAGATAAGGAAAGAATAATTAAAGAATATTATGAAACAATTTTTTATAAAGATTTTATAGAAAGAGGAAAAATTAGAAGCTTTAATGTTGCAAGAATTATTTTTGAATATTTAATGCAAAACTTTTCTAATGAAATAAGTATAAATAGAATAAAGAGATTCATAGAAAATCAATTTAATATAAATACAAAAAATACAATATTTTCATATCTGGATAAAATACAGGATACAATGTCTATATTTTTTGTAGAAAAATATTCTAACAAATTTTTCGAAAGAAAAAGGTGGCCAAGAAAAGTTTATCTATGTGACTTATCTTTTGCAAATTTGTTTAGTAAATATGATATAGGAAAAAGGATGGAAAATATAGTTTATTTAGATTTGTTAAGATTAATTAATAATAATCCATTAATTGAAATATATTATTTTAAAGATTATGAACAACATGAGGTAGATTTTTTAATAAAGGAAAATGATATAATAAAAGAATTAATTCAGGTTTCTTATATAAATAATATAGATGAAATAGACAGAAGAGAAATAAGATCGTTAATTAAAGCATCTAATTTATTAAATTGTAATGATCTAAAAATTATTACATGGGATTTAGAAGATAAAATAATTAAAGATAATAAAGAAATAAAATTAATACCTTTATGGAAGTGGTTATTAAATAGATAAAAATTTTCTATTTTCTATATTTTTTAATAATCAGTTATAATATTATGGTATAGTAACTATACCATTTTTATGAGATTTTGGTATAACGAAAATCTTAATTTTGAATATATAAAAAGTATAATATAACCTCTGAATAGTTGTTCCATCCTTGGAATTTATTTTTTCATAGGTAACTACTAATATAAATATTTCTCATTAATATAAGCAAATCCTTATAAATTAAAAATAAAAAGTTTTATATATTTAACTCACTTAAAATTTATAAATTTCAAAGTAGTATATATAGGATCTTTTTCAGAAATTTGAATTTTATGTGTATTATATATACTAATTTGATATTTATAAATTTTAAATAATGGATAATGCTTATAGAGTATAGATCTTTTGTGTGTTCAAATTCTCATTGAAATACAATCATAAAAAAGTTATGATTCATATAGAAGTTTTATGAGAAATGACCAAATATTCCTCAATAAAATCTTTATGATTGATTATAAAATATCTGAATTTTTTTATAAAAAATTAATGGATAGATTGGGTATTGTTTATATAATTGATGCAATCTCATATTTAATAAATTTATTTTTCATTTCATATATAGTATTTTTCATTAATTTTAGTTATATTTTCCTTTTTATTATATCTACCACAATAACTTATTTGTTAAAATTAATATTTAATAGGAAGAGACCATATCATTTCTTTGATAAAAGATTCGCAATATTGGTTTATGAAAACCATTCTTTCCCAAGCGAACATACTATTATTGCAATTTTATCTTTTATAATAACTGGAAATATTTTAGTATTAATATCGCCAATATTGAGAATTATTACTTTAAAACATTGGTTATCTGATGCAATATTTTCTATAATTTTATCCTTTGTTTTTTACTATTTTTTCAGTTTTATAATTAATTTTTATGGATTATTAAACCTATAGATATCGAATATTAAGAATAATTACAGTGTTCAAGTTTTTAATTCAGAGATTTTTATAAATAATATACTAAACAAATATTAATTATTTAATTAAGAAATTATTATCAAGATATAGAGAAAATCGAGACCTTTATGAAATTTTTATATATAAAAAATAAAATGGTAGTGGATGACATACAACAAAAATCTCAAGAAGGGTATAAAGGCGGACTTGATGAAATATTAAAGTTTGGAGATAGTTTATCAGAAGCAAAGATGGAATATCATGAGAAAATTGTAAGATATTTATCACTGGCAGTGGCAAACTATATATTTAATGGAATGGTGAAAGCACCTAGAGTTTCAGTAAACGAAAATGGAGAAAGCTATAGGTATTCGGACGGAATTACAAGTTCACAAAGACCAATACATAGATCAGTAGGAAAAGACTCGTTTGGAGAAGTTGCAGGATTTGTATATAAATTTGGAGGTGTAGTATTTATTAAAGATGATAAATTAAAATTAGAATTAGTTAGGGGAGACGCCTTAGGAAAAGATACATATGGATATGGTATAGTTGGAGTAATAGAAATGAAAAAAGAAGAATATGAAAGACAAAAGATGGGCTTATATTATTTAAGAAAATTATCAAAAATTGATGAAATGTTACCTCTTGCTATTTGGCTTTTAGAAAATGAATTGTATGAAAAAGGTATCGGTGAAAGAAAAGGAATAGAAATGGAATACAATATGTTAACTGGTGACCTTAAGATTAAAGTATGTGAAGACGATATTATAAAGAGTCCTAAGGGTATAGAGGATACATATACGAATATGCTATATTCATCTATACATGATTATCAAGGTCTCACAGGAAGAAAATATATTGAATTGGAAGGTAAAAAAGGACGGGCTGGAATATTGTTGAATACAAAGTATATTATAGAAAAGGATATTATAGAACATGAAAAGCCTATTATAGAAAAATATATTATAGAGCATAAACCAAATTTCTTAGAAAAAGAAAAAATTCCTTCAGTGCTTGATTCTATGTTGAGTGAAGAAACATTGAAGCAAAGATATAAATTATAAGAGCATTTAGAAGATCATATGGAAAAAGAAACAAGCAAAATGCTTTCTGATAGAAATTAGTAGTAATAAAAATATTAAAAATTTATTATTTTTCAATTATATTTAATATTTTTTTCAATATTTCTTCAGGTTTTTCTTCTCCATTAATATATATTATATTATCATTTGGAAATATTTCCCTTAATTTTAAGAAATTTTCCCTTACTTTTCTTAAAAAATCAATATTTTCATAACTTGTAATATTCTTACCCCTTAAATTTATTCTCTCTACCGCAATTTTTGGATCAACATCTAATATAAAAGTAATATCTGGTCTGATTATATATTTTGATACACATTTTAACCATTCAATATCCATTCCTTCATATAAAATTTGATAAGAAAATGTGGAATAAATGCTTCTATCAGAAATAACAATATAATCACTGTTTAAATATTTCTTTAAATCAATGTTTTTTATACTTCTATCAGCAGTAAATAATAATGCCAATAAATATCCATAATCTAAATTTTTTTCATGTTCTTTTAAAATTATTTCTTTTATTTTTTTGGATAAATCATTATCATATGGTTCTTTTATTAATATTATTTTATTATATCTTTTAGATAATTCATTATATAATAAATTTGCAATTGTTGTTTTTCCAGAACCATCGATCCCCTCAATTGCAATATATCTATATTTTTTAATCATTTATTTTTCTTTTAAAAAAATTTTATAATCTAATTATATCGCCATTCTTTGGTGCATATGAGTATATTCCAAATTTCCTGTATATTTTTGATGCTAGTTCATATGGTTTTGGTATTTCACCATGTACTGTAATAACCTGTTTTGGTTTTGGTCTTAGATATTTAATAAAAGACATTGATTCAAAATTATCTGCATGACCAGAAAAAGCTTCATATTTATTTATCTTCATTTTTATATTTATTTTTCTATCATTCAATACAACTTCTCTTTGTCCATCTAATATTGTTCTACCCAAAGTACCCTGTGCTTGATATGAAACAAAAGCTAATAAATTCTTTTCATCTTCTGCAGCATAACTAAAATAATCTAATATAGGACCACCCTGCATCATACCAGATGTTGCAATTATTATTGAAGGTTCTTTTGATGTTATAATTTGTTCTCTTTCTTTTTTACTTGCTCTTATTACATTTTCTCTTTCAAATGGATTTTTTCCAGATTCTATTTTTTCTCTAATTTCTTTACTTAAAAATTCTGGATATGCTGTATGAATCATCGATGTTTCCCAGACAATTCCCTCTAAATATATATTTACTTCTGGTAACATTTTATTTTCAATTGCATTTAGTAATGTTAATAAAACATCCTGACCTCTTCCAATTGCTAATACTGGTATTAATACTTTTCCACCCCTTTCAATTGTTTCCTTTATATCATGAATAAATAATGCTTCATTTTCTTCCCTTGATGGATGTTTGTCATTAAATCCACCATATGTACTTTCAATTATTAATGTTTCCAATCTTTGATATATTGTATTTGGTCTTTCTAATAAAGGCATTTTATTAAATTTATAATCTCCAGTATATAATACATTATGTTTTCCTTCAATATTTATATGAGCCATTGAAGATCCTATTATATGATTAGCATTGTGGAATGATATTTTTATATCACCGGTTATATCAGTTACTTCAGAATAATTTAATGTAATAGAATGTTTTAAAAATAATTTAACTTCTTTTGTTGTAAATATTGGATTTTTGCTTTGTTTATTGCTTACTTTTAAATAATCTAATAAAACTAGAGCTGCAACATCTCTTGTTGGTTCAGTTAAATATACAGTCCCCCTCCATCCAATTCTAAATAAATATGGGATAAATCCAACATGATCTAAATGAGCATGTGAAATAATTACAGCATCTAGATTTTGTATATCGAATTCTGGGATATTTAATATTGGATATCTATCTTCTGAATAATTTCCTGCACCCAGACCGCAATCTAATAAAATATTGCTTTCTTTTGTTTGTAATAAAAATGAAGATCTTCCAACCTCTCTTCCAGCACCTAAAAAAACAATTCTATAATGATCTAATTTTTGTGGTTTTCTTTCTAATATTTTTTCCCCAACTTTATTTAAAAATTCAGATTTATATAAAGAATTTTTATGTAAATATGATCTGATAACATTTATTATTTTTGAAGATTTTAATGGTGCCCTCTGTATTATAATATTACATAGTGTTTCTTCTCTCAATTTGTTAATTAAATTTAAATCAATTTTTTCTGGTTCATATGTCTCAATATATAATATAGATCTATGTTTTTCAAGGTATATATCTTTTATTTTTATTCCATTTAATATTTCTTTTGCTTTTTCCTTAATATAGTCTTTTCCCTTCAATAATCTTGGATTTATCCTTATTTCAATCCTTTTTTTATACTTCTGTGCCAAATTTTTTCCAATTTCAATCCCCCTTATAAATAGATCTACGTTATTTACATATATCACTACCTTTGGTCCTTCAAATATTATCCTATTTATATCCTTTGATTGGAATTCCTTTAATAATTCTTCCTTAACATTCATCATAAATAATGTAAATACCTTCTATAATTAATTATAAAATTTAAAAAATTATTTTTTCTGTAATTCTTCCTTTACCTCATAAAGTTCTTTCTTCAATCCCTCTCTTGTTAATGTCCATATTTCAATACCATATCCAGATCCCAAATCCCTTTTTATAGCAGCCAATATTGCTTTTTTTGCTAATTCTTTTGCTTCTTCTTCACTCATATTTTCTTTATATTCTGTTTCTAATACACCTAAAGCAAATACCATTCCAGAACCTGTAGATGTAAAGTTATCAAATTTTTCTAATCCTCCAGCCTCATCTATTGAATATATATTGTAATCATCATTATCTTTTCCAACAATTATAACTTCTGAAAAGAATGGGAACCATTTATAATAGTTCATTAATGTTGATAGAAAACTTGCAGCCTCTTCTGCAGTTGGTTCATTTTTTGATCTTAAATACTTTAATTTTAGATTTGATTGTAATATCTTTACTAAAGCTTGAATATCACCAACCAAACCAGCAGCACCCATCAATATATTATCAGTAATTTGATGTACTTTTTGTTTTTTCTTATGATATACCATCATTCCCGCTGTTGTTTGTCTATCCGATGCAATTAATACTCCATTCTTAAATTTTATTGCAACAATTGTTGTTCCAGATGATTCTGTCATAGTTCTATTATAATGAAATATATTTATAAGCTATTTTTTTACATATTTTTTTATTACTTTCTCTTGGAATGAATTCAATACATGATCTACGTGTTGTTTAATTTCATCAAAACTACTAAATTCACCTTTCAATCCAGGACATACAAATTTTCCATTTTTAAATACATTAAATTTTACCCTATAATTTTCTGATATATCAAATACAACAGTAACAGCTGGAAAAGCTTCTGGATTGTATTGGGAATCTGGTATCTCATCTGCCAATCTTACTATATCTATATTATCATAATCGAATTTTCCATTTACAACAATATTCTGTACCTTTATTTTATAATCTTTTGGAAGTTCTATATCAATCTGTTTAAATAATTCTCTTAATTTTTCCGCAACATATTCTATATCTTCTAATCTTTTTATTCCAGATATATTTATTGTTCCGCTGTTAAATACTAATGCTTTAACATTTTCTTCTTTACTTCCACCGTCTTTTAGTGGTATAATTAATCCAGGAAATGTTTCTGGATCGTATTGAGCATAAGGAATTAGATTTGCGATTTTATCTAATGGCAACTTTACATTAAAATATATTGTAACAACAGCGTTGGAAATATCCCATTTAACCATTTTTAATAAATTTAATAAAAATTTATAAACTATTTAGCCTATAAAATATGCTCATTTCATATATTCTTTCTACACTATTTAGACCTTCATTTGAGTCCTTTATTATTATTACAGTATCTGTATCATTTTCTAAGGTGTCTTTATATTTCTTTATTATATTTAATAGCTTTCCATCAGCGTATATTTCTATATTCGCCTTCTGACCTTTCCTTAATTTATTTTCTTTTCTTATATCTTGTAATCTTCTTCTTATTTCTCTATATAACCATTCCTCCTCCAATTCCGGATAATATTTTGTATCAAATCCTAATTTGAAGTCTCCGAAACCCATGTTTACGTATATGAAATTTTCCATAACATTTTCAAATATAACTTCTTTTACATTTAAGTAATCTTTTAATAATTCTACAATATCTTTGTTATCTAAAAGCTTTAATAATGTGCTATTATCCAATTTATATAAATATAACGTCTTCAAAGGTTTTCTTATATTTATATTTAACATATTTCTAAGTTTTAATGCGTTTTCTACAACCCCATTAAATAATTTATATTCTTCTTCAATTTTTTCATCTATATATTCTTCTTCAACTTTTGGTAAATCTTCTAGTATTATTGATTCTCCATTTAAATTATATAAATTCTTTAATTTTTGATAAATATATTCTGATATAAATGGAATTATAATAGATCCAATATTTATTATATTATATAATGATTTATATATTACAAATAATACTTTATCAGGTTCTCTCTTTATTCTTTCTCTTGTAGCTTTTATATAGAATCTTGATAATTCCAATATCATATCTTGTAATATTCTTCCTGCTTTCCATATCAAATAGTTATCTAATGCATTATATATTTCTTTTTTACTTTTTTCTATGAAATGTAACATATATCTATCTTCCCATCTTAAATTTTCTACATTTAATTTTGCAGGATTTATATTATAATATTTAGAATATTCCTCTAAATATGTTGAAATATTTAATAATGTATTTAATACTTGATATTTAACTTTTATATCTTCCCATTTTAATTTTATATCTTCATATGCTTCTACAATAGATCCTAAATAAAGTCTCATTGTATCCGCTCCATATTTATTAATTATATCATATGGAGAAACAACATTTCCTAAAGACTTTGACATTTTCTTTCCATATACATCTAAAACGAATCCACCAACATATACATTTTTATATGGTACATCATTATAATATAATTCACCCATCATTGCTAAAGAATAGAACCATCCCTTAATTTGATCATAATTCTCTGTTATGAAATCTACAGGATATGTATTTGTTGCTACTGTTGCCGAACCAGAATCTACCCATACATCTAATATATCTGGAATTCTTTTCATTTCTTCTCCACATTTTTCACATTTGAATGTAAATTTATCTACATATGGTCTATGTAGATTATAATTATATAGATATATTATCTCATAATCCCTTGATCCATATGTCCTTACATAATATAGATCATTTATTTGATTTAGTATATCATATTTAAAATTATTTACAATTATTATAGATTTATCTTCATATTTATTAAATACATCATATAGCTTATTTATATCATTTATTTCACCTTCATAATATATTTTATTTTCTTTAAAATGTCTTGACAATAATTTTTCAGTATAATCTGTAAACTTTACTATTATTATTATTTCCTTAAATTTATATTCAGTCAATTTTTCCAATTCTTTAACATTTCTAACAAATTTTACATGTCCATTTTTATCAGCCCACATTGGTATTGGAATTCCCCAATATCTTTGTCTAGATATTACCCAGTCTGGTGCAGATTTTACAGTATTTATAAATGCATTTTTTGCAGCTTCAGGTATAAAATTAACATTCTCAATATCTAATAATGCTTTTGGTTTTATTGAAGATACATTAATGAATATTTGTTCTGGAGATCTAACAATTACTCTATTTCTACATCTCCAACATATTGGATAATCATGTTCATACCATTCAAAATATACCAAAGCTTTTTTCCTTAATACTTCTAATATAAATTTATAATCATCCTTCTTTGCAATCCATCCCTCAAAATATTTTATATCTAGAATATTTCCTGTCTCATTTGTTGTATTAAATGGAAGTACATTATATTTTCTACCAACTTCATAATCTTCAAAACCACAACCTGGAGCTGAATGGACCAAACCAGTACCTTCCTGTGTATTTACATATTCTTTTGATAACCAAATCCTAAATACGCCACTTCTTTCTGATTTAAGTTTTTCTATATAATCCTTTAATTCATCATAGAATAAAGGTTCATATTCTTTAAATTCTAAGTCTTTTCCATAAAATTCATCTATTATTTCATATTCAATATTTAATTTACTTATTAATTTTTCTAATATATCTTTTGCAACAATCCAATATTCATAATCATTTTCTCTCTTAATATTCATTTTTATAATTTTATGATTATTATAATCTAGTTCTAATTCTTCAACATAAATTTTTGGAACTTTTATTTTTACATATTTTATTTCAGGATTTATCATAATACCTAAATTATATAATAATGTCCAGGGGGTTGTTGTCCAAATTATATAATATGTATTTTTCATATCTTTTGATTTAAGTTTTACATAAATTGCGTTTGATATTTCTTTTTTATATAAAGGATCTTCATATCCCAAATCTATTTCTTGTTTTGATAATGATGTTTGACAATGAGGACACCACCAAACAGGTTTCTTTTCTTTATATATTAATTTATTTTCATAACCCTTTGCCAAAGCTTCCCATACCCTTTCAATAAATTCATTTTTAATCGGTAAATATGGGTTATCTATATCTTGCCAATGTGCCATATCTTCATAGAATTTTGTAAATTCATTCATTGATCCATATGCAAAATTAAAGCATTCTTTAATAAATTTATCAACACCAATTTTCTCTATTTCTCTTTTATCTCTAATCTTCATCTTTTCCTCAACTTTTACTTCAATTGGTAATCCATGCATATCAAAACCAGCCTGATTCCATACATTAAATCCTTTCTTTTGATAATATCTTAATACAATATCTTTAATCGTTCTATTATAAGCATGTCCCATATGTGGAGAACCAGTTGTATATGGTGGACCTTCTAAGAATATATATCTTTTATTTTTCTCATTCTTTAAAATCCATTTTTCATATATATAATTTTCCTTCCAGAATTTCTTTATCTCTTCTTCTATATTTCTATTCCAATTCATGTTCATAGATCCGATATTCTACCATAAATTTATATATTTAAAATAAAGTATATAAGATATTTTCTTATAATAATGATTATGATAAAAATAAATAGAATGAATATAATAATATTTGGGATAATAATTTTGTTGGGAATTTTAACTTATGTATTAACTCATTCAAAAACTATATCAATAATACCATTTATAATGGGAATATTTTATTTACTTGAAAGTAATGAATCTAAATAAATAAAAATATTTTATTAAAATATTTTGAATGGAAAATGAAAAAGAAAAAACTGAAGAAAATAAAGAAAAGGAAGAATGGAAATTTAATCTTAGTTTAGAGAAATCAATAATAATAGGGCTTGTAATATTGGCAATATCAATAATTTTGGGAGCTTATATTATAGCAAATTCAATATCGAATATAAAAGTATATGGATCATCTAGTAGTTCTTCAAACGAATTGCAAACATACTTACAAACACTACCACAGGCACCATTGCCAAATATTACAAATATAGATCCAGTATATGGAAATCCAGATAATACAAATGTTGTTGTATATGAATTCTCAGATTATGCGTGTCCATATTGTGATCTATTTTATTTACAAACATTTCCACAAATTCAGCAAAATTATATAGATAATGGAAAAATAGCATGGGTATATATAAATTTCCCATTATATCAAATACATCCATATGCAAATATAACATCACAATATTTAACATGTGTATATACATTATATGGATTTAATACATGGGAAGAATTTGCAAATTGGGGTTGGTATAATCAACAGCAAAATATATCATGGAATACTTTCTCAAGTCAGCAAGATGTATATAATGTATTTAATAAAGAGGCTCAGGCTTTGGGATTAAATGTTAATGAAATAGATTCATGTGTAAATAGTTCAGAATATTATAATCAAATATATAATGAAGAAAATTATGACGCAAGTGAATATGGAATTGGAGGAACCCCAACATTTATAATAGCTGTAAAGACATCATCAATTACATTTCAAACAATCGAGCAAGTTAATAATGTATTAAATCAGTTAAAACAATATGGATTAAGTCCTTCAGTATATACAACACCAGATCAAAGTTATATAATGTTTGAGTTTGCAGGGGCTTTACCATATAATTTCTTCAATAGTGTATTACAACCTTTAGTATCCGGCTGAATTATATATAAGTTTTTTTATAAATATAATCTTAAATGGCAAGAGAAAAACCACATATTAATTTGGTAGTAGTAGGGCATGTAGATAATGGAAAATCAACATTAGTAGGAAGGCTAATGGTATCTTTGAATTTAATAGATCAGAAAGAATTAGAAGAACTAAAAAATAAAGCAAAAGAATATGGAAAGGAAACAGACTATTTAGCATTCTTATTAGATAAATCTGAAGAAGAAAGAAGAAGAGGATTAACAATTGATGTGGCTGCAAGGAAAATAGTTGCAAAGAAATATGAATTAACAATATTAGATGCCCCAGGTCATAGAGACTTTATAAAGAATATGATTGGTGGTACTGCAGAATCTGATGCTGCAATATTAGTAGTTTCAGCATCACCTGGTGAAGCAGAAACAGCACTGGGTCCAGAAGGACAGGGAAGAGAACATTTATTATTATTAAGAACATTGGGAATTCCACAAATTATTATTGCAGTATCAAAGATGGATGCTGTAAATTATGATCAAAAGAGATATGAGCAGGTAAAGAATATGGTATTAACATTGGCAAAACAAATTGGTTATACTGAAAAACAAATAAAAGCAATTGTTCCAATTGCCGCATACTCATCAGATGAAAATGTAACACAAAAATCACAAAAAATGCCATGGTACAATGGTCCAACAATATATGAAGCGTTTGATATCTTAGATGAACCTCTAAGATTGGTAGACAAACCATTAAGAATACCAATTGGTGAGATATATAATATTAAAGGTGTAGGACTTGTAGCAACTGGAAAGGTAGAATCTGGAAGATTAAAACCAAATGATAAAGTAATATTCTTACCATCAAAGAAACCAAATGGTGTTGTAGGTGAAGTAAAATCTATAGAGATGCATCATGAAAAATTGGATGAAGCATTACCAGGAGATAATATTGGATTTAATGTTAAAGGACCAGAAAACGGTGATATATTAAGGGGTGATGTATGTGGAAAATTGGGAGAACCATTACCAAAATTAGCAGAAGAATTTACTGCAAGAATTTATGTACTATATCATCCATCTGCAGTTGCTGTAGGATATACACCAGTAATACACATACATACTGCAGCAATAGCATGTAAAATTGTAGAAATACAATCAAAAATAGATCCAAGAACCGGTCAAGAAGTTGAAAAGAATCCACAATTCTTAAAGACTGGAGATGCAGCAATTGTAAAGTTTGTACCAACAAAACCAGTAGTAGTAGAGAAATTCGAAGATTTCCCAAATACATCTTTGGGAAGATTTGCAATTAGAGATATGAATAAAACAATTGGAATCGGACAGGTATTAAGTGTAAAAGAAAAGCAAGTACAACTAAAGTAATTTTTTAATTTTATTTTAATTCATATTCTCAGATAATAACCTATAAGCTTAAACTTATTTATTAACGATTAATTAAAGTAAAGAGAGAGGAAAGTTGATGAAAGTTTACTGATTATGACTTTGTTCTACCTGTAACAATTGAGCTCTAGCCTCCTTACCTCTTAATGCGGATAAAACTAGTGCAACAGCTAATATTCCTAAAGATACGTAAAAAGCTGACTTTAAACCCGTTAAGAAAGAACTGGCTACACCACCTATTAAATTTGTAGTTCCTAGGAACACTTCAAATGCAACATATCTAGTAACAGTCACAGAGGATACGCTTATTGCTATAACATAACTTAAAAGAGTCCCTATATTTGATAAAGTTCTGGCTAAGCCAGAAGCACCACCATAAAATCCTCTGGGTGCATTAGCCATTATAGCACTATTATTAGCTGGGAAGAATAGAGAAGAACCTAAACCACCTATTGTTGAAGCGATTATAATAACATATAAAGGAGTACTGATTGAAAGGTGTAAATATATGAAAATAGCTAACATCATTAAAGCCAACCCAATTGTAGCAGGTATTCTAGAACCTATCTTATCCGATAATCTTCCGGTAAATGGTGAAACTAAACTGGCTAAAACGTAACCTGGAACTAATAGTAAGGATGCGTTGAAAGGTGATAAACCTCTAATCCCTTGAAGATACATTATTATAATGAATGCCGTAGCTAAATAACCCGTTGTTTGAAGAAATGATGCGAATAGAGAATAAGTAAATACTTTGTTCATTTTAAAAGCCTTCAGATCTATTATAGGAAACTGCTGTCTCCTTTCAACCAATATAAATCCTAATAATATAATTAAACCAGCAGAGATTAAATAAACGTTTAATAACCTCACTCCTTCTCCTGCAATATCCGCAGCTCCATAGGATATTAAGGATAATGAAGCCAATAAACTTATCATACCTATAATATCTAGTTTAGTATTTCTTCTTTCCAGATCTTTTATATACCTTAATCCCAATATTATAGCAACGATTCCTATTGGAACGTTAATATAAAATATATATCTCCAGCCTAGGAAAGTTGTTATAAAACCCCCTAAAACTATTCCTAAAGTAGCTCCGGCGTTCCAACCTATTGAATTATATCCATAGGCTTTACCCCTTTGATTTGGAGGAAATATATCAGCAATTATAGCCCCAGAATTAGCTTGCATCATCGCAGCCCCCAACCCCTGAACTCCCCTAAATGCTACTAAGGAAATTGCATTAGGGGAGGCTCCACAGAGAATTGAACCTATTGTAAATATTGCAAATCCTAAATTATAAAAGCGAGACCTACCGTAAATATCACCTAATCTACCTAACTGAGTTGTAAAGACTGCTATAACTAGAAGATAAAGTATGATAACCCAAATAACTACGTAAAGGTTAGTATATAATTCTTGAGCAATAGATGGAATCGCCAAGATTACAATAGTTGTATCCACAGCCGACATTAACGTTCCTAAAACGACGACCAATAACGCTAAGTTATTTGAATTCATAATTAATCATTAAACAATTAACTATTTATTTTTTTGGAGTGTTCTCATGCAATCATCTCTCTCAAGTAAGCCTCGTTCAGATGAGTCTTCTCCCTTGAATAAATTATTGGATACATAAAATTAATTAATGAATTATTAATAAGATAAAGTAGGGCGTTAAATAAAAATTTGTTGTGCATTCAATTTATCTCTTTATATAGAGAATGAAAAAACCCTTTCAATTAAACTATTAATGGGCCCGAGGGGACTCGAACCCCTGACCTCCGGCTTTCTTAGGAGCGTAGCCTTATAAGGCCGGCGCTCCACCTCTGAGCTACGGGCCCTCATAGATATTTTCATTTATTAATTTTTTATATTTTTTCTTATATGCATTTTTTGTAATATAAAATATATGGATGATACAAAGGAAGTTGAAATTTTAGATGTGGGATTTTTAGGACAAATTTTTGATGCTTCAAAAGAAGAAATTGAAAAATTTATTAAGGAAGAAGAAAAGTCTATTATATTAGATTATGAGAAAATAAAATCATATTTAAATAATAATCAATTAGATCTTCTATTAAATAAGACAGAAAATTTTCTAGAACAAATGGGTGTATACTTTTCTGAAAGATTAGATAGGAAAGTAAAGGTAAGGATAAAGAACCTTCCTGAAAGTTTAAGATATTTAAGGATAAGGGATATTAGATCTGAAAATAAAGATAAATTAATACAGGTTGAAGGTATAATAAAAATATCTTCAGAAGTAAGACCTTTCATTATAAAAACAAAGTATTTACATGAAGATTGTGGTGGGGAATTTTGGGTTGAAAATAAGAATTTTTTAATAGAAAGACCAAAAAAATGTCCTGTATGTGGTGGTATAAAGGGAAGATTTATCGAAACAGATCATGAAACAATAGATATACAGAGATTATTAATTGAAGAACCTGCAGATCAAATTGAAAAAGGTGAACAACCTGCTCAAATTACCGTAATGTTAAAGGAAGATTTATGTGAACCTAGGATGGAAAGGAAAACATTACCAGGAATAAGGGTTAAAATATATGGAATTGTAAAAGAATTAAAAAATTCAAATTTTAGAGCAATATTGGATTTATATATAGATGCAATTTATGTTGAACCTATAGACAAAGATGTTGAAGATATATCAATATCCTCAGAAGATGAGAAAAGAATAAAGGAGTTGGCAAAGTCTACAGATGTATTAAGTTTGATTGCAAATTCTATTGCTCCAGGTTTATATGGAAAGTATTATGAACTAATTAAAAAAGCAATTGCATTACAATTATTGTCTGGTGGAAAAAGGAGGAGGGGTGTTGATGAAAGAAAAAACATACATATATTAATTTTAGGAGATCCTGGTGTAGGAAAATCAAAATTATTAAGATATGTATCGGAAATTGCTCCAAAATCAAAATATGTAGTTGGAGTAACATCATCATCTGTAGGTTTAACTGCTTCTGTTAGAAAGGATGAAATATTTAAGGGTGGATGGGTTTTGGAAGCTGGGGCATTGGTATTATCCTCTGGAGGACTTGTATGTATAGATGAACTTGATAAATTATCTATAGAAGAATTGCAATCTTTACATGAAGCAATGGAACAACAAACAATAACAATTGATAAAGCAAATATTCATGCAACACTAAGGACAGAAACATCGATTTTAGCAGCTGCAAATCCAAAGTTTGGTAGATGGGATAAAATGAAAAGCATAGTCGATCAAATCGATTTACCACCAACAATAGTTAATAGATTCGATTTGATATTTGTTCTTATAGATGAACCAAATCCACAACAGGATGAAACAATTGTTAATGAACTATTGAAAGGTTTAAAAGAAGAAAAAAAGGCACCATTGGATAAAGATTTATTAAGGAAATATATAATATATGCAAAGAAAATTGAGCCACAATGGACAACTGCAGCTCTAGATATCGTAAAAGATTTCTATATAAAATTAAGATCTAGCTCTGGAGAAGATACAATACCAATAACTACAAGACAACTAATGTCAATAATAAGGATAGCTGAAGCTTCTGCAAAAATAAGGTTATCTCCGGTAGTTACCGAAGATGATGTAAATCTTGCAAAAGAATTATTATTGTATAGCTTGAAAGAGGTTGGAATAAATCCAGAAAATAATAGATTAGATATAGATATAATAATGTCTGGAATTTCTTCTACACAAAGACAAAAACTCTCAAAAGTATTGGATATAATAAAAGATTTACAAAAAGATTTTCCAGATGGTATTCCATTAAATGAAATATTAAATGAATCCAAGAAATATAATTTAGAGGAAGAGAAAGTAAAAGAAACAATTGATAAATTATTAAAGGAGGGGTATATATATGAATCTGGAGATAAAAAATATAAGGCTGTATAAATATGTATTTACCAATATTTTCAAAAGATCTAAAGAATTATAAGGATAAGACGGTTTGTTTAATTGGAAAAGTAATAGATATTCAGGAGGAAAAGAAATTGGTTAGGTTAAAATTATTGGATTCATTTGGATATTTTGATGTTGTTTTATTTGATATATATAATATTAAATTATTTGATACTTTACTAATTATAGGAAATGTTTCAGAATATAACAATAGGTTTTCTGTAATTGCAAGATATGTAAGTATATTAAATGGAGATGATGAGATTATATGGAGAAAATTTTTCATTAAAAAAATAAAAAGAAATATAAAGAAAAATAATAAAGAAAATAATATGGATGAAGAAAAAGATAATGATGAGGATAATAATGTGAAAGAAAAAGAAGTAAAAAAAGAAATATATAAGGAAGAATATGAAGAAGAATTGCCTGAAGAGGTAAAGTTAAGAAAACAAATTTTAGAATTTATAAGAAATAACGATAAAGGTGATGGGATATCTTTAAAAGATATAGAAAATTTCTTTGATATAAGTGAAGAAAAGCTATCAAATATTATAATGGATCTATTGTCATCTGGAGAGATTTATGAATCTTCACCAGAAAAATATAAAGTTATATGATACCAGCATACGAAGAAATGTTAGATGAAGCATATAAGAAATTAGGTAGTATGAAGGTTTTACATGGATCTTCATTGGGATCGATAAATATACCATTACCAAAAATAAATTATGTTGGAAAATGGACATCTATAGAAAATTCTGGAACAATTTGTGGTATAATAAATAGAGATATAAGTTTATTAGCAGAATTTCTACAAAAAGAATTTAGTGTTGCATCAAAAATTGAAGATAAAAAAATAATATTACAGAAGAGGATAGAATTTGAGAAAATAAAAGCAAAGATAGATAAATTTATAGATATATTTGTTAGATGTCCAATATGCAAAAAATTGGATACAAGATTGGAAAGGAGAGAAAGGGTATATATTATTAAATGTTTAGCTTGTGGTGCAGAAAGTCCAGTAATATATAAGTTAAAATGATTTTGTTAAGGAAGTATAGAGATAATTATGGATATGTTTTGGTTTTATGTGATAAAGATTTATATGGAAAAAAATTTGAGGAAGGAGAATTTGTATTAGAATTGAATGAATTTTTCAAAGGGTATGAGAGAGAAAAAATTGATGAAAAGGATTTTGAAGATATATATTTTATATATGCTGTTGGGGAAGAATCTATAAATATATTAAAAGAGAAAAGGATAATTGAAGAAAAAGATATTAAAAAAATTGCTGGGATACCATATACTTTTATTATCTATTTATGAAGAGAATATGTCCATCTTGTGGAAAAGAAGTTGAAAAACTATATGATGGATTATGCTATGAATGTTATTTAAAAATAAATAAAAAAGAAGAGAAAAAAGAAAAAGCATATATATGTAAGTATTGTGGAAGAATAAAATATCATAATAAATGGTATAATAATCTTGATATAGATTATTTTGAATATGAATATATTGTTTGTCCTAGATGTAAAGGTTTAAGTAAAAAAGCAAATCTGATTTTGCAAATAAGAGGATATAATAAAAATATTGAGGATGAAATATTAAAAATAGCAAAGAAAAATAAAGATATAATAAAAAAAGTGAATGAAATCAATGAAAAGAATTTAGATATATATTTATATGTAGGAAAAAATAGGATAAAGAGCTATTATAATATATTAAAAAAATATGGAGAAGTAAAATTAAGTAAAAAATTGTTTAGCTACAATAAAGAAAAGGGAACTAAAAAATATATCGTAACAATATTACTGAGGGATAAAGAAGATACATGGAAAACCTTATAAAAGTTTACATAATAATAAAAGGGTATGGATTGGGAAGACCTAAAAAACAAGGTAAGGGAATTAAAAATGAAGGGAAGGGATAGTCAATATCATTTGGGAGAGGATGAAGATTGGGAAGAAGATTGGGATGAAGATTGGGAAGATTGGGGAGAGGAATAGTAAGTTACTAATGTTTAATTTATAATATTTTTTTAAATGTCTCTTTTCGAAGAAGAAGGAATTCCTGTCCCTAAAGATAGGCAGGTTATAGGGATAATTGAGGAGGTTGTTGGTTGGGCACATGCAAGAGTGAGATGTTTTGATGGAAAAACAAGAATATGTAGGGTACCACAAAATAAGAAGATGCATAGAAATATATGGTTAAAGAAAGGTACATATGTATTAGTGGAACCATGGGAATTGCAATCTGATAAAAAGGGGGATATATTATATTCATATACAGATTCAGAAGTTGAATGGTTAAAAAAGAAAGGATATTTAAAGATTGAGGAAGAATTCTAGGGCCCGTAGTCTAGTGGCAGGACGTTGGGCTCCAGACCCATTGACGGGGGTTCGAGTCCCCCCGGGCCCAAGACCGAAATCAATTTTAAATATTATAATTATTTGATATATTACCAAATGTTTGATTTAAGGCATTATTTGATGTATTTGATAAATTTTGCTGAGATGAAATTATTTTAAAGGTTTGTGGTGCTACAAAAACTATAACTAATACTAAAACAACAAGACCAATTATTAAAAAAATTATAAAACTTATAGCATCAGATCTTTTCATATTTTAATTAAATTTATTATATTATAAATGAAGCTTGTATAAGATGATGTCGTTGTACTGGATGTGCTACTCATAGGAGGTCAGGATGAACTAGATCCACTATTTACCTGATTTGATAAATTATTGATTAATTGGCCAGTCTGATTTGTTTGATTCATTGCAGGATTTATTACATTATTTGTTCCAGTTATTCCTTTAGAAAAAGTACCTGTAAAATATAATATTACAAGGACTAAAACAACAAGTCCTAATATAATTATAATTATTGTATCAATTGATATAGATTGGCCTTTCTTTATCATAAATTTTTATAGAATTGCCAAATTTTTAAACTTTTTATAAAAATCAATTTTATGTGGATAATAAGAGAAAAATTAAAAGATTATGATATAGATTTTTCTGAACCTCCAAAAAATTTAGACTATGATATATCGATTAAATTATTCAAAGAAATTAAAAAAGGAAAAGATCCGAATATATTAATAAATGAAATAATTGAAAAAATAAGGGATTTTGTTTTGGATTATAAATTTATAAATGGGTATTTAAATATTAAATTGAATAAAGGAAAATTATTAGAAAATTATAAAAGATTACTTGATTTTGAAAAAAAGAACATTAGGCTATTTTTGGAGCATACATCTGCAAATCCAAATAAATCATTGCATATAGGACATTTAAGGAATTCAACTATTGGAGATTCTCTATATAGATTGTTTAAAACATTAAATTATGACGTATATGTAATAAATTATATAGATGATACTGGGGTCCAGGTTAGTGATAATATTGTTGGAATATATTATTTAAAGATACCTGAAGAACCAAAGGATTTCAACTTAGAAAATGTAATAAATAATATTAAGGAATTTTTAATAAGAGAGAATCTATATAAGGAAGAATATGAAGAAAAAATTAGGAAAATATTTTTGGAAAGAATGAATATATTGAAAAATTTATATGGATATGAAGTACCTGAAAAATTTGATCATTATTATGGGGATTTTATATATGTAATAGTTAATAAATTATATGAAATAATTCCAGAATTGGAAAAATATAAATATAATATTATAAAAATGATTGAAGAGGGTAATAATGATGTATATTATTTATCTAAAAAAATATCTGACAGAATTTTATTCGAACAATTAAATACATTATGGAAATTTAATATATATTTTAATCTAATCATTAGGGAATCTGATATATTAAAATATAAATTATTTGATAGTGCATTAAAAATATTGGAAAAAAATAAAATGATAAAAAGGAATGGTACAGTTTCTTTGGATTTAACAAGGTGGGAGGATATATATAAAGCATATTCAAATAAAGAAAAGGTTCTTGTAAGATCAAATGGAACTACTACATATATTGCAAAAGATATTGCATATGCAATGTGGAAGCATGGTATAATTAGACCAGGTATTAAATTTAAAGAATATCTAAAACAACCAAATGGAGAATATGTATATGAAATAAATAATAATGGAAAAGAAATTGAACCATGTAAGATTTCAGTAAATGTAATTGGAATGGAACAAATGCACAATCAATTAATGGTAAAAGAAATAATTGAAGAAATTGATAGGGAATCTAAATATATATATTATGGATATGGATTGGTTAGATTGCATAAAAATACTGCAAGAATATTTGGAATAAATGAGGATATAAAAATGTCCGGAAGGAAAGGATTATATATAAATGTTGATGATCTATATGAAAAATTATATAATATTGCATATGATAAATTTAAAGATAAAGAAACTTCTGAAAGGATAGTAAAAAGTTTCATATCACTAGAAATGTTAAAGTATGATAGAAATACAACAATATTGTTTGATATTGATAAAATGTTAAATTTGGAAGAGGGAAATGCAATATACTTTTTATATACATATGCAAGGATAAAATCATTATTAAATAAGGTCGACAAGGTACCTGAAGAATTTGAAATAAATGAATTAAATAAATATGAAGAAAAGCTAATTATTAATTTATTTAGGTTTAAAGATTTAATTTATGATATTGAAAAATCATTGGAATTAAATCATTTGTATAGATATCTAATAGATTTGGTTAGATCATTTAATGAATTTTACCAGAATGTTCCAATATTAAATTATAAAGACAAATATCCACACAGATTATTCTTAGTATATTTAACAAAAGAAATATTGGATAAAATATTCTATATACTGAAAATTGAACCTGTAGAAAGTATTTAAAAATATAATATATATTATGGATTTATGTCAATGATAAGGATTAAAATGTGGGGAACAGATTTAAAAACAATGAATCAGTTTACTAATCAATTGTTAAAGATAATTGAACAATTGGGTATCGAAAAGAGAGGTCCTGTTAATCTACCAACAAGAATAATTAGAATACCCACTATGAGAACATTGGGAAAAAGAGGGACAAAAATATATGAAACATATCAAATAAGAGTATATAGAAGATTTTTGGATGTTGCAAATGACGAGAGGTTTTTCAAAAATTATTTTATAAATATGCAAATTCCATCGAAAGGATTTAGAATATCATTAAAGATACTAAAATGAGTTATATTTTATTGAGATATAATGGATTATATATATTTGATGATAATTTAGAAAATTTTCAGAAAATTAATGTTGAATTAGATTCGGAGGATTTAAAGGGAATATATAAAAGTAAGTTACCCGAAAAGGTAAAAAATTATATAAAGGAAAAGGACATTTTTATTGGACAAAGATTTGATGGATATAAATATACAGAAGATATAAGTATAATAAGAAAGGTATTAGAGAAAATTGGAGAAGAGAGGATTGATAATAAACTACTTATTGATTTATTAAAGGAACAAATATCAGATTCAATAAGTAGGGATGAAATGATAATTCAAGCAATAAGTTTTCTTGATGATTTAAATAAATCATTGAATTTATTTATGGAGAGATTTAGAGAGTGGTATGGATTATATTTTCCAGAAATTTCACAAGAAACTGAAGACCATGAAAAATTTATAAGAATAATTATAAATTCAAATAGGGAAGAATTAATGAAAAAATATAATATTAATAAAACAATGGGTGGAAAAATATTTAAGGAAAAAGATTTGGAAATAATAAACGAAATATCATTAAAAATAAAGGAAATATATGATTTAAGAAAAGATTTAGAAGATTATATTGAAAAATTGATGAAAGAAATCGCTCCGAATTTATCAGAAATTGCTACCCCAAAAATAGGTGCAAGATTAATATTATTAGCTGGTGGATTAAAGGAACTATCATTATTACCTTCTTCAACAATACAGGTTTTAGGTGCAGAAAAAGCATTGTTTTTACATCTATCTAAAGGTATAAAACCTCCAAAACATGGTGTAATATTTAATCATCCATATATACAAAAAATATCTGTAAAAAGAAGAGGAGCAATGGCTAGAACATTAGCATCAAAAATATCTATTGCAGTAAAAGCGGATTTGAATGGAAAAATAATATATCAGAAATTGAAGGAAGAATTGGATAAAAGATATAAGGAATTATCTGAAAAATGAAACTAAGACCATTAAAGGAGAATAAGAATATATTTATTGATGAAAAAGGAAGATTGTATACAAAGAATTTGGTACCTGGAAAAATTGTATATGAAGAAAGATTGGTAAAATATAATAATGAAGAATATAGGGAATGGATTACAAACAGATCTAAATTAGCAGCAGCAATTAAGAAAAATATCGGAGAGGTACCAATTGATAAAGGTGATAAAATATTATATTTGGGTGTTGCATCCGGTACAACTGCATCTCATATTTCTGATATAGTTGATAAAAATGGATTAATATTTGGTGTAGATATTTCTCCAAGGATCTTAAGAGATTTAGTTCCGGTATTATATGATAGAAAGAATATTATCGGAATATTGGCAGATGCTGATAAACCATGGGAGTATTTAGATATTGTTACAAAGGTTGATTTATTATATCAAGATGTTGCACAACCACATCAGATAAAGATATTTATTAAAAATATTGAATATTATTTAAAGAACAAAGGATATGGATTCTTAGCAGTAAAAGCCAGATCAATAGATGTATCTAGAGATCCAAAAGAAATATTTAGGGAAGTAAGAAGGAGGTTGGAAGATTATGGATTAAAGATAATAAAAGAAGTAAGATTAGAACCATACCATATTGATCATTCAATGTTTTTAGTTCAAAATAAATAATTTTTAAAGGTTATTATAAATATATAAAAAATGCTACATGCTATAAGAGAAATTGATAGAAATGGGAGGGAAATATTTAGATGTCCATTATGTGGTCATATATTTGTAGATAGTAAGAAATACAATAGACACTTGATGAGATCTCATTTAAGAAATGTTTCAATGAATAAAAGGAAATGGAAAAAATTCATGAAACAATTATTATTAGTTAATATAAAGGAAAAGAATAATATTGAACTAAAAGGTTATGAGAAATATTTAAAGATAAAATCAAAAATCAATAATATGGAGCTAGATAGTGAATAATTTTGTCTTTTCTTTTCCAGATAACTCTCTAATTATTCTTTCATAAATTATGTTTTGTATATTTTTAATTCCTTTTACTCTATCTTCAATATCTTTAAATGATTCAAATGGTTTTTTCTGTCTTTCTTCGATAATTTTTTGCACAGTTACTTTTCCGATATCTGGTAATAATTCTAAAGTATGAATTCTAATATTCAATGGACCGGCTTTATTAAAGAAATCTACAAACCTTTTTTCATTTTTAGCTATTAAGTCCTTTATAGCCTTTTCTAAATTTGCTTTTGCAATTTCTGGTAATTCATCAAACGACAACCTTTTTAATATAGATCTTACTTTATCCCTTTGTTTATTTCCAACATATAATTCTTCAAATAAATTTACTGTAGCACCAGGTTTTAATGTTAGTAATAATAATGTAAAGTAATCTCTTCCTAAAGCATATACTACTGGCTCTTTTATATTTTTTGTGGGATCTCCCCCAGGTAAATAATATATTACAATTGAATAATCTTCTCTTCTATCCATATTTCTTTATTACATCTAATATTTTTTCCATATCTTGTTTGCTTAGAGAATGCGTATATAATACTGTTCTTAATTCCTCTTCGTTTTTTGGCAACATTTCTAATATCTGTATTTTTACTTCATCCGGTAAATTTATATCCTTTAATTCTTCTAATATTTCTTTTTCCTGTTTTTCATCCAACTTATATGTAACATTAAGGAATTTTAATGTCCTTTCTTCTACATATAGCAAATTTCTTCTTTCTTTATTTCCCAATAATATATTTTTAACATTTGAAGGTGTTATAATCTTTTTATTCAGTACTTCCATTTATATATCTTTTTAAATATTATTTAAAAATATATCATGAACTTTTAATTTAATGACTGCAAGAAAAGGAAAGGGGTCTAGGAGAAAAACAAGGGATAAATTATCATTACATGTAAGGGAACATGGTAAAATAAAGATAAGGAAAATATTACAAGAATTCAATATAAATGACAAAGTTGTAATAAAGATTGATCCTACATATAATAAAACAATGCCACATCCAAAGTACCACGGAATGGTTGGAATAGTTTTGGGAAGGAGAGGAAAATGTTATGAAGTTTTAGTAAATGATAAAGGAAAAGAAAAAACTATAATTGTTCATCCAGCACATTTAGAAAAATTTAAGGAACAGGTTTCACCAGTTCAGACTTCTTAGGTATATTATTTAAAATAATTTCTCTTATTTTTTCCATATCCTCTTTTTTAAGCAAAGGTAATTCAATTGTTAAACTTACACTTTTATTTAATAAAAATGTATGAGTATAAATTTTTATTGTATATGATTTTTTAATTCTCTCATATGAACTCTGATATATTTCTATATTATTTATATATGAATTTTCTATTGATCTTATATTTTCATTTTCAATTAATATCAATCTCTTATTTGTAAATATTATATAATAGTTCTTTGCTTTTTCATAATATTTCAATGCAATATAATATACAATTGAAGTAATAAAAAATAATAAAACTAAAGATAGTATATTTGGGTTATAATATTCAGAAAAAGAAAAGGTAACAAAATATATAGAGAAAATTAAATATAATGAAAATGTATATCTTAATGAATATATTGATGGATTATAATTAATAATAAATAATGGATCTTCATTTCCTAATTTTATTTTTTCATTAATTTTTTCTTTTTCAAATGATAAATAATAATCTTCTTTCATTTTTGTTTATTTATTCAAAAATTTATAAATATTGTTTTTTATTTATCTTTATGGACTTAAAATTTGATAAAAGATTATTATTATTAACAATATTCTCGATAATAGGCTTAATTATATATATCTATTTAGTATATGTTGCTTTAATAAATAATTCATCACCATTATTTTGTTCTATTAATAATACCCCAATAAATTGTGAAAAAGTATTGGAAAGTCCATATTCAAAAGTGTTTGGGATACCTTTAGAACTATATGCAATTTTATATTTTATAATTGACATATTTTTGATATTATTATTATATAAGAAAAGGTTAAAGATAATTTATAATTTATTTTATAGATTAATTGGCATTATATTTGTAATATTTTCATTATATACAATGCTCTTTTTAGTTCATTCAATATGTATTTATTGTAGTACAGCAGATGTAATATTTATTATTAATTTTGGGATAATTTCATATTATTATAGAAAGAAAGTTTTTGGATAAAATTTATAATTAATGAAATTTTTTAGAAATATATGAAAAATAGTATAGCAATAGATATGGTAATTATTATTGTTATTGCGTTGGTTATATTGATTTTAGCAATTTTATTTGGATATAAAATATTTTTAGGTGGAAATAATGCATCAAACGAATCATTTAATTTTATTAATAATAGCTTTAATAATGTTACAAATCAATCAATTCCAAATCTAATAAAATGAGAGGAAAGATTTTTGATGATTTTATGATGTTTATAGGTTATTATCTTCCAATATTTATTATAATTCTTGCAGGAGTTATATTTATTTTAACTTCAATATTTAAATATTATCATAT